>VFQQ010003838.1_pt1 | contig 14039 bp, 24 predicted proteins | sample 3512341 | NCBI WGS metagenome assembly VFQQ01 (sample SAMN10412373, study PRJNA504923) | tailings metagenome | isolation source: Relicate 2 Philex TSF1 revegetated site | place: Philippines: Tuba, Benguet | collected 2017-08-29 | reverse complement strand
GAGGGGGGTGGGTGTGGTTTGTGCAGAGGTGTACCTGCACCGCCAGGGCATCATCCACCGAGACATCAAGGTGAGGTGGAGGTGGGCTGACGGGGGGGGGGTGTCCTGCAAACAAGGCAGGGCGGTGGGGTGCCGCAGCGCACGGTGGGGCCTGCGGAGTGTACAACAACATGCTAACCCTGTTGGGGAACGCAGTACATCATCCCGCCCAGTGCGCTGCAACTGGTCCCCTCCATTGTCTGATCTGCCCTTGCCGTCACTGGAACGCAGGCCGGCAACATCCTGCTGGACAACAACGGCCAGGTGCTGCTGGCCGACTTTGGAGTGGCGGCCACCCTTGAGGTGAGGCGCCGCGCCCGCTGTGCCCGCTGTGCTCCGCTGGCTAGGCCTAGGAGCTGGAACAACGGTACCTCGCAGCTCTGGCTGCAGCTTGCCTGCATGGCGGCCGGGCAGGGGAGTCGCCCTGCTGCTTGCACTGCCCACAAAGCCGCGGCTGCTCCCCACAAACCAGCCCGCCCGTGCCGCTGACTGCGATGATTTGTGTGTTTCGTACGTGTTTGCAGCGCGGCGGCTCGTGGGGCAACCGCATGATGTCTCGCAACACGTTTGTGGGCACCCCCTGCTGGATGGCCCCAGAGGTCATGGAGCAGAGCCAGGGGTGAGGCTTTGGGGGGGTTTGGAGTTGCAGAGGGGTGGCGGTTGGTTGGAGTAAGGGGACAGCATGCCACAGGCAGGCAGGGAGTTGGGAGGAATGGCGAGTTGTTCTGTTGACTGCACGTGGTCGTGGTTTGCTTGGCGGCGTGGCCATGCATGCCACCATCCACTTGCAACCTCCATTCTCGGCACTCATGTGCAAATCACTGCCCCCTGCAGCTACGATGCCCGCGCCGACATCTGGTCCTTTGGCATAACTCTGCTGGAGCTGCCTGTTTCTCATGATACTTCGTAAACTTCTGCTTTTCTCCTGCAGCTACGATGCCCGCGCCGACATCTGGTCCTTTGGCATCACGCTGCTGGAGCTGGCGCACGGGCACGCGCCCTTTGCGCGCCTGCCGCCCATGAAGGTGCGGGGCGGCAGCCCTCTGTAGCTTGTACTCATGTTATTGGCATATTGTCAATGCACAAAACTGCAGCATCAAGGCGGCAGCATGCTGCATCCGCGGTTTTCATATCACGTTGGCAGCCTACTTTCACAGGATGTTGGCAGTTCTCAGACACTGGGTTATCGAAGGCAGCAGCAGCACGCTCAGTTGCCCGCCCACCTGCTTGCTGCCCTGGCACAGGTGCTGCTCATGACGATCCAAAACCCGCCGCCCACGCTTGACTCGGGTGGGTGCCTTAGCATTGAGCTTTTTGCTTGCATGCTGGGGTGGAGAGCTTCCCTGCTGGAGCCTGCACCAGTAGCGTGGCTGCAGCAGGGCCGGCTGCGTGCATCAGCCGACGAGCGGCTGCCACGACAAGTGCTCATGTCCCGGCTGCGAGCACCATTACACATCCCAGACTCGCTGCGCCGCTTGCTTTCCTACCTACCCGCCTGCCTGCCCACCTGCCTCACAGAGACGAGCAAGAAGCACTTCAGCAAGGCGATGCGCGAGCTGGTGTCCAAGTGCCTGGTGAAGGACCCCGCCAAGCGGCCCACCGCTGCCCAGGTGCGGCGCTGCGGTGCTCAACAGTACCCATAGACCTGCTGGCGCAAGCTGGGCTGCTGCTGTTGGCTGTGCTACCAGACGGCTGCATCACCGACCGAATCCAATGCCTGTCCTTGTGCTGAGTGACTGTCCATGTCGTCACGGAGACAGCACAGCCATTGCCTGTTCACTGCCGCAATGCCAGCCCGTTCACTACACACATTGCCTGCAACCCATGCCTCTCCGTCTGAAACTCCGCAGCTACTGGAGCACAAGTTCTTCAAAACCGCGCACGACAGCCAGTACCTGCAGGTGCGCAGGAAGTGCACTTGGCACTGCACCCTTGTGAACTGCAGCATGCTTGGGATTGACATGTGCAGGTTGGGCAAAGGGTTTGATTGCCACCGCCTGGTGAGGCAGCTGCTTCCAAGCCCAAACCAGTTTGCAATGGTCGCAGCTAAATCGTGCTGTTGCGGTGCCTCTGTTTGCTCACGGCTTCCCGCCTGCACTGCTGCCCATCCCCGCAGAAGCACCTGCTGGTGGGGCTGCCGCCGGCGCCGGAGCGCGTGCAGATGATGCGGCAGGGCCACGTGAGTGGAAGTCAGGCTTGGGAACTTGCAGTGGTGCTTCATTTGGGGGACTGCCCCCCGCTTGCGCCTGCACGCTGAGTCCCTCTGGGACGGACAGCTTGCCAGCTCACTGTGGTGTCGCGCTGTCTACACTGGCACGTATGCCCTGGCTGCTGGGATGGCGCCACGCTCACCGCTTTGTCTCTCATCGCCTGCCGTTGCCACTGCTATCGCTCCATCCATACCACTGTTATCACTCCATCCATAGTGTATGTCGCAATACTCTCATGTACATTTCTGTTGATGCAGGGCGCGCGGCCGGAGGTGCAGGACAAGGACATCCTGGCCAGCCAGCAGGAGTACCGCAAGGGAGTCAGCTCCTGGAACTTTGACGTCCAGGTGCGCGCTGTTCCATTGCTGATGTGCGCTGCTTCATGTGCTGCTGGTGTTTGAGCAATGTGCGCTGGCGCTGCTGCCGCTGCTGCCGCCGCTACCGCCGCTGTGCTGCTGCCGCTGCTGCTGCTGCTGTGCTCTGGAACTTTGACGTCCAGGTGCGTATGTGCTGCCCCTGGCGTGCAGTGGCGCCAGTGTGTGCGCCGCCGCTGCTGGTGTGGGATGCAGCCAGTTATGCACCAGAGCCCCAGCCTGTGGATTCGCCGTCGGTGATGTGTGCTGCTGGTGCCGCTGATGTGGGGTGCAGTTGCAGTTTCGCGCAGCCCAACGTTTGCCACCGGCACCCGGTCCTGCCTGCCTCTGCAGGCCCTCAAAGCAGCGGCAGAGGCGGCGCGATTAGATGAGCTGCCTCCCATCGCCGAGCATTCGGGTGCGCAGGGGCGCCTGCGCCTTGGTTGGTTGGCTTGGGTGTCCAGGCACACGCAACGCAGCAAGCGGTTGGCGTGGTGCAGCTGCAAGAATGACAGGCGCTCTGGCCATGGCAGTGCCCACGCTGCAAGAGCGGGCTATACACCTGCAGGCGCGATGCCTTATCAACTGCCTGATCACCGTGCCTCATCGACTGCCTGATCACCGCACCCACCTCCCTGCAGAAACAAGCGAGGTGATGCAGCAGCAGCAGTTGCATTCCGCGGCGGCAGCTGCAGCAGCGGCCGGCGGCGCAGCAGCAGAGTACGGCGGCCCTCGGCCGCCCGCAATAGAGACAGCCATCAGCGGCGGCAGCGTGGGGTCACCGCTGGCTGGCGGCGGCAAGTCGCCGCTGGGCCCTGGTTCACGGACAGTCAGGTGCGGGCAATGCATTTTGCGGGCAATGCGTGTTGCACCTGCTGCCCTTGCAGGCTGGGCAATGGTTGGAGCCTTGCCCTGCTTGCCAGGTGTCCTCACCTGTCGGCCAAACCCACACAACGACGAGTACTTCCTGCCCTGCCCCCAACACCCCTGGCCCGCAGCTCGGAGCGGCCGCCGCTGCCAGGGGCAGCCACCCCCTCTAAGCTGCGCCCCGCGGGCGGCAGCCTGGCGGGCGCGGGCGGCAGCCTGGCGGGCGCGGGCGGCAGCCTGGCGGGCGCAGGCGGCAGCCTCAAGCCGGCGGCCAAGGAGCAGGCGAGGCTGGGGGGGGGGGGGGGGGGGGGGGGCTGGTCACTGCAGTGCACTGCACGGCGCGAACCAGAACTGCCACAAATGCGTGCAAGAGGGTGTGCAACGGGCGTGCATGCGTGGATTGCTTGCTGATTGAACCCTAAGATGCCGCTGCTTTTCTACTTGTAGGGGCGGTTCAAGGTGTATGAAGGGGATGAGCCGCCCCCGTTCAGGTGCGCGCATTACCCACGCTTGCAAGCGCGCGGGGCTGACCCTTGCACGTGGCCGGTGTGATGCAGCATGTCTGCATGTCTGCATGCGTGCTCCCACATCGCCTGCATCCGCACGCCCCACCCCACCGCTCAACCCTTTGGCCTGCCCGCTTGCCCGCCTGCTGCTATGTGCAGCACGCCGCCTGAGCAGCGCAGCAACGGCACACAGCTGATGGAGGAGTTCATGCGGAGACAGCAGCAGGGCGGCAGCGGCGCCACCACGCCGGGGGCAGAGGTGCGCTGGGGGACAGGGGGGGCAGGGACCGACTGGTTGTCTGGCGGGCTGTGTGGGGTGCTGGTCTGCCTGCTGCTGTGCGTGTACACCCAGGACTCTCTGCATAGTAACCGGTGACCTGCCAGGCACCTTGCACCACCGGCAGTCTGCACCGCCTGTACCGCTACGTTGCCTGGCACATTGCCTGCTGGCAACTGCACTGACGCTGCATGCGCATGCTGCCACCTGCCCAGCAGGGGTCTGATTTGGCGGGCGTGAGCGAGGCGGAGCTGCAGGAGAAGGCCAAGCGCAAGGTGGGGAGGGGCGGGGTGGACGGACGTGAGTGCTCGCAGAGCAGGCGCTGGGCGCGGGCTGGGTTGGTGCAGCCAAGCAGGACTGGGCATGTGCGTCCATGCGCAAGGTTTGTAATGACTCCCTGCGAGTCAAGCATGCCAAGGCATTTAGAGCATTATTGCCTGCTTCTCGTGTTTTGCAGGGCCGGTTCCGGTATGTGGAGGACGACTACTCGGCGGCTGCCGGTGCGGCAGCACCCGGCGCCAAGCCCCCCGGGGTGGCCAAGTGAGTCGGGGGCGACGACCAGTCCAGGGGTTGCAAAGGGGGCAGGCAGGACCTACACAACTGGCTGCACATGTGCAGCTCACGAGCACACTCTGCTCTCATGCCGCCATGCCGAGCGCTCTGTGCGCTCGCCGCCACCCTGAGCATTTCTGCACCACCTGCCCGCTCTTCTTCCTCGTCTGTGCAGGAGCTCCAGCCTGGTGGGGCTGGCGGAGGGCGGTCGGCCGGGGTCCACTGGCGTGCCTTCACCCACAGGCCAGGCTGTGCAGGTGCATAGCCTGCTGCTGCACTGAATCTGGGGCCGTTGCAGATGCCAACTAGGACGCCAGCGCCCCCGCTGCTGGGTCTGTGCTGCCGGTGTCTGCCACCCAAGCCCCCTCCCACCTGTCTTGTCATTCCCTGCTGAGCAGCCTCCTGTCCTTCCCTTCTGTCCAGGTGCTGCTGGGCCCGCTGAAGGAGATGCTGGAGAGCATGACGCTGCAGCAGGAGGTCATGCGAGAAATGGTGCGCACCCCTGGGCTGCAACGGCTGCGGTCGCAGTGCGGTTGCAGTCATGTGCAACCTCCAGCGGGCTGGCTACGGATGCAGATGGCAACGTTTTGGGGTTAGGCAGTGTGTAGAGAGCCCTTCATGCAACCCAGCAGCGGCGCGGGGCCTGTACAAAGCCCAGCGCTAACACGTTGGTCCAGTCCCTGCCCCTTTCCTGCCCCTGTTGAGCTCGGCTTCCTTACCCCTGCCCACTTCCATCTTCCCAGGTGGCGGCGGTGGGGGACGCCGAGCGCGGCAAGCAGGGCGCGCTCAACGCGTTCCTGGCGGAGCGGCACCACCTGCGCCCGCCGCGGGAGGAGACCGACCGCCTGCGCGCCGAGGTGCGGCTGTAGGGCGGCTTGAGTGGGGTTCTAGTGCGGCTTGAGTGGGGTTCTCGGCGACTGTAGTGTGGCTTCAAGTGCATGGCCGCAGCTGCTGCAGGGAGACTTGTGCACTGGGTGCACCTGCGGTGAGTCTGAGAGAAGGTTTGCTGACTGCAGGCGTAGGTTAGGCAGGAAATAAACAGTCGTATGTATACCCTCGCCCACTCCGCAGGTGGTGGAGCTGCGGGAGGAGAATGCGCGGCTGCAGGAGCGGCTGCGGCAGTACGAGCCCGCCACTGCGCCCGGCTCCCGCAAGCCCAGCGGTACCGGCGAGGGCGCGGGCGCGCCGCTGCAGCAGCAGGCCTCTGGCGCGCCGCCGGGCACGCAGCCACCCAGTGGAGTGCCTTCGCAGCTCAGCATGTAGAGGGGCGGGGGGCCAGTGGAGAGCCTGTCTAGAGGGCTGGCCAGTGCTGATGGCAGCCCACCGGCTTCTGCTCACTGCACCCCCCTCGTTAGTTAGTCAGCCGCGGGGCGGCGGGCGGGCGCGCAAGGTGGCCAGCTGCACCCGCAGCCACAGCCCACACCCTGCGCCTGCCTCCCCCCCGCGCACACTGCATTCTTTGTTTCTTCACCCCCTGTCTCTGTCTTGCTTGTGTGGAGCCCAGTGGCGCGTTGCAGCGCGCGGGCTCCACCTGACGTCAGTTTAGCTTTCCTCTGCACAAGCCTCTTTCTTTCACCTGCAGCGATTCTCTTCTACCGACAGCAAAACCTGTACACAGCACAGCCGAAACACCAAGCTCACGTGCAGGGAGAGAGAGGGCAGGCAGACGGGCGCATGTGGGGCCCACCTCCCGCGCTGCCGCTGTGCGCCGGCGCCATGGCCGCCCACGGGATAAGATGCGCTGCGCTGGCCCTTCCCTGTTGCTCGTGGGGCCTGTTTGCGCGGCTGTAGCACCCCGGTGGAGCCACAGGCTGTGGAGCGTGTTGCAGCATGGCCCGCCTCCCAGGCTGCGCTTTTGGCGGCCGCAGGCGCCCCGGCTGCCGGCCATTGCGCGCAGACAGTGCCAGAGGTGGGCGAGGCTGGCCGCCTGGGGGTACTCTGCATTTCAAACCCTAGAGCCCCGCCAGCCACCGCCGCTCAGTGTGAGCAGCCCCTTGTGGCCCTTGCTACTTTCCTCCAAGTGTGCCGCTCTGCCCTGAGTCCCGGCATGCGCATCCACCTGACAGTGATTCGCACAAAATCATGCAGAGCGGGAGCGCTTAGGCGGCGGCGGCAGCGGCGGCCAAGCGCCCGCTCCGGCAGCGTTAGTGGCGGCGCCATCCCAGCCCCCCCACTGCCGCATCTGTTGGGAGGCAGGCTCTGCTGAGGACCCTCTGCTTGATGGCACCTGCCACTGCTCCGGCAGCGTAGCACACGTGCATGGCAGGTGCCTGCTCAACTGGCAGCGCCACGCGGCCGACCCTAGTCGGTGCAGCACCTGCCGCGCAGCAGTCCAGCTGCCGCCGGGCCTGGCTTCCCGTGTCCGCCTGCCGCCGCTGTGGCGGGAGCGCTTGCAGCAGCAACTTGTTGAGGCGCGGCAGCAGGGCACCGCCATGACGGCCTTCAGGTGAGCGGCAGCTTTGGGGCTGTGTTAACAAGCGCTGCAAGTGCTGCGCTGCAGGAGCGTTCGCTAGCGTGGTGCATGCCTGCACGGGGTTCCAATGCCTACGTGCCCGCCAGCATTGCGAACGTGCTGCCTCGCCACTCATATGTGCCTCTCAGGCTGTGGAACTGGGGAGCCATTGCCTGTGGGGTGGCTCACGCCCTGCTGCATGCACCTCAGGCGTGGCTGGATGCAGCTGCCACCGCCCGACGCCTGCAGCAGCAGGCGCCGCTGCCGCACCGCTGGCACTTGCTGGCGCAGGTGAGGCGCCACGGCTCAGGGCCTGTGAAGGAAGGTTTGACGCTTCTGCAGCAACTGCGTGAGAGCGCGGTTGTGAGGTATGAATGCCTGCACTCCCTTTGCTTACAACCGACCCGCCTCCCCGCCTGCCCTTGCCGCAGTGCGGCTACGCCACTGCCTACTGGGCCTGCTGGATGCCGGGCGCTGGCGTGCAGGTAACTGCCACAAGTCCGCTACTTGATGGGCTGCCACTTAATACACAGTGCAGAAAACCCCGTTAGCCCACCACTTCGATGCTCGTGTGCCTTGCAATGCAATGCGGCGGCCTGTGCTGTGCCGGTGCTTGCATGCATGCTTGCTTGCCCATGGCTTGCTTATAGCTTCTGCCTTCCAGCTGGCTTGCTTGGTTGCTTGTGGAATCAGCGCGGCGCCTGCCACAGCCCGCCCTATACCTGCCGCTGCCTGTCAACCCTGCCCCTTGGTCTCCTGCAGCCCCGCTGGCTGGCGGGCCATGCGGCGAGCCTGGCCCTGGGCCTCCTGCTGGAGGGCTGCACAGCAGCTGCATGCTTGCAGGCGCCAGCCGTGCGCCCGCTGGCTATGCTTTTGAGCTCGGCCGCGCTGGTGCTGCAGGCGGCAGGTGAGCAGCAGCAAGCCTGCAAGTGTGTGTGCACTAACTCCTGCACGTGCCACATTTGCACGCTGCAGCATGTGCAACTGGACAGAATGCCTGCGCAACATCAGTCATAGCTCTTTGCCGCAACAATGAGCTGTTGCCGAACCAACTTGCTGCCGCAGGCCTGCAGCACCTGCACCCCTTCCTAGCTTTTGTGCGCGGCTACCAAACCGGCATCAATGCCGCTTTCAAGTGAGCCGTCCGACTGGTCTGTGTTCAGTGTGCTGATTTAGCTGAGGGGGTTCTATGTTGCGTGCTGCGGCCGGGCTGGGCAGCATGCCTGAGTGCGTCCACAGCCCTGCAGCCGCGGCTCGCTGTTTGCACCTCCAGCGCGTTGCGTCCAACCTCACGATGTGCACTAGCCGGCTGCACAACTCCTCTCACCCCAACGCATGCCTCCCGCCCGGACTGCAGGTGGACCACGCGAGCGCTATTGTTTCTGCCAAGCCTGCTGGGCTTGGGGCGTAGCGGCGGCAGGCTGGCGACGGCTGGCGCAGCGGCGGCCCAGCTGCTGCCGGTGTTGGTGCATGCCGCGTTTCGCGCGATGCCATGAGGCTGCTGGGCAGTTGGTGATTGCACAATACAGTGAGCTCTCTGGCTGCATAGTGCTTCATGTTACATCGCATGTGCATGTGCGTAGGCCACAGGGCCAGGATCAAGGTTCTGGATGAAAGGGGGGTCAACAGCATTGGCAGCTGCGGCAGTTTGACGAATCAGTGTGCAACAGGTGCATGCTAGGCTCAGAGTCAGGAAGGGGGGGACTGTTGCTGGGGCCTGTGCCTGGGACGCATGGCAAGCCAGCTTGAGATAGTCATTCGGGTTTGGGGGAAGTCGCTTGACTGTTAAGGGGTGCCTGGGCTGCTCTGGCAGGGTTCCGAGAGGGATGTGGTTCAGAAGGGGTTCAGAAGGGGTGACATCAGGCCGACAGATCGCGGATCACAGTTGAGGTTGCGGTTCACAGAAGGATCAGAGGGGTGCCGCCATCCGGAAGGCATGTTGTAGTATAACGATCAAAACTGGGGAGCTCATGATGAGTGTTTGTGGGCGCAAAGGCGCCGCCATCAGGAGGGAAGGATCAAAACTGGAGGGAGCTACAGGTGCTCGTCGTGTGGGCGCAAATGGCGCCGCACTTGAATCAAAGGTGGGGGGCCATCATGGGGTGTTCATGGGAGGGAGGGGCACGGGCTTACCCTGCCTGCACATGCTCGCATGGCAGCTGGCAAGCAAGCCCGAGGCAGAGAGGAGGCGCGCTGCGATTGTGGAGTTGGGCAGGCCTGCTGAAAGCGACAACACCTGTTGAACAAAGCAAGCCTGCCAGGGTGGCTCAGTGTATCCAACCGGCACATGCCTGCCCTTCACTGCAGTGGGGACGACAAGTTGCCCAGCTGCCGCGGGCAAGCTGCTCATCGAGCAGCGGGCTGGGCCGGCGGCTCAGCCGGTCAGCGCGCTGCAGGGTGGGATGCAGCTGGCAAAGGTGAAGGCCACCGAAGCGCAGAAGTCGGAGCGGATCTTGGTGGCCTTGCTGTTGGCGGTGGTGGGTCCCCAGGGGTTCCAGCCCCAGCTGTCGGCCCAGCGCCTGCAGTCACAATGGATGACGAGCATTGGTGTGCTCGCTTTGGAACGACAAAGGGGACGGGGCAACTTGCTCCGACTGAAGAGGGGGCCCGACGCAATGCACGTCAGGTGTCTGCACACTTCTGATGGCCAGGGCAGTGGCAGACACGTAGCGCACATGTGGCCGCCGCGGCTGGCACGGCGACAGGCATGGGGCGCCATGTCATCGTGCTAAATTGAATCGCATGTAATGAGCTCACCAGCACAGCGGGCCACAGTAGCGGGAGCCCCGAGGGCAGGCAGAAGGGCAGATGCACGCCACGCTGGCATCAGGCAGCTGGTAGGGGATGGATCTAGCCACGGCGGCGCAGCTGCAACGGAGCGGCGGGACAGGCGGACGTCGGTGTATGGCACTTGAGAACAGTGAGCGTACAGTGCAAGTGCGCTGCGTGTCTTGTGTGACATTGCCTGGTGTGCTCGCCTGTAGCAGTGCCAAGCACCATCTGCTCCCACAAAAGGCGTCCAGCCTGCGAGTGGGGACAGAGGGCATGTGGGAGTGTTGTCACCAGCCTTGGCAGTGGGTCACGTGTGACTCACTTGCATTGAATGCGACCCAACATCTTGACGCGAACTGGCGGCAGCAGCAGAGTGCAGTGCATGCGTTGCCTGCCGGTGCTGCTCACCAGCTGCAGCGCTTGCCTCACTCACCGCTGGGGCAGCGAGGGCGGACAGACGTGTTGGCAAAGCTCTTGAAGGTGCGGGTGCGCACTGGCCACACGCGGTTGGTGCAGCTCACAGACTGGGATGGCGGCGGGGGAGGCACGTTGACCTGCAGTCAGGGTATAGTTGCCATGACACGTGAAGGTCAGGTCCTGAACTGCTGATGTTGCAGAAGTTGTTGAATACAAGCATGTGCTGCTATCTTTTGGGCGTTGACACTTCTCGATGTGCTGTTGTGAAGTTTGTCTTCACACCTGGGTGCAGCGGCAGCCCGTGTTGCCGTACTGGCTGCAGCCACACAGCAGATAGTGGGGCGGTAAGGTGAATGCCAGGAGGTGGAAAAGCACCTGCGCCCCAGCCACCCATACACGAGCAGCACTGCCTCCGGCACTGCCATCGTCCCTTGGTGACAAACCATTCCCTCACCAGGTATACAAGTAGTCCGATGGGCAGGGTGTGCAGCATTTCTGCGGGCCGGGTGGGGGGCAGAGAGATGGGGGCACAGGTGGGTGGGATGGGTTCTATGGCGCACAACTGAACTAGACAAACTGGCATGTAAGACCGCACACTACTTGGGGAACCATGCTGCCCGCCTGTGCAGCCCGTCGCCCGTCGCACCGGCACCCAGACGCTGCCGACCGCCACGTAGGCGCCAAAGGTGGTGCCGGTCAGGAGGGAGCAGTCTCGGTAGCAGTTGGGGGTGGGGATGTTGAGCGTGGGAGGCTCAAGCCACAGGTAGCCGGTGGGACAGTCCCTGCGGTTCCGGGTGTGCTCAGCCGTTCTCTAGTACAAGGGCCGGTGAGGCAGCCTGACCGTGCAAGCAGGCTCAGGCAGGTCGGGCAAGGCCACATGCACGTGGCCTGGCACTCACGGGTGGCAGGTCAGGCCGTCGCTGGGGTCGACGTCACTGGTTGGGGACCAGCCGGTTGGGCCTGGGCGGGCGGAGATGAGCGCATCAAGCTTTCAGGGTGCTGGTGGTATCAACAGTTGCGGGGTGCAGCCAGGGCCACCCCACCAAGGCTGCAGGCAGTGAACACAGCTGATAGAACGGCGACAGGCGCAATGCTCACAAGTCTGTATGATGCACCACTGGTTGGGGTCGGAGGCATTGTTTGGGTTCACGCCTGGGGCATAGCCACTGCATGGGTGAGCAGGGAGGGGTGGCCATGGCCGGTAAGAGCAGGGCGGGAAGAGGCCCCTGTGCACCAGAGCCGAGCGCAACAAAACAGTGGTGCTCAATGCAGCAGCACACATTGCTGGCCGCAGACGGTACCCGGCCCTGGAACCACAAGGACGCACCTGGGGCAGTTGCGCCAGCAGCTGCGCGTGCAGGTGGAGCGGGGCAGGGGTGTGTTGGTTGAGAGGGGAGTACAGGCAAGCCAGCATATACCCGCTCAAACGATGAGCCCAGGGCTCACTTGAGGATGTTGCCCGATGCATCCGTCTGGGGGTTGGTGCCGGTGGGGCAGGTCGGGGCGGTGGAATCGGTGGCGGTGCCGCAGGTGGGCAGGCAGAAGGCGGGGATCGTGGGGTCGAAGCGAGAGGGCGCCCAGCTCCCGTGGCCATTGTAGTGCGTCAGAGAACGGGCGCTGCTGCTGGGGAGGGGAGGGGAGCAGAGGGAGAGGCATCAGGGCGCTGCTGTCAAGGATGCAAGGCGGTTGGGACACGGCCGCCGCCGCCGCGCGACGGCAACCACATGATGTGCCCGCTGGGATTCTGGGCGCCGCCTGGCCGGCTCGGCTCACCCGACACGCCCCATTTGCATGCCGGGGGCCTGCATGAGGGGTTGCAAAGCGGCAATCAGCATCGCTTGCCGACGCTTCAGCCAGGGTTTTCGCCGTCGAAGGCCACAAACTCACTCCGACATCACAGATCGCATGGCCAAGTGTCGCAAAAGCCAGAAGAAGCAATGAGGCGGCGCGCATCGTGGCCTTGGCAGGGCTGGAGGGGGCGGCAGCGGCGGCGGCGGGGTGGTGTGGCAGGGGCAAGGCAAGAGCAGCCAAGGCCTCAGAGCCTCTCTGATCGGTGGAAACGGAGCTGCTAAACAATTCCAGGACGGCGGGGGAGCGAAAAGGGAGCTAGCATGCGCCTGCTGGGGACGGCCGCAGCGGCGGCGCATCGTGAGCCAATGGTGTCGGTGCGCCACATGCGCCTCTGCCGCCGGCTCTGCAGGCAACTTGCAGCCTGCCTGAGGGCATTCAATGCATACATCAGAACGTAATGGTCGGATTCATGGCAAGAATGAGTTTCGTGCTGCAGCCTGCTGGCTGGAAACGCAGTGGAAGCGGCGGCATGGCGGAGCCACAGGCTTCTGGCACAGCCTTTGCGCCTGTTCCTGAGCATGAGCAGACACGGTGTCACGACCAGAACTGCAAGAGTCACCACCATTGGATTGTCCTTTGCTACAGTGGCATCAGCTTTGCGTGGGCTGTGGTCGACGGCAAGCGACCTGAACAGCAACATCACGCCTGCCGTCGCCGCCGCCCGCCAGCCTGGCAGCCGCCAAGGTGCCTGCAAAGTCTGCACTGCTCGGATCACTTCCGGTGCAGTAATAAATAGCATGCTGCATGCCGCGGCCGCCGACGTGCAGAGATCGCTGAGTTTGGCTGCAGGGTTTCGAAGGGTGTGCACCCTAGCACGCTCATTCAGTCTCACCCTACGCCCCGCATCCACCATAAGCAGTGCAATGACGAGCGAAGCGCAAATACCGCCTGAGGAGGTGGTCAGGTGGGCGCCCGTGCGTTGCAGCTCATCTCAGCGGCTGGAACTTGCTGCAAGGCGTCTCCGGCACATCTGGGAGCGATCGGTTGAGCAATCAAGGCGGCAGATGCTTGGTCTGCCACCGCCGCCGCCGCCGGTCGGCAGGCGTTTGCCGGGCAGCTCACCTAGCAGCAGGGCCTCTGTCCATCTTCCGCTGCGCAGGGTGGGCATAATCGGCGCCGGAGCAAACACGAAGACGCGGCACATCCCCAACCTGCAGGAGATCCCGGGTGTGAAGCTGGTGTCGGTGTGCAACCGCTCCTTGGCATCATCACGTGCCGCGGCGCAGCAGTTTGGCATCCCCCATGCGACTGACAACTGGCGGGAGGTGGTGCAGCACCCAGAGGTGGACGCAGTGGTCATCGGCACCTGGTGGGTGCCCCATTGCTGCTGGTGGGATCCAGGCCGCCAGTGATTGGCCGCAGCATGCGCCGCATTTTTCTGCATCTGCATGCTTCCCTTTGCGCTGCTGGCCCGCGCTGGCCCTTGTTGTGTTGTCAGCAGTGACCTCACTGGCTGCGAAACCCCTGCAGGCCCTACATGCACGCCACCCTCACCTGCGCGGCGCTGGAGGCTGGCAAGCACGTGCTGTGCGAGGCGCGCATGGTGCGCATGCTGGGCTGCCACTCGTGGCCCATGGGCTCCCAAGCAGCTGCCCATGGTTGGGCCCGTTGTTTGTCCCGTGCCGCTGCCATGCTGGCGAGCCGTGCGCTTGATGTGTGACGTGTACCATGCACTGCTTGACACAGTCAATGCCTGGACAAATGCCTCGCCAAACAAACGCCCTCCTTTCAACCGCAGGCCAT
>VFQQ010003837.1_pt1 | contig 14045 bp, 10 predicted proteins | sample 3512341 | NCBI WGS metagenome assembly VFQQ01 (sample SAMN10412373, study PRJNA504923) | tailings metagenome | isolation source: Relicate 2 Philex TSF1 revegetated site | place: Philippines: Tuba, Benguet | collected 2017-08-29 | reverse complement strand
GCAGGAGCTAGCTTACAATATCAATACAATCAGGCATTTGGCGAGCTTCAATATCGCTTTCGCCTTGGGATTGACTTGGAAACGCAAGCAGATACCCGCCGCCGTTTCGACAACCTAATGGGTCAGCGCGGGAAGCTGACTTTTGACCAACTCGAATCTTTCAAAAATACCGCAGCCTATATTACACAAGAGATTTCGTATCATAAAGTGACGATTTTGACGGGCTTACGCTCCGATGCCATTCGGATGAAAGCCGAAGATGCTTTCTTGACCGACGGCGACCAATCAGGCCAACGTCAATACAGCCGTCTCAATCCGACCATCGGAATTTCCTTTGAAGCAACTTCTAAAATAAGTCTTTATTCCAATCTTGGCACTAGTTTTGAAACCCCTACCCTTAGCGAGCTTTCCAACAACCCTTCGGGCACGGGAGGCTTCAATCCTGACCTCAAACCTCAGCGCGCAACCAATTACGAAATAGGGGCCAAAACTTATTTCAACCAACGCGTCAGAATGGATTTAGCCCTTTTTAATATCAATGTATCGGAGGAGTTTGTGCCTTATCAAATTACGGGGCAAGCAGGTCGGGTATTTTATCGCAATGCTGGCAGCTCTCGCCGCCAAGGCGTAGAATTGAGCCTTAATGCTAACCTCGCCAAAGGGCTCTCATTGTTTTCAAATTATACCTATTCCGATTTTAAATACCGCCAATATGTGACCACCGCCGGTGAGTTTGACGGCAATACCCTACCCGGAATTCCCAAACACGCCGCTCAAGCCGAATTACGCTATTTTCGGCCCAAAGGTCTGTTTGCGATTGCCCAGATTCGCCATGCTTCTGACCTCTATGCCGACGATGCCAACGCCGTCATCGCCAATGCTTATACCCTCGTCAATCTACGCATGGGACTTCAATTGACCTACCATCGTGTAGCGCTCGAACCGTTCGTAGGAGTTAACAACCTATTCAATGCTATTTATTTTCAGAATGTTCAAATAAACGCCGCCAATGGCCGTTATTTCGAGCCAGCTCGCGGACAATTTTGGTTTGGAGGAGTTAAACTCTCACTAAACAGAAAAACATTGGAGTAATCTTAAACCTTTTTCATTATAGAATATCTAATGAATAACAAGGTTCGGTAAGCCCGAGATTTTGTTGACAACCATGAAAACAATTTTTCTTTTCGCCGCTTTTTTACTCGTTTTTGTCGCAATGAGATTAGTATCTTACATTTTTCCTCGTAAATTTGGATGTATCTATTCACTTTCCTATCTTTATAAAAAGAGTTAGAGAAAGAAGAGTCAAAGAATCAAGAATGACAATGGAACTTTTTGGTATGAAGGCAATGTTATTTAATTGTTATGACAACTGAAGTAGTTACACAATTTATCAACAAAGACTTACGTTAAGTAAAATATTTTTAAAATGGCTGTATGGGTTGGACAGGCCTCGACTTTTAGTTGAGGCCTGTTTTTTTTACAATTACTCCCTAATTTACAAACACTTAAAACAAATCAAGGCTTCATTTCAACCAACCCTACTTTTGGGTCAACGCTGTATTTTTGGGTAGATGCTCCCTCGTTTATATCTTCAATGGAGAGTATCAATGTACCTTTTTGGAGACGAGCCTCTACCTGATAATTTCCTTCGGCATTGTCGTAATATACTTCTTTAGTAAAAGTCAACCGATGCTTTTCATCATAGCCACAAAGCCATACAATATTCTCATTGTCGTACTCCCGCCCGATGAGGTATAGCTTGGTTTGGGGTGTTTCTAGTACAGTTTGTAATAAATGGTATTTGTAATTCCGTAAAAAATTTTCGTCAACCCCCGTATCAATCGAATATTTCTTGATTTGATCACCTTCTAATAGACGCGCTTTACTCAACTTCCCTTCTTCCATTATTTGTTTATAGCTCAAAGAAAAATCTTCTAATTGAGGCTGCTGCGGTGCTTTTTCCTGCGTTGTGGAAGGCTGCGGTGCGGCAGGCAAGTTAGTAGCCGTTTCTTGCGTTTGGGTTGTACATTTTACCATTATCAAAACTAGCAGTAGCAGGGTGATTTCATCAAGAGCTTTACTTTTCACAAAGCACAAAATCCTGTTCACAAAATATTTTAGATTAAAAGGCATAACAATTTTAAATTTAGAGTTCATCACAACAGACCAATTAGGAGCGTTTTTTAAGCTCAAAGAGTTTTGACGCAATCTCTCGTTCTCCTTTTGTATCGGGCCTAGCCGCTTGAAGTTGATAAATCCGCAACATACCCGTATCTTGGTTATACTCCCACACCACAAATTCCTGTTTTCTGGGATTTGAGAGCCGCATCACGTTCGCTATTTTGGCTGGTTCGGAGAGGCAATCGCCCGCGTAGCAAAGTTCAAACGTATCATAATCCCCCAAACCCTCTATTTTTCCATTGGCATGAAGAATGACTCGTTGCTTCTCTTTTCCTTTTAAATCATATTGTCCTGCAAGCTGGGAACGAAGTTGATACTCAAAACCCTCAAAAACAGATGTTTTCACAAAACGTGCGGCTTCTTTAGTCCCCGTGAATGCCTGTTCTAAAACGTCGAAAGTAGTATCTGATAAAATCACCAATCTTAAATCTTCCAAAAGCCCGTGGTTTTGGTAAGCTTGATGAACATAGCAAGTGTCATGACTAATCGTGTAAGCGAGTGAATACTCTTCTACCCCATTACGAATAAGCACGCTATCAGGGCGCTCAAAAACCAACTCTGTCGCATAAAAGGGAATCACTGCAAAAAGGCTATCAGAGGAACGCCGCAGGTACGAATCGTTGATAAATGTCCCTTTGAGTTCTATTTTTTGGGATTTTTCATCGACCCAGCAAGCTTTTAGTCCTATCGCGACTAAGAGCGAAGCCAAGGTATACTTTATGTTTTTCATAGCTGTATGTAAAATGATAGCACAAAGATGCAGCCCTTCAGCCATCATTTAAGACAAATGATTTCTAAAGCGTCGAAAATCAACAACGAACCGAAAAGAGAAGTACTTAAACCGTTTGGTCGGGCTTTCTCATTTTAGAAACTTCATAAAAACCATTGGCAAAAACCAATACCAAAATAATAGGCATCAGAATAGCCCCTGTTTTGAAGCCTGCCCCCGTCATGGCATAAGAACCAGAAGAAAATTTAAGAATGGTATTGACCAAAACCCCCACTGCGACCAACGTAAGCAGGCCAGTAACAAGCAACGCCGTTTGCTTAGCGAGCCTTTTTACAAATAAAGTTATCCCTACGCACACTGCCGTCGTAAGGGCCACCGTAGCCAATGCTTTAGGAAAAGTACGAATCATATCGTATTTGAAAAACAAAATCCCCAGCCTCCCAATGAAGTTAGGATGTGCTAAAAGCCAAGCATCCACCACCACCAAAATAACCAAAAGAACGTAAAAGGGAAGATTGTTTTTCATCAGATTTAACTTGACCACTCAGGGTGTTTTTTAAGGATTTGTTCAAATAAAACGCCAGGATTATGTTCCTTTGCTTTGTCTTTTAAGTAATTTAGCCAAAATAGACTTTCCAAACGGTCCGCCGCGCGGTTTTAGGCTTATACTATTGATAATCAGAAGAGTTATAAACTTGGAAAGTCTCGCTTAATTCTGCGTAAGCACTTATTAGGGTTACAAATATAATTTATTTTATGCAACAACATCACCTCGAAGTAAAACGCACGGCGCGTTATTATACGCTTGGTTCGCTTAGTGAAGCTACCAAGCAAGTTTGGTTTGTGCTCCACGGCTATGGGCAATTAGCTCAATTTTTTATCAAAAAGTTTGAGGCAATTGCCCAAGAAAACACTGTTGTGGTGGCGCCCGAAGCACTGTCTCGGTTTTATTTGGAAGGCGTAAGCGGGCGCGTAGGGGCCACGTGGATGACCAAAGAAGAACGTCCCCAAGAAATAAATGACTATATATTTTATCTCAATCAACTATATGACTCAGTACTAAAGGGCCACGATACCAGCCAATTTCAAATCAATATTTTGGGGTTTTCGCAAGGAAATGCCACCGCCCTGCGATGGCTCAATGATGGGCACATTCGCTGCGACAGATTCGTGATTTGGGCGGGCTTTTTTGGCAATGGCGTTGCTGATGTTATTGACCCAAACAAGCTTTCTTCGATTCCTACCACGCTTGTATATGGTACTCAAGACGAGTTTTTAACCAAAATTGATTTGAACCAGTACGTAGCGGATATTCACGCTGCGATTCCTCACTTAAAAGTAACCACTTTTGAAGGAAAGCATACCGTCGATAAAAATGCCCTTTTGCAGATTGTATAATCAGCGAATACTATCACATATTTAGGTACTTTTTGGCGTCGTCGAGCTGACCGTGGCGGGCCAAAAACAACGCATAACTTTGTCGAAAAAGTTGGTTTTTAGGCTCAAGTTCTAGGGCGTTCAAAAATTGACGATTAGCTTCGGGATAAAAATAATTTTCTTCGTATAAGCCCGCTTTCAAAAAGGCATTCATCGCCTTATTGAATTTCAAATCGGTCTGGAGAGCAATTAGTTTTTCTTCAAATTTCTTTAAATCATCATTTTTGAGGCGTTTGAAAGCATACCTGATGCTCTGAGTAGTATTTTGGGGGGCTACACTCCAATAATAAAGCCGGTCGCTTTCAAGCAGCGCTTTGTCCATACTTACTTGTAGAGTAGTATCCGGGACTTCTTTTACAAAAATGGGGTCGGCATTGGCGTTCCAATCATCATAAATAGCAAAAGTATAAGAAGTAGTGCGGGGCTTGGATTTCCACAAAAAAGTTACGGTTTCGTTTTCAAGATTAGATTCAAACTGAGGCGAAACCATGAGCGGAGCTGTCAGCCCTGGCCCACGGTTGACTAAGCCTTTTTTGCGCATATACCCCTCGGCGTATTCGTCAATTGATTTTTCGGCGTGATTGATATGCTGCATCAAAAAACCTAAATATTGTTTTACCATCGAAGGTGATTTGATTTGAGGCTGGTCGATGAGCTGTTGCAAACGCCACACTCCGGCCTTGTTGAGCAAATACCCCGAGCCGTCTTTTCCCGTCACTATGATTTGTGCTCCTTTGCCGATTTTGATTTTATCGGCAGGGTTGATAGCTACCTGCTTGGTTTTGTTTTCTAATTTTTGCCATTTGACCTGCCCACTCGGTTGATGCCAGAAGTCGCCTTCTATCCACGCTATTTCGTACTGAATCAGAGGCGTGGGGAAAAACGCTACAAGCGTTAGTAGCAGACATACGCCGCTGCCCCAAAGAAGAAATGTTTTCATTTTTGTACTTTTAAGTGTTTTTTAAACATATAGATAAAGAACTGACGCATGGTTTTTTTTGCCACTTTGGTATCAGAATCAAAATAAGTGACAAAACCGGTCTGGCGATGAAGCCACTGCGCAAAAGTATTGTAGAAATACAGCACATCGACCGTAAGAGCTATAGGCACAATGAGCTTGAGGGTATCAATTTTGATTTGCCATTTATAAAAAATCCATAACCCCACCGCAAACGACAATCCCCCCAACATCAATTGTACCAGCTTGAATATGAGGTGAAACCAAAGGTTGTGTTTGACGAATTCATAAATAAAAAATACCATCAAAGCCAGACACACTAGAAAAGATACAATCCTCAACACCCAGCCTTCAGCATAGCGCACATAATCGTCGCGCATAATCATCTCAATGATGTTGGCATGAATCACCAAGCCGTTCATATCGGGCTGAAGCGCATTGAGATTAAAAGGAGAGTAGTGTTTATCTTCAGCCACCGTCGAGTCGCCCAAAAGTCCAATCAGCACAATTTTTCCTTTGAGTTCGTCGAGTTCGGGGTTGCCTTCATAAAACTCTTCTGGCTGAAGTTTGTGATAATCGATTTCTTGGTGCTGATACACAATCACTTCGGGCGCATGTACAGTAGTGTATTGGCGATGTTTAATAAATTTTTGATAACTCTTTTCATCAAATTTCTTGACAATTTGGGTCGAAAATGATTCGAGCGGAGGTTTGTATTTGGGGCCAGAGCCCGTTTTGTTTTTAGGAAAAAATTGTGGCAAAAACAGCCGCACTGTGCTGTTGGCTTCGAGTGTTACAAAATTGGCAAAACCTTCTACCCCAAATAGATAGGGAGTAGCACTACTTTCGGGCTTTTCTTGGATTTCACCGAATTGATTGGTCAACAAATAAGAGCCTAATACCAGCTTATCAGACACGGATTTTAAGGCCACCGATAAGCGCGGATTGGGTTGATTGATGTTTTCGCTAAAAACTACGTCAATCCCAATCACTTTAGGGTCAAATCGGTTGATATTTTCGATAAGCTGAGCGATGCCCGTGCGGTCGAGTGTATCGATATTGACTAAATAAATCAACGAATCGGCTTGGGTGGGCTTGCTGGTTAGTTTGCCTTTGGTAATATCCACAAACACATTTTCGTACTCTTTCTTGATACGGTCTATACCTGCATGAACGGGGTCAAAAAAATTGACATGAGCCACCAAAAGTGAAGGCATACTATAGAGCAAAAACACCAAAACAGTAGCGATAAAGGCATCGCGTAGTAGGCTTTTATTCATGTCAATTTTTCTTGTATTTGTCGAGTAAAGTCTTGAATTCGGGTAATGCCCGAAGCGGGTCTAAGGCGGCATTACGGTCTATACTTTCAAAATTGTTATAGCCTTTTTGAAAAGCTTTTTCCAACCACTGAAGCGCCTCAGGAAGAAGGTTTTGTTTGGCTTTGATACCAGCCATATAATAGTAGGCGCGTGTGTAATTAGGGTTGAGTTCAATTACTTTTTGATAGGCAGTCTCCGCCTCCGTCCAACGCGTAAGCCCTTCCAAAAGGTTACCGTAGTTGTTGTACAAGTTGGCGTCATTAGGAATTATATCTAAGGCTTTTTTGTAGGCAGATTCGGCTTCGGTCAGTCTATTTTGGCGCGCTAGTAAGTTGCCATAATTGCTATACACTAGCCCATTGGAGGTACTCAGTTCGAGCGATTGTTTATACGCTTTTTCGGCTTCTTCAAACCGCCCCAGCACGGCCAACAAAATCCCGTAACTATTGTACACAAAAGGATCTTTAGGATTAAGTTCAATGGCGCGTTTGTAAGCAATTTCGGCCTCATCGCGACGATTACGGGCGGCTAATAACATTCCATAGCTTTTATAAACTTCGGCATCGTCGGTTTTGAGTAAAATAGCTTTTTGATAAGCCGCTTCTGCCTCTACAAAACGATTCTGATTTTTGAGCAATATCGCATAGCTTTTCTGAACATTGGCATCGTTTGGATTGATTTCTAAGGACTTACGATAAGCCGTTTCTGCTTCTTTTTGTCGGCTTTGACGATACAGCAAATTGCCATAATTCCCATAAACAAGCGCATTGTTAGGTGCCAATTCGATGTATTTTTTGTAGGCATTTTCGGCTTCTTGCAAGCGATTTTGGGCCGCCAACAATACCCCATAACTATTATAAACGACGGCATTGTTGGGATTCAGTTCAATGGATTTTTTATAGGCATTTTCTGCCTCAGCTTGCCGGTTTTGGGTAGTAAGCAATACACCATAATTAAAATAAACTTGAGCATCTTTGGGATTGAGTTCAATGGCTTTTTGAAACATGATTTCAGCTTCAGTAAATCGGTTTTGCACAGTCAGCACAATTCCATAGTTGTTATGTACTTGGGCGTCGTTGGGTTGAAGGATAAGTGCCTTTTTGTAGGCCGTTTCGGCTTCATTATAGCGTTGTTGGGCATTGAGCAAAATCCCGTAATTATTGAACACTTCAGGGTCATCGGCTTTGAGTTGAATAGCCTTGAGATAGGCTTTTTCGCTTTCACTAACACGGTTGAGTCGCGCTAGTAGGTTTCCATAATTTTTATAGGCGAAGGCATCATCAGGTTTGAGTTCAATGGCTTTTTTGTAAGCGGCTTCTGCTTCCACAAACTGGTCTTCATGGCTCAGTACCATACCATAATTAAGATGTAAAAAACTCCATTGGGGCGCATACTTTAGCCCTGTTTCAAAAGCTACCTTGGCTTCTTTGTATGCCTGTTTGAGATACAGAAGACGCCCTAAATCATTGTAAGCCGGCGAAAACGAACTATCTGCCAATACCGCTTGCTGATAATAGTGAAGCGCTTCGGGGGGATTGGTGATCTCAGCCATAACACCTTTATAATAAAAAGCTTGAGCGCTTAAATTAGGGTATAAGAAATGAGACTTGCCTAAAATTTGAGAGGCTTTTTCGAGATAACGGATGTTTTTGGGGTAGGCTTGCGTCAAATCTTTGTTTTCTAAATATCCCCCAAAAAACTGAGAAGATGCTTCTAAGAGAGCGGCGGTAAACTCGCGTTTGATAAAAGGATGTAACCTCTCAATCGCAGGCGCGGCTGTGAGTTTATCAAAAAGCTCTTCGGCCGAGTTGGTAGTATCAATGAGGGCTTTGTGGGTAAGTGCTTGTTGAAAATCAAGATACCATTTTTGTAAAGTGCTATCCGCCACTTCGATGATATTCTCGGCAAAACCACGTCCTTGTACAGCCGCAAAAAGCGGAAGAGGCTTATTATCTTTGACCGCAAGCAGCGTTAGGGTGTCAATTTGGGCCAACGCTACAGATTTATCAGCGGCCATGAGGATGGGGTTTTGACGACTAGGAACGGCTTCGGAAGTAACACGGTCTTCGAGGTAGCGTTCCAATTCCCGAAGCGTCACTTTCTTGTCATTGTCGGCATCGGCCATGCCTTGTAACCCCCGAATGAGATGATAACTAAACAATCCACGTCCTCCTCCCCATTGAGTCCCTTCGAGCGATACTTCGTTGGCTTGGCAAGCCATAAATTTCACTTCGTTGGCTACTTGTTTGGTGAGTTGTTGGCCCGTGAGTTGTACGCCCCCTATTTCGCTACCTGCCAATTTTCCCGCTCGGCAAGCATCCAAAAACATCACTACTTGCGCTTGATTTTTGGTGGAAAGCGTCGCGATATAATCTTGTAAAAACAATACAGCAAAGGCTGTGGAGTTGTAATTGCTACTGAAAGAATCGTAGGTGAGTAAAAACCCTCGTTGGGCAATGGTCTTGGATTCTTGGTCTCCGTGTCCAGAAAAATAAATAAAAACGCGGTCGTTGGGTTTTACGAAGTCTAGCAGATTGCCGAGCGCACGGTCTAGTTGGCCGAAAGTAGCTTTTTCGTTCAACAAAAGCTGGATGTTGGATTGAGGCACCGCTCCGCCAGCCGGAGAGAGTAAATAGTTGTAAAAAGCCAAGGCATCATCATCAGCAAAACGTAGCGAATCGATGTGCTGGTATTTGGATACTCCCACAATCAAAGCCCATGTTTGACCCGTATTTTGGGGAACTACATTACCTACTTTAGGCCCTCGTGCTTCTTGGGTATAGGCTTTATGATAACACGCTACGAATACGAAAAAAATTAAAGAAAAAAGAAAGTATTTCATAACGAATTTGAGTCGTACGGGTCTTTAAAGAGCTTTTTTATCAATGTGTAGCCCCTACAGGGCATTTTTGTGTATGCGATTACCATTTTTTTTGCTACCGATGTAAAGCCCCTACGGGGCAGTTTCGCATTTATTCAATTACCATTTTTTTCCTACCGATAGAAAGCCCCTACAGGGCAGTTTTGTGTTTAGGCGATTATCGTTTTTTTCCTACCGATATAAAGCCCCTATGGGGCATTATTGTGTTTAGGCAATTACCATTTTTTTCCTACCGATGTAAAGCCCCTACGGGGCAGTTTTGTGTTTAGGCGATTATCGTTTTTTTTCCTACCGATGTAAAGCCCCTACTGGGCATTTTTGTGTATGCAATTACCATTTTTTTTGCTACCGATATAAAGCCCCTACGGGGCAATTTTGTATTTAGACAATTACCATTTTTTTTGCTACCGATATAAAGCCCCTACTGGGCAGTTTTGTGTATGCAATTACCATTTTTTTCCTACCGATATAAAGCCCCTACAGGGCATTTTCGCATTTATTCAATTACCATTTTTTTTGCTACCGATATAAAGCCCCTACGGGGCAATTTTATGTTTAGGCAATTACCATTTTTGCTACCGATATAAAGCCCCTACGGGGCAGTTTCGCATCTATTCAATCACCATTTTTTTTGCTACCGATATAAAGCTCCTATGAGATATTTCTAAATTAGGGTTTATTTCCTGTTTTTATTTAGTAATGGATGAACTAAGTGGCGTAATGGTATAAACATATTCAAAAGTAGAACCGATATTGTTACTAACGCCACGGGTATGATAATTCTTCATAATGAATACCAATGGATTTTCTTGACCTCTTGTGCTAGAAGTCAATGTTCCTTGAGTTTCAATAGCGGGCAAGAGATTGATAGGCTGAGGTGTGGCAAAAACTTTCATCATCTCGGTTCCATAAGGTGGCCAAAAACCATAAATGGGGCGATTTTTGAGAAATACAGTTTCTCCAGCCGCAATTTTATATGAATTGGGATCATTTTCGTCTTCTAATCCAGGCGCTACCGGCACAATCCGATGATCAGGCTGAATCGCTACGATGTTGTAGTACGCGGTACGTTTTCCTTTATTAACAAGTTTGATAACTACATTGTCTTTTTCCGAAAACCTTCTAGTGAGTGTATCAACGGGCGTATCAAAAATTTCCACGACGGCATTGTTTTGGTCGATTTTAGCTCTTACCAACGACATTTCTAGCACAATTTCGTCAGTAGCCAATTTTACCGACTTCATAAACTTTACTTGCGCCGCCGAAAGCAACATTTTTTTGAGCAAGTCCAATCCTTCTTTTACATCCATGTTGACTGGCTTACTGCTCAAATAAGGCATCTCCCCCACAAACACTCCTACATTGGAGGTATTTGCAGTATTTTTAAGTAAAATGTCTGGTGCTTCTGATGAAGCTACTACACTTAAAAAAGCCCAACGAGACAACGAATCAGAGAGTACTTTCGTGGACTCCGATGATAGCCCTTTGAAGTCGAAGGCTACTTTTAGGAGAGATTCAGAAAACGATTGTTGAGTCCGAAAAGCCCAATATTGCGGAGCCTTAAAATCGGCAGAAATGGGATTTTTGAGGGCCAAAGAAGCTGTAAAATAATCAATAGCGGTGATTTCGCCTTCAAAAACAGGCTGCATCTCTTTAATCGAAGCCGTACCTGCGGGATAAAGCGCAAATACATCTCCTTTACTGATTCCTGCTACCAAACCTGCACTGAGCTGGAGGGTATTACTATTTAAGATTTTTCTGATTTCTACGTATGGTTCTTGTTTGACGAGTTGCCCGCTGAAAAAAAGATAATCGGCATCACCTTCCAAAATGGGACTTTGGCGGGGGGCAATCACCGCCATTTCTGCGCGAATACGTGCAAAAACTTGGCGATAAGTATCATTGGGACGAAGCTGAGAGAGGGCATTACTGATACTAAACGACAAAGAACCGACGGGTTTGCCATTGGCGGTCGTTTCAAAATTGTTTTCGTTGGAACTTGCCCCCGCAAATACCACAAACTTTGCCAATTCTTCATCTCCTGCTCCTCGTGAAGCCACGGGACTATCTATCAAGCTCTGAGAAGGATTGGCGGGCGGAATCGTAGGCGAATAATTAGACTTAACCAACGGAGGAAATCCGCCACGAGCAGTGCCATTGCCGCGTGTGCCAGCTCCCGAGTGGCACGAATCCAAAAACAACAGTAAGTGACCTTTGGGGCCTAATTTGTGGCGTAACAAGGCGATTTGTTTGCCCAATACATCATCACGAATATAATGATTGGTGTTCAACTCTTCAGGTTTGTAAGCCGCGCCAAGTGGTACAAGGGCCTCGTCTAGTTGATCGGGTTCGTCGCCGTTGTCGTCTTGGAGCTGCACACCGTGCCCAGAATAGTGAACAACCGCAATGTCGCCGTTTTGAACACTCTCAGTCAATTTTTGGAACGCAGTCAATATTCCTGTAGCATCCACATCCTGCACCACAGTAATATGCTGACTCATAAAACCTTGCTGCTGAAGAGCAGTTTGAATTAGTGGAACGTCGTTGAGGGAAGCCAATTTGGGCCAGCCTGTAGTGGCAGGGTCATAATTGCCTATAGCAATGATGAGTGCGTGCTTGGTAGGCTGCGCAGAAACCGTCACAATGTGAAAAAACAACGCCCATAAAAATGTACACCTAAGCACCAACATGAGCTGGAAAAGATTTGTTTTTGTAACGTGAGTAATCAATGCCGAATTTATACAATTCTCATTAGCTTTCAAATAACTGTCAAAATCTTCCTAAGGAAAGCCTATGAGCATCTACCCTGCAACATTTTTTTTAGAAAAAAAATGCATTGATTACCAAACAAGGAGATATTATTTTTGTGGCATCAAATTTCTGAAATAAATCCTCTTTGATGAGGAATCACACAATGGCTCTTTTATTTACTACCGCAACTACCGATGCCGAATTGCATCAAATCTTAGCACTTCAGCAACAAAATCTCTATAAAAATACGCCCCAAGAATACCAAAAAGACCAAGGTTTTACGACGGTAGAGCATACTTTTGAAGTCTTAAAAAAAATGAATGATGCCTTGCCACAAGTCATCGCCAAAGACGGAAACGAAGTAGTAGGCTACGCTTTGGTAATGCCACGCACTTTTGGCGCACTTGTGCCCGAGCTTACACCTATGTTTGATATTGTGGGAGAATTGTTATGGAAAAACATCCCGATTCATCAACAACGGTTTTATGTAATGGGACAAATTTGCGTGGCTCAATCGCACCGGGGGCAAGGCATTTTTGACGGATTGTATGCACAGCATCATCAGCAATTTTCGGCTGATTTTGATTTGTGTGTTACCGAAATTGCGGTAAGAAATACCCGCTCAACGCGGGCACATGAGCGGGTAGGATTCCAGCAAATTCATACTTATCAAGACCACACCGACCTCTGGAATGTGGTGGTATGGGATTGGCGTTAGGCTTTCATTGCCTCCTGAAGCATGGCTATGCTTTTCCGCACGCCCGATTCGGGGGCTTCTTTGCCTTCAAATTCTAGGGCGATATAGCCTTTATAATTGGCTTGACGTAAGATATTGATGATGCGTTTGTAGTCCAAATCCAACGTGTACCATTCGCCACCACCGTAGTAGGTTTTGGCTTGTACAAAATTGGCGACAGGGGCTACTTTTTCGAGCTTGGTGTAAGGGTCTTCCAAAAAATTGCCAGTATCGAGTAGCACGCCCAACCAAGGTGAATCGATGGCTTTGCGAATCCGTAAAAGCCCTTCGGGTGTAGAAGTGAGGCCCCAGTGATTTTCGAGGGCAAGCATGACCCCACATTCGGCGGCTTTGGGAAGGCACTTTTCGATACTATCAATGCACCATTTGAAGCCATCGTCTTCGGTATAACCGGGCAAAATCGGTTCTACACCGCGTTTGGCCATGAGTTCGTCAAAAGATTTGATGGTATTCCAGCGGCCCGAATTGAGGCGAATGCTTGGGATGCCAAGTTTATAGGCAAGTTCGATGCAGTGAAGGGTATGATCGATGTTTTTTTGTCGCTCAGCTGCATCGGGCGATACAAAACTTTGGTGAATCGATAGACATATCAAATCTACTCCATTCACAAAAGCATGACGTTTTAGTTGTTGTAAATAAGCATTGTCTTCATTGTCCATTTGGCGATGCAAGATGTCTACTCCCTCAATCCCAAGGCGCGCCGCCTCATCTATTACATTTTCGCTAGGTCCTTTGGGCGTTTTGAAATGCCAATACGAATACGTAGATAGTCCGAGTTTAAAAGGTGAAGCTACAGGCGGCGTAGCAAGCAACGAAGATGGAGCCAAAGTGGCTGCGCCTAAAGCGGTAGTTTGTTGGAAAAAGTCGCGACGGTTCATAGAGATAAGATTAATGAAGTATGATATCTCTCTAAGTCTTTCGTCTGAAATGACTACTGTTTTCTACCGTTTTTTTATTTATTCTTTGTGAATAATAATTGAGAAGGATTTACTTCCAACAATCGAGCGATTTGAATCAATCTTTCTACTGAT
>VFQQ010003836.1_pt1 | contig 14046 bp, 10 predicted proteins | sample 3512341 | NCBI WGS metagenome assembly VFQQ01 (sample SAMN10412373, study PRJNA504923) | tailings metagenome | isolation source: Relicate 2 Philex TSF1 revegetated site | place: Philippines: Tuba, Benguet | collected 2017-08-29 | reverse complement strand
TCCCTGATCTCGAAGCCGAGGCGTTCAAGGCGCTCCGGTGCCAAGTCCGGCACGCTTGTCAGGATCTCAGGCAGGCTTGTCGCAACGAACGCAGGCAACTCTTTGACGTCTTTTGCCAGATTTTGCAGCGATCGCTCGGACAGGTTCCTGAGAAGCTGCGTGACATGGACTGTGTTCCGCGGGCTGGCGATTGCAGTCGGAACGAAGTTTCTCCAAGCGGTGACGAGACCCGAGAGAAGCCCCCCAACGTCGCGACCACCGCTGTAATAGGCATCGAAGAAGGCTTGGCTACTTTCGAACTCGGACGAGAGATATTCGAAGAGCTTAGACGCTTGCTCCGCATAGCGAACCTGATCGGCCAGAAGACAATCAACGAGTTTAACGTTCAGAACATAGCTTTGCCCAAAATCCTCTCCGCGCATAGCGGCGATTACTTCCTTCGGATTGTCGATTGGGAGATCAGGCTCTGGCGTGACGAAAGCCCGTATCTGAATCAGGAACTTGTTGTCGCTCGGCGACAAGCGGCCCGAGTGAAACAGGGACGTGTATTGATAATAGCTGTCGTCTAGGTGCCCTTCGAGGATGAGGAAGCGAGCCAGCTCTCCTTTCTCGCCGAAATCATCGAAAAGATCGTTCAAGCGGCCCGTGTTCGAACGAACCAACATGTTGAATTTCGTTGTCCGAAACGTCGCGCTCTCCGCTCGCAGTTCTCGTATCCGACGCAGGCTCTCATTCTTGTTGGCGGCCGACTTGCTTTCGATCTCAACCTTGCGCTGCAGATAGGTCTTTCGGGGATCGACTTCAGCTTGAAGACCAGAAATATCGAGGCGCTGAACGTGGTTATGGATATTGCGAAAGGAAATTTGCGAAACGGCGATCATCTGCTCGAAGGCCTCGTGCGCGGCTATCTGATTAAGCGGGATCCACGTATTTCCATCATAACTGACGCTGATGACGTACTCGGGCATTTTCCCGATCAGAGCCATGGCATAAATTTGGCGCAGTTCTTTGAGGTCATAGGGCGTCTGCCGTTCGGCGATCTCAAGCCCCTGTTCGAGGTCCGCGATCTCCGACCTGTGCGTGGCCTCGCTATGCGCGATTAGTTCATCCTTGCGGCCTAGTATCTTCGCGAGATTTCCTTCGCCCCGGTGCAATTGCTCAAAATCTCGAGGATAGACGTTCTTGTAGATCAGGATGGCGAGAAGCTTGTTGGTATCGAGCAGGTTTTCGTCGTCGGCTTCGAGGTTGGCGACATAGATTGCATATTCATTGAAGATGTTCTGGATCAACCGCAGATCGTCGAGATATCTCGAAACCTCGCGCAGGAACTGCTGATCGAGGCGACCGTCGAGTGCGAGCCTCTTTCCTTGTGCCAACACCATATCGATCGAATTCGAGGCGTTGATGATGGGTATGACTGGTACGATGAATTCGAAGAACTTGGTCCGATCTGTGTTGACGAATATGTCGTCACGGAGCGCATATAGAAACCGGATGCGTCGTTTTATGTCCACATTCTCATTCACCAAGCTGTTGATCTCACGCAGAGTGACGAATATTTCCGTGTTGTTGAACCGATCCAGATCTTCGATGATGACAAGGTCGTAATTGGTTGATTGGAAGAAGTAGATGATTTCATCGAGGTGGCGATTCAGGATGGATTCCTGGTTGTCCGACGCTGGCCTGATCTCGATGTCTTTCAGCGAAATGCTCTTCAGCGACACGCCGAAGCTCGCCACGTAGAAGTGATGCAGCGTCATCCAAAGGAATATCGCTGCAAGGGCAATACTAGCCAGATTGAACCAATTGCTGGTATCTAACGGCGTGAAATATTCCCCGCCAATGATGGCTTCACGTTGAAGGAATGCGTAGCCAAGTGCCAGAAGGCCGAGCATGATGTACAGTGATCGGAAAATCGCAAGGAAGCCAGGCGCCTGGATTCTCTTGAACCGCGACAGCGGAAGTTTATCCGCGTCGGCACCATATAGCATCTGCTGCAGGATGCTCCGCTCAATTTCTTGGCGGGTGACCTTCCCGCCATCTGCTTCCGCTTCCGGCACAAACGCAGCGAGCGAGATGTGCAGTGCGCGCCGTCGATATGTCTTCAAAAAAGACTGAATGATGCTGCTTTTCCCGGATCCGTACGGCCCCGTGAGCGCGATGTTTGAGACCTTCCCGTTGTTGGTGGCGAACAGAAGAGCCTCTGAATACACGCCCGTCTTGTCGGCTTGGTCGGTTGGCGCGAGATCCACGAACTTCGATTGCGTTACGGCCGGGCGGCCTACGCTTTCCAAAAGCTCGGCGAGAATGCTCAACTGCTTGCTGAACCAGTGTGCCAGCTTGGTGATGTATTGTTTCATGAGCACCGACCTAGCACAAACCGAAAAGACGAAAATGCATTATGGCTCCGAAAACGACCTGCTTATTGTCGGCCAATCGTGCTTCCGTCTACAGTAGCAGGAAGGCATGCACTCGCCCCGGATGAATTTCCTTTTGCATATTCTAACTGCTGTCGCGGGCAGAGCATATTCTTGCGGCGATCGAATACAAATGCCGGCTCCTGAGTAACCGCGGCGTTTGATCCTGTCCGCCCTTTCACGAGCCGTTTGCAAGTAATTTGTATGCGTGGCACCTCGCCGCCGACGGAGCGATTGCGCGTCGCCACCTAGGCCTCCTCAATTCGCTCGGCGAGGAGTGACACCCGTGCCGCCAGCCGCTTCTGCGCTGGGGTGCGGTTCTTGATCTTGTCGAGGTAGAAGGATCGGAAGTCGTGCAACCGGCGATCGATTTCGCCGTCTAGCTGATCAAAGAGAACTGGGCAGTTTGAGCTCTTGAAAGAATTACGCCAGCCCCGGATGGTGTAGTCGAGCCGGACCAAGGTCTGCGCATAACAGCGGTCCTGGCTGGTCAGAGTCCGACCCGAGATCGCTTTGACAATCGCCTTCTGTCCGCTCGCAATCAATGCAGCGATCTGCTCGAGCAGCTTCTCGCGGGCGGCGAGGGAGGGTGGATAGCTGCCGGGTCGCAATTCATAGCCGAGGAAGGGATGACCTTCGTCAACCGTCCCCGTGAACGCCTTGTTGGGCGAGGCCACAGGATCATAGATTTGCATATCGAGTTCGCCGAGCAGCGCCCCTGCGGCGCGCATCGCCGCATCGACGGCGCGGCGCGTTTTCCCCATTACGAGGAAATCGTCAATATACCGGATGCAGGTAATGCCGCGACCGTTCATCGCAGTATCGAAGGCTTCGAGCACGATATTGCCCGCCAGCGCCGACAGAGGACAACCCTGCGCGACACCATCCGCCCCCGTCGGAAACATCTTTAGATCATCATCGCTCAGCTTGTCGGCGTTCGAGAGCTCCACGGTCAGACCGTCCCGTACGAGCTGGAGGAATTCCGCCTCGACACCCTCCGCTTCTAAGAAGGATAGCACCCTTTCGCGAGGTATCTTTGTGAAGAAGCCCGAGATGTCGGACCCTGCCACATAACGGTCGCCGGCCTTCACTCGCTCGTCGAAAATCGCGATCGCATGGTCCACGCCGCGCCCCTTGATGCCGCCTATCGAGGTCGGGGTCTGTAGAACCCGCTGTACGCCGGTGATCTTGGTCGCCTCCTGCAGCACGTCGAGGATTGCCCGCTGCACGATCCTGTCTTCGAGGGGAGCGACGACTATCGGTCGCTTACCGGCCTTGCCGTTCCCCTTCGACGGCGTGGCGCCATAGGCGGGGGCAAAGCGATAGCCCGCCTTTAACCGTGTCTGGAGCGTGCGCAGATTCTTGGGCAAGTCTTCGCCGAACAGCTTAGCCTTATTCTTGGTCGCTTCCTGCCGGGAAGTCTCGGCATTGCGCCGGATGGCGTGCCAAGCCCGCACCAGAACCCGTGTCGAGCGGACGCGTCCGCAAAGCGATTTGTAGCTGCGTTGCCTAGCTGTGGGGCCTGCCGACATTAATTCCCCCCGGCCAGATGCGTCCTTCAGGCGAAGCGCCGACGATCAGTGTCGCCGAAGCATCGACCTGCACCGCGAGGCTCATCGCCACGCGATGGTCCCCGCCTTCCGAACCTGCACCCGCAAAGGGCCAAGCGAAAATAAGGGCCAAGTCAGCCAGACCTCTGTACGGAAGATCAGAGAAGAAGAAAAGGGGAACATCGTCATCCCCTCGCCCTCCAACATGTGGTCTCTATCGCGAGGCCGCGTCACCAAGGCAAAGGGAGAATCGGGGCTGACCGCCGACTAATCGGCAGCTTTCGGGATATCACGGCACTCGCCCGAATGGCCGAGGTGAGGCGCAAAGATGACGCCGGGCAACCGCATCGGATGAGCACTTGGAGTGATTCGAAGGCTATGATAATGCGTATCACGCTGGCCTGAATGTTGCGTGGCTGGGACTGCTGGGAACAGGTATGAGTCCCGTTTCCCAGCAATACGGGAACAGGGGCCTCCTTGGGGGCCTGCAGCGAAATAGAATTGATCTAAGCCATATAAATCAAACGGTAAGCTCGATTCTTCGAGTCCTGTAAGCGGCACCATCGACCCCATAATTCAATGACTTAACGCACACGAGCCGGAAGGGGACGCGCGATTGTCATCGCCATTTGCAATGCCGCGGCCAATAAATAGGCATTGATCGGCAATCCACGACCGGCGGTTAGGGTGCGAGGGATCCACGCAGCTATGGGTGTGCCAAGCTCGTCTCACTGATCGAAAAAATCTAGTGCTTTCAATATTTGGCGTGACCGGCTTCGGGTTTACATCAAGGCAAAATAGCTGCGCCGCAATCGACGATCAACTGTACCAACTCCCTTGGCAAAAGGTTTGGTCAGAGGCCGAAATCCGAAGGACGAAAGCTAAACCGCTCTTGAGACGGAAAAGCGCGAAGCGCGATCAACTCGCCTTGCTCGTAACGAATATGCCAAGTTTGAGCATTGCGAGGCGCTGGGTCACGAAAGACCGATGGGTCCAGCAGAGCCACGTTCGCACGATGCTGAGGGTCTCTTACGGACGCATAACGAATAGCCTGCGCGTCAATCTCACGCGCTTCGGACGCAAATTGTTGGCACGCGGAATAGTCATCTCGCGCCATCCACAGCGACGCTCCCGCAACAAATGGTCCTGCACACAGGTCGAGCAGGCGATCCATCGCGACCGAGACGCTGATTGCCGAGTGTTCGACTGTCGTGTTGGGCGGCTGGAATCCAGGCGACCGGGAGTAGAAGCGCAGCCGCCAGTAGGCTGTCTCGGCGATCGCAACACCAATTGCCTCTGCGGCATAGAAAATGCCGGGCTTCTCGCCAGCGCGGCGAAATCTCGAGCTACTCTTGTGACCGTAGCGAAACGGGGTCGCGAGCAGATAGTGAAGGTGCCTCGCCGCTACGGGCAAGGTCGGCTTCACTTCCTCTACAAGCTGTTCGAGCAACGCTTGATCGTCGGCGCCAGCAGCCAGACGGTTGGTCGAAATCCGGTGCTGCGCCTCGACAATCCGCCAAAGCTTTCCACTGTAGGCGCGAAAATGCTCCGGCTTCGGCGTTCGCTCAAACTCGGGCGCGGTAGTCATCGACATAGTCGGCCACATCGTTCAGACCGCGGATCGTGCGGATCAGATCGATGGGTTTGCCGCCAAGATCCAAGTTTTCTGACTTCAGCCAAGACGTTGACGCCGCATCGTCGCTTCCCATGAGCGCATCCAGACTGCGAAAAAGCCGCACGAGATACTGCCCCAGTTCGAATGCCTTCTCGGCGCGCTGAAGTTGATAACTGCCGGAACGAAGCCGCGAGGCAGTTGCAGCGGAAATACCGATCACCGAACCCAACTGCTCGTTCGTCAGCTTCCAGCACGTAGCGACACGCGCGACGGCTTCCGAGAGCACTCGTCCCTGATCCGCTTGAGAAGCTAGTCGCGTCGCCACCACATTCTCCAGAATGAAAATTTACATAATCATTCTTAGGAACAATCGGAAGGTTTTGCAAGTGGTGGCGCTTCATTTCGCTGTCAGCCCGCTATCTGAGCCTCGTCCGATGCTCGCAAGGCATCAAGATAATCACTCCACCACTGGTGCATCGCTACCCGCTCATCCCAGTATCGCCCGCGATTATAAGTCCCGCGAATGGCATTGGCGTCTGCATGCGCCAGTGAACGCTCGATCGCATCGGGATGCCATTTACCGCTTTCGTTCAAGAGCGAGGAGGCCGTCGTACGCAGTCCATGAGCCGTCACCTCTCCAGTTGAGTATCCCATGCGGCGAAATGCCTGATTGAGCGTGTTCTCGCTCATTGGCCGACGAAACGTGTGAAAGGCAGGAAAGACGAACCCTTCAGGTCCGGTAAGCTCGTGAAGCTCCCTCAAATAGCTCACGACCTGACGCGACAACGGCACAGCATGAGGACGGCGCATCTTCATGCGTTCGGCGGGAATATTCCAGACTGCATTGTCGAGATCGATCTCTGACCAAAGCGCCTTACGCAGCTCTCCCGGGCGAGCCATCACATGAGGCGCAATCTGACACCCGAGCCGCGTAATCGCATTTCCGGAATATGCATCGATAGACCGCAACAGCGACCCGACCGCCTCCGGCTCCAGAAGGGCGGCGTGGTGCGTCACTCGCGGAGCAATCAGGGCGCCTCGCAACACGGCAGTAGGATCGCTCTCCCCTCGTCCGGTTGCGACCGCGTAGCGGAAGACCCTGCTGGCAAACGAGCGGGCGCGCCGCGCCGTTTCATATTTGCCCGCGCCTCGATTCTCTTGAGCGCTGCGAGCACCTCGACAGGCTTGAGATCGGCGACGGGCATGGTCGCGATCGGCTTGAGCTGGTCGAGGAGCCAATTTGCCTTCACCGTCGTCGCATCGGCTCGTCCCTCGGCGACTGACTTGTCGATATACTCCTTGGCGATGTCGCCGAACGTGTTTCCGGCATTGAACTGCGCGACAAGCTTCCGACGCTTGCGCTCGGCAAGGGGGTCAACGCCTTCTCGCAACTTCCGTCGGGCATCGTCGCGCAATTGGCGGGCCTCTGCCAAGCGCACTTCGGGATATGCCCCGAGGGCGATACGGTTATCCTTTCCAAGGTGCCGGTACTTGAAGCGCCAGAGCTTCGCGCCTGTCGGACGCACTTCGAGATAGAGGCCGCCGGCGTCCGCGCGTTTGTAAGGCCGGTCTTCCGGCTTGAGCGAACGGATCATAACATCGGTAAGGGGCATCGACTCAACTCCTGCAAGCAGGCCTCGGTCGGTGCGGGGTCATCGACGCGACCTCTTCAGCAAGCGATGGGGCCACCCGAAATTGGCCATGGGGCCATCGCCTATTCCGGTGGCCCCATTTCGAGTGAGATCGAGTGAAATATCCTCGGACACCAAAAGACAAGACCAAGGAGAAAATGGCAGATTTCTGCCGTTTTGTCGATGGTTCTGGGATGTCAGGAGAGGGGTAAATGGTGCCCAGAAGAGGACTCGAACCTCCACGACCTTGCGATCGCCAGCACCTGAAGCTGGTGCGTCTACCAATTCCGCCATCTGGGCACGGGGTAGGAGCGGGCGCTTAGCGGCGCGGCTGGCCGCTTGTCAACCGCGGTGCGCGGATCGGCCATCATTTTATTGCCAAGGCGCCGGAATCGGCCCGTCGGCCTGCCTCGCCCCTTGCCCCCTTCCCCGCTTCGCGGCATGGGGTGGCGGGCGCCGCGCGCCAGGCGCGGCCAAACAGAATCGATCACAGGCGGACGTTATGCAGAAACTGGACGGGCAATTGATCACGGTGCTGGGCGGCGGCGGCTTCGTCGGCCGCTATGTGGTGCAGCGGCTGCTGGCGCGCGGGGCGCGGGTACGGATCGCGCAGCGCAATCCGCGCGCGGCGACCTTTCTCAAGCCGCTCGGCGGCCTCGGCCAGACCCAGTTCGTCGCCGCCGACGTCCGCGATGCGGCGAGCGTCGCCCGCGCCGTTGCGGGCAGCGATGCCGTCATCAATCTCGTCGGCGCGTTCGGCGACATGCAGGCGGTGCAGGCCGACGGCGCCGGCAATGTCGCGGCAGCTGCGGCGGCCGCCGGCGTCGGCACGCTGGTGCATGTCTCGGCAATCGGTGCCGACCAAGGCAGCCTGTCGGCCTATGGCCGCAGCAAGGGTGACGGCGAAGCGGCGGTGCGCGCGGCCTTTCCCGGCGCCGCCATCTTGCGCCCGTCGATCGTCTTTGGCCGCGAGGACCAGTTCATCAACCGCTTCGCCGCGATGATGCGTATGTCGCCGGTGATCCCGGTCATCGCACCCGCGACAAAGTTCCAGCCGGTATATGTCGGCGATGTAGCCGATGCCGTCGTGGCGGCGCTGGCGCCGGCGGCGGCGGGCCAGCTTTACGAACTGGGCGGGCCGGAGGTACTGACGATGGCCGCGCTGCTGCGCTGGATCGCCAATGCGACGGGCCGGTCATCGCTGTTCGTTGACGTCCCCGATTTTGTCGCGTCGGGGCTGGCGAGCGGTCTTGGATGGGCACCGGGTGCGCCGATCACCAAGGACCAGTGGCTGATGCTGCAACAGGACAATGTCGCCGCTGTCGACACCGCCGGGCTGGCGCAGCTGGGCATCGTGCCGACGTCGCTGGCGGCGGTGGCCGACGGCTGGCTGGTCCAGTACCGGCGGTTCGGGCGTTTTGCCCAGCACGCCTGACCTGCAACACGGGCATCCCCCACCCCGCCCGATCATTCGGGTCGCTGGGGTAAACCAACCCCAGGACATCTATGCACGACCTAGCCACGATCATCATTCTCGGCATCATCGAGGGGTTGACCGAGTTTCTGCCGGTTTCCTCTACCGGACACCTGATTCTCGCGGCCGAACTGCTCGGTTTCACCGGCGAAGGATCGGCGGCGTTCAAAATTTCGATCCAGCTCGGCGCGATCCTGGCTGTGCTCGTCGCCTATCGCCAGCGCTTCTGGAACGTCGGCATGGGGTTGCTGCGACAGGACCGCGATTCGATCCTGTTTACGCGAAACATCCTGATCGGCTTTCTGCCCGCGATGCTGATCGGCGCCGTCGCTTATGAAGGCGTCCGCGCGCTGCTCCAGTCGCCGACGACCGTCGCCGTGGCGCTGGTGCTCGGCGGCATTGCGATCCTGGTCATCGAGCGCATGGTCAAGGTGGTGAAAGTGGAAAGCGTTGAAGCAATGCCTTTGGGGACCGCGATCGCCATCGGCGCCATCCAGTGCATCGCGATGATCCCGGGGGTCAGCCGTTCGGGCGCGACGATCATGGGGGCGCTGCTGATGGGGGTGGAGCGCAAGACCGCCGCCGAGTTCAGTTTTTTCCTGGCTGTTCCGACAATGGCGGGTGCCACGGTCTATGCGCTGTGGAAAGACCGTGACGTGCTGGTGATCGATGATCTGAGCGCCATCGCCATCGGGCTGGTCGTCGCCTTTGTTGTTGCGCTCGCGGTGGTCAAGTCGTTGGTTGCGATCGTCGGTCGCTTCGGCTTCGCACCCTTCGCCTGGTACCGAATCGTTGTCGGGACTACCGCACTGATCTGGCTCTCGGTCAGATAGGGCCGATTTGGTATTATATATGAAACAATGTTGCGCCTGATTTCGCGACATGTCGAATTAGACGAATTTTAGGTCATTATTACTGGCCTAAACCCGTTTTCCTTCGTGACAGCGCCGGCCTGGCCATGCATCTGCCCCGCTCGGAAGGGGAATTTGCATGGCCACCGATCGCATGCTCCGGTTTGTCGAGCGTGAACAATCCTATCCGGACAAAAGATCCGCCGCGGATCGCGCGCAGGATTTCCGCGAAATCGCGGAACGCTACGCCGCGCCCGATGCCGATGAACAGGCCGCGCGCTGCTCGCAATGCGGCGTCCCCTATTGCTCGGTGCATTGCCCGCTGCACAACCATATCCCCGACTGGCTCCGCCTGACCGCCGAGGGGAGGCTGCGCGAAGCCTATGAACTCAGCAACGCCACCTCGACGATGCCCGAGATCTGTGGACGCATTTGCCCGCAGGACCGGCTGTGCGAGGGCAATTGCGTCATCGAATTTTCGGGCCATGGCGCGGTGACGATCGGCAGCGTCGAGAAATATATCACCGACACCGCCTGGGCCGAGGGCTGGGTCGAGCCGCTGCACCCGGGCGCCGCCACCGGCCAGTCGGTCGGCCTCATCGGCGCCGGTCCCGCGGGGCTGACCGCCGCCGAATATCTGCGCGTCGCCGGGCATGAGGTGCATGTGTACGACCGCCACGACCGCGCCGGCGGACTGCTGACCTACGGCATCCCCGGTTTCAAGCTGGAAAAGGATGTCGTGATGCGCCGCATCGAGCGGCTGGTCGAGGGCGGCATCCACTTCCATCTGGGGTTCGAGGTCGGCGCCGACGCGACCCTCGACGCGCTGCGCCAGAAGCATGACGCGCTACTGATCGCCACCGGCGTTTACAAGCCGCGCGAGATCAACGTGCCGGGCAACGAGGCCGAGGGCGTCATCCCCGCGCTCGACTATCTCGTCGCGTCGAACCGCAAGGGCTTTGGTGACGCCGTACCCGCCTTCGACGATGGCCGCCTCAACGCCGCGGGCAAGCATGTCGTCGTCATCGGCGGCGGCGACACCGCGATGGACTGCGTCCGCACCGCAGTGCGTCAGGGCGCCAAATCGGTCAAATGCCTCTATCGCCGCGACCGTGAGAACATGCCCGGCTCGCTGCGCGAAGTGTCGAACGCCGAGGAAGAAGGCGTCGAATTCGTCTGGCTGTCCGCCCCCGACAGCTTCACGGCCGACAAGCATGTCAAGCAGGTCGCGGTCGCGGGCATGCGCCTCGGCGCGCCCGATGCCAGCGGCCGCCGCAGCCCCGAGGTCGATCCCGGCCGCACTTTCGACCTGCCCGCCGATATGGTGATCAAGGCGCTGGGCTTCGATCCCGAGGAACTGCCCAATTTGTTCGGCGCCCCCGACCTCAGCGTCACCCGCTGGGGCACGCTGCGCGTCGATCACCAGACGATGATGACCAGTTTGCCGGGCGTTTTTGCGGCGGGCGACATCGTCCGCGGCGCCAGCCTTGTCGTCTGGGGCATCCGCGACGGGCGCGATGTCAGCGACCAGATGGCAAAGTGGTTGAAGGCGAAAGCAAAAGGCGAAATGAAGGCAGCATGACCAACAGGGGAAGGAAATTCATGATGTCGAAGTTCAAGATGATGCTGCTCGCCGGGACGATGACGCTGGCACCGTTCGGCCTGCCCGTTGCTGCCGCGGCGCAAGAGGCACCCGGGGCCGAAGTGATGACGGCGGACGTCGGCGAACCGGACAGCACGGCGATGACCGAAGAAGCGAAGGCGAAGATGCAGCGCGAGATGGACGAAATCATCGCGCTGGTCGAAAAGATCTTCGACACCAGCGACCTGCCCCCGATCGAACCGGCGCGGCTGGCGCTGGCGCAGCAGACGAGCGACGCGCTGATCCCGCGCGGCGCGCTCGAAATGATGATGGACAATATGTACGGCAAGTTCCTCTCGACCCTCATGGGCGAGATCGGCGGCACGTCGGACATCATGCTGTCGATCAAGACGGGGGTCGAAAGCGACAAGATCGCGATGCTCGACGAGCAGACCAAAAAGACCGTCTCCGACATGTTCGACCCTTATCGCCAGCAACGCGAAGACCAGATGCTGAAGTTCATCCGGCCCCTGGTCAGCGAAGTGCTGGCTGACATGGAAGCGCCGATGCGCGCGGGGCTGGCCAAGGCCTATGCGCGCAAGTTCAGCGTCGACCAGCTGACCGAGATGAACAGCTTCTTCGCGACGCCGACCGGCCGCATGTTTGCGGGCGAATCGCTGGCGCTGCAGGCCGATCCCGAAGTGATGGTGGCGATGGTGCGCGCCGTTCCGGCGATGGTCGGAAAATTCATCGACCGGGCGCCGGAGCTCGAGGGTCAATTCAAGAGCATGGAAGAGCTGCCCAAGGAAAAACAGCTGGGCGATTTCAGCGACGCCGAACTGAACAAGCTGGCCAAACTGCTGAAGGTCAACGTCAAGACGCTGAAAGAGCACCGCGATCTGTGGAACACGGAGAGCGACGATGCCGTGACGATCGCGGCCGACGCCGCAGAGGCTGCTGCGGACGCGGCTTATGACGATCCGTCGTGGAACCGCGCCAACTGGTCGGAGGCCGATCTGGCGCAAGTAGAGGCCGCAGAGGAAGCGTCCGACGCCGCCTCGACCGCTGCGTTCGAAGCGCGCGAAGCGGCGATTGCCAACGCCCGCAAAAAGCTCGGCCTGCCCGATCCATCCGAATAAGTCGCCCGACTGTCAGGACATATGATGACCCACTACCCCACCCCCGACCACGCGCGGCTTGCCGAGCATGGCATGTATCGCCCCGACCTCGAATCCGATGCCTGCGGCGTCGGCATGGTCGCGGCGACCGACGGCAAGCCGTCGCGCCGCGTCGTCGAGGCGGCGGTCGAGGCGCTGCGGGCCGTGTGGCACCGCGGCGCGGTCGATGCCGACGGCAAGACGGGGGACGGTGCGGGCATCCATGTCGATCTGCCGGTGCGTTTCTTCGACGATGCGATCGCCGCGTCGGGGCACAAGGTGCGCCCGAACCGCCTCGCCGTCGGCATGGTCTTCCTGCCGCGCACCGACCTCGGCGCACAGGAGGAATGCCGCACGATCGTCGAGGCCGAGATCATCGACGCCGGTTTCACCATCTATGGCTGGCGCCAAGTGCCAGTCGACGTGTCGGTGATCGGCGACAAGGCACAGCGCACCCGCCCCGAAATCGAGCAGATCATGATCGCCGGGCCATTGCCCGAAGAACAGTCGCTCGCCGAGTTCGAAAAGCAGCTCTATCTCGTCCGCCGCCGGATCGAGAAAAAGGTCATCGCGGCGCAGATCGCCGACTTCTACGTGTGCAGCTTGTCGTGCCGCTCGATCATCTACAAGGGGCTGTTCCTCGCGGAGAGCCTCGCCGATTTCTATCCCGACCTGACCAGCAAGCTGTTCGAGAGCCGCGTCGCGATTTTCCACCAGCGCTATTCGACCAACACCTTTCCGCAATGGTGGCTGGCGCAGCCGTTCCGCTGCCTCGCGCACAATGGCGAGATCAACACGATCCGTGGCAACAAGAACTGGATGAAGAGCCACGAGATCAAGATGGCGAGCCTCGCCTTCGGCGAGCATAGCGAAGACATCAAGCCGGTGATCCCGGCCGGCGCATCGGACACCGCCGCGCTCGATGCGGTGTTCGAAACCCTGTGCCGCGCCGGCCGCGATGCGCCGACCGCGAAGCTGATCCTGGTGCCCGAGGCGTGGATCAACGAAACCGAAATGCCCGCCGCGCACAAGGCGATGTACTCCTATCTCGCCAGCGTCATGGAGCCTTGGGACGGCCCCGCGGCGCTTGCAATGACCGACGGCCGCTGGGCGGTCGCGGGCATGGACCGCAACGCGCTGCGCCCGCTGCGCTACACGCTGACCGCCGACAATCTGCTCGTCGTCGGCTCCGAAAGCGGCATGGTGCTGCTCCCCGAAGCATCCATCCGCAAAAAGGGCCGTCTTGGCCCCGGCCAGATGATCGCGGTCGATCTGGAGGAGGGCACCCTCTATGAGGACCGCGCGATCAAGGACAAGATCGCGGGCGCGCATGATTATGGCGCGCGGGTCAAAGGCTTTCGGACGATGGCCGACCTGCCGAAGGGCGGAAAGTCGAGCCTGCCGTCCTTCGATCGCGCGGAATTGCTCCGCCGTCAGGTCGCCGCCGGGCTCACGATGGAAGATATGGAGCTGATCCTGTCGCCGATGGTCGAGGATGCCAAGGAAGCCGTCGGCTCGATGGGCGACGACACCCCGCTCGCGGTCATCTCCGACAAGCCCCGCCACGTCGCGCAATTCTTCCGCCAGAATTTCAGCCAGGTCACCAATCCGCCGATCGACAGTCTGCGCGAACGCCATGTGATGAGCCTGAAGACGCGCTTCGCCAACCTCGCCAACATCCTCGACGAAAAGGGGCAGAGCGACCATGTGCTGGCGATCGATTCGCCGGTGCTGGTCGGCGACGACTGGGACCGGCTGCGCGCCTATTT
>VFQQ010003834.1_pt1 | contig 14051 bp, 8 predicted proteins | sample 3512341 | NCBI WGS metagenome assembly VFQQ01 (sample SAMN10412373, study PRJNA504923) | tailings metagenome | isolation source: Relicate 2 Philex TSF1 revegetated site | place: Philippines: Tuba, Benguet | collected 2017-08-29 | reverse complement strand
CCAAAATCCAAGGTAGATTTTCCGAAGTACCATCACTTATTCTTAAATCAAGGTCATTAATCAATTTGGGGCTTCGGTTATCCACATTGGCTATGGTAGCTGTACTAGCGGGCGCCTCGGGGTCTGTCCAACAAATAGTGGCAATCAGTGGGCCTCTACCAGAGGCTACTACTTGTATCGTGTAGATTTCATTGGTGGCGAGGGTGCGTTCGGAAAGCAAGTGAGACTGATCACGGTTAAGGATTACTTCGGCGGCTTTTCGTTCGTTGAGCAAGCCCCATCCGTACTGGTAATCTGGGCCTAATGCGCCTGCGTCGTCAGCCGTATGAAGTACGAGTCCTTTGAGAGTCGAAGAGCGAAGGAAGTTTTTGTTGAGGTTGTTGTACAATTCTTGCAATAAAAATACCGAACCCGAAACGTTGGGTGAAGCCATCGAAGTACCGCTTAGGGTAGCGTAAGCATTGTTGCTGGTAGAGGTAGTCGAAAATACACTTACTCCTACGCCTACTATGTCTGGTTTGATACGACCATCGTCAGTAGGGCCCCAGCTACTAAAGCTTGATATTTGTGGGTCGCTGATTTGGTTATAGCCATTGTTTAATACACTTATGGCACCCACGGTCAGGATATTTTTGGCGGTGCCATAAGTGGCAATCAAATCATAGCCATTTTGGGGGGCTCTAGCGGTAGTAGAGGTACGAGAGCTTCCTCCCAAAAAATAAGGCGTACCAGCGGGTGGGCCACTACTTCCACGGGCATTGCCAGCTGCTTTCACAATCAAATAATAAGGAGCAGTGTTGGCGATTCTGTCCCACTCGCGAGCGCGAGCGTCATAAAACCCAAACTTGTAGTCTTTTTGGTCGTTGAGAGTACTATCACCGTACCATTCCCATTTTAAGTTGTTGTTGGTTCCACTACGGGCAGTATTAAGCCGCCAGCCTGAGAGAGCTTCGTATGAGTGATTAGAAACCAGTAAATTGGAAGCTGCGGCAACCATTTCGGCTGCATCATTGCCAAAATCATAGGCTAGCAATGTAGCAGCGGGTGCCATACCACGGGCACGAGGATTGACACCGGTCGCAATCATGGTGCCGCTCACGTGGGTAGCGTGGGCATCTATCGTCGTTGCATTGTCGACTTGCCTGACACGATTGGCTAATTCGGTATGGGTATCTCTTACTTTTCCGCCGTCCCAAACTCCCAACCGATCTTTCATGGCATCGCTACCACCAGTCAGATTCAGACCTAAGCCGCCTCCTTCATAGAGCGCGTCGGTACGGGTGGTGAGGGCGGCGCCTCGATTGGTCGTGGTGATGTCATAGAGCGGCTCCCCTGTTTCGCTGACGCCGCTCAAAATAATCACCGTACCATCCGCAAAACTTTGACGCAGAGGCCAGTTGTTTTGGCGTGCCAAGTTTTGAAGTCGAAGGTTGAGCGTTTTGTGTTGATTTTCAATATCTAGCTTTGTATTTTGAAGTTTTTGCTGTTGGTCAACCGAGTACAAAGGACGCGGCTGGGCTTGGCTCAAAACCGGAATAATGCACAATACAAAAAGATAAAAACGTAAATAGTGATGCATAGTGAATCTTTTTTTTGTAAACGAAAAATGACAAAAAATTGATACGGGAAAATTATTAACTTTAATGACTCACATCTGAAGGTTTCGTAACACTATCAATGTGTGAAAATAGGAAGTTCATTTTTTAAGTTTATTCTTTTGCTGAGAGAAACGTAACAATAAAAGGAACCTGTAAATAATCCCCTATTTTGGGTGAAGTATTTAGAAAGAGTTGTAACCTACATTTGTTGCACAAAAAAACTTTTTTTGGTGTTTAAGGCCATTCTTCCCTAAGTCATGAAAAAATACCTGTGGTTGTTGGTATGGATTGCGAGCCGAGTAGTGATGGCCCATACTACTACGCCTATCACCGATTATTGGGATCATCTTGCGCTCAATGAAGGCCTAAGTCAAAACGAAATCCGAAGTATCGTGCAAGACCACCGAGGAATGATGTGGTTTGGAACACAGGATGGCCTCAACTGCTACGACGGACAAAGCATCAAAAAATACCGTCATAACCCCTTCGATTCGACTACTATCACCCACGACGATATTACCTTTTTGTACGAAGATAGTGCACATCATCTCTGGGTGGGTACTACCAAAGGGCTGAATCGTAAATTAGCACAAAAAAATATCTTCCAAAATTTCCCCCAAATTGAAGGAATCGTCACTCATATTTTGGAAGATAAAAATCATACTGTTTGGGTAGGGACTTCGGCGGGCTTGTGGGTGTTGCGTCCTAAAAACAACGATTTTCAATATTTTTTGTATCGCCACAATCCCGATGATGCTTTTTCTCTTTCGCACGATTTTGTGGGTAGTATGGCATTAGATAGCGAGGGTAGCCTGTGGATAGGAACAGCCAAAGGATTGAACAAAGTCTTGGCCGGCTCCGTGCTTCGATTCGAAAACGCTCGAAATAGTTCTTTGCCACTTTACCAAAAAGAGCATCTGCCCACGCATGTTTGGAACGCCAAAGGAAGAGGCGTTTGGGTGAGTACGCCAAAGCAATTTGGATTGCTGAATGTTCAAATTGGTGAAATAGAGGATTTTACCTCTGTACTTCCTGCTGATGTGGTGGTGTCTTCGGTATGTGCTGATCATTTGGGAGTGGTTTGGGTAGGCACGCAAGGCAACGGGATTTATCGTTTTCGGTTTGATAAAATCGCCCGCCAACTGCTTCGAGTAGGAGCCTATCAGGAGGATTTATTGGCCAAAAATGGTCTCAAAAGCAGTCATATTACTTGTATTTACGAAGGCAATGAGCCCCAAGAAGATGTAGTATGGGTAGGCACAAGAGAAGCAGGGGTTCAATTGTATGCTCGTTCTAAAAATACATTTCGTCATTGGGAACGACTTTTGAAGCAAGAATCCGCCGCTGGAAAAAGTTTTTTCGGAATCGGGACCGATAAAGAGGGCTTTTTGTGGGCAGGTACTTTTGCCAATCTCTATCGTATCAATCGCCGTACGCAGGCAATCCGAAAATATGAACTCACTAAAAATGCCCTGATTGAGACTATCGCAGAAGATGCCAAAGGTACCCTCTGGATGGGCGGAAATGTGGGGCTTCTACGGTACGACCGCCTACGGGATAGATTTGCGGCTTTTCCATTGCCTACTTTTGACAATACAAGACCGTGGGTGTTTCGGATTTATAACGATAGCTCCCACCAAATGTGGATAGGAACAAGGTCTTATCTAGCCAAGATAGATGCCGAAGGCAAAACCCAAGTCCTTAGAGAAATAGCTGCTTCTAAAAACACAAAAATAGAACTCCGAAACATAGGGGCGATTCAGAAAGATGCCAAAGGTGGCCTTTGGATAGGAATGAGGCAAGGGTTGGTACATTGGCCCCACGAAGCCACCGAGGCACAATTATTTCAGAACAACCCCCGCGACCCTAAGTCGTTGATTGATAATACAGTGCTAGATATTCATGTCGACTCCAAGCAGCGGGTTTGGATATGCACTACCAAGGGGTTGAGTAGAGTAATAAATCAGAAAGGCAAAATCACTTTTGAACATTTTACCGAAAAAGAAGGCTTGTCCAATTCGTTTGTATATGGGGCACTGAGTGATTCAAAAGGGAAAATGTGGTTGACCACCAACGGCGGTATTGTGTGTTTCGACCCCGACCGACATACTTTTCGGAACTATACCGCCAAAGACGGTCTCGGAGGGGCTGAGTTCAATTCTGGTGGCTTTCATCAAAGTGCTGAGGGAGAGCTGTTTTTTGGGGGCAATGGTATGTTGTTGAGTTGTTGGCCCAACGAAATTATCCCCAATCGTCATTTAGCAAAAGTCGCAGTGACTTCTTTCAAAAAATTTGAAAAAGAATGGGATATTGATAGCTTGCTTGCTTCTCAGCAGCCTATTAGTTTCGAGCCAGACGAAAACTTTTTTTCTTTTGATTTGGCGGCCTTAGATTTTACAAATCCTTCTCAAAACCAGTTTGCTTATCGTTTAGAAGGGTTTCACAAAGATTGGATTTTGGCTGGCACGCGGCGGTACCTGAGTTTTACCAATCTTAATCCGGGGCATTATACATTGCACCTAAAAGCAGCCAACAATGAAGGGCTTTGGAATGATAAAGATGTGCTGAGTATTCCGCTCTATATCCAACCACCTTTTTGGCAAACTTGGTGGTTTTATGTGGTAGTAATTTTGATATTGGCCACAGCTATCAAGGTGTTTTATGATTATCGGGTGCGAATGCGGGTAAAATATTTATTTGATTTGGAACGAGTGAAATTAGAAGAAAATGAGCGTGTTCGGAAATTGGCAGCCCAAGACCTTCACGACGAATTTGGAAACACCCTTACCCGAATTTCATTGTTGACCGAAATCATCAAAACCCGACTCAACGGCCAAGCAAACGGCGAAATCGGGATGATGCTCACCAAAATCGGCGACAACTCCAATCGGATGTATCAAGGCACTAAAGATTTTATCTGGGCTATCAATCCTGAGCATGACAATTTTTATGAGATAGCAGTGCGATTGAAGGATTTTGGCGATGATGCCTTTGACAAAACAGGAATACGATTTTCGGTAGAAGGTCTCAACGACGACCTCCGCTCTGTCAATCTTTATATGGGAGAAAGTCGGCATTTGGTATTATTGTTTAAGGAAGCTATCAGCAACACCCTCAAACACGCCCAAGCCCGTGAAGTAAAGCTTAGGTTTGGGTTTGAAAAAGGGGAAATGACGATTGAGTGGTACGATGATGGCAGGGGTTTTGAAATAGAGCAAGTTCGCCAAGGAAACGGATTGACCAACATCCACACGCGTGCTCAGAAGATTGGGGGAATGGTGGTGATTGATTCACTCCAAAAAAAGGGTACTTGTGTAAGGTTCCGAAAAAAAATAAATGAAGAAGCACGAAAGTGAGCTTTTGATGTCGGGGACAAAGAAGGCATAAAATCTCCCGCTTTCAGAAACAAGCCTAGGGCAATAATAAGTGTGTATCCATAATTTTATTAATTCCAAAAATGATAACCCGTTTGTGTTTGGTCGAAGATGATCATCTTATCAGAGAAGCGTTTGCCGATTTGTTGAACAATACCGAAGGTTTTCGGGTGGTCAATACTTACTCAAATTGTGAAGACTATCTGCGCAATCTTGCTGCTGACCGCCCCGATGTGGTGTTGATGGATTTGGAGCTTCCGCGCATGGGCGGGGTAGAAGGCATTGAAAAAACAAAAAAACTTCGTCCCCAAACGCAGCTCATTGTAGTGACAGTCTATGAAAACGATGAATTGGTATTTAAAGCACTATGTGCAGGGGCGGGTGGGTACCTTACTAAAAATATGCCTCCTAGTAGGCTCATTGACGCCATTCGAGAGATACGCCAAGGAGGTGCCCCGATGAGTACCAATATTGCACGTATGGTGGTGGCGTCGTTTCAGAAAAATCATCATTCGCCTCTTACTGCGCGCGAAACAGAAGTACTAGAGCGTATTGCTCAAGGAAAAAGCTATACCACCATTGCTGATGAGCTTTTTGTGGACAAAGAGACGATTCGGACCCATATCAAGAATATTTATTGGAAACTAGAGGTACATTCTAAGGCAGAGGCGATTGAAAAAGCTAGAAAAGAGCGATTGATTTGAGGGTGTTTTGTGGATAAAATGTTGAATATGAATCCTAATATTGGAGGTGATTGAGAATCTACGTAGATTTTCAAACGGTTTAGCTAGTATTTTCGAAGTATGACTTTTTTGTAGAATCAGAGCCGTGAAATAAACTTTACTGGTCAAATTTTGTTTTTCCAAGAAAACACCGCAACAATCAGCTTATTTTTTGACTATTTTTGCGGATTCTTACACATATATCGCTCTGATCATCGGATGAAAATCAGTCTTCACCAACAAGAATCCTTCGAGCGCCGTCACCACGGCCAAAGTTCTACAGATTTACAAGAAATGCTAAAAACAGTCGGCGTTGGTACGCTCGACGAGTTGATAGAACAGACCGTTCCGGCGGCTATTCGCAGGGCACAACCGCTCAATTTGCCAGCACCTAAGTCAGAGTTTGACTTTTTGAATGATTTGAAGAAAGTGGCTCGTCAAAACCGCATTTTTCAATCTTTCATTGGAATGGGTTATTATGATACGATTGTTCCAAATGTGATTTTGCGCAATATTCTCGAAAATCCCGCTTGGTACACGGCCTATACGCCCTATCAGGCTGAAATTGCACAGGGGCGTTTGGAGATGTTGTTGAATTTTCAGACGGCGGTGATTGACCTCACGGGCATGGAAATCGCCAATGCCTCGTTGTTGGACGAAGCTACCGCTGCTGCCGAAGCCATGACGATGTTGCATAGCCTACGACCTGCAGCGCGCAAAAAAGCCGAAACCTTTTTTGTGTCGGAGCGCTGCCATCCTCAGACGATTGATTTGATTTATACCCGTGCTACTCCGCTCAATATCAATGTGGTAGTAGGAGACCATGCCAAAGTGGATTTGACCGACCCCGCTATATTTGGGGTATTGGTACAGTATCCGGCTACGGATGGCGAAGTGATAGATTATACTGATTTTATTGCTACAGCTCACGAGTTGAGCATATCGGTAGCAGTAGCGGCCGATTTGTTGAGCCTTACCCTACTCAAATCTCCTGGTGAAATGGGGGCTGATGTGGTGGTAGGTTCTGCGCAGCGGTTTGGGGTTCCGATGGGCTATGGTGGACCTCACGCGGCTTTTTTTGCTACCAAAGATGCTTTCAAACGTCAGATTCCGGGGCGTATCATTGGCGTATCGGTAGATGCCGAAGGAAATAGAGCCTTGCGCATGGCACTCCAAACCCGTGAGCAGCACATTCGCCGCGAAAAAGCCACTTCCAATATTTGTACGGCTCAGGTATTGCTTTCGGTAATGGCGGCGGCCTATGCCGTTTATCATGGACCCGAAGGTTTAAAGAGCATTGCTTCCAAAACGCACGGTCTAACCAAAGCCTTTGCGGAAGCAGTGTCGGAGATGGGTTATGTAGTTTTGACTAAAAATTATTTTGATACTGTCACAGTACAAATCGCAAATGCCGATGCTTTGCGCGAAGAAGCCGAAAAAAGAGGTATCAATTTGCGCTATAATACCAACAGTACCGTAGGGGTCTCTTTCGATGAAGTAAAATCTTTCGGTGACCTAATAGGAATTCTGGACTTGTTTGCGACCGCTTCGGGCGAAGGTGTAGAAATGACCGTTCCGAGCGAAATAGAAGTAGCTTTTCCCGAAAACTTAGCGCGTCAGTCTAGTTATCTTACGCATCCTGTTTTTAGTAGTTATCATACCGAGCATGATATGTTACGTTATTTGAAATCATTGGAAAACAAAGACTTGTCTTTGGTGCACTCTATGATTTCGCTCGGTAGCTGTACTATGAAGCTCAACGCCACGGCGGAGATGATTCCTGTTACTTGGCCTGAGTTTGGAAAGATGCACCCCTTTGCTCCTACCAATCAAGCTGCGGGTTATCAGTTGCTGTTTAAACACCTCAACGATTGGCTTTGCGAAATCACAGGCTTTGCCGCTATGTCACTTCAGCCTAATTCGGGCGCGCAAGGTGAGTATGCTGGTTTGATGGTGATTCGGGCATATCATGAAGCACGCGGCGATGCCCACCGCAATGTAGCCTTGATTCCGTCGTCGGCGCATGGTACCAACCCTGCTTCGGCTGTAATGGCAGGCATGAAGGTGGTGGTTACCAAATGCGACGAGCGCGGCAATATTGATGTGGAAGATCTCAAAGCCAAAGCCGCCCAATATAGCAATGAACTTTCGTGTTTGATGGTGACTTATCCATCTACCCACGGCGTATTTGAAGAAAGTATCATTGAGATATGCGAAGTTATCCACAGTCATGGTGGACAAGTATATATGGATGGGGCCAATATGAACGCCCAAGTAGGACTTACAAGCCCTGCCACGATTGGAGCTGATGTGTGTCACCTCAATCTTCACAAAACTTTCTGTATTCCACACGGTGGAGGTGGCCCTGGTATGGGACCTATCGGCGTAGCGGCGCATTTGGTAGAACATCTTCCTGGTCACGTTCAGTTTACTGAAGGTCAAAAAGCAGGAGCAGTATCAGCGGCGCCTTATGGTTCGGCGAGTATTCTGACCATATCTCACGCTTACATCGCAATGATGGGCGGCGAGGGGCTGACCAATGCTACTAAGATGGCGATTTTGAATGCCAATTATATTAAACAGCGCTTGTCGGGTAATGGTGACTATGAAATCCTCTACACAGGCGCTAACGGTCGCTGTGCGCACGAAATGATTGTGGATTGTCGTCCGTTCAAAGCCGTAGGTATTGAAGCCGAAGACTTAGCAAAACGATTGATGGATTATGGATTCCACGCCCCTACGTTGTCGTTTCCGGTGGCAGGTACTTTGATGATTGAGCCTACGGAGTCAGAATCTAAGGCTGAACTTGATCGTTTTTGTGACACGATGCTGAGTATCCGTGCCGAAATCCGTGACATAGAAGAAGGAATAGCCGATAAAACCAACAATGTTCTCAAAAATGCCCCACACACAGCCCGTGTGGTATTGACCGAAAACTGGGAGCGTCCTTACAGTCGCGAAAAAGCGGCTTTCCCATTGCCTCATTTAAGATTTAATAAATTTTGGCCAAGTGTAAGCCGTATCGACTCGGCTTATGGCGATCGTCACTTGGTGTGTGCATGTCTTCCTGTAGAAGAGTATGCACCTGCAGAAGCGTAGTTTTAGCTTTAAATATTAAGTTTTACAAAAAAGCCCTCTTTTGAGGGCTTTTTTGTTGATTATCAGTGGATTGAGTTGTTGTTTTTTTAGGGATTAAAATTATTGTGTAGAGGTTTTGTTTAATTTTTTTGTGTAAATATTAAACAAAATAAAATATTGAAAAGTTATTAAGCTGTTTGAAAACAAAAATTTTCCACCCTCTAAAATTCAAATAACGACTATGAAAACTTTTTGGAGAAAGGCGAAAGCCCAAATGGTAGTAATGTTTATGGTAGCGGCAGGTGCTACTTTGGTAGGCTGTAAAGACGACGACACAACACCTACCTCTAACACTGTGACTGATATTGTACTAGCCAACAACGATTTTACCATTTTACGAGCAGCCGTAACACGGGCAGGGCTAGCTGATGCTCTCAAAGGCGGTACACTGACAGTATTTGCGCCCAACGATGCAGCATTTACAGCATCAGGCCTAGATTTGAGCACCGTCAATTCATTGGATGTTAATACCTTGAGAACGGTGTTGCAGTATCATGTTTTGGGTACTACAATTGCGGCTTCGGCTGTACCTACTGCCAACAACACCGAAGTACCTACCTTAGCGGGGGTAAACGCGTATGTTACAAAAAATGACGGCGGGGTATCTATCAATGGAGCTAGAGTAATCACTGCTGACGTAAAAGCAGATAATGGTGTGATTCATGTCATTAACCGAGTAATCATGCCGCCTTCAGGAAACCTCCTTCAAGTAGCACAAGCCAATCCTAACTTTACTTTTTTGGTGGCAGCTCTCAGCAAAGTCATTCAAGCCAATCCTTCGGTAGGGGCTACGGTTACTTCAGTATTGACGGGTAATTCTCCTTTTACGGTATTTGCACCTACCAATACCGCTTTTCAAGCTACTCCTTTTAACAGCATTGAGGCTATCAATGCCGCAAGCGGTGCTACGCTCACTACCCTTACCAATGTATTGTTGGCGCACGTAGTACAAGGACGAGTATTTTCTACCAATTTAACGGCTGGTAATGTCGTAACGGCTGGTAATGCTCCTATTACGGTGACGCTTGGTTCGGGTGTGCAAGTACGTGGTGCGGGCAACGGTACCAACAATGCCAATGTAACAAGTGCCAACATCGTGGCTACCAATGGCGTTATCCATGTTATAGATAGAGTAATTCTGCCTTAATATTAAATGTGATTTTAAGGTTTCGTTGGGGTGATTTTTAGCAATAAAAATCACCCTTTTTGTTGGTCTTTAAAACTGACAAAAAACAGTTTTAAGGATGTTTTTTGTCATCAAATTTGATAAAAAAGGGGCGCATTTTGGGGTATCAAAATTAAACCTCAAACAAAAATGAAAAAAAGAGAACCTATTTCGCACATCATGACCAAAAACGTGCACACTGTCAACGTAAGCGATGATTTGCACGAAGCGATTGAAATCGTAAATAAAAATCACATTCGTCATTTGCCCGTATTGGAAGGCAAAGAAGTGGTAGGTATAATTAGTAGAACAGATATTAATCGGCTGACATTCAGTTCGTTGTTTGATAATCAAGAAGGCGCTGATGAGGCTATTTTAGAGATGCTAAGTATTCCACAAGTAATGACCCAAAAACCCCGCACGGTAGATGCGTCTTTGAGTATTAGAGAGGTAGCGGAGATTCTGGCTACGGAAGAATATCACGCTTTGCCGGTCATCGAAAATGGAGAATTGGCGGGGATTGTCACTACTACCGATGTCATAAAATATATGCTTGAACAGTACTAAGGTTCAAAACAATTTTTTCCTAAGCCTAGTTTGTAATGATACAAATTAGGCTTTTTTTATGAATCAACCTTTGACGATATTTTGGTTTCGACGTGATTTGCGTTTGCACGACAATGCAGGACTGTATCGAGCCCTTACGGCGGGTAATTCCGTTTTACCTCTTTTTATTTTTGACAAAGAAATCCTTGATCAATTAGGAGATAAAAACGACCGGCGTGTGGAGTTTATTCACCAAGCCCTGAGCGAACTTCAAGAGCAATTAACTCAACTAGGAAGTACGATTGTGATAAAATATGGTACGCCTTCGGAAGTGTGGCAACAGCTCATAGAAGAGTACAACATTGGGGAGGTTCACACCAATCATGATTATGAGCCTTATGCTAAAACCCGTGATAAGGCGATTGGGACTTTTTTGAATAGCCACGGTATTGCTTTTTATACCCACAAAGACCAGTGTATTTTTGAGAAAAACGAGGTACTGAGCGGCGCAGGTACTCCTTACACAGTATTTACGCCTTATAGCCGAAAATGGAAAGAAACCCTCAATGATTTTTACTTGAAGTCGTATCCTACCGAAAAATATTTTGATGCTTTTTATAAAATTTCTCCTTCCGCAATTCCCTCTTTGGAAAGTATGGGTTTTGAAAAAGTAGGATTGCCATTTCCTCATAAAAGTGTTAGAGATGAATTAATAAAAAATTACAAAGAGCAACGTGATATTCCTTCTGTTGCGGGTACGTCTCGTTTGAGTGTACACCTACGCTTCGGTACTATTTCGATTCGGGAATTGGCTCGCAAAGCCCAAAAACTCAACGAAACCTTTTTGAATGAGTTGATTTGGCGGGATTTTTATATGCAGATTTTGTGGCATTTTCCGCACGTAGGCGAAGGCAAAGCCTTTCGGGCGGAGTATGACAAGATAGAATGGAGGCAGGATGAAGCTCAGTTTAAGAAATGGTGTGAAGGTCGCACGGGCTACCCGATTGTGGATGCCGGAATGCGCGAGCTCAACGCTACGGGCTTTATGCACAATCGCGTCAGGATGATAGTGGCTAGTTTTTTGACCAAACATCTGCTCATCGACTGGCGTTGGGGGGAGGCGTATTTTGCCCAAAAACTATTGGATTTTGATTTGTCGGCCAACAATGGCGGTTGGCAATGGGCCTCTGGCTCAGGAACAGATGCCGCGCCTTATTTTCGTATCTTCAACCCTACCGCACAGACCCAAAAATTTGATCCTCAATTGGCTTATATTAAAAAATGGGTACCCGAACTTAACACGTTCGACTACCCCAAGCCAATTGTAGACCATGCTTTTGCAAGAGAGCGCTGCCTGAAAGTGTATCAGAAGGCGTTGAAGGGTTGAATGCTCATTTAAGAAATAAATGCCTGCGAATGAGCTTGATTCAGTTTAGTGATTTTTTTCTCAAAGCAGAGAAGAGGCTTCAGATTGGGCATTATTTTGTTTAAACCAACTAATATTTATAGAAATGACATGAGTTTCACGTCTTATTGGAGGCCCAGTATGATTTACAGTCAAAAGAGATGCCCTATTAGCGGGTTTACAAAAAAAGCCACTTCAGCAGAGGTGGCTTTTTGATGTCATTTTTAACCTAACCTAATCTTTCAAATTCAAAGCGGCTTTTACTTCGGCGTAGTTTTTCCAGTCAATGGCGGCTAAGCGGCCTTTGGTAGAACCATATCTTTATTGTCTAACGACGCTCCAAGAGTATTTTATTTGATATTTTCCCCCGTGTCCTACAAATGTCATATTTCTTTCTGCAGTTGAATCACTTCCATTAAAGCTTGCAGTATTATTAGGCAAAATAATGGTTGATATATGGTCATCAAGTGGTGTAAAAATATCATCTTGAAAGGCTTCGGCTAACCACTGAAATAACCCATGTAGTATTTTTCCGGCTAATATAGAAATAATTTGCCCCAGCTCGCCGCCAATATCACCAACATACATACCGATTTGATTACTTATATATTGCCCTGCCGCCGCTCCTGTTCGTTCAAGTATATTTTGGAGTTCATTTCTTATAGAATTATAGGCATCTGAAATAAAATTTCCAAACCCTCCATTGTCTTTTTCTGACAAAAATAAAGTAGAAAAGAAAATTTGAGGGTAATTATTGGTAACACGAAATCTACGTAAGATAAGAGGCGGATTGTAAGGCTCAGATATTCTATCTTTAAAATCATTTCTCACGACAAATTGGTTGATTCTTTTCATATTTCCGGTACTGTCAATAGTAATCCCTGCCAACGCTATTCGGTCATTGCCAAATAATTCAGGATCTGTTTCGTCAATACATTTAACTTTGTGGAGTTTAAATTGTAGTTCAGTAATTCCTCTCAAATTACCTTGTGATTGCCATTCCTCCCATCCAAATCCGTTGATAACGTTTTGTATATATTGTGCATTAATACCTTCTAAAAATGCAAATTCATGCTGAAGATTAATTTGATTTAAAAAATAGAGATTACTTCGTAAATCGGCATTCTTAGCCACTAACTCATTACGCAATGAAGGGGCAAAGAAACGAGGGGCCATTAATTTGTTATATAACGTGATGCGGGTTTGACTGGGTTTCTTTTTAAACTCCTTAGCAAATATATCCCCTACAGAATCGAATGGGTTTCTCTTAAATGTAAGTCTATCATTTAAAAGAAAATTTTGAGGGTTTTGACGGGCTGAAATCGCCTGTAAAATTGACAATTTCATTGTTTTTTCTACTTTTTCTATAAAAGTGGAAAAAATACGATCTGTAATTCGGATTTCATTTGAAACTTGCATTTGAGTACGTTTTTAAGTTAAAAAATAATTGAACACTACAAAGTTGCATTCAATTCTTCCACTCAGTCCCCCCCAATTTGGGTAGTTAAGCGTAGTTGCTTCTCTATCAGAAAAAGCCGCTCTTTAGGGAGCGGCTTGCCAATCAAATAAGATAAAAGTTTAGCGTTGTGCAATTAAATACTTAGCGTATTTGGCTTGATAGAAGGCATATGCAAAGATGAATTGGGCCAGTACGCTTACTGCATTTCTTGATATGAGAAATTTAGAATAGAGTACATAATCAGTAAGATAGAGTTTGTTTCCCGTAGTGCTGAAAAATAGACTTAATAGATTTACCAAAAGAATGCCGACACTTATCCAAAAGTAGGGAATTTTAGATAATGGGATATGAGAGGGCATTTTGGCCAAAAAGAAAAGATAAATCATCGGCATACTAATCAAAAATAGGCTCAACATCAATGGATTAAATGTGCCGTGTACCCTAATTCCTTCGATAAATAGATAATTGATTAAAGCAATCAATGTCAACCCTATTGAAATTAGCCATACGATGTTGTAAGCTTTTTTTTGATAAGTTTATAATAGTGAATTGTAAAACCACCCTACCAGTAAAAAAGTGGGTAATTGGGACGTGATTTGTAGAAAATTAGTGTCACTAATTTGCCATTTGTTTAGATACGGCAC
>VFQQ010003833.1_pt1 | contig 14052 bp, 16 predicted proteins | sample 3512341 | NCBI WGS metagenome assembly VFQQ01 (sample SAMN10412373, study PRJNA504923) | tailings metagenome | isolation source: Relicate 2 Philex TSF1 revegetated site | place: Philippines: Tuba, Benguet | collected 2017-08-29 | reverse complement strand
GCGGACACGCCCTGCTGCGCGCCAGGGGCCAGGGCCGCACACGGATGGCACCTGCCTGCATCTTGAATGCCAAATATGAGTGTCGAAGGGCCGCAGTGGGCCGCGTGACGAGTTGCCAGTCTCGACCGCCGCCACCAGTGAGCCGGACGTGTCAGGAGGTTACTAGAAAAGCTTGTAATATGGCGCTGATTAATAAAAGAAGGCATTGCAGGGACGGCGAGAGCGCTGCCGCAACTTGTGCCGGTCGACCGAGCGTGCATGGGCTGGCTGAGCGAGCGCAGCATTGTTACCCAAGCGGAACGTGCTGCGATTACACCCAATTCATTCAACCAGGCCGCCCAAGCCGCGAGGGCTGCCCAGGAAGCCTTTCATCGCTCGCTGTCAATCCCAGGCGCTTGCGGCCTTTACACATTGCTGGAGGACTGCCTGGTATCGCGATGTTGTCACTGGTGGCCCGCCAGGGCGCTCTGGCACGCCAGCTGCTGCCAGCCGCGGCGCTTGCGGCCTCCACGCACGTGCAGGAGCGAGGCATGAAGATTTTCGAGGTAAGGGAAAGCGTTGCTGCCACTGGAGAAGCAGTTGGAGGCTCCAGGCTTGGGGTTGGACTGCCGCCGCAGCCGCCGCCTGCCGCCTGCCGCTCGCCATCAAGCAGTGAGGCTGTACCTCCTGCGACTGCCACCCTCCTGGCAGATCTTCAGCAAGGAGGAGCGGGAGAAGCGCAAGGCCAAGGCGCAGGTGTGTGCTGCCATGCATGGCCCATGTGGCGCACGCGAGCACAATGGCAGTCCTGTTCCCTGCTTTAGCGCTCAAGCTCAACACTGTTGCCATTGCCTGCTGGCCTCCAGGCACCCGCTTTCCCTCGAGTGTGCTGCACTGCACTCTCGCACTCCTGCAGATGCATAAGGATGAGAAAGCCCGGCGCAGGGTGCAGCTCAAGGCAAGCAGGCGGGCTATTGTTGCAGTGCTGCCGCCGCTGCCGCCCCGCCACTGCCGCCGTTGCCACTGCTGCCGCAACCAGCAATGCCGCTGCACTCAGTGGCATCCTGTAAACTCGGATTTGCAGGAGGAGATGCAGCGCGGCTACTTTGACGATTTTCGGGACTTCCGGGACAGCAAGGGCAAGGTGTTTTTCGGGCCCGAGAAGCTGATCCCGGCGGCGCACGTGAGTTTCCGGGGATTCATGAGGCGCAGCTGGGTAGTGCACATGTCAAGGGCCTGGCAGGCGCGAGGGCAGACAGCATCGGGGAGGAGGGCTGCAGCAGCTGATGCCCCTGCAATTGACCCTCGCCGCTTGCTTGCAGGCATCCGCCTTCCCCCGCCTGGAAGTTGTGCTGTCGGATGGCACCCCAGCCACCTTCCCGCCCGCAGCAGCAGCGGCATTGAGCAGCAGCAGCGGCAGCAGCGAAGCAAGCAGCAGCAGCAGTTCGGCAGCAGCAGAACCACCAGCAGCGGCCAGCCTGGTGTGCGTGGCTTTCCGAGCGGGTGCACAGCCGATGCTGGAGGCTTGGGCGGGGCCGTTTGCGCAGCACTTCCAGGGGCGGAGCGGCGTGGCGCTGTACGAGCTGGCGATAGTGGAGGGAGTGGTGAGTTGGTGCCGCGCGGCCTCTCTTTGGTGGCTCTCTTTGGACTTGCATGGGCAGACCTGGCGATAGCGGAGCGCGTGGTGAGCCGCTGCCGCTTCCCTCTCGTTTGTTAGTGTGTGCTAAGAAGCGTGCATGGCAGGAGAAGCTTGCACGAGAGGCAGCCTAGCGTTTGGCTGAGCGCGGCGCAGCGTCATGCCAGGCCTGTCAAGCTGGCCCAACACGCGCAAGTTACCACTCTCCAACTGATTACCTGCCATGTTTCATGTTGCCTGTTGCCCCTCCCTCCCCGCCAGGTCATGCGCATGTGGCCCTTCAAGCAGCTGCTGCTGCGCGGCAACGCCGCCGGCGCCGACAAGTATGCGTTGCCGTGCCGCCACCTGCACCACTTTGGCGACATGCAGCAGCTGCGGGAGGCGCTGCACCTCACCAACCTGCTCACTGGGTGGGTGCGGGGGTGGCTCCCATGGGAGTTTTTTTTGCTGGCAGCTGAACTGGGAAACCGGCGTGGTGGCAAGGCGCCACCCAAACTCGAAGCGCGAACACGTCTTGGGTGCGTGCCCATGCACATTTCTCTTGCTGCCGCTGGCCCAGAGCTGATTTGGGAGCTTTCTCACGTCACCTCTGCACTGCCTTGCTGCCACAGGTACGTGTTCCTAGTTGATGCCCAGGGGCGGCTGCGCTGGCGCGGCAGCGGCAACCCTAGCGACGGCGAGATGGCAACACTGCTGCGCTGCACAGAGCAGCTGCTTGAAGAGCAGGGCACTGCGCAGCAGCAGGGGCAGCGACAAGCGGCAGCGGCAGGCGTGTAGGTTGCAGCTTGCTGAGCTGTGCATGTAGTTGAAGACTCCCCTGAGGTTAACCTCTGCTGCGGCACACAACTGACTGTAAAACTTACAGCATATGCATTGCAACTTGCACAGTTATAGGCACCTCTGCGGGTCTGTGATCAGCAGGCGTGCCAGCTGGACAGGCATTTAGCGGAAGGGGCACTATCAAGTGAAGCTCTCCACTGCACTCAGTGTTGTGGCACAATAGAATAGCGCAAGCGCCAGCCAGCCGCTGCTGCCGCTGGCCGCCTGCCCGCAAGCGAGCCGCTCAGCCGCTGCCTTTCACTTTATGCCGCTTGCTGCACCCAAGCCAGCCGCTCAGCTGCCGCCTTCCACCTTCTGGCGCTTGCTGCCCTCCGCAATGGCTACCAGCTGGCGAGCAACCTTGTTGAGGTGTTGCTTGCTGCGGCAGGGATCAGTGGGAGCTGGCAAGAGCATTGACGCCAGTTGGTTGGCAGCCGCACACATGTTGCAGCAGCGTAAGTGCGGACCCAGCCTGCAAGCTTCCGCAGGCGAGGGGCTGTCGGGGCAGCCCGGGCAGCGCAGCAAGCAACACTTTTGCGAGGCGTGAGCGACCGAACACATGGCGAAGAAAGTTACCCGAGTGAGTGGTGCATGAGGGCTTCCAGTATAAGCATCCGCCCGCACGCCAGGCAGCAGTACTGTGGGGGCAATGGTACCGCCCGCGCAAGGTCAGGAGCCGCACGGCATTGATTCAACCGCCCAAGAGACCAGCGCAACTGTCGGACAGCTGCCCTGAGACGCAGCGGCAACCATGCATCCGCCTCCCGCAAGCTGCAGCGCTGTGCGAACAACCTGCATCAGCAACAGACCACAGGCAACCATGGCAACGAGCACAGCTCACTTGGTACTGCCCCCGCGCCTTTTTGACCAGTGGCTTCTGGCCTTCCTTCTTCAACAACTGAAGTTTGTCGTCCTGCGAAATCTCGTTGCCTGCGCGCCAACAACGAACAAACAGCCAGGGGGTGGTTGGTCTGGCCCCAGCGGCCCTAGCTGGAATGCCAGCCCAGAGTTTTCCCATGCAAGGCAGCAGACACAACCATGCAAGACGCACGTAGGCAGCTGAATAGCCAGCAGGCAGCGCGCCCACTTGCCGGCAACACACATATCAGCTGAGGCTGAGGCTGCCCTGCCGCACACAGCGCCGTTGCATGCAAGGCAGCGCAGCAGTGCGGCGGCACATGCAGGGTGTGCGGGAGGCATGACACTAGGCAACAACAAAAAGGCGGCTGCCCACCCGTATACACTGTGTACAGTCGGCGGCATGTTTGCAAGTGCTCTGGTGTGCTTTGGTGGGTCAGGTAATCGCGCTCCGATTCAAACACTGCAGGTTGAGGCAATGTTTCAGACGCATATTAAGCCAGCGCCGGCTGGTGGTGAGGGTGCTCCCTTGCAGGCTCTTGAGGCAATGAAGGCACGGGCGAGAAAGCGGGCAACATCCATGAAGCCGTCGCAGCATGCAGCGGCTGCTGGGACCCATGCGGCAGCTGGCTTTGCGGCGACCCACCAGCTCGGCAGGGTGGGCAGCAGTAGGGCAGCTCGCCGGCAGCTGCCTGCTTCACAACCTCGTTGGGGTCGGCATCTGTGGCAGAAAGGGGGATTAGGCAAACTCAGCTCTGGCCGAGGCTGTGCAGGCGTTGCTTCAGCCGCACACAGCGCATGAAAGGGAGGCGAACATCACCCGGGCGGGCAAGGGAGGGACGCCTTGATCCATGCACTCCACACACCACAAAACTCCCGCCTGCTGCACAGCTCGCCGCCCACCGCCCACACCCACCCTTGTCAACGGCAAAGGGCAGCTGGGGGGGAGGGTACCCTCGAGCATCATCCGCATGCGCTGCCGCCACCTGTCGCCAGTGCTCCAGCCGCTGTTGCAGCGACGCCCCTGGTGCTGGGCCTGCCGTGCCCGCTGCGCTACCGGCTTGCTGCGCAGCCGGCCCTTCCTTCTCTGCTTCCGGAGCTGGTGCTGCCGCCCCCGCTGCTGCCGCCGCTGCTGCCGCCGCTGCTGCCTGACTGCGCTGCCGCTGCCGAATGGAAACTGCCACTGCCAGCCAGGGAGGCAGCTCCTCGCCAGCAATCTCCCCTTCCTCAACCGCATTGATGGGAGCAACAGAAGCTGGCCCGCCTGCGCGCCCGCGCTCCTCCTGCTGGGCTGCAGGACGCTCTGGTTGCTGCTTCTCAGCCGCTGGCTCAGATGGCTGCCGCTGTGCCTGCTGCGGTTCTTCAGCTGCTGGCTTAGACGGCTGCTGCTCAGGCTGCCGCTGCTTCTTAGCCGCCGGCTCAGATGGCTGCTGCTGCTGCTGCTGCTTAGCTGCTGGCTCAGGTGGCTGCCGCTTAGGCTGCTGTTGCTGCTTGGCTGCTGACTCAGATGGCTGCCGCTCTGCCGGCTGCTGCTGCTGCTGTGTAGCGATTGGCCCAGACGCATTTCCTTCTGCCTGCTGCACAGCGGCCCGCTGTGCTGCGAGTGCCGGCTGCAGCTGCGGTGGTGGGGGCAGGCTGGCCTGAGGGGGGCTGGGCTTGCCAAACCCTGGGGGCAGCAGAAGCTCCACTTCCGCTGCCTCTGCTGCCACCGGTGCCACGGTGCTTGCCGCTGCTGCCTCTGCTGCTGTCGCAGCCGCAGTGCTTGCCTTCGCAGCCTCTGTTGCCCCTGCCGCTGCAGCAACCACCTCAGCTGCCGCCTCCGCCACGTCTGCTGCCTCATTTGCCGCTGTTTCAGGCATCGCTCCTGCCTTGCTCGCTTCTGCTGTCATCTTGGCAGCGACGGCCTGAGCTGCAGCGATTGCCCGCTGCACCGCGGCTTGCTGTTCGGGCGTCTGCTGCACAGCAGGCTGCGGCTGCTTGGAGGCCGCTGCCACAGCAGCAGTGGGTGCAGCGGGCAGTGCTGCCGCAACCACAGGCTGCAGCGGCTCGCTCCCGGCTGCAGCAACCGCTGCGGCGCCCGACGGCGCGGCTGCCCCACCCTGCTGGCTGCTGGCATGCGCCGCTAGCTTAGCTGCAAGCGCCTGAGCAGCGGCTCGCGCTGCTGCCACTGCGTCATGCGGCTGTGCGCTCTGCGCAACTGATGTCGCCGCAACGCTACTGGTGGCAGTGCCGTCTGCCACAGGAGGCTTCACATCCCATGCTGCCGAACGCTTGCGCGGCCGCTGCTGCGGCGCCTGCTGCTGCTGCTGCTGCTGCTCTGTAGATGCCAAGGGCGGCGGCGGCACCCCCTCTCCATCACTCAAATCCACCACAACTGGTGAGAGCGGGGAGTGTGCCCGGCTGGCACCGCCTGGCACCACAACAGGCGGCTCGGCTGCCTGCTGCTGCTCGTGGTGCTGCCCCTCGGGGCTGCCACGAGCAGGCAGTGCAGGATATGCCACCGAAGGGGACAGGGAGCGGCGGCCGTGTGGCACCTGGCTGTGCTGCTGCACCACTGCAGAGATGTTGGCCAGCTCGGCGCGCAGGCTGGCCTCAATCTGCTGCTTGAAGTCCTGCAGCAGGTGGGCCACAGCGGCAGCACCTGGTGCTGCTGCCGCTCCAGCTGCTGCTGCTGGCCCTGCTGCAGGTGCTGCTGCCGCCGCAGGCCCTGCCGCTGGTGCAGCAGCCGCAGCTGCAGCCTCTGCTGGTGGCGCCGCCGCGGCGCCAAGCGTGGCAGCGGCGGCTGCCTGCCGCGCCCGCAGCTGAGCCGCTTCCTGCCGTGCCGCCGCCAGCTCAGCAGCTTGCTGATCTAACCGCTCCTGCATCTCCTGCCGCGCCTGTTCTGCTGCCGCCTGGGCTGCTGCTGCCTCCTCCGCCTGCTGCCGCATCGCCGCAAGCTCAGCAGCCTGCTGATCAAACTGCTGCTGCAGCGTCTGCAGCTGCTCTGCCGCGGCCGACAGGGCTGCCGCCGCCTCGGCGGCCTGCTCCCGTGCCTTGCTGCGCGCCGCCGCCGCCTCGGATTTGGCGCTGTCAAGCTGCTGCTGCAGCCACTTGCGCTTCCATTCCTGTTGCTGCTCAGCAGAGGGGCTGCGCACGGCTGTCACAGCTGCCTGGCCGGCTGCAGAAGCAGGGTGGTTCGCGGCCATGCCAGGAGGCGCAGGCAGGGCCGCAGGCGCTGAACGGAGCTGCACATTGTCTCCCTGCAGCTGGGCGCACTTCTTCTTCAGCTCAACTGTGTGGCAGAGTGAGCAGGGCAGGGCGGGAGCTCAGCACGCCGCCCAACTGCACCGGCTCGGGGCCGAGAGCATGACCGGTGGCCAGCACCCACATGCCCGGTTCAACCCTGGTCAATCAAAGCCGCACCCAGGCGCTCACCAATGGTGCCCCACAGGCGCTTGAGCTCTGCATCGTCCACAGCCTGAACCTCTGCTAGCTCCTGCCGCAGCTGGCTGGCCTCCAGCTGTGCGGCCTGCAGCTGGCTCAGCAGGGCATCTGCCGGCAGGCCGTGCTGCTGCACCACGCGGTCCACCGCAGCACCCACAAGCGCCGCCAGCTGCGCCTGCAGCCGCTCCTCAACAGAGGGCATGGCCGGTGGCAGCCTGCGGGTGGCGGGCAGAGCCGGCGGCAGTGGGCGGCGGCGGCAGTGGCTGCCGTCCTTGGCCTGGTTCGCTGTGCCATCACAATTCAGCAGGTATTCAATCCAAAGTTATCGTGCTGCGAGCCGGGCTCGGGCCAAGGACAGACGCTCGGCGGGCGAACCTGCGCGCACGAGCACTGTTTCGGAGCTGCAGCGTCCCTCACCTGCCCTAGAGCTTATCTTAAAGCGGTGGTCGCATGCAACAGCGGGCTTGCGCCAAGAAGCCGCGGAGGCGCAAGCTGCCGCAACAAAGAAGTCGTCTGGCACGGCTGTGGCCAAGTCAATGCACTCGAGATGCCGCCTGTGTTGCTCTGTGGGCCGCATGGGTGCCTGGGCTCGCTGCTGATCAGCTGGCGCGCGCGCTGTGGCAGCTGCCGCCAGAGCGTCGACGGCGCACCTGCTGCTACTAGCAGTCTGCACACAGCAATCGCAGAGTTGCAATCAGGCTGAAGTCCACCGCCGCGCAAGCAACATGTCGTAGATCAAAGTTGCCGCTGCTGCATTGTTGCGGCTGTTCGCCACCCACGGCACCCGCTGTTGCAGCGGATGGTCCCCCTCCAGCCCTCTGGTAAGCCCAGCTGCAATCCATGCTGCACTCCCATGATACCAAAGGTTTCGGGTGATGCCAACCGTGGAATACAGCCTGGCACAGTGGCCACAGCAAGCGGACTGTGTGGGCAGGCCGGATCTCTGTCAGTGTGCAAGGACGCCTTGGTTCGGTTTGGGGGCCCGTTGAGGCGCCAATCCCTGGCGCGTGCACTCCTTCCTGCCCTCAACTTTCGCCTGCCCCTGGAGCTCTGTCGTATGTGGCGGCCTACAAGTTGCCACGTCTATCGAACAATGTTGAGCAGTGGCAGCCTAGCTCCCTGTGTGGGCCAGGGTGGCGCTGCAGCGGCATGCGCCTCTATTCCGGCACGCCGCTACGGTGGGCGCCGGCGAACTGTCATGCATCCCAGCATGCCTGCGCTGCCCGGCGCCTCCCCGCGCTCTTACGTGCTCAGTCATTCGATTTTCACTCTTGCCTGACAGGCATTGCCAGCTCTCTTGAGGGCCGGGCAGAGGCGAGCGTCCCCCTTGCCTGTGCAACACAAGCCCCTGCGGAGCCACATATTGCCTTACTGGGCCGCAGCTCTGCCTGCAGGCGGCCCCACGGGGCAGTAGGCACGAGGCGGCCGCTTCAGCCGTCTTCCGTCCCACGCAGCTCGCAGCACAGCCGAGCTGCGCCATGGAAGAGCTCGGCGCGGGCCCCAGCAGCGTCAGCCGGTTCGCCGCGAGCAGCCTGCAGCTGGCGCGCCCAGGCACGCCGCCGCCGTCTCCCCGCCCGCCGGCGGTGCTCAGCGCTCCGAGCAGCAGGAGCAGCAGCTCCGAGCTCCCGCCCCTGGCACCGGGTGAGTGGGGAGACGTATGAGGCTGGAGCCAGCGATCTGGCTGGCCCGTATCGGCAGGTTGCTCTCAACTCTGTACCGCTGGCTGCGGCCCGCATTGCGTCCCGTACTAAACCACAGTGGCCAGCGGGTGGCGGTTGGTACATGCCGTTGCATGGCCATGGGGCCTGGGCTGCCCACTGCAGGCGCGGTGCACAGCGCCCAGAAGTGCGTCTGACCACCGCTGCTCCGCTGCATCTGTTTGCAGGAAGCGCAGCCGATGCCACACCGTGGTGCCCCCGCAGCCCAGCGCTCATCCTGCACTTGGTTGGAGGCACGATGACGAGCTGCATGTGCATGCTGCTGACGGCCTCACAGTGGCACCACATGACTGGCCGCAGCGAGCGTGCAGCCATGCTTGCACAATGCGTCGTCAAGCTGGCCGTCACTGCCGTGGTGCTGTGGAAGCCCGCGGCATTTTGGGCGCACCGGTGAGGTCGACTGGAAGGCCGGAGAGTGTTGGCTGCTGCTGGGCGTGCACGAGCCTGCTGCGCTGCTTATGTGGGGCCAATAAGGTAGCTACCTTGGTGCCCAGCGCCCACAGGCCCTCTGCAGCTGGTTCTGCCGAGCGGCCCATGCACGTGGCTGCCCCAGACTTGCATGCTGTCGCCGCTTGCTGCGCTCGTTGCCAGGCCAGCTAATTGTCTGCGACGCATGGCAACCAGGCAGGCAGTGAACCACCGCATTTGTGCCCCGCTTTTCCACACTGCGCAGGGCGTGGGCCTCTCCATGCGTGCGCGTCCTCTTCCACCTGTCACCTGTGATGCGGCGAGCAGGGGTAAGCCCCTGGCTGTACCAAACCAATGGCCTGCTTTGCGCAGCGAAGATCGGCCGTTGTTGTTGTGCTTTTGGCCGCTGCCTCTGCCTCACCCTGCCACAAACGGCTCAACCGCCAATCTTGAGCTTGCCCTACCCTTTCACAGGTGGGAGCCTACCTTTTGTTGGAGCGGCACGCGCCCAAGCCCGGCTGGTACGGCGCATGGGCGGACGCTGCCCGCATCTTGGCAGGTGGGCAGGGTGCTGTGCTGCGCTGCGTTGCGTTGCGCTGCGCTGCACTGTTGCGTAGTGAACTCTGTGCTGCTCGCATCCTGGCAGTTGGGCTGTGCCTGAGGCAAGGTAGACGTCGGGAATGGCCATCATATTTGAGCAAATTGTGGCTTGCTGCCCACTGCTGACATGCTGCCATCGCCCACATCCTCCCTGCCTCCCTGCCCCTGCCGCAGGCACGCGCCAGCTGGGCGCGGCTGTGGGCGGCCTCACGCTGATGATGCCCCCCGCTCAGACGCTGCTCACCCAGACACTGCTGCTGCTGCTGACCCGCAACGAGCCCGCCTACTGCTCCGCGCCGGTGGGTGGGTGGGTGGGTGGGCAAATGAGACAGCCACAGCTTTGCTGCCGGCTGCCTCTGCTTTGCTTGCGGCTGCTTGGTTTGCTGCTGGTGCTGCTGCTCATGCGCAACGAGCCCGCCTACTGCTCCGCGCCGGTGGGTGGGTGGGAGCGAATCGAGCCTTCTGGTGGCTGCAGCGGCCCTGTTTGCACCTGCCCGCTGCACGTTTCAGCTAGCTGGCCGTTGTAGCAGGGAAGCTGAGCACCCATTGCTTGACAACCAGTGCTGTGCTGCCTCCCTCTCCTGGCCGCTGCCGCAGCTGCTGGTGCACCCTGTTGTGCGCCAGCGAACTGCAGTGGTGGCCGCGGCCCTGGAGTATGCTACGCTGCCCATCCTGCTGCTGCCGGTCAAGCCAGCTGGAGCGGATTTCGCCTCGTTGCTTGCGGCAGCCCAGTCAGGTGGGCGTGGCTGGGCTGAATGCACATGTGGGCAGTGAGGAGGTTGTGAGGAAAGGGACCAACTCGCATGGGGCCACTCAGCAGGGCAGGAGTGACATGCAGGCAACCATGTTTGGGTTGAAAAGCATGGCAGGCAGCCATGTTGGGTTGAGGAGCGTGGCCGATGCCAGCCGGCCAATCACTCGCTTGACCCCGCCCCCGCTCAACCAACGCTGCCGCAGGCACCCAGCTGTGTGGCGCGCTGCTCAACTGCTGCCAGGTGGTCCTCATTGTGGTGCTGCCCACGCTGGTCAGCCTGCACTGGTGGCAGCCGCCGCCGGTACCGCCCCCAGCAGCGCTGCAGCGTGTGCATGCGGCTGCCCCCGCCCTCACTGCGCGGCGCTACTGGCAGCAGTCAGCAGAGGAATGGGCGCCGCAGCGCCGGCTGTACAGGGCAATCGCTAGCGGATTTGACGCCGCCAACCGTGGGCTGCGCTTCTGCCTGCGCACGCCCGCGGGCCTTGCCTCCCGCATGTTTGTCTGCTACTGGCTGCTGGCCATCACTTGGTGGCTGTGCAAGCGCTCCCACGGCCTGCAGTGAGGTCTGTGGCACCTCCATTTCTCATGTGCTCATGCCGTAGCGCCGCCGCCGCTGCCCGCGGTCTCGCCCACTGCTTCAGTCCCCAGTTCTGTTTGCACACAACGCGGCTGCTGTTACTTTTCCGCCCATCCCTGCCTCCCATGGCAGGACCGGTTTGCACGCTGCCCTGTTGCAGAACTGGGATGTACCATACGCCTACCTGACCCATGCACGCGGCATGCCGCTGGTGCCACATGCACTCCTAAATTTGTTGCCCCATTGTCGGCCTGCCCATCACGTTTTAATTCGCAGCACCCAGCACTCGTTCTATCTGTCTGACCAAGGAACACACCTCCCAAACGTTCCGTCAAGCTTTCCTGTTCTTTTCCTAGCTGCCTCGCTCAAGAATTCCACGCCATTCGCGCCCAGCAAGATAAATTGCCTTCCAATTGATCTTCAAACACGTTGTTGTTCCCTGCCCTTGCGGGCTTGCTGTGCAGCAGTTTGACTGCAATCCACTCGAAGCAACATGTAAACTACTCCTCGCTGCCACAACTGAGTCTGCCCCAGGAAAGAGAGCCCCTTGTGCAAACCCCGAAGGAGCGCTAAACCCTATGCGCTGCTGGCGTGCAACGTGGGAGCCCCTCGCCTGTGCCTGATGGTATGGCCGCCTTGTGTCTACCTAATGTACTGATGTCCACCAGCTGGCGGTCGGGTGAAAGACATGTTAACTTGCAATACCGTAGGCTGCGTGTTGCCGCACTCTCGGTGTTGCAGATGCGGCGGCGGTGCTCGGGTTCCAGTGCCGCTGCACGCTCGCAGGTGTACTGAAAACACCTGAAACGGGCCACAGTGCCGCGTAAGGGCTACCACGGCCCTGGCAAGGGCGTCAGGAGACGGCGCCGGTTGAGCGTGGGCGGCAGGGGTGCTTGCTGGCGACGGCGCCTTCCAGATGCCGACATCCGATCTCGCCATGGCTGCCGAGCGTGGCTGGGCGACCTCAGGAGCCGGCTTGCATCGCATGCGCGGTGACGTGCACGGCTTGAAGCCACGACCCTAGGCGCACGGCGCCTGCCAGCCGGCCTTCGGTTTCTTAGCTCGCCCCCAGTCCTCCCAGTGTCCCGCATCAGCCAGCCATGCAGCGCCTGAGCCAGGCCGCGAGCAAGGTCGCCCGCCGGGCGTTCCACTCTAGCCGCGCCACCCGCTCTGCGGACTATGAGCACCGGTGAGTCCGCTGGGCCGCCCCGGGAGCAGCGGAGGCAGGCACCCTCCCCCAAAGCTGCTCGCTCACGGCCCCTGCCCCCCTTCCCACCGCTGCAGGGAGAACATGTGAGTGACGCCGATCAGATGCGGGCGGCGGCAGGGCGAGGGCGCCCGCCAGCAGGCCGCGCTGGGCCGCCCAACGGTGGCAGCTCTTGGCAGGCGGGGGCCGTTGCCGCTCAGCTGCTCACGGCGTGGCAGCGATACGTCTGCTGCAACTGGCGTGGGGTTGCTCTGATCCAATTCCTTTGTGCAGGTATGAGCTCTGGAACATGAAGAACCGCAAGATGAAGGTGCGGGCGGGCTTCAATTGCAGTTGTGTAGCAGCAGCCTGCAGTTTGCAGGGTGGCGCGCCTGGCTGCCAGCAGCTCGGCAGCAGCGGGTTGCAGTGTCCACTTGCATGAGCCCAAGGTAGCGGCTGCAGCTCGCAACTGCTGCACACACATTCATTCAATTTAATTCTGTCGCCCCCGCACAGATGGGCCTGGCTGTGGGCGGCACCGTGTTCGGTGGCATTGCCATTCCCCTCGTCGCCGCGGAGCTGCAGTTCTGGAAGGTAGGCCCGTTGGTGCACTTCCAGCATTGTTTGTCCTGTTTGTGGCAGCGCGGAGACCCTATGCTGGCGCCCGTCACCGCGGAGCTGCTGTTCTGGAAGGTGCGAAGATCTCTTGCAGGAGTTGATTTGCTATGCTTAGCTGGATGGTATGCTTAGCTGCATGCCCTTTCGCTCTTGCACGTCACCGTGGAGCTGCTGTTCTGGAAGGCGCGGCTGCTGCTCGCGCTTGTGCTCGCCGGCAGCGGCCGGGCGTGTTCGGATTTGCTGCTGCGGATCTGCTTCGTTTTGGAAGGCGCGGCTGTTGTGGATTTTGTTGCCCTTCGCACGCATGCTTGGCGCCCTTTTGCACGTGCCCGCCGCCGCGGAGCTGCAGCTCAGGGGGGAAGCAAGCAGCTGCTGTTCGCGGCAAACCAGCGGACCGGGTTTGGTGGGCCTGCTGCGGCTGGGCCGCAGCCAGCAACGCGCCCCCTCACCGCTGGGAGGCGCGTGGCGCACGTCGTGCGCTTGCCAGAGGAAATCATCTGCGCACAGCGCGGCCTCCTGTCAAGGCCGCGCCGCGCGCTGGTGCTGTCCTTTAGCAAGCGCCCAACATGCGCCACACGCCACGGGTCATGCGCCTCCAGACTGCAAGCAGCATTTCAGCCGCTGATGCTTCCTCCTTGCCTGATGCCCCTGCCTGCAGGCTAGCGGCGGCAAGTAAGCTGCCGGCCAGCCGCCGCCCTTGGCGGCGGAAGGAGGGCCCTCCTGCCCCTGCGCTTCTGGCCGATGCGGCAACGCGGCAGCAGATGCGGCACTGTGGGCCCCCTTCTACCCTGCCAGCATGCAGCAGCGCAGCCTTCCCAGCGGCAGCGGTCAGGACTTGGGCGGGCAGCGGCTGACGCCCTGCCTCACGTCCCCGGGAGCCTGATGTGGCAGCCTGGCCGACCCCCCTGGGGGGCTGCTTGTACCCCCACCCCCCAACTTGCTCACTTGTGCTTGTGCTTTCGACCCTCTCTATACATACCCTAGAGCAGCTGTCCCGCTCTCAACCAATGATGTAAGCTGAACGCTCTTGGGGTGCTGCTGAGGTGGATGGTCCGGCTGGCGTGCTGGCGGGTGCCAGGACAGGCTGATGTGTTGGCTAGTGCGCTGCATTACCGCCCTCTCAGCTCCGCAGATGGCTTCAGGTCTGCAGACGGCTTGCAAGATTGTGGCTAGCTAGCAGGCCTCTTGATCGGGCCCGCCTGGCTCTCCTGCCCTAACCTTCCTGCTTGTTGGTGCCGCCTTGCCGGTTCAGCAGTCAATACAGTTCAACATCAGTACAGCTTGGGACATGAAATCAGGGAGGCACACGAGGGCAGCTGGGCGGCAGGGGCATGCTCAGCTGGACGCAGCTCCAAATCAAGCAGCAGCACGAGGGTTAAGTTAGGGTCGGATCAGCGCCTCAAGCTCACAAGACGATGGGTAAAAAGTGGCCCGAGAGTGCAGCAGCTCTTCCGGCAGCAAAATCGGCACAGAAGA
>VFQQ010003831.1_pt1 | contig 14062 bp, 28 predicted proteins | sample 3512341 | NCBI WGS metagenome assembly VFQQ01 (sample SAMN10412373, study PRJNA504923) | tailings metagenome | isolation source: Relicate 2 Philex TSF1 revegetated site | place: Philippines: Tuba, Benguet | collected 2017-08-29 | reverse complement strand
TCTCTGCTGGCCCGGTCGTGTGTCCCTGGTGCGCGTGTTCAGCGAGGCTGCTTTGATAGCCAGCTGCGCACCTGCGGCGGCTCGGTCACCGACTCGCGGCTGGCCAGCACGCGCAGGTTGTCCAGGCTGATGGGCTTGCTGGTGTCCTGCGGGGCAACGGGAGCAGGATGCAGGTGCTTTAGCCGACTAGTCGGTTGTCCAGGCTGATGAGCTTGCCGGTATCTTGTGGGGCAGGAAGGCACAGCTGAAGTGGTTTGGAATGGGCAAGCCGCCCGCAGCTCAGCTTGCATGATGGGCTGCAGACATAACACGAGGTTGTCCGCCATTCATCTCATTCAAACACAGCCGTCTGATTGTATGCAAGCCTGTGCCATTTTGGCTGACCAGGTCGGACAGGATGCTGGAGGTGTACTCGTAGAAGGGCGGCTCCGACTGCCAGATGCGCCGGCTCTCCTTGCTGTCCACGTCCAGCAGGTCCAGGAAGGGCCTGCAATCGAGTCAAGTGTCGAGGTTGGAAAGGTGTTAATGCGATTGTATCAAGCAAGTGGGGAAGGTTGGAGCATGGGGGGTGGCTGCTGGAAGCACTCTGCAAGCCTCGCCAGGCTGCAGCCATTTGTGCACCAGCATGGGCTGGCATTGGGGCAGCGCCTGCCATGCTCACTATACTGCAGCACTGCCCAGCCCCCGCCGCCCTTCCCTGCCCCTCACCTGTTGCCCTCCGGGCTGGCCCCGCTGCCCTGCATGAGCAGCTTACGCTCGCCGTCCACCAGCGCCAGCACCTGCGCATTGATTGTGCAATAGAAAATGGTTGTACAATAGCCAGCAGGGCATGCAGATTTGGTTAAGAAGCATGTTGTAAGCGGCGCTGGTGGCATGCAGGCAGCAGGCAAAGCAGTGGCGTGGCTGCAAGGCAATGAGGGCGGGCGCAAAAGCAACATCGACACATCGCCAGTCCTCCAGAGCTCACATAGGTGCCCCACTCGGTGCGGCGGGAGGCGGGGGAGCCTGGGTCGGTGTACGCATCCTCATACATGCGGTCAAACAGGACCTGCCAGGGTTGGAAGGAAAGGGTGATGTATTAGGATCAGGCTGGCTGCCAGAAAATCCTAACACTCCTTTCTGTGCACACATGCATGCCTTGCAGATTCTGTCTGCTTCCTCAGGCTGAGCTTGTGCCTCAGGTCACGCCCACAGGTTTGCTGCAGCACCTGCTTGCCAGAGCGCGTGCCCACCCACCTTCTTTGGCGTGTCGGGCTCGTCGGGAGCGATGATGGTTGTGATGCTGCGTCGCGTCTTCCACTCGGCCTCGTACAGCAGCGCAAACGAGCCTGCCGCAAAGGGAAGCACGAGATCGATTCAATTCAACATTTGTCAACACTCAAATCTTGGTATAGCAGCGCAAACGGGCCCGCGGGACAGCAGGGCAGCAGCAATTGTTGTTGGTTTCTGAATGAGCAGTCGGTTTCTGTATGAGCAGATGCGAGCCCTGCAGTTCGGACGACAAGGCATGCACATGTTCATGTCAAGGCACGCCCGCGGCGTGCGCAAGCCAGCAGCGTGCATACAGAAGCGAGGGCGGCACTCCACCTCTTTGACCGCAAGATGCGCACCGGTTCCCCAGGACACGCCGCGGCACCGGAAGTCGGTGCCGGCGATGAAGTGCGGCTCGGCGCCTGCAGCCGCCGCGTCCGCATCTGCAGGGACACGAGCGGGCGAGTTCTGGCAAAGTGAACAGTCGTGTCTCAAGTCCAACCACCACGCACCGAGAGGCAAGGAAGAGGGCCACACTTGCCGGGTGATACAGTTGCAGCCCCTCATCCACCCACAGCTGCCCTTGCTGCTCCGCACCTAGGCAGTACACAATGTCACGAGGCGACACTTGCACCGCGGGGTCGCCGCCGTCCTGGCACTCAATCCAAGACATCTGCTCGCAGGGAGTTGGCCGGTTGGGGATGCGGCACAGCTGAGTACAGAGGTGCAAGAGCAGCAGCATGCCCGGTGTGCACATTCAAATTTACGGTCATCAGCAGCCTGCACAGCTAAGGCGCAACCCGCCCCTCACACTCACCTCTGCAGGCTTGTCGTCACGCCACTCGATGCCACGGGGGCCCTTGCGGCACGAGTCAAAGGCCACGGGGATGTCCTCAGCCAGAGGCAGGGCCGCAATCTCCCGCACAAACTCGCCCTCGCTGCGATGGGCGCAAGGTGGGTGGGCAGTCTGCTCATTGCCATGTTTGAGAAACAGTTGCTTTGGGTGAGTGGGTGGGAAGGTGGGTTAGGTGGGTGGGTAGTATGCTCATTGTTCTGTTTGCGACACAGCTGGTGCCACTGAGTGGATCATGACATGACCATGGCAGTCCTCCATCTCAGCCGACGCATCAGCAGGCCATGCATGCCACATGGGCGCATGGGTATGCGGCACTGCAGGTGGGCCAACCGCGTCACAATGGCTTCCCCCTGCCTCATGTGGCCCCCTGTAACAGGGGAAGGCAAAAACCCACCGTGTCCACAGCTGGACGCGCTTGGGGAAGCGGCCGCAGGGCAGGGAGTAGGAGTAGGGGCGCTCCAGCTGCGTGCATGTGCCAGGGAGAACAGGGCTGGGGCGCCATTTGCAGTGGGGCTGAGTGCCACTTGCACACAGCGGTAGGGCGTCAGCGAGCAGGTGCTTGCACACAGTGCTAGGGCATCGGCGACGCAGAGGCTGGGAAACGGGTCACGGCCTGCCTCCCTTGGTCTGCCTTTGCTTCACTTGCTAAGTTGAGCAGCAGCTTGTACTGCTTGAATAGCAGAGGTGCTGCTCCGGCCCCCCAGACCCAGCACTTTGCACTGCTGGCTGCCCCGCCTCCAACTCCCTGCAGCAACTGCCCCTCTCCCGCACCCAGGAGACCAGGAGGTAGCGGCCATCGGGCGAGGCTGATGTGGCGGTGTACAGTCGAGTAGGGCCGATGTGCTTCACCTCCCCGGTCGACACCTGCAGGTGAGTGCGGCAGCGGCAACACAAGGGGATGCGCCAACAGCTCGCTTGGGTGGGCAAACGAGGCCACATCTGGTTGCCAGCCCACCTCAGCCGAGTTGACACCGGTGCGGCCAGACAAGAAACAGCGCAGCAATGCAGCCTCGCAAATACAATTGGTGCCACCTCATCACCAGCCACAGCCCGATGGCTCTCGTGCCTTGCAAGCAACTTGCAAGCACCTTGCAAGCAAGCAACTTGCAAGCGGCCTACACACCCAGCGCACCTTGACTGTGACCAGCTGGGACTGGCAGTAGTAGTCAAACAGGTGCTCATCGTACGGCCCCTGCAGCAGGTCTGGGTACGTCCGCGCCTGGCTCTTCCGCCCATCGCTATTGTCCTGCGGCAGGCAGGCAGAAGTAGCTGGGGGAGTGGGCTTGAGCAAGTGCAGCTGAGTGGGGCTGAGCCCATGCAGTCAGTAGCACCAGAAATGGCAACAAATCGCAACAGCCGGCATGCAAACACATGCACCATAACAAGGCGGCAATAGGCTGCGTGCTCGCCTCGATTTTGGGGCCCAGCGGCGTGATCGGCTTGCGCGGCGGCGCGCCCAGCCCAGGGGGCACGATGGCCGCCACAATCGTGTCCTCGTCAATCCAGTCGTAGCTGGATACATGGAGTGGAGAAAGATGCAGCAAGCTCGGCAAAGCTGCTGAGAGACAGCAGCGCAAGCGTGGGCCCAGCAGGTCCCAGCTGGGGCACAGCGGCACAGCAGCAGTGCGAGACACCCAGCCCCGAGCTGGCCCAACCCAGCCGGACACTTGCATGCCTCACAGCAAGCCACTCTCACTCCTTCTCCCAACCAAGGGGGCCCCTTCCAGCAGACTCACTCCTCAAAGGTGGAGTTGAGGCGGTGGCCCAGCAGGCGGCGTGCCTTGCCAGTGGCCATGTCAGCCACCCACAGCTCCAGCGGCTCACGAGGAGGGTTCTCATCACCGCCAGCGCTGCAAGTGCAAGTTGCGGCACAAATGCGGCAGGGTTGTTGGGTGCCGGTTGGGGCAGGGAGCATACACTCAAGTGCTGGCAGGCGGCAGCACCATGCAGGCAGCCAACGTCTCGTGCAGGCGCTGCTTGCAACAAACACGAGTATGGCCAGTGCAGCGGCGCACCTGCGCAGCGTGAAGGCGATGGTCTTGCTGTCGGGGCTCCACGTCACATAGTTGATCTGCGGGGGCAGCACATTTGTACCATGCATGGTAGGAGCCATGTGAGGCGCAGGTACGCAGGCGGCACTGTTGCCGGAACCAAATGACGTGTGCCCATCCCTACAGCTTGAGGCCTCACCCAGAAGCCCTCGGGAATGCCGGTGACCTTGTGCGCCTCATCCGCCGCAACCGGCATCACCTGTACAGGCATGGCATGGTTTGTCAGGGTCGACAGAACTGCTTGCTCTTGTCGGAGGGTCGGCAGAAACCTGTGTGCAACAGCGAGGCCGGGCAGCAGCGGCAGCTGCTATATCAAGCACCTTGCAGGACGCACCAGGTCATCGGTGAACGGGGCAAACGTGATCCCGGTATAATAACTCATGCGGCTGCGGGAGAACGTCTCAGGGTCGATGCGCAGGCCTGCACAGCAGGATGTGCGGCAGCAAAGGGCGGCCGGCAAGTCGGCGGCAAAGCAGACGCGCTGCAGAAGCCGTAGCACTTGCATTGATTTCAATGGCTGCCCAAAGGTGGTGCACAGCGGCCATGCCCCCAGCAGCGCCAAGTCAACAGGTGTTTCAGCACCAGGCATTCGAGGACAATACCGTTTCCAGTGCGATAGCATCGACAGCCGCAGCGCACCTGCCAGCTTCAGCTCCGGGCGGGCCAGCTCAGAGATGGGCGGGTTGGAGGCCGGCCGGCTCAGCTGCGGCAATGATGCGACAACAAGCGCAAGTACAGCTTCAGGGCATTGTGAACAACTAGCAACAAATCAGAGATGCACAGCACAGGGAAAGCAAGAGAGGAACGCTAGAATGTCGAACAGCAGGCCTTGCGCGCCAAGCAGGCAGGCTGGCAGGCAGGCAACCACAGGCTCCCACCTGCAGCACCAGCGTGCGGTCTGGCGAGAAGGAGAGCAGCGGCTCTGGCGGCGCATCCACAATGTCTGCAATCTCCTTGGGAGGCATGCGGTAGCCGGAGGCCAGGGGCGGGGCTGCCGGCGCTGCAGCTGCTGCTGCCGCTTGCACGGCAGAGGGCGGCGGCGCCGCGGCGGGCGCCCCCACCGACTCCTGCCCACTGGATGCCCGCAGGGCCAGGCTGCTGAGCAGGCGGCCCAGCCGCGCTGCGGCACGCTGCTGCTCCATGCCGCCCGGCCGGGGCGCACTGCCTAGTGGCAGGCGGCAGCGGCGGGCGGCGGCGGCGGCACGGACGGCGCTGCCCAGCTGCTTGGCGGCGGCCACCGAGCGCTGTGTGGCGGCGTGCATGTCCATGCTGTGCAAGGGACCAGCGCTGAAGGAGAGCGCTGGTGGGAGGGGCTCTTTGGGAGGTGGGCCACTCCCGGTCCGATCGCAATGGGGGCGATGCCGGGATCGCTTCCACTGGCTCCGATTGCCGCCAGGGAGCCGGCGATAGCCCTGCATGGGCGGGCACCTCGCCAGCTCAGCTTTCTGCGCGCGAGGGTGTCTTTCGGCCTGGCGCGCTCCTTGATCGCCGTGGGCTGCCTCCATCCAGCGTCCTGTCGACCCGGCGCACCACAGCTGGCGCAGGCTTTACGCCGCGAGCAGGTGGCACTTTGTGGGGCTGCCCGGCAGCTCAGGCTGGTCAGATAGCGCCCATCAACCGACTGGCTTCTCCCCTGGCCACCGGCTGCCACCAGCTGACGCCCCACTCGAACGCCGGCACCTTGCTCGCAGGGCGCGGCGTGTTTACAAGAGCGACCGTTCATCCCGCCTGTGCGCGGCAGCCGGCGGCAACAGCGACGCGCCGCTGGCCCGTGAGTGTTGGCAGCCGCCGCCGCCGCCGCCTGCTCACTCGCTCACTCGCACCAACCAGCCTGCTGGGATTGGCTGGTGACAGCTGCGCCTTGATTTGTGCTGTCCCAGCATGTCTTAAGCCAGCCAAACATTGCCCCCATGACCTGTGCTGTGTACGGCGTTCCCACATTCTCCAGGCGCGGCGGCGCGGCCCGGCACACACCAGCAGGCAGCCGTGGCACCCACTGCCGCCGCGCACTTTCTAAGCCACAGCTGAAGTAGCAGACGCCGCCATGTTCATTAAGGAGATCACCATCGACGGCTTCAAGTCGTATGCGCAGCGGCAGGTGGTGGCGGGGTTTGACCCCCAGTTCAACGCCATCACCGGCCTGAACGGCTCGGGCAAGTCCAACATCCTGGACTCCATCTGCTTCGTGCTGGGCATCCAGAACCTGCAGCAGGTGGGTTTTGGCAGGGTTAGATAGCAGGCAGCAGCAGACATACAGTTAAATTTGAGGTGCCCTGTTGCTGCTGCTGCTGCTGCTGCTGCCGCCGCCGCGCTTGTTGCATTCTTTGCTGCCTGCGGCCCGTGTGAGCGCATTGGCCGTGCTCATGTGCACGCCTGTGCCGCTGCTGCGTTGCCCGCAGGTGCGCGCCAACAGCCTGCAGGAGCTGGTGTACAAGCAGGGCCAGGCGGGCATCACCAAGGCCACCGTGTCCATTGTGTTTGACAACCGCGAGAAGGAGCGGGGGCCGGTGCGTGCTGCGGGGGGAGCGGGGCGTGCCTGTAGGGCATGCCGAGTGGTGCAGCGGAAGAGAAGCGAATGGCAGCAGCTGCATGGAAGTACTGAGAAGGCTTGGCAGACCGTGCTGCTGCGGGATTTGCGTTGGCGTGCACTCACACAGCAGCTCGGCGCTGCCGCTGCTCCAACCGTCCCCAGGTTGGCTACGAGGCGCTGGATGAGATCACGGTCACGCGCCAGCTGGTGATCGGCGGCCGCTCCAAGTACCTCATCAATGGCAAGGTGGCGGAGCCCTCGTGAGTGGGCAGCCCAGGGAGGCAGTGGCAAAACGCACGGCGGGTGGCCAGCTGGGGGTGCGCCCTTAGCTTGATGCTGCTCTGGTTTGATACATTGCGTTGGCTGATGTTTGAGGAGGCTCTGAGCGCATGCTGTGGGTGCTGCCTGCTCTCCGGCCCGCAGGCGCGTGCAGCAGCTGTTCCACTCGGTGCAGCTGAACGTGAACAACCCGCACTTCCTCATCATGCAAGGCCGCATCACCAAGGCAAGGGCTGCAGCTGCAGCAGGCCGGGGGCGGGTGGGCTGTGTGTCCATGTCAGATGCCTCCGTCTTGTGCTGCTAGGCATGCATGCACACTGACATATTGCAATCTGGGTGCACACCACCCCAACTTGATGCATTGCAGGTGCTCAACATGAAGCCGCCTGAGATCCTGGGCCTGCTGGAGGAGGTGCGGTTGTTTTGGCAGAAAAGCTGAGGTTGTTGACACAGCAAGAGAGGTGACCTGGCAGTCAACCGGCGCTGGATTTGTGGTGCTCTGCAGCAAGGCTGCGTCCATCTGCGCATGGTAATCTGGGCTTCCTGCTTGCGGACCTGCACATCGCCTACATGTGCCCTTGCTGCTCTGGTTGCAACGCTTTGCAGGCCGCGGGCACCAAGATGTACGAGGACAAGAAGAAGAAGGCGCTGCACACGCTGGAGAAGAAGCAGGCCAAGGTGGACGAAATCAACAAGGTGCGGCAGGTTGCGGCAGGGTGCAAACGCCACAGCCCAGCAGCAGAGGCGCTCGGCGGCAGGCCAGCCGGTGCTTGTTTGCTGGGCGGCACTGGATGTAGCGGGCAGGTTGGCCGACTGGGAAGCAACTGCGCATGCTGCGCCAGGCTGGGCGTTGCTTACAAGCCAGCAAGTAGTGGTTTTTAAGTTGAATTTGCATGTGCACACCACCCACCATCCGCCGCAGGTGCTCACCGAGGACATCTCCCCCGCGCTGGACAAGCTGCGGGGGGAGAAGGTCAAGTACATGGAGTGGCAGAATGCGACCAACAGCTTTGAGAAGCTGCGCCGCTTCGTGGTGGCCTACAAGTATGTGGAGGCGCAGAAGTGAGTGGCGGCGGCACGGGCAGGGGCTATGGGGCGCGGTGGACGTGCACGGAGGCTGCGATGCTGCGTTTGCCGCTACTCATCTGTGCTGCATGTCTGCTGGATGCTGGGAAGTGTGTACATGCATGCGCCTTGTGATGCCCACACTTCCTCGCCGCTCCCGCCCCCCGCGCCGCAGGCTGCAGGACAACGGCGAGGCAGAGGTGCGGGCGGTGCAGGACGAGATCAGCAACCTGGATGCGCAGGACGCCCAGCTGAACCTGGAGATTCGGGAGAAGGAGGATGACATCAAGGGCCTGCAGGTGCGCTGGAGGGGTGGCTGGCTTGGGGTTTCAGGCGGTCTGGAAGCGTGCAATGGCATGGGAGCTGCAAGGCAGGGCATGTGCCCGCCTCCCTGGGACCCCGTGCCCACCTCGTGCTGGTCTGCTTGTATGGACTTGTTGTTGGAGCCATGAAATGTTTGCAAAATTGTGGCCTTCTCATCATCTGTGCGCAGACTGAGAAGGAGCTGCAGAGCAGCGGCGAGGTGAAGGAGCTGCAGACCAAGGTGGATGAGCTGTCCATAAAGTGAGCATTGCCTGCAAATGCGGCCTCAAGTTCTATGCCAAAGCTGTTGTCTGCACTGTGCCTGGAAGCAGCTGTTGCGCTGGCACCCCCGCTGCCTGCTGTGTGCCTACAGCTTGCAACCCTTTCAAAAACTCACAGCATGCTGTTACATGCTTTGATGCTTCGACCCACCCGCAGGCTGGTGAAGGAGACCAGCAGCTGGAACAACAAGAAGGAGGAGCTGGCGGCGGAGCAGGCCAGCTGCGAGCAGCTGACGGCCTCCCTGGCGGAGGTGGACGAGGAGGGCATGCGGGCCAAGATGAAGCAGGCGAGCGAGGAGCGTGATGCAGCCCAGGCGGCGCTCAACAGGTGCGTGTGTAGGGGCAGGGCAGGCAGTGGCAGGGCGGACGATGGGGGTGGCTGAGTGGCGTACACGCATGGTGGACAGCGGGGTTGCGTGGCACTCGGCTGCATTTGTTTGGCTCCGCTTGTTCTGCTGCTGGATTTTGGCGGTGTATTCCAACTGCCGCCCCATCTTGCCTGTCCATCGCAGCGCTGAGCTGGCGGTGCAGGCAGCGCAGAATGAGCTGGCGGGCGCCGAGGCGGGCGATGGCCGCGACGCCTCCAACCGCTCCCTGCAGGAGCGGCTGGCAGATGCTCAAAACGCACAGGTGTGTGGTGGCTGTTCATGGGGCTGCTGCGCTTGCTGCTGGGCGCTCGATGTGCTGGACACCTCTGCTGTTGCTGCGTTGCCCACTCGTTGATTGCAGCACAATGCGCAGTCTCTTCATCTCTGAGATGCACTCTCTGGCTCCTCTCGTGCCGTGCTATGCCCGCAGACGGAGGCGGAGGCAGAGGCCAAGGCGGCAGACACGCGCTGCAAGCACCTGACCAAGCAGCTGGCGGAGCAGCGCAAGGCGCTGGCCTCAAAGGAGAAGGAGGTGCGGAGCGTCATCTTCTGAGGGGTTGCTGGCACTGGCCTGGCTGCCACTTGTGGGGCAGCAGCTTCCTGGGCCATTGATGACGTGTGGCCTCGGTGATGTGCTGCCGCAGCTGTGTAGCGCAAATGTAACCTGGCCGCCTCATCGCTCGCAGGGCTCCAAGCTGCTGAAAGACCTGGAGAAGGAGCGGTCGGGCGTGGAGCAGTGCCGGGCAGCGGCGGCAGGGCTGGGGTACGACCCCACTGCTGCGGCAGGCCTGGAGGAGCAGGCGGAGCAGCTGCGGGGCGAGGTGCGGCGCTGGAAGGACCGCTGCGACGAGCTGTCCTCGCAGCTGGCGGGTGAGGCTGGGGTGGCGTGATGGGTTGGGGTGGGGTGCAGTGGGGAAGCGGTGATACTGGTGTCGATTGGTTAGAGGAGGTTCGATGGCTGCGCTGATGGCTGCGCTGTGATTATGATGCGCCGAAGTCAGGACCTGTCCTGCGTTTGCCCTGACCTCCAAAGCACCCCTGTGCCGCACCCGCTGCCCGCCGCAGCCATCGACTTCCGGTACAGCGACCCGGAGCGTGGCTTTGACCGCTCGCGTGTGAAGGGTGTGGTGGCCAAGCTCACACGGGTGGCAGACCCAGCCACAGCCACCGCGCTGGAGGTGGCTGCCGGCGGCAAGCTGTACCAGGTTGGTGGGCGTGTAAGGGGATGCTGGGATGCACGCATTGTCAACCAGGGTGGTGAGGGGATGTGAAGGACAGTGGTTGCTGACTAGAAGTGGGTCGGCAGCCGCGTGTGCTGCGGCTGGTTTGCAACAGAGTGCGAACCGTTGATGATGCGAACCACTCCCCCTCTGCCGGGCACCTGTGCAGGTGGTGGTGGACAGCGAGCAGACGGCCAAGGCACTGCTGGCCAACGGCCAGCTGCGCCAGCGCGTCACCATCATCCCGCTCAACAAGTGAGTCGGGGGATTGGCACGGTGGGAGGGAAGCGGCAAGTCGCCTTGCAGCAGAGCAGTGGCTGTCGTGTGGTTTGCTGTCCTGCAAGGTGGAAAGGCAGTCAACCAATCACCCATCTCCCCCAAATCCCCAAATCCTCACTTCTCGCAGGGTGTCGGCGCGCGACATCCCGCCCCAGGCGGTGGCTGCTGCCCGCCGTCTGGCGGGTGACAAGGCGCAGCCGGCGCTGGAGCTGGTGAGTTCAGGGCACTGCAGATGGTGGCTAAGAGTGTAGACCTCACTTCTCAAGTGGTGCAGCAAGTGGCAGCACTGAGTTGCATGTACGTCTAGGTAGCAACTGACCTCCCTGCCTCCCTCCTTGCTTCTTCTCTCTGAGCGCAGGTGGGGTACGACCAGGAGCTGTCGGCGGCCATGAAGTACGTGTTTGGCGGCTCCTTCATCTGCAAGGTGCGCAGCTTTTTCAGCACTGACTTGCCGGGCCACATTCTAAGGCATGATCGTGTAGGCTTGCAAGTCCACTCGCCAGCATGCTGCAACCTGCGGGGTGCCTGTCGTCGCCTCAAGCTGCACCTGCCAACACATCCAACCTGTCCTTGCCCGGCCCTTACCCGCCCCACAGGACGCCGGTACCGCCAAGAAGCTGGCGTTTGCTCGGGAGGTGTCCACGCGCTGCATCACTCTGGAGGGAGATGACTTCAACCCAGGCGGCACGCTCACAGGAGGCTCCCGCAACAAGGGCAACTCGGTGCTGGTGAGGGGCAGGCGGCGGGCAGGCGGTGGGCAGGGCTGTCAACTTTGGGGTGCTTCCCGCTGGTTGCGCGGCCGGGGTTGGGCAGCCTGCTGCTGCCATGGCAGGCGTCCAGCTGGTTGCTGCGGTGCATCATGCAAGGGGCAGCCTCTGTGCTTTTTGCCCATCACGTTGCCACACGCCCACCCAACCATGCCCGCACTCTGCAGGCGCGGCTGCATGAGCTGGCACAGGCGGAGGAGGGGCTTGCGGCGGCGCAGGCGGCCTTCAACCAGGCGCACGCATCGCTCCAGGCCATGGCAGCTGCAGCACAGCAGTACAAGAAGTGAGGGAGGGGTGCTGAGCTAGGCTCGAGATGGAAGCTGCTGTGTGGGCGGCAGAGCAGCATGCTTGCGAGTGATTGCGCGGTGTTCAGGTGGGCAGTGCTGCCTCTTCTGTCTGGCAGATGGCCAACCATCCTCCAAGCCCAATCTCCCTGTTGCGCCGCAGGCTGAGCCAGGAGCTTGAGCTGAAGCAGCACTCCCTGAAGCTGCTGGAGGAGCGCATGCAGGTACAACCCGGCAGGCCCAAGGGTGCTGCTCCTGCTGCAGTGAAGGTTTTCTTGTACCCTCCAGCGCACGGCGGCTCGCCATACATGGGCTGCGCTGCTGCAATGCTGCAGGTCAGCGAGGCGCACCAGCTGTCGCAGGCTGTGGCTATTCGCAGGCTCGCCACCATATTTCTGTATCCATGCCCATTGCACTGCTGCAGGGCAGCGAGGCGCACCAGCTGTCGGAGGCTGTGGCCACGAGTGAGCGGGAGCTGGGAGAGGCTCAGGCGGCGGTGGCGGCGGCGCAGCAGAAGAAGGCAGAGATGGTGGCGGCTGCCAAGGTGCGGGGTTGGCCTGGGCTTGGCAGCCAGCAGTCGGTTGCTCAGGGCCTCTGTAGCATGATGCGCCAGGCTGTGCTGCTGCTGTTGCCCAAATTGCATGTGTCATGTAGCCTTCCTCACCGACAGCCTTCCTAGAGACTCGCCGCTGACTCCTTGCTCCTCGGCCCTGCCGTTCGCTGCCCCGCTATCCTGCAGGCGCTGCAGCACGAGATTGCCAACTTTGGCAAGGAGCGGAACAAGCGCATCAAGGCTGCCAAGGACAAGGTGGGCGGAGTTAAGGGATAAGGCTGCGGGGCTGGGGGAATGGATCACGGCTGATCATCGGGCGGTGGGAAGTAGCAAGGTAGCAGATAGGAAGGGCGGATGGGCGATGAGCAGGCGCCTTTATTGGCCACTGCGGCACGCGTAGTGCAACCAGTGAAGCTTACAGCTCGGCCTGAACTTTGGGTATGCCTCTGCCCTGGCTTCCCTTTCCCAGATTGCTGCCGCCAAGAAGGAGGCGGAGGCGGCCAAGAAGGCGCTCAAGGCCAAGCAAACGGCGCTGCAGGTGAGGCTGGGCTGGGCTTGCATGCCTGTTTGAGAACTGCATTGAAGGGTGAGCTTGCGGACCGGCAACTACTTGATCTCACTATGGGCAGCTGGGGCGACACGTATGCCCTAACATCCCCTGACATCATCTGAAATCTGTGCGCTGCCTTCTTCCCCTGGCAGGCGGTGCTGGCTGAGGCGGAGGCGGCAGACGGCGAGCGCAAGACGCTTGGGGAGCAGCTGGCGGCGGCCCAGAAAGCGGCCAAGCAGCTGGAGAAGCAGGTGGGCGGGTGGAGTGGGCTTGTGGCGGGGTGTCTACATCTACAGACGTGTGGGTTGCTGCTTTTTGAGGGCAGTTGACATACACCGTTTTGGCGCACCAGACCTCACCCACACTAACCCTTGCCAATGCACACCAATGCAGGTGGGCGAGCTGGCAGCGGTTGTGGCCGAGATCAAAGCTGAGTATGACAAGCACGAGGCGCGGCTCAAGGAGCGGCTGGACCGGCTCAAGGCAAGGGCGGGGGGTGCACAGGCTGGTTGGGGTGCGGGAATAGGAGCAGCTTGGGGTGCGGGAATAGGAGCAGCGGCTGCGGCAGTAGCAGTTGTTCTGCTGATAGCAAACAGCTCGGGAGGCAGCATACTGCCTGCATGTGCCTCTGTCATCACCGTTGCGTTGCCAGGCCCATGCTTGGTGGAGCAGCCGACGAAACTTGCAGCACGCTTGCTAACAACCTGCCACTCCCGCTGCGCCTGTGCAGGAGTGCGACGCCGAGATTGCTGCGGCCACCAAGGAGCGCGACGCGCTGGAGGGGCGCAAGACAGACCTGCTGGTGGAGAAGAAGCGGCTGCGTAACAAGTGAGTGCAAGAGGAAAGGGAGAATGAAGTGTGGGGAGTGGAGTTCTGAGAAAGGTGTGTGACAAGTGAGGGGCAGGGGAGGGGAAGGGTGTCCATGAGTGAAGGGAATGGGCTGACCTGGTGGTTGAGAAAAAGCGGCTGCGTAACAAGTGAGGGCGGGGCAGGGGGCAGCGTGGGGTAATGGGTGGGTGCTCTGAACTGCTGGCAAATTCATGGGAAGGAGGGCGTGTGGGCATGCAGAATAGCGAGGCCGGGTGTGCAGAGCCATCGGGCAAGGCACAGCGTGCTGTTGCAACACGCCACTGCCACCCCCCGCCGACGTACAACACTCCCACCCACCAACTATCTGGGCTCTGCCCTTCTCCGCCCCCTAGAGAGGACAACCTGAAGAAGGGCATGCAGGAAAGCGCGGACCGCCTGCGCAAGCTGGAGCGCGAGTACCAGGTGAGCTGTGGGGCTGGTGAGCTGCGTTCATGGTTGAGCAATGCTGCCCTTATGAAGTATGCATTCGTGCCGTGTTTTTTTCTCCGCGGTAAGAAGCCGCCCACCCCATTATCCAGCCGCCGCTGCTCGTGTCGCAGTGACCCGCCTGGGCGG
>VFQQ010003830.1_pt1 | contig 14063 bp, 19 predicted proteins | sample 3512341 | NCBI WGS metagenome assembly VFQQ01 (sample SAMN10412373, study PRJNA504923) | tailings metagenome | isolation source: Relicate 2 Philex TSF1 revegetated site | place: Philippines: Tuba, Benguet | collected 2017-08-29 | reverse complement strand
TGCCCGCCCTCCCGCCAGTCGGCGTGCGAGCAGGCGGTGCCGCAGTACCACACCGTGCGGCAGGCGCTGCGCACAGAAGAAGTGCACAAGGTAAGGGAGGCAACAGTGAACACAGAGCATACCGAATCAGCCTGCCATCAACTTTGCTGTCAATAGCTGCAACCCACAGCGCAAGCCTTGCCAGCCTAGTCCCATCCCATACACACCTGCAGCGCATGCTGCCCACGCCCTGTCCGGCCGCCGGCCCGCCCTCGCCGCCCAGGTTGGCGCAACGCAGGTAGGCGCAGGAGCGGCCAGCGGCCGCCTGTGCCAGCGTCAGCTGCCCCTCAGCCTCGACTGCAGGCAGGGCACGGTACTGCTGCATCAGGGCAGCACCGCCCTGCAGAAGCTGTGTGAATATTGCCACCCTCCGACTCCGAAGTCCAGCTCTGCAGCCGTTGCGCTGCCTCCCTCAGCTGTTCCGGCAGGCTGTGAGGTGCATCGTGCATGCAAGCTGAGTTGGCGGCCTCCTCCATGGCATGCGCCAGTGCCAACATGTGGCAGGAAACAGCATGCCACAGGGCTGCGGCCTGCAGGCATAACGACAGGTGTGGGCGCATGAATAGGAGGGGCGCCGAAAGAAGACTCGACTCCAGCTGCACCAGACCTGCTGCAGAGCATCAGGCAGGCAACCAACAACCAAGCCTTGCTCACCCACCCGCTCAGTTGCCTCAGGGCTCCTTGCACTTTCCAGGTGCGCAGCCAGCACCAGCGCAGCCCTGGGGATGCTGCTGCTGGCCAGCGACGCTGCCGGGCTGGCGGAATAGCAGTCGAGCACGGCGCACAAGTTGTCCGCACGCTCCAGCTGCAGCTGCAAGCCCTGCAAGGCCACGGTGCACCAAGGTTTCCAAGTGAACTCTGGACACCATTGGTTTGAGGAAGCAGGCACTGCCCCCTTCAGTCCTCCCAGGCTCGAACTAGCTGCCTCAAACTTTCAGTGTGTCAGCCCTGTTAGGCTGGTCGAACGATCCTGCGGCTGCTGCCGCAGCTGTTTCAGCTGCCGCAACGTGCCCGGCACACACCGCTTGCAGCTGCGCACGCACATCCCTGCAGAGAGATGCAGGCGCATCAGGGTTGAAGCGAGTGTTGCACATTAGAGGTGAGCGGAAAACAAGCCGTTGCCACGCAGTAGACATGCCATCACGTCACCGCGCTGCTGAAGCGCATCGAAACAAGTGCAGGTCCTCACCTTGGCAGATCGGTGATAGAGTCCAGCTGCTGCGATGACTGCAGCCGCTGGGAATGAAAGTGGGACTCAACAGCAACAGCGAATAGCGTGTTGCTGCTGCGCAACAAGAAGCGCCACTCTCCTGGGTTGAGCTGCTGACCTGGCAAGCGGAGGGGTGCGACCGGCGCCGAGAGGGCGGCAATGAAGCGGCACAGGCTGGTGTGCAGCGCCCACAGCCGGGCAGACAACCTGCCCAAAGCCGCAGCCTCATCAGCAGGCAACTCCTGCCCGCTGCTGCTGCCGCTGCTGCTGCGCAGCACTCCCGGCAGCTGATGCATCTGCCCAGGCAAACGATCAACGAAGATTGCTAGCAGGTCGTCTGACAAAGCTGCTGTCTGCGCTTCTTCCAAGTGGCTGCGCTGCCCGCCAGTCTCAGCAAGCTGCGCAGCGCAAGGCAGCAGCTGCAGCCCAGCAGTAGCTGCAGCCAGCCACGTGCACACCTGCTGGGGGCTGCAGTCGCGCAGCTGAAGGCCGGACATCATTGACAGCGAACTCCGCAGGTTCAAGAAAATGCCCTCGGGCTCTGCAACCCCCTTTCACCTCAGCTGAGGGCTGCTGCTGCTGCTGCTGCAAGTTGTGTTGCAGCGCTGAAACGGCGGTTTTCAGCTGAGGCAGCAGCGCTGCCACATACCAGCCTGCCACATTCCGCTCTGCAGCTGCCTGGCCGCCTGCCGGTATTTCCTCCTGGCTGCCGCCTGCCGCGGTTTGCTGACTCACAGTCCCCAGGTTGCAACACAGCGACAGCAGGGCCGCAGCATTGGTGAGCGCTGAAATGTACGCGCTGCCAACCATGCCATTCGGCTGCTCATGAGCGGCTGCAATGGAGCAGAGAAGTGCAGCCGCCTGCTCAACCGCCGTTGCTGCCCCCGCTGCCCGCTCCTGCCCGGAAGGTGGGATGGTGGGGTGCTGCAGCACGCTAGGCAGCGTGTGCAGCATTCTTGAGGCAACGCTGCGCGCAGGCAGGCCTGCCTGCAGCTCACTGCACACCGCCGCTGCTACGGCAGGCAGGCAGTACGCCAGCAGATTGTCGAGGATCGCCTGCCGAAGGGCAGGGTTGGCAGCTATGGCGGCCGCGTGGTCGTGCCAAGCGCTGCCTGTGAGCAGCACATTGATCAGCTCCATGTAGAATATTACAATGTATCTCATGGTGTCTGCATCCAGAGAGGAAGGGCATCATGCCGTGCTCAGCAGATGAGGGAAAGCATCCGTCACGGCGGGTCGGCTGACCGCCGGACCATGTGCCATCCTGCAAACCAGGGGGACAGCATGCACAGCGTCCTCGGCCAGGGACCCACTGCTTACCTGCATTGCTTGGGGGGGCTTGTTGGATTGTGCGGGACAGGGCCGCCAGCCAGGGCAGCAACGCTTCCGGCTGGGCAATGCGCGAAACGAAGGCTGCCTTCGGCTGGTGGTCGGGGTGCAGCAGGCCGCTCGCCATGACTGGAACGCTATGAATCTGGATGCGGCAGACATAGCTGAGCAGAGCCGGCGCATCCTCCTTTCCTGCCTGGACTGCAGCCAAGAGCGCCTGCAGTCTGGCTCGACCGGGCCCAAACACCAGGCTGCAGGCCGCCTCCAACTGCTGAGCCGTGTGTGCCGTCAGCTGCGGTCTGTTGTTACTTATCAAAACCAAGCTATCCAACACGTAGCAGCCAGCATCGACCTGCCGCTCCAGACAAGCTGTCCGACCGCCGGGCTGCGCCAGCACAGGCACGGCTGCTGCCGCCAGCTGGGACAGGCTGTGCGCCGCGGCAGCCACCGGCCTGCAGCGATTTGGCGTGAAGCGCGTCAGTCAGTGCGAAGCAGCAGCATCAAACAGCATCAAGCAGCAGCCAGTCTGCACGACGGTATCGCCAAGCAGCAACTGCGCCCCCACCTCTCCAGTGTGTGCCAAACCTCGGAAAGCTCGGCCTGGCTGGTGGACTGACCAGCCTCGAGCAGCCGGCGAGCCGTTGCCAGTGCCTGCTGGGCAGCTTGCTGTGAGCCCGCCGCAGTGCTGAAGTGCTGTGGCACTGCCTTCAGCGCTGCCAGAAGCTGTGAGAGAGACATGCCGCTTGTCTTGCACTAAATGCCAGGGAGGGTTCTATGGTTCACAGGTTGGCCACTTAAGCGGTGGCGGCTGGCGGCGGCGCGGCAGGAAGCTGAGGAGGCACCCTTTGCCGCCTGCTGGCCAGCACTGGCTGCTCACCTTGCAGGCTGATCGAGGGCGAGGCGAGCAGTGAGGGCGAGTGAGCAGGAAGGACGGGCGTGGGCTGCGGCCACCTGACCTCTTTAAAGAAGTTTGCTGCTGCTGTGGTGATCGGCAATTGAGCTGCTGAGTGGTGCATGCCAGTGTCCGTGCAGCAGGCCTGCAACCGGCTCCATGCAGCAATGCACAGGTGGTGGCTCCCCAAGCTCTTAACCCAAGCCAGCAGACGGCTCATGCGGTTGCTTAAACGTGTCTGCACCGACTTTTGAGCGACCAGCAGGCATCCCTAACGTGCTTGCTCCTTTCACGACCCCCGTCACGGTCTTGTGTGCTCACAGACGGTCTTTTGTGCTCACAATACACGGTGAGCAGCCCAGCCCAGAGGGCAGCTGCATAGCATAGCAGAGGCAGCCAGCCGTTCAGCCTGCCCCCGCCGACCTGCCCCCGCCGACCTGCCGCCACCGAATGCCCCTGGCCGCCAGCCGCCTCTTGTTTTCTTCTCTGCTCACCAGGCGCCTGCCCTTCACCCCTCCATGCAGTGCCAGCCGCCATGGCATCCATTGCAGAGCTGGTAGCTGCGCTGGAGTCACTGCCGCCGCACTTCAGCGCCCTGGCGCCGTCTGCCCATGCCGCCGAGCAAGCTCTGGGTGCCGCAAAGCTGCTGGACACCCTTGCGCAATTGGGCTGCGCAGAAGAGGTGTCGGTAGCTTGGGGCACTGCACTTCAGAGGTGCGCGGCAACACAAGCAGTGCAAGAGTGCATTGTTTTTAAAGAAGTCCACGGCTCGGTCGCAAAGCATTGCACAACGCACCGCTTCACTCGCCCCTGCGTGCAGGCCGGTGATGGCAGCAGCGCACAGCCTAGCACAGCTGGCGGCAGCAGCTGCTGCCGCCTGCGCTCAGCTTGGCACTGCACCGCCGTGGCTGGTACGGCAAGTCGATGCCGGCTGTGCAGTGCTGGCCAGGTGTGCGTTACTGTCCTGCGATGCACCGCACCTGTCAGGCCAGGCTGCGTACAGGCTGGGCGCGCTTGCAGCCTGGTGCTGGGACCCGGCCGCACCGTCCTTCAGATCAGCCTGCCTGTTGTCCAGCTGGGAGCGCTGCTGCCATCTTCTGCAATGGCGCTTGGTTGTGCTAGCATGTGCCACGTGCAAGTGACAGCACTCGCAGCACTGCTGAACAACGTGCTGTTGCCCGAGCGTCAGCCCCAGGCGGTTGCAGCATTTGCTAGCAGTGCCGCAAAGCCGGCAGCACTGCTGCCCTGGCTGGCCACGCTTTCTACTGCAGTATCGCTTGTTGCCACGAAATCTGGCCCAGGTGAGTGCGCGGCAGTTGCCAAGCAGGCTCAGTGCGCATTCCTGATGTTGCTCGGATGCACACTGCTCAGAATGCATGCATGCTGCACTGCTGCTGCCTCACTTCCCTTCAGCTGGTGCTGTGCAGAGGAGCGGCTGCCCATTATGAGTGAATACCTCAAACTGCTTTTTGTGGTGTTCACATCGAGCATCTGGGCCAAGCACTGTGAGGCGGTGGTTGCCGATCCCGCTGTGCAGCGAGCGATTGTGCAAGTGTTGGTCGACCACTGCCTGCCGGCCACGGCCGAGGAGTTGCAGGCTATGGCAGCAGCTGGGGTGCAGGAGCAAGGCGCTGGCTGGCTGATGCTGCTGCGCTTGTCTGGTGTGCTGCGACACAGCAGCCTGCGACCTGCCCTAGCACGGCGACTTCAGGCGCCGGGGGCAGCAGCAGCTATCGGGCATGCGGCTGCAATCCTCAGCCAGCTCCCCGCCAGCCGGTCTGGCAGCATGCCGGGTGGAATGTTCAGCAAGCTACTCTTGGATGGAACGGCACTGCTGGGAACATGCCTAACTAGCATGGTTGCTCCGCACGCAATAGCATTGCAGCATGGCAGCACCGCAACACAGGAGGCCAGCCAGACGGAGCTGTCTGCAGCCGGGTGGCATGCCGTGCGGCTGATGCCCCGGCTGGCGGCCAGTTTGGCAGCTGAGCTGGACGACCCCCAGGCGCCAGCAGCCTTCTCAGCCGGCGTTCCTGTCTATTGGAACAACCTGAGTGTGGCTTGTGCCCACCTGGCGCACCTGCACGGTTTGGTGTACGCACTGCAGCTGGGTGATTGCAGCCCTGCACAGCTGGCTGCCTGGCTGGCAGCAGTGACAGCCACCTTGCAGCTGCTGCCGCGCCTCTTAGCTCTGGATGTGCGGCTGAAGCAGCACAGCAGCGAGCTGAATGGAGCCGAGGCATGCTGCACGGACATCATGCCGCAGCTTGTGATTCAGCTGCCACGGCAGCTGGAGCAGGTTTTGCATCAAGCACAGCAGCAGCGGCGGCGGCAGCAGCAGCTCAGCGGGAATGCAGCTTCACGGCCCGCCAATGATGCGGCTGCCTGGGGCAGCCTGCCGCTGCCGCTGTGGGCGCTGCATACCGCCCTGTGCCGCCTGATCGCCGCCCTCACAGCGCCGGTTGAGCCGCTCAGCTTGCCAGGCGAGGCGCTTGATTCACAAGCATGGCGCAATATATTGTTCTGCCTCAATGCATCTCTGATTGCTGCCGTGGACGCGCACCGGTTTGTGCAACAATCAAGGCCAGCAACCAGGATCGACTTTTTGGCAGAAGCACCCAGGTAAGATGGGCACGGAGTGGCAAAAGCTGAACTCCATGATTGCATCGGCAGTTGCCCTTCCAATCAGCACAGGGATGCTGCAGTGAGGTGTGTGCCCAGCGGGCTGCGACGTGACTGCCCAGACTAATCCAATTGTATTGTTGGTTGCAATGCTGCAGGCAGGTCCTTGTTGAGTTACAAGCAATGTGCGCTGGGCACGTGCCGGCAATGCAGGCAGCTGCAAATGCAGCAGCAGCAGCGCCAGGGTTACCACAGGAGTTCAAAGCAGATGCTGACGGTATATTCCTCATGCATGCACTCTGGCTGTGGCAGCACTGCTTCCGGAGGCAGTCGGGCTGCCGCTGCTGGCCCCACTGGAAGGGCTCGCGCAGAAAGAGCTCAAGCGCAAGCCAGAGGTTAGTTTTGCAGCAGCTCCTGCAGGGTTGTGTTGCAGGCTGGAATGCCACTTCAGCTGATGCGAACGTGTGTGCAAGTGAGCGGACCTGCGGGTACATGTACAGTCAGCATGCATTCCAACCCGCTCCTTCCTTGTAGGTCACTGGCCGCCTGCTTGGTGCAGTGACCAGGCTGTGTGTTTTGTTTGATGAGGCGCCTGCCAGCCTGACGGTCGCAGTAGCGGGCAGCAGCCTTCCCAGCACTGCACTGCAACTGGCCGCAAGCCTGAAACGTGCCAGCGACTTTGATGCAACCGCCAGGGTACGCACCGAATCTGTTGCGCGGATGCCACCTGCCGCAGGCGAGAATGCCCAACTGTGCCAGATGCTTTGCGCATGCGGCATACCGCCCAACACTCCTGCGACTTTTCTGCACAGGTTGACCGGCTGACAAGCGGCGTGCTGCGGTGCATGCACCAGCTGGCAGGGGGACTGTTGGCAGCTGCCGAGGCTGCAGCCCCAAGCAGGGCGCCTGCCAGCTTGCCAGAGCAGCTGAGGGCGGCAAAACAGCTGCTGCAGGGCTGGACTCTCGAGGGCTTGAGCAATGTCCAGGAGACGCAACATCTGCTACAGCAGGCTGCCGCCCTGATGCAGCAGTACAGCGCCCTGCCAGCAGTGGCTGCTCAGAGGCAGCGGGCGCTGGCACAGGCGGCAGCTGGCCGCTCCTGCGCCTACCTGCGCTGAGCCAACCTGGGCGGCGCGGGAGGGCCGGGAGCAGGGCAGTGCGCGGGCAGCATGCGCTGCAGGTGGGTGCATGAAGGTGGTGGGAGGGCAGCAGATGGAAAGTAGAAGGAGTGGGACTGTGCTGCCGTGTGCTCGCATGGACCGCCCTCAGTGCTGTCAATCACCCCTCGCACTGCCTCCACTGTGTGTGCAGCGCCTGCCGTGCGGTGTGGTACTGCGGCACCGCCTGCTCGCACGCCGACTGGCGGCAGGGCGGGCACCACCGCGTGTGCCGGGCGCTGGGCGCGGCACGGCGGGCGGCCAAGCAGGCGGCGGCGGCAGCAGCCCAGCAGCAATAGTATGGATTTCGCACCCGTCGTTTGATCGGTGCACGTGCATGTGTGCTTGTGCCCAATTGTACAGGTTGCAGTGCCGCTGACTTGTGATGCGCAGCATATGTTTTTGCCCCTAGATTGAAGCAGGATGCAATGTTGTTGAAAGGAGGCACACGAGGCATAGCGTCGAAGGAGAGCGGTTGGCCGGCGGCGCCCCACGCCGCTGCCGCCGCCGCCAGCCGCTGCTCTACACATCTGCCGCCCCTCCCCCTCACCTACTTCGCAAGCATCATTGAGTTGACAGCTGCAGCATGTCAAAGGGCGCCTGAAGGCTGCCAGGCTCATGCCTGCATGAGCGGGCAGCCCCTGGTCACCGGGGGCCTGGCAGCAGCTGCAAAGTAGTTTTCCAACTGCCAGCAGCAACGAGAAGTTCGGCAGGCACCCACGCTCGCTGCCAAACCCAAAGGGGCCACGCTCGTGGCCGCCTTGCCCCTGGCGCCCATCCCCACAGCCCAGCATTTTCACAAGAGGGTGATCATACAGGCAGAAGGGTTTGAGCGCTTCCAGTGCCCTGCTGCCGCCGGTCCACATCACGCCCCGCAACCCTGCCTGCCGAGGCTCACACTTAGCGCCCCACCTGCCCGCGCCGCCATGGAACCCATCTTTGAACTTCTGGACGCCCTGCCGCGGCACTTTAGCGCTGTGCACCGCACTGATGCGGCGGCCAAGGAAGCTAACTCTGTGGCAATCCGCCTCGGCCAGCTGGTGCATGCTGGCCCTGCTGGCCACCTGGCCTTGGCAGATGCGTCCAAACTTGAGCGGTGAGCAGTGGGGCATCAGGCAGCCCCAATGAGCCAAACTTGCCGTTGAATTCACACTGTAGCATCAACCGCAGTCTTCCCTGCACCCTGCACCGCAGCAAGCTGGTGGCGGCAGCGCATTGCCTGGCGCAGCTGGCGGCAGACGCTGCACACGATCTGGCTCGGCCAACAAGCCCGCTCTCAAGGCTGGTGCAGCAGATCCTTGATGGCTGCAGCGCACTCAACAGCTGCACTGACCTTGCGCGCTGGCTGCCCCAGCTGTCTGCCCAGACCACCTCCAAGCTGGGCGCTGCTTTCAGCCTGCTGTTTGGGCCCGGCCGGGCAGCACTGGATGGGTTCCTGACAGTGGCCTCAGCAAGCCCGCAGGAGCATGCGGCATTGCTGTCAGAGTTCGCCGCCACCCAGCTTGCAGCTTTGACGGGAGTGCTGGATCCTACGCGCCAGCCCCAGGCAGCAGCAGCAGTGGCCGGCAGCACTGCCAAGCCGGCTGTGCTACTGCCATGGCTAGGGGCCATGTCCGAGGCAGTTTCAGTGGCGCTCAAATGCCCCACTCAAGGTGAGCGCCAGGCGCATGTGCGCGAAAGGGCAATGCCCATGCAGCTAGGCGTCCACACGTACAGCTCTGTTCTCCCTCCCTCCATGGCATGCAGCAGCACGGCTGACCCTCCCATACAACTGCCTTGCCCTGCTGCGTATGCTGCTGTCGGACGATACCTGGGCCAGGCACCAGGCTGGCATAGCAGCCGATGTGGCCTTGCAGGACACAATTGTCAGTGTGGTTTTGCAGCACTGCCTTCCAGCAGCGGCAGCAGCAGTGGTTGAGGGGCGGGCTCCAGCAAGCATGCCACGACACAGCTACTGCGCAGGGATGCTTTATGCAGTGTCCATAGTTCTGCAGCACTCCAGCCTGGCGCCAGGTTTTCAGCGCCAGCTGCAGGCAGACGTGGCGGCGGCAGCTGTGGGCCATGCAGCAGCCATCCTGCAAGCCTTGCCAACCGTGCAGCCAAGTGACGACGTTGACCGCTTGTGGAGCGCCAACCTTTGCAACGCAACTGATTTGCTTGGGGCAATCTGCCACAGGACAGCAGGGCAGCCCATAGCTGCTCAGCACCCAGCGGCGGGAGGCAGCAGTGGAGCGGCGCAGGCGGTCAGCTGGCAAGCAAGCGGGGAGGCGGCTGCCGCAGCCGGTTGGCAGGTGGCACGGCTGCTGCCCCGGCTGGCCGCCGGCCTTGCAGATGTGGCAAACAATCCACCAGACGACGCACAGTCCCCGAACAACGTGCTCTTCTGGCTGCACATCCTGCATCAGGCCAGCTTCAACCTGCGCTTGCCGTTGCTACTGATGCTGGAGTTACCGCTGAACCAGTGCAGTCCCCAGCAGCTGTCCTGCTGGCTGGCCGCTGCAACAGCCAGCCTGCGGCTGCTGCCATTCTTGGCCCTGCTCGCAGACCGGCTGAGGCAGCACAGCGCCGGCAGTGATTTTGATGCCAACACGGTAGCACTGGCGTGCTCGCACCTTGCTGGCGTGATTGTGACCCTGCTACCTACTCGGCTTGAGGAGTGCCAGCAGCTGCTGCAGCGGCGTGCAAGCAGGGCAGCAGCGGCAGTACCGTCCAGTGTTGTTGAAGCTCAGGCTTGGGACAGCCTGCCTGAACAGCTGTGGGCCCTGCACACGGGGCAGTGCCGCCTGGTCGCAGCGCTGTCGGCACCAGCTGGGGCGCTCAGGATGGCAAGCACCCAGTTGACACCAGGGCAGTGGCGCTCGATTCAACTCAGCCTGAACCGTCTACTGAACCTCATTGTGCAGTTGCACCAGCAGAGGTTCCCTCTGTCCAGGCAAAGTTTCGGCATGCTGGAGAATGCCCCCAGGTATGCATGCCTCCCAAATGACCCTATAGCTCCGGCATCCAGCTGGTTGCAACAAGCGCAGTTCAAGTTGCTGCCTTAAATGTTCTCTCGCTGCAGGGAGGTGCTCGCCCAGATGCAAGCCATTTGTGCTGGCCACGTGTCAGCCATGCATGCTGCTGCGGCAGCTGTTGCTGCTGCTGCTGGGATGGAAAGCGCCGATCTTGCCGCCCAGCTGGAGCTTGCAGAGGACATGCTGCTTGCAGCAGTTGTGCACCCCGAGCTGGGTTTGGATGCCTCCCAGCTGGCTGCTCTGGAGCAGCTGTATAGCCGTATGCCAGAGGTGCGGTGTGTGTCTTGCTCCTGGCCCAGGTCAGAGGTTGGGACCATGCTTGCTAGCTGGCTTGGAGTTGTGATGCATCTTGCAAACGTGCGCCATTGCATGGTTGCAGGGTAGCTCGGCGGCTTGTTGCATCGGCAATTCCTGCTGCCCCTCCCTGGCTGACGTGCAGGATGCCATGTCGCGCGGGGTGCGGCTGGCTGCCACGTTTGGAAGTGTAAGGCGCGCATCTGGGGGGCGCGTAGCAGCTGCCTTGAGCGGCAGCAAACTGGCGGCAACAGCTGTAGACCTGGCAAGCCGGCTGGAGCGCGCACAGGACCCGAATGCGAACGCACTGGTGAGCATGGCCGCTAGGACTGGTGCATGACCTGATTTGTTAGAAACGTCTTCCCGCAGCTCGTCGGTTGATGGGTAGGACACATCAGTATTCTGCTTTTGCTTTGGGGTTGCTCCGAGTACAGGCCGGGACGCTTCGGTTCAGCATGCTGAAGAGTTTTACATCGCTGGCAGCGGCGCTAGCAGCAGTTCCAGGGTTGCAGCTGAGGAGTACTGATGCAGCAGTACTGTGCCCTGCCGGCCGTTGAGGCGGAGAGGCAGCTGGCGCTGGCACAGGCGGCTGCTGGCCGCTCCTGCGCCTACCTGCGCTGCGCCAACCTGGGCGGCGAGGGCGGGCCGGCGGCGGGGCAGGGCGCCGGCAGCATGCGCTGCAGGTGGGTGCATGATGGCAGTCTGCATGCACAGCGTTCGGCTGTGGGAGTGCGCAAACGCAATGCTGCAACCAAGCTGCGCTTGTGACATGCTGCACTCACTGCTGCCGCCTGTCAACCCTCTCCCTGCACTCCTCCTGTGTGCAGCGCCTGCCGCGCAGTGTGGTACTGCGGCACCGCCTGCTCGCACGCCGACTGGCGGGAGGGCAGGCACCGCCGCGTGTGCAAGGCGCTGGGCGCGGCGCGGCGGGCGGCCAAGGAGGCGGCGGTAGCGGCGGCAGCTGGAGCGGCGGATGTGGCGGCAGGGCAGGAGTAGCCTTGATAGGAGCGTGTGCTTGCATTTGCCGCAGATCTCCAGGATATGGCATGTGTGTGTGCTAATGCTTCAACCTGTCATCCACAGAATCAGACTTATGAATCGCAACAGAATGCATTGCGCTGCTGGAAGGTTGGGCGCGAGCTGCAGCAGGCTGCGTGACAGCGGTGCGCGGAAGCCGAGTGGGCACATGCTGCCGCCGGCTTGCCTGGTTGGCCCTCGTGCCAGTTTGTAGCTGGCGGCGTGAGCTAGAATGGGTGCACCTTACACCGACCAGGAAGTGGGCCAACGCCGCTGCCACCGAGTGCCACTGCCGCAGGCGGCTCATGCAGCAATGCGCCGAGCGGCGCTGCCGAGGCCTCAACCCAAGCCCCTTTGTCGCTCAGCCGGTTGCTCATAGCCACACACACAGCCCTGCACATCACCTCAGGCGACCAGCAAGCCTCTCCAGCGTCACTGCGCGTCTCACGCTCCTTGGCCGCCCTCGTGCTCACGGCCGACGGTCAGCAGCCCAGCCAGCAGGCAGGGAGGCTGCGCAGCAAGAGCAAGGGATCCATCTGCTGGCTGCTGCCCGCCTGCCTAGAACCGCCGCCAGCGCGACACGCCCGCCCCTGCCGGCGTGACGGCGAGGCGGGCCTGTGCTACCCTGGCTCCTCACTAGCCGCCTGCGCTCCTATATGCAGTTCTAAGCGCCATGGCAACCATTGCAGACCTTCTGGATGCACTGGAGTCACTGCCGCAGCACTTCAGCGCCCTAGCGCCATCTGCTCAAGCCGCCCAGCAAGCTGCTGCCGCGGCTCAGCTGCTGTCTAGGCGTGTGCAATCTGTCCCACCGGAAGGCGTCACCCGCACTTGGGACACAGCTCTCAAGAGGTGTGAGGCAATGGATGCAGTGTCAAGAAAGGGTAGTGCAGAATCACTGTGGTCGAATGATGTCCAAGACTGTGTGTGAAGCACTCAGCGCCCGCCTCTTTCTGCAGGCCAGTACTGGCAACAGCCAACAGCCTGTCCCAGCTGGCAGCTGCGGCCGCTGCTGCCTATGCCCAACTAAGCATCGTGCCAATATGGCTCTCACGGCAGCTGCAAGACGGCTGCCTGGCCCTGATTCGCTGCGCTGTGCTGTCGGCCTATGCACCGCAGCTGTCAGCCCAGACTGCCTATCGGCTGGGCGCCGCTTGCAGCCTGGTGTTTGGGCCCGGTCGCACAGCGCTTGAAAGAATTGCTGCCGCTGTCCAGGCGCTCCCATCTCCTGATTTCACTCTTGCTTTGGCTAGCATGTGCCGGGGTCAAGTGAAGGCGCTTGCGGCAACCATGAACGGTGTGCTGCGGTCCGAGGTCCAGCCGCAGGCGGCGGCAGCGTTCGCCAGCAGCGTCGCTAAGCCAGCAGTACTGCTGCCCTTGCTTGTGGCGCTGTCTCAAGCCGTGCCTCTTGTCGTCACAAGGACAGGCCAAGGTGAGTGAGCATCCCCCCTGGCCTGCTTGAAGGCTGAACATGCTGCTGGGATTCACTTGCTCAGAAAGCTTGCAGCGGTGCAGCGGCCTCACTTCACCTCTGCTCATGCTGTGCAGAGGAGCGGCTGCCCATTCTGAGAGACTATCTTAGGGTCCTTTTTGTGGTTTTCACAGAAGAAGCCTGGTCCAAGCACAGCAATGCTGTAGCCGCCGACCCTGCCCTGCAGCAGGCGATTGTGCAAGTGCTGGTTGACCACTGCCTGCCCGCCATGGCTGAGGCACTGCAAGCAGAGGCAGCAGCAGGCCTGCAAGAGCAAGGCTCCGGCTGGAAGATGCTGCTGCGCTTGCCCAGCGTAGTGCAGGACGATAGCTTGCGGTCTGCGTTGGAAAGGCGGGGTCAGGCCCCAGGCGGGGCTGCAGCGACAGCCCATGCCGCGGCAATACTAGGCTTGCTTCCTGCCAGCCGGTCTGGAGCTATGCCGGGCAAAATGGTTGGAGCTCTGCTCACGCAAGGACTTTCACTGCTAAGTCAGTGCCTGACCAGCCTGGTTGCTCCGCACGCAGCAGCGTTGCAGCGCGGCTGCGCAGCAAACCCGGAGGCCAGCCAAGCAGAGCTGGTCGCAGCAGGGTGGCATGCAGTGCGGCTGGCGCCTTGCCTGGCTGCCAGCTTTGCAGCTGAGCTGGACGATCCCCAGGCGGGTGCAGCCTTTTCAGCCAGCATGCTGTCCTGGCTGACCAGCCTGAACGGCGCTTGCGCTCGCCTAGCACCGCCGCTCAGCTTGGTGTATGCACTCCCGCTGGTTGAGTGCAGCCCTGCCCAGCTGGCCAGCTGGCTGACGGCAGTGGCAGACAGCCTGCGGCTGCTGCCGCGCCTCTTAGCTCTGGATGCGCAGGTGAAGCAGCACAGCAGTGAGCTGACTGGGGCAGAGTCGTGCTGTGCCACAGTCATGGGGCTGGTGGTAAAGAGACTGTCTGGGCAGCTGGAACAGACTGGATATGAAGTGCAGCAGCAGCAGCAGCAGCAGCAGCAGCAGCAGCAGCAGCAGCAGCAGCAGCAG
>VFQQ010003829.1_pt1 | contig 14067 bp, 10 predicted proteins | sample 3512341 | NCBI WGS metagenome assembly VFQQ01 (sample SAMN10412373, study PRJNA504923) | tailings metagenome | isolation source: Relicate 2 Philex TSF1 revegetated site | place: Philippines: Tuba, Benguet | collected 2017-08-29 | reverse complement strand
CATTGTTCAATCGTCTTTGTCGTGGTGGGGTGTCGCTCTTAACTTGCCGCCAACGTTTTGCGGCTTGGCAGCAGTGCGGGATTTAGAAGCGCAAAACTGTCAAGCTACGACTAATGTATGAAAGAAATACTGCACTTCAAATTAACCACGTTACCCCGCATTGCGCCAAACCGCTGTTAGTGGCTGGGCTTGTTTTCTGTCCACCTGTCAGCAGAAGTGCTAATGAAGAGTCATTTCTCAATTTCAATAATACCGAAAGTTGTATAATCAATTTGAATTCCGTTTAAAACATAGCTTCTCAGGTTCTTAACTGGTGTTGTCCTTCCGCAAACCCCACAATCAACAGTTTGAAATAGCATGTTTGTAACGCTATAACTGAAATAACTGCTATCTGTTTCTTGAAGTCTTAAAAGCAAATTAACTGTGTCGCTGGCTTTAAATGATTCGTAACTGTTGAAACTATTTTGCGTGTAGGTATCAAAACCTTGCAAGCTGAAGCTATCTATTGGCTCTGAAAATCCTGTTTCCTTTTTGAATGTTTTTACAGATGCGGATTTATATGCGAACTCGCTAAACCCCTTAACTCGGAATTTAACACCAAAGTTATCGGAATCGCAATCTGTTTTTTTACAACAGCCAGAAATTAGAAGGGTAACAAATAAGAATAAAGTTATTCGATAAATCATACTCAAATATAGTTTAGATGTTAGTAAAAACGAAAGCAACTTGCTCCGAATCTATCGGTGTTGCTGTCCTGATATTGATTGTTGAATTTGTCACGATACCAAAAGTAAAAAATTTCTTTCACCAATCGTTAGTTGTAAGTCTGTTCGAGTTATTGTCAGTCCGTTAACCAAGTCCCTGTAGACAATGAATTACTGTCCCCCGAAACCGAACTGAAATAGAGAGCACAACTCTAAAAACCCACGTCAAAGTCTGCCGAAAAATCCTGAAAGGGGACAGTCATTCAGTGTCTTTATGTAACTCCGTCAATGCACTCGCGGTCGCTCGAATAGCCTTGCCACTAACGTTTCGCAGCTACCCGAAGGGCGGGACTTTCACCACAAAATTTGATTTGAAAAACTAATGTTTGATTAACTACAAAGGTGTCTTTGGAACACGAAACCCCGCCTTTTGGGTAGGTGCTGTTAGCAGTAGCTTTTCTGTCGCCCGTTATGTTATTTCTGTTTCTCAATGCTTTGTTTATTCGCTACTTCAATTAATAAATTGTCAAGCTGTCTATTCGTTAAGTCAATTTTGAATCGTGTTTTTATTTGTCTTTTCAGGTCAAAACATTTGCAATAAAACTTAGCGTATTCGTTGTCAATGTTGTCAAGTTCAAGAATGTGTTTCAAGTCTTTTGGAACTTGACTTGTAAATTGTCTTAAAGCAGTCACCGCCCTGCTGTCATAAATGTAAAATAAGTCTGGAAGATGAAAGTGTAAATATTTTGAACTGAATGAACGCTTGTCAAGAGCCGTAATTTTTTGAAGCATACTTGTCAAGTAATAATGTGTCTGCAAAACAGATTTTATGTTCTCAACTTTCTCAGTCTTTATTGTTTTTAGGTTTAATAATTTGTCGTCAAGTTTCGATTTTCTAAAAGTCGGAGCAACTGTCTCAGTGTAAAAATTATCGTTAATGTCGGTTGACTTATTTTTCCGCCTTTCAACAGCTGCTGCATAAATGCGACCAATGAATAAAACTTTAGTCAGGATATGGTCGTCCGTTTTATGCTGAAAATTGTCTTTGCAGAGTTTATATAATATTGCATTACCAAAGTCCCACACGTTTTTTTGTCGTGCCGTATCAAGTTGTTTTTTATTTGGTAATTGTCTCGTCATAAAGTTACTGCTAACGGTTTTGCGCTTGGCGCAGTGGGGGACTTAGAAGCACTAAACTGTCAACCTGCACCAAAGCTAAATAGAAGCACGAACTTTCAATTTTGCTCGTCACCCCCCATTGCGCCAAACGCATGTTGGGCGTCTGGGCTTTATTTTCGTCTGAATATTTTCGCGATAGTTTTACCAATTTCGTCAAGTTTTTCAAGCGGTTCTATAAATGTCGGGTTTTTCAAATCAATTTGTGAAGTGTCTGTTACTCCTGCTTGCATTGGATAAATTAAAATGTAACTCGTGTCTTTAAAATACTTGTTTAAATAAGATGGGATTTTTGTCATATTGTTATGGTATGAGGGTTTGTCTTTTCTACTTAACACAATTATCAAGTTGTCGTCTTGATGAAAGTTTCTTGCAAGTATTAAAAAGTCGTCCCAATCACTAAAGTCTTCAAATTCGCATTCTATTGGATGTTTAGATTGAATTTCTTGTATAAACTTTAGCGTTTCTTTTGTCGCATAAAAAACAAGTTTTGCTCCTGAGTTTCGTGCTATGTTCCAAACTTTTATAAGCCAAAACGGGAAGCCAATTTCCTTTTCAGCATTTTCGGGGACTATAATTATGTGCCTTTTGATAGTTCCAAAAGGTTGTGCAGGTTTGTAAATTAAAGTCGTGGTGTTGCATTTCGTCAAAATGCCTTCGGTCAAGTTACCTAAGAAAGAGTCAGAAATTCCTTTGCTGATGTGCAGTCCTAATATTAAATCTGTGATTTTGTGTTCTTTGGCAACACTTGTAATTCCGTTTACAATATTAAGGTCGTAGCGAAGTAACTCGTGTATTAAATTGTCGGTTGCCGAAGCGGTTACTGCTGCTTTACTTAAAATCTTTTTTGCTTGCTTGTCTGCCGAGCCGTCCATTGTATTATTGTCAACAATACTTAGGGCATACAAACCGTCTTTGTTTTTCTTTGATTTTATGGTTACACCCAAATTTATCAGTTCATCAGTTGTTTCAATATTACTGATAGGGATTAAGATTTTTTCTTGATTTTCTTCGTCATTTGTTGAAGTGTCGGTGCTTTCTAACAATGCTATATTTTTAGCACCTTTTTGTGCAACAAATGAAGCAATGGTGCAAGTGAAAAGTATCATCAAAATAGTTCCGTTCAAGATACTTTCACTAAGTAAGCGAATAGGTTCTCCCGTTTCTGTTTCTCCAATGATAATATTGTAACCAACTAACACGGCTGCTAAAGTTGCGGCTGCTTGAGCGTTACTTAGTCCAAATATTAATCTACGTTCGTCAACCGAAAATTTATATGTCTTTTGAGTTATCCAAGCTGCAAGGAATTTAGCTGTGGTTGCTATAATTATCATTACTGATGCAACTTTTATAGTTTCAAAGTCTTTAAAAAATGCTCGATAGTCAATAAGCATACCCACGCCAATTAGAAAGAATGGTATAAAAATGGCATTTCCAACAAACTCAACTCTGTTCATTAAAGGTGATGTATGCGGAATTAATCGGTTAAGTGCCAATCCTGATAGGAAAGCACCAATGATTGCTTCAATACCTGCCATTTCTGCGAGAACTGCACCCAAATAAACCATTACTAAAACAAAAATGTATTGTGAAACATTGTCGTCAAACCGCTTAAAAAACCAACGTCCGATAATTGGAAAAAGCAACATTACAATCATACCAAAAACGATAATAGAAATTGATAATCTTACCCAAAATACGGTATTAACTTCTCCTGTTGTCATTCCTACAATTACAGCAAGAACCAAAAGGGCTAAGGTGTCAGTTATCATTGTTCCGCCAACCGTGATGTTTACGGCTTTGTTTTTTGCGACTCCCATTTTACTGATTAATGGATATGCAATCAATGTATGAGAGGCAAACATACTTGCTAATAAAACAGATGTTGGAAGTGAAAATTCCAAAACATAAAGACCTGCTAATGTTCCCAAGGTCATTGGAATTATGAAAGTGTACAATCCAAAGACCAAACTTTTCTTGCTGTTTTTCTTAAAGTCGGCTAAGTCAATTTCCAAACCTGCAAGAAACATTATGTATAAAAGTCCTGCCGTTCCTGAAAGGATGATACTACTGTCCCTTTCCATTAGATTTATTCCGTTTGGTCCAATGACCGCACCCGCTATAATCAGTCCGAGAAGATGAGGAATTTTTATTTTGTTCAGAATGATTGGGGCAAACAGAATAATAACCAATATCAAAAGGAATTTCAATACCGGATTTGTCAGGGGTAAGGTTGTTTCAAATATGTTCAGTAATATCATTTTTTGTCATTTTTGTTATTGTCGTGACGGGTCTGTTAGCCTTGCGCCCAACGTTTTGCGGCTTTGTGAAGTGCGGGAATAGGATGCGCTTCACTGTCCGATTACGGGCAAATGTATGAAAGAAATACTATACTTTAACTAACTCACTGCACCCCGCATTTCACAAAACCGCTGTTGCCTGCTGCCATACTGTTAAGAGGGCTTTCCTGTCGGCTAAAGGGTGTTTAAAAGTTACTGTCGGATGAAGGGTGAACCCGTGCGGTGGCTTGCACACTCTTTGCGCTTTTTGTGGGTTTGCCTTGTGCCGGGCAAAAGCGCAATGTGTGTGCAAATGGGTGGCTGATAGAAGGGCGGAACTGTCGGTTTGCTGTTTGTTTGTCCCTTGTCGCCAACGCGAGAATACTACCCGCCAACGTCAACTTTCTTTTCGCCAAAGCGAGTTTTCTAAAGTCGGATGCGAGAATACTGTCCGCCAATGAGAAAAGTCTAAATGCCGATGTGAAAAGTCTTTTTGCCGTTAGAAGATTTCTAAATGCCAAAGGGAGTTTCGTTGTCGCCAACGGTAACTCCCTTTTAGACCTTGTAAAAATACTAAATGACCGAAGCAGAACACTATTTGACATATCTCAATCAGCTAAGTATTTTGTCCTGCCGTTTTGCTTAACAGCACGAAGACATTGTTTACGGTTTTTTTCAGGAATGGGGTTGTAGGAAATATGCACCCATTGGTCAAATTCCTGAATGAGTTGGTCGAATATTATGTTGTTGGTTTTAATATATTGATAGAGTTCTTCGGTAGTATAATCTGTTGCGGTAAAATCGGCTGCTAAACCTGTGAGATGTTGACTGTTTGCTGCACCACCAATAACCCTGTTTACTCTTGGGCAACGATAACCACTGCTTATGAAAATTGATTTTTTCAGTTTATTTCGCAAGGGCTGCAATACATTTTCACAAAGCGATTTCAGATTGTTAATGATTGCCAAAGGTGGATTGAATTGCTCCTGAATATTAAGACGAATAGCAGTTTGACTGCGAAGCATTTCAGCAAGTGTAAAATTTTTAGTGAGTTGCATAAACTTTTATTTTGTGCAAATAAATATCATTTAGAAGCGGAAAAGGTGTATGAATAATTTTTTGAGCATGAACCTGAATTTGCGATTACTTGCTCATCAATAAACATTGATATGTTGTTATTTGATGAAGTTCCTGTCCCTGAAACAGTTTCAGTTGCTGGAAAATAATTGGATTGTGAATCCCAACATTCGCCATCGCGACTATATGGTGTCATTGTAAAAGAATTTGTCGAATTCATTTTTACGTTGGTAAATGCATAATCAAAATATCCGTTTTGAAGCGTGATGGAAACTGTGGAATTATCAATTTTATTTACAATTATTTCTAAATCATAATCATTGGGGTTTGTGTATTTGCCTACAATATCAGTGGTTAAATCGTTTTTGCTGTCTCCATTTTCTTTTTTGCAAGAAGATGTAAAGAACAGCCCTAATGTTGCTGAAAACACCAAAAGTGAAAAGAATTGCTTTTTCATAATTTGAAGATTTTGAATGATAAAAATACTGAATTCTAATTTACTCAAAAAAAGTTTGGTTGATGCCTAAAACTTCTTTTTTGGCTATTGCCTGTTGCAGCCCATCGGAAATAAAATGCCACATACCCGATTTCATAAACACCCTATAATTATTCAAAACTTTAGAGTATTGAATTTTTGTGATAACGGCTGTTTTGCCGGCTACTTCTTTTGGCAAGGGCTTACCTGCGCCAAACTCCATATACATAAAACTGCCATAAGGATGACTGCCATAACCCACATGCACGGTGTCGCCAACGGCAACGGTGTGGGTTTTGCCATTGTGTTGAACTTCAAAAGTTAGTGCGGGCTTTTCCTTGCTTTTGCCTTGTGCAAATGCAAGTTGGCTTGTGATTATAAGCAGAAGGATTGTTGTGGCGTGTTTCATGGGAGGTTACTTTTGTTGTATGCAAATTTATTTGTTTAGTTACTACCAATGCACTGCATCGTAGGGATAGTAGTCCATATCTTTTAATTTTTCATCATCCCAACCTTTGGCTTTTACCAAAGCGGCTGTTTCCCACGCCCAATAACCGAAGTAAGTGTTTACTTTAGTGTTTTTATGGCTATCTACCCATGGAGCATCATTTTCATCATGTTCCTGATACCATTTATTTTTGAGGTAATCTTGCAATAATTTGATACCTTGTTCCTCATCGGTAGTGTCTATTATTTTACTAAGATGCTGGTATGGATGAGAGCAGATTATTTTTTGACTATCACCTTGCCAATCTGTTTGCTTATATTTAATTATATAATCAAGTAGTTTATCTTGCACTTTGTCGCGTTCTATTATTTTAGTTATGCGCTTGAAATCTTCCAACTCCACATTGCAAAGTATGGACAGAGAAACAAGCCAATAGACGGTATCTACATCAGCAGGGTGAAACTGGAATCCGTCAGCAAATACCGCTATGGTTTCTAACACAGATTTTTTAATATCTTCTTTAGAAGAACCATTAGAATAAAGTGCAATATTTTTCTGCTCTAGATTTTGAAGCAAAAATTTATACCTTCTCACACTGCTTGGCTTGCTTTTAATATCACCATAAATTACAACAGTAAGATTATCAACATCTGCAATCAGAGAACTAAAGCCTTGTTTATTTTTAATTTTTGACCTCATACAATTATTTTAAAGATTTCCAATTTTAGATGCTTGGTTGTTTAATTTTACATTAGCCAATGCACCTGATGGGTTTGCTTTTGATAAAACACTCAGGGTGTTTGAGTTTTCAAAACCCTCCATAATCTCGTAAGCTTTATTTCTATCTTTAACAGCATTCAAAATATTCTTATCAATCCAATTAAAATCCATTTGTTTTAAAGTTTTTGTCTTATTCCACTTTAAATCAGCAGTTCCATACTTTACCTCATTGATAATGTATTTAGGCGGTGGGCTGCTAAACTCATATACAGCATCAATACCTTTACGTATAGGTTGGTCTAAACTTTCAACTACATCAACTGAAACTCTTTTCATTAACCCTAACTTTCCATCTATTAAATGAACTGCGGTTTCAAAGTGGTAAGCGGCACGAATCTCACCGAAGTTGCCTTTAATTTTATCTGATGAAAGAACTTCAATTTTATTTATAACATCATCAACTATTTTTTTGCGTTTTTTTAGTGAAGCAAGTAACTCATCTGTGATTATAAAGCTGTTCTCAGTGTTTTCGGTGGCTTGTTTGAGCATTTTTTTGACCTTGCCAGCATCTTTTTCTGCTAGTAGTTCACTGGTTTTAATTATTTCATCTTCTGCCCCTACTAAAAGTCGCTTGCCTTCATAGAAAATTTCAAAGTAGCTATCTCTTTCGGCTATAGTTAACCCTAAATCTTTTAAGGATTGAATTAGTTCTTTATTTGTAAATAGTTTTGAAAAAGCATCATCTGTTTTTTTGCCTGTTATGCTCTCAATCCATTCTCTGAGCGCAGCAAAAAATTTCTTTATTAACTGGTTTAATCCTTTTGCACCTTCTCTGAATTTCTCTGTTATTTTTTTGAATAATTCAATCAGGTTATCTAAAGCAGTTTTCCCTTTTTGCAATACAAAACCAAAGGCATCATTCATTGCTTTTTCGATCCATACCAAAAATTTTCCGAAAGATTTACCAACTTTCCCTGCCTTACCAAGTAAGTTAGCAACAGCAGCAGTGGGTATAACAAAAGTAATACCGTAGCCAATGTAGTAAGCCCATTCGCTTTTAGATATTTCGCTTACTTCTTTTACAGCTTTGTCTTTTGCCTGCTTCATCTTTTCTAAGGAGGCACTTACTAAATCAAGCAATGAGGGCAATGCCTTTACCTGTTCGGTAATTTCAGCATATACCTCTTTCCATGCTACATTACCTAAGCTGTCGTAAAAATTGTCAACTTCTTCTAACAAACGTTCACGGCTGTTAATAGCGGTTACAGCACCTTGTCTTACCGCCTTGCCTCCGTCTAGCACTACTTTCACTATAAACAACAAGCCCGTAACCATATCTACTAAGCCATTCCAAACTCCGCATAGAAAAGCAACAATACCTCTTGTAAACCATCCCGATTCACGGACTATAGTTTGAATCCAATCCATAAACTGCTGCATGGCTTTGGTAACTTTATCAATGCTATCTCCAATGTTTTGGAGTGTTTTAGATAATGCGCCTTTCCACTTTTTTAGATATTTGTTAGCAACCTCTTTATTGATGCCACTGATTTTATCAATTGCATTTTTTGCGTGGGTTATCAGTTCTTCAATAAAATCTTCTATGCCCTTACTGTCTGCATCTTCGCTTTCTTTTGCTGATTGTTTACGTCTTTGTTCGTTCATTTGCCACCAACTGTCACTTAGCCGAAGATTTTCAATAAGGTCTATTGAAATGCCTAAGGCAGTGCTGAGTAATTTTTCAGGTAAAACGACTAACGTAGTTGTAACGGTATCCCAAAAAGTTGCTAAGAAATTTTTGGACTGTTTAAAAATAACCCCTAAAATATTTTCAACCTGCTGTTGGGTTAGTGCATAGATTGGCTTTAGCACATTTGCTAAATCTAATTCCTCTTTGTTTCTGGTAATTTTTCCAGCAATAACCTTTAATACATTTTTGGAAAAAGTATCTTTATCTGTTTCTATAAAGATTTGAATAAGATTAGTAGATTGAAGTATTCTCGATTTGTTTTTTTCTAATTCGTCTATTAATGCACCGCCATCATCGCTTAAAAAAACTTCAACCTTTACGCCTCCAAATATGGATACGCCTAATTGACCATTCTCTATAATTGCTTCGCTGATTTGTGGTGTGTAAGTTTTTACCTTATTTATTCTGTTATCGTATAAAGTAAATCCACCTTCACTGTAACGAACAGGTCTAACATCCGGCATGAGAACCGAAGGAATCATATCTTGATATAGTGGACTTTCTATTGCCATTTCATCATTAGTGCTTCAGAGAAATTACAGCGGCATTGAATTTCTCAATGCCGCTATAATTACTGCAATTAATCATTAAATATAAGCCCTTTGCTTGCTGCTCTTCTTGCTGTATGGAAAATAAGAGAGAGGTATGGCATTTTAGCAACCGTTACCTGTGTTCCTGATGATGCTATGGCAATGCCGATAAACTGATTGCGATAGATATTTAGAAAATCGTCAGTAAAGTCAGCAGCAGAAAATCCTAATGATTGCACCTTGCCATCTTCGGCAGGAATCATGATGTGGTTCAGAATAGTTGCAAAATCTTCGGGAGTTTCAAAATTTAATAGGGCATCGCTAACAAAGAGATTTTGGTTTACTTCAAAAGCAGTTTCTAACGTGTAAGTTTCAATAGTAGTATTGCTGATAACGGCATTTGAACCCTGAACTGCAAGCAATTTACCGAGTGGATAACCCGTGAAAGCAGCAGGTGATTCGGGACGGGAAACGTTAACAATAACCCGTGAATCGTCAGGGAAATCGTCAAGCTCGATACGTATGTTTTGGAAATCGGTTTCTTCAATGATTAATTCATCACCTACAATGGAGAAACCTAAGAAAGTGATAAGTGCGGGAATTGCCTCGAAATAGGTTTTCATTAAATCAAGTTCTTCAAAAACTGTTGTAGGAGTATTGCCGTTTCTCCATGTAATTCTATTGGCAACATAAGAAGCACCTGTGGTTTTATTCTCAATAGTAATAGTTGAAGAATCTTGTAAATCGGCAATATCCTGAAAGCGGATTTTAAATAGACCTAATTGAGGAGGTAGCGCAGGGCTTAAGACAGGAACGGATGCTAATCCGTCACCTGCATTAACTACCAATTTGCCTATATCTGCAATGGTTAAATCGGCACTACGAGGGAATGTGAAACTACTACCTGTTGTAGTAGGGCCACCGCCAGAAGATGAGCCGCAACAATTGATTAAGGAAGCAACCTGTATGATGGCTTCTTTTATTTCGGTAATGAGGCTTCTATCGAGTGTGAGCGAACCACTCATTTCGCTTTGCCCTATTGCAACACCTTGAGTGGTATTGCCCGGCTGTGGGCAAATACAAGGTAAGCCAGTTTGCACAAGCGGTGCAGCATCTGATTGAAGAATAACTAAGTCGGTAGGCACACGGGTTTCCCATGAACTGCCAACAGGTGTTTTTTCTTTTACTTTTAGCGTATCAGTTATAGAACGATACCAATCTTCTTTACCACCGGGAACAAAGTCGCTGCTAACAGGCACTATGCCTGTATCTAAGAAATACATCACCAATTTTTCAAAGCCGGGTGTTACTGTAAGCGTAAGCCGTGCCATGCCGCTTTGCAAAAATGCTTCAAAGAGCGGGTCGGAAGTTGATTTTTGCTTAATGAGTGATTCCCACAATTTACGCTCGGCATACATATACTGATAGAACTGATAAGAGATTAAATCCCACTCAAATGCTTGCTCTAAAAAATTAACTAAGTTGGCATGTTTGTTAAGGTCGGCAGTAGAAAAAAGCAGGTAACTGTTGTCGCAAGAGGTAGTATTAAGGTATCCTTCGCGCGAATAGTCTAAGCCAAGCTGAAAGCACATGGTTTCTATAGCCAAGCGTTTTAGTTCTCTTGCTTCAATTGCCCTGTTTTTGCCGGGATTATTGTTGTAATCGGGATATTCTATTTTTTCAGGTTCAGAAATAGCTGCTTTTGCATCTTTGAATGCTTGCAATTTTTTATGATAAGCAGCCATGATAGCGGTATAAGTGCGTTGCTTCCAAGCGTTAATTGCATCATTAGTCAAATGACAATCGCTAACTACGTTTAAGGAAAAGCCACCTATATTGAAAGTGCTGATGCCAATAGGAAGGGCTTTGGTAACATACGCTGTATGGTTATTCACTAAACTCATTTCATTTGTTACATGGTGATGTTTAAAATCATCATCTTTTTTGGGAAAGGATTTTAAATAATAGTATTTTGAGGTGTCAATTGAAATTCGTGCGGATGAATATCTTTGCCCCGTTCCTCTATGACCTAAAACATGATTAAATGCGCCCCAAAAACCTTTACAGTAATATCCCTCAGGAATTTCAATTTCAAATTGAAAACTGTCTCTTGGTTCATCCCACTTTGAAGAAAATTTGCCTTTGGGATTTTCTGAAAAAGATTTAGCAATCCGCAACATTTTTTCAGGCATCGCTTCTACATCTGCCCCGTATTCAGCAGCAATTTTTGCGTAGTTTCCTTCGGTGATATCCTGCCAATTAAAATCTTGCTCATTACTTATATCTACAAAAGAACCGGGGTGAACGGGTTGCTTTGGCTCATCGCCCTTATTATCTTCCTCGGTTTTTGTCATCCAATATTTAAAATTTTTGGCAGGCTCTGGCAGCATAAAATCATACTGCAATCTTTTACCATAATTGTAGAGTGTGTTTTTATAGATTTTATCCACCCAACGATAAATGCCCACCACATGCTTGTCGCCATTGCGATTATCAAAACCATGTTCGTTGGTTTCTTCATGCTCGCGTAGCATACGGGCTGTGCGTTTGTAACTCATTTTTTTAACTACCCGCTCGGTTGCTTTTTGCACTACTTCTTTTGCAATGCTTTCAGATTGGTTAAACCCTTGTGTTTGAGATGAAGAATTGCTAAAATTGATATTTGTTCCGGCATTTACCCCCAATTGAAATGCGCCCATATCATAGGAAGCATTCATTCCGGCAGTAATACCAATTTGTTTTGATTGCTCTTTGGTGAGCATTTGTGAGATTTCTTTTTGGAGTTCGTAGCGTTCGGTGGTTGTGTTGTCAGTTGTTTTTTCGTGTTCGGTTTCTTCGCTCTCTTCGGTAATAAATTCCTGACGCTCCAAATCGCGCACTAATTTTTTTCTGAACTCACGCGCCATCACATTTTCTATATGAGAAACTTCGCCCGGCACATAGCAACAAACTTCCTGTTCTACCCTCATATAATCCCTGATACCTATTTTGCGAATACCATACATGGGCTTGTCGCCAATTCCCGGAATGCCATCGCCCATGCTCATTAACATTGGAGAGGTTTCAGAGAATGGCTGAGGACCAAAAACGTAAAAATCTTTTTTAACTGAAACACTAAATTCTTGATTGAACTCACCGTTTTCGGAATAGGCAGTGCCATTTAATATCAGTTCGGTAAAGTTTTCTTCTATTTCTTCTTCTGCAATAATGAAGGTAACAAATTCGTCTGTTTCACGAATTTTTTTGAAAAAAGAAATTTCTACTGGAGCACCGCCATCGGGAATAACAAACCCTGAAATTTTGCCAATTTTTGTTGCACCGTTTTTAGCATATTGCGTGAATACTAAGGTGAGTTTATCTTGTGTGGGAAATAGTTTTATTGCCTGAACTACAAAACTATTATTGGAAGGATTGGGGTCGTAAACAATTTCAAACTCATTAGTAGTAATTTTTTTAGGAACTGCCAAACCAAGATTGTCATTGAACTGTTTTCTTGCGTCATTTAAATGCTTCTCTACATGACTTTCGAGTTTATCAATATTACCGCAGAAATCATCATGCTCTATTAATTCTTCAATGGCTTCGCCTACGCTTACATAACACTCTTTTGATTTTATGTATTCGGCATCGAACGGAGGAAATTCAAAATTAAATTCGGGCAATTCAAGCCCTTCAATTTCACGAGCGGGTTTTTCTGAAAGCGATTGAATCAGTTCTCGATTTTCTAGTAGTTGGTCAACTTGTTGTGTATGTTCATCAACAGCAGCTTGATATGCTTCATTGCGCTCTTTATTGTAAATAATTCTTACTTCTTGAAAATCAGCAATAAAGTCTTGTATGCTTGTTATTCTGTGGTGCGCTATTGCTGCAAGTTGCTTTCTTTTTAAAGTATTCTGTTGGTCGGGTGAAAAAAGAGAAGTGGGTGGAGTGGCAGTTGGCTCGGGTTCGGGAATAAGTTCTTCAATTACTCCTATTGAAGATTTTCTGAGGAGTGCGAATCTTTCTACTTCATCGTCATCAGGAAAGTCAGTCAGTTCAGGATTGGCAGCCGTCAACTCATTAAATGCAACGGCAAAAGCATTGCCTCTTGCCAAGTTAACTAAGTTCATTGCGATTGAACCTTCTGCTTGCGTGTTGTATTGCTGATACAAACTATCCCAAACCTTATCGTTATCCTCGTCACCTAATGTAACTACACCGTCTAAATTGAGACTTATCTCATCAAATGTCGGCAAGTAATCTTCTGCTGCAAGCCATTCGCTGAAATAGAACAGCTTGTCATTAAATGTAACTATGTCGCTGACAGTTGAAAGCGTGCTTGCACTGCTGCCATACACATAGCTTGGTCGTGGTGATAAAGTAACCGAAGGTTTTTTGGGGTCGTTTACTTTTACTTCGGGTTTGTGAATTGTAGAAAAGCGAAATAGCGTTGACTTTCCGTAATCCACTTCCTGAGTTGTTCCGTCTGGTAATGTAACTTCTGCCATAAAAAAGTTTTAAGTGTGAAAGATTAGTAATGTGAATGTAAAAGTAATTTTTCTTAACTGTGCAAATTTTTGATGATTTTTTTTCTAACGTAAAAAAATAACGCTGTCTTAATGGTGCGAAAATCTTTTGGAAATGGTGTGATAAGGTCAAGGTTGTTTTGAGTTGTGCTTTAACGAATGAATATGTCACCGACTGTTGGTGCGTGGGCAAAAGCAAATGTGAAGCAACTGTGCGTTGGCCTTGTGCTTGGCGTTGCTTCTCTTTTGCTTTTGTGAAGGATAGCCAAACGGCTTTGCCGACTGTTTTTTTTGTTTGTCTGTCCGACTACCCTTGACGTGATGAAGTGGCGAAAAATGGTTGCAGGCAACGTTTTGCGGCTTGGCGAAGGTGGCGATTTAACCACAAATGTTCATACGAAGC
>VFQQ010003828.1_pt1 | contig 14072 bp, 23 predicted proteins | sample 3512341 | NCBI WGS metagenome assembly VFQQ01 (sample SAMN10412373, study PRJNA504923) | tailings metagenome | isolation source: Relicate 2 Philex TSF1 revegetated site | place: Philippines: Tuba, Benguet | collected 2017-08-29 | reverse complement strand
GCAGGCCGCGGAGCAGGGGCGGGGCGTGGCCACCTCTGGCAACGGCTCCAAGCTGCCATACTAATCCGGACTATCTGTAATACCTTGTCGCAATGCGGCGCAGGCCGCGGAGCAGGGGCGGGGCGTGGCCACCTATGGCAACGGCACCAAGCTGCTGAATGGGGCAGCCCAGAAGCTGGAGGGAGCCATCAAGGCAAGTGGGCAGCTTATTGATCACTCGTGTGTCTGGCTGGCTGACCGGTTCAAGCTGGAGGGAGGCAAGTGGGCAGATTGAGTTGGGCATTGCAACAATGTGTACCCAGTCGTCTTGCTTCTTCGCTGCAGTGCAGTGTGCAGGGCTGCATATATCCAGCTGAGTTTCTGCACGCCGTCTTCCAATGCGCATTTTGCAGGCGCTGCAGGGCACCCAGATGCTGAACATGATGGGCATGGTGAGGCCGCCAAACTGTTTGCCGCCCTTGCTGCTCGCTGCCGTGCTGCCGTGCTGCTGTGCTGAGCGCCATGCTGTGCCGATGCTTCGCGTGAGCGTCGGTCTGCGCTCGGTCCGTGTGATGCCGTGCTCTGCGCAAAAGTGCTGCACGCACGGCTGTGCTGCCCCTGACCACGCTGTGCTCGGGCTGCGCCTTCTGCTTTCTGACCGCTCCTGCCCACTTCCCTGTTCCTGTGCAGGGCCGTGGCATGAGGATCACGGTACGATGCGCCCGCTGCGCCCTGCTGTGCTGGCCGCGCCTTGCAGCACGCGTGTGCATTGCAGCATGTGTGCTGCGGGGCCGCCCATGCCTGCACATGACCGCAGGAGTTAGCGTGACATAATACGCATTGTGTGAATCTTTTTATGCTGCAGGCGGCCACGGGCCGGCCAGGCATGATGCAGCCCAACCTCATGCAGAATGTGGCGGAGATGTGAGCTTTGGGGTGGTGTATTTGCGTGCTTGTGGTTGAATCACAGATTCAGTTCATGGTGTTGACCTGTGTTCGCCCTGCGTTTACACCCTCTCTGTGTTGCCGCCAAGTTTGCCACGGTGTGATCTCTTGCACTGGCTGTCCCTCCACATTTTACTTGTTGTGCAGGGCCATCCTGCGCAAGGCCAACGATGCGGTGGCATCGGCCGCACAGGACACCATGCAGGCGAGCGCTATAACGGCACTGCCTGGTGTAAAGCACCGCACAACGCTGCTGTGTCATGCACGGCGCTGCAGGCCTCAGCTGTGGCACCACTGTGTGGCAGTCCGCTGCTTGCGTGCCTTGCATAGCGCAGCAGCTGCCTTGACAACGCGTGTCCGCACTGCTTGTAAAGCGGAGCGGGCGCTAGAGCCGGGTTTCCTGGTGCCTCCCCCTTAATCAGATGATTCAGCATTCTGAGACCCCTTTGCAATGCCACAATGCAGGCGCGCCAGCTGCTGGGGCCGGGCCTGCCGCAAGTGAATGAGGAGATCATGAAGGCTGCTCGGGCGGGTGGGTTGGTTTGATATAAATACTATGCACCGCTATGTTTTGATTGGTTCCATCGAGCTGTGAGCGAGGAGATCATGAAGGCGGCGTGGGCGGGTGGGTCTTTCAATCCTGGGCAACTGCTGCTTGGTAGTCAGGCGCAGCGAACCAGCAACTTGTGGAGGGGGTGTGAGCCTCTGGCGCAAGTCTGGCGCTCGCTTTCGTGCAGCCCAAGCACTCTAAAAGCCCTCATTCCCTGCCCCTTTGCTTGCAGGCATCTTCCAGAATGTGCTCTTTGGAGGCGTGATGTCAGACATTATGCAGGTGGGCCGACCCTTGGATCCCTGGGCACTATATATACTGTACCAGGGCAGCGCTGCTAAAAGTGAAGTGCCATACAAGTGCAAGAAGCCTAGCATGCTGTTGTGGGAGATGCGCCAAGCTGATGCGTGCTTGTGCTGAACAGGCTGCCGTTCCGCTGTGCTGCAGGCGGCTGCCGTGGCCAAGTCGGCCAAGCTGTGACCTCAGCGTTTCAATTCCCACTTGGTGCTGTGCTGTGTTGTCCTGCTGCAGGCCGCCGCGGTGGCCAAGTCGGTCAAGGCGGTGGAGCAGATGCTGGGGGAGGTTAGTTTGAATGTTCAATATTGTGTTGATGGAATGGTGGCCTTGTGGTTTCTACAGCGCTCCCTGCCCTGCCCTGCCCTGCCGTACCATGCGGCACCCGCAACGCACACCGTCCGTGTCCACCTGCCTCCCTCCCCTAGGTGCGCAAGGCGGCGCAGTGGTCGCAGGCCAACCTGTCGGTCTACCAGCACAAGCAGGCGGAGCTGAGCGCACAGGTGAGCTGAATTTCTTCCGTCCTGGCTGATTTTGTCGTTCCCTGCCGGTCTACCAGCACAAGCAGGCGGAGCCGGAGGTAAACTCAGCTGCTTTGCATCTGTGCTTGACCCCATGTTTGCTGGCATGCCGGCCTATCTCCTCAAGGGGCAGCTGCAGCTCGCACTGCAGTTGAATGATCCAAGCCCACACACTCCAAGCCGCCCATCGAGCCTGCTGTTCACAGCAACTGTTTGTCCCAAACGTTGACCCCCCCTTGCAGGCGTCTGCCAAGCAGGCGGAGGCCCAGGCCTACCGCACTTCTGCGCTGCGCACAGCGCTGGAGGCGCCTGTGGCTGCGGCCACTACTGGCGTGGAGCAGCTGTCGCTCATCTAAGATTTCGAGGGCGGAACTGCCACACACGGCCACCAGCCAGCGCAGCGCTGAGGGCGCCAGTGGCGGCGTGGAGCAGCTGTCGCTGATTTGAGAGGCTGGCAGAGCCGCAGCCCGCTGCCGCCAGGCAGTGCCCGTGGCTGCGGCCACGGCCGGCGTTGAGCAGCTGTCGCTCATCTAAGATTTCGAGGGCAGAATTGCCGCACACCTGGCAGCGCCACAGCCGCTGCGGGCGTGGAGCAGCTGTCGCTGGTTTGGACAGGTGGTCAGCGTGTGCCGCCGGGGGCTGCTACCTAGCCAGTGGCGAGCAGTAGCTTCCATTGGGCAGGGCTGCCCAGCCCCGTCTGATTGAGCATTTAGCTATTCAAGACAGTATGTGTTTGTTTTGCGGTGGCGTGCGTCGTTTTATCTCTGGTATGTCACTCCACACTCACTGCACCAGGCCCCGCTGCATGAAATACCCGTACCGCTTTTGCCAGCCTGCTTGCCCGCTTGCGTCAACCAAAATTTTACAAGTCCCACACCAGCAGCCTTTTGCCGGGCTCCGCCTGACTGCCACTTGTAACTGTCAGTTTGAATCCCAAAAAGCACGCTTACATCTGTGTGCCCAAAGGTCGCATGATTGGCAGGCAATTGCAACGATGGAAAATGGCGACATGTGAATGCAAAGAATGCACCTTAGCTGGACGGGTTACGTGGCAAGGCTTGCACGGTATGAAAATAAGTTCGGCAGCAATATGGATGGAAACATAGGGCTGCTGAGCTACTGGCGCAGCCTCAACAAAAACTGGGGGCTGCGATGCTCAATGGCAGGATGGCGTCAGGACAGAAATAATGCACATGGATAGGTGTGATGTGTCGGGTGTGTCGTGGCCGCTTCTTGCGGTGCTGTCTTGGGAAGGCAGAATGCAGACGAGCAAGCGCACTGCAGCAGCCGGCTGAAGTGCCCGGCATTGCTTGCAGAGACAAAGACAAATAACGCGCCGCCATCCTGCTCACAGGCTATATCGGCCCAGCCCATACCAGCTCCAGACCTTGCCCCACTCGGGCTGCCAGCCCACGGCGCCCGGGCGCAGCGGCGGCGGCACGTATGCTGCGGGGTCGACCGCAGCGCGCGGGGCGTGCAGCGCCGACTGCAGCGGCAGGTGCTGCGCAAAGTGGCTGGTGGAGAGGACCACCTTCCTGCAGCACAGGGGAAGAAGTGGTCACGCGGCGGGGTTTGATTGGCATGGGTAGGGGCCCGTAATTCTGGCGAATGGGCACCCACCAAATGCATCAGCCAGGCTCAACACAGTCCTGAAGAGTGATGTCGCAACCAGGCTGCCCTGTCCTCCATCCACCCAACCCAATCTGCTTACTTGTGGTACACCATCAGCGCCGGCAGCTGGGTGAACAGCATGACCAGGGCGGCGGTGTAGCTCTGCTTTGCAGCCAGGATGACTGCGGTAAAGATGGAGAAGGTGGCCAGCGTCCACACCTGCAATCGAGTGAGGATGAGAACAGTGGTTGAGCTTGTGAAGAATGTGGGGTCTTGGAAAAGGTGAGAGCCAGTGTGTCACACTGCGCCACTGCAGTCCGTCCGTGCTAGCGGAACACCAAAGCCTCTTGAAAGCATCTGTGCATCAGCCAGAGCTGGTGGCAAGGACGCATGCGGCTGCCTGTCTCACCATGAGGGTGAAGAGCGTCTCCCACAGTCGGCCGCCCGACTCGTACTGGCGCTCGTAGAAGTAGAGGCAGTGGTAGCGCCACACCAGCTGCAGGGGTGGGAGGGCGGGCAGGGATCAGCACCTTCTTGAGTACAGTGGACACTACCGCAAAGGCGCCCGGTGAAAGTTGCTGCCCAAGCATTGCACGTAAGCAGCGCCGCTGCCTTCAAGGGCGCACGCTCGATGCAGTGGGTTGGTTGGCGGCACAGCCCAGCGCAGGGTAGCGTACGCTGCACAGGCAGCATAGCAGCCTTACCCATGCCGTGAAGAAGAAGGCAGCAGCCGCCGGCAGCACCAGGGGCGCGGTGACCGCGTAGCTCAGCCCCATGATCTGCATGGAGCAACCCAGAAAAAAGTGAGATTCGATGCACACCTGAGCCCCATTCGCAACGATTTGTCACCGACACAAATCCGATCACTCTATTGCACGATGTAACTAGCAAGCGTCCCAAATGACAGCACTCGCCATGACGAGCAGGAATTTTGCGTAGCTGCGTGGCGCACGGACGGAGGGCGCGCTCCGCTGCATGTAGGCATCTCGCTCGGTTGTGGGGCCTGCAACAATCCAAACTCACCAGACAGCCCAAATGGGTGCGAGCTTCAGTGCAGCAGAGCACATCATAGCACAGCACAGCATGGCACAGCACGGCATGCAACCACAACTCCGCTCACGAGTGAGGCGCAGGATGTCGCTGAAGATGGCGTTCAGGCACACGCCCGCATGCGGCCTGCATGTTGTGGGGGTTTGGGTGGCTTTCTCTGGTGCATGGATGCCACCCCAATAGTGTATACGGCACACTGCAAGCGTGACGGCTGCAGCGCACGTGGCGCACCAGCAGCACAGCAAACAGCACAGCACAGCAGGCAGCTCCAGCTGGTGTATTGCATCTCTGCCGAACCAAGAGTGGATCAAGCCGGCCCTCACCAGATGAAGCGAGAGAAGTTGGATGAGAGGGCGCCGACGATGCCTGCAAAAAGATTGCAGCAGAATGCGACCAAATAAGTATTAATTCGGGCGCATCAGGCAAGCACGCGCCTTCGGCAGGCTGGCGGGGGCGCGGCGGAATCTTGGCAGCGGCGGCCCATGGCGATACCCAGCCGGCCGATGTGACCTTGCGCGCACAATAATTGACGAAGTACGAGCTAGCCGAAGGAAGCGCGGCGCCCAGCATTTGGAGCCAGTAGCCGGGGGTTTCGACCATCGAGCCGATCTGGCGCAGCGGGAGGGCAGGAGGCACACCGTGAGGTGAGGTGGGGCCGCCACCAACCGTCGACAGGGCTTTCCCCGCATGCCAAGCTGCAAGCAAGCAGATATTCAGCTTGCAGACAGCCTAACATGCAAAGCGCAGCATGCAAAGCACAGCGGCAGGGCGTAGCGGGCACAGCGTAGCGCGCCTGCTGGAAGATGGCTCCTCCCAGCACTGCCCCCAGGAACTGCGGCAAGGGTGGAAATAGCGCAGGGCAGCAGTTTAGGACGAGCTGAAACAACTGCTGCTAGTCGAAGGCAGGCAGATCAAGCAATGCAATTTTACCCTACCGAGTTGAACAGGTCGAAGTTGAAGAACAGGACGGTGATGCGGCGGTCGAGGTCGCTCAGCGCGGCGTGCCGCCGCTCCGACTGCATTCCAGGCAGGGCAGGACAGCTTAATTTTGGCATCGTGGCTCGCGCATGAAACAGGGTGTCCGTTGGCTGCAAGGCACACATGTCAGCGCAACCGCCCCGCCCACCGGACGCCAACTGCCAGCCGCTCGCGGCCACCTGCATTGCCCAGCCCCCACACGCCGGATGCACTTACCTGTGAGGCGGTCCACAGCATGATGGGCATGACGAACGCTGCAGGAGCAGTGGCGCTGTATGAGTCGGTGCCTGGCTTGTTGTACTGCAGAGCTGCATACAACCCTGCACCAAAGCGCCCCCCACTCACTGTCCCAGGCCATTGAGATGATGGGAGGCAGGATGCCTGCAGCAAACAACAGGGGCGATTGCGGAAAGGGACTTCAAAGTGTTGCAGATGGCACGCTATCGGTGCCATAGGCGCCAGCAGGCCACCCTGCCTGCCATGCGGCCACCGCCCATTCGTAGGAAGCCAGCACCATGCAGCCGGCCTTTCCATCCCGTAAGCCAGCGTGCAGCAGCGCGCAGCGGGCGCAGCGCACCCTGCAGGATGCCCTTGAGCAGGCGGGACCAGAAGTCCGTCTGGTTGCAGTACCAGGGCCAGTAGATGGAGTTGGTCTCTGCAGGCAGACCAAACGGAACAAGGACAACAGGATGCGAGCCGGTTGTGCAAGTCGGTTATTTGCAGGGGAGTTTGGGAGGGCAGCTGCACGCTGCGGCTACCTACAACAGCACAGCACCCCTCCTCAGCTTCTGTACAGCCAGACAGTACAAGCTGCCAGCCGTCTGCAGCCTTTGCCACCCACCGGGCGTGCCGCCGCACACAGCTGTGTTCAAATTGGTCATGGCGCCCGTCAGCACGCCAATGGGGAAGATCATCCAAAAAACGATGAAGGGAATGACGGCCAGGCCGCGCAGGATGCGCTGCAGTGAGAAAGCAGGGGACATACAGCAGGGGAGGGAAAGGCTGAGGGGGCTTTCCAGCAGGCGAAACCAAAGCCCCCACCCCCTTGAATGAGATGGTCTGCTGTGGCCGGCACTACTGCAAAGTTACGGCACCAAGCACCTGGCCCCACGTGCTCCACAGCGCGGCCCAGTTGATGTTGTCGGGGCCCGGGGCGGGGCGGGCCGTCAGGTTGACGCCTGCAAGAGCGGGTACAGGGTTCAATTGCAGCAAAGCAGCGGACCGTGTCAACCGTCGGCTCCAAAGATGCCAAGCACTGGCTGGTGCTGTACAGCGTTCCTACATAACCCCACCAGTCTTCGCCCATGCGCACCAACCCTTACTGACTCGGCAGCCCACCTGGCACCAGAGTAAGGCCCCCGCTGGCGGCAATGGCAGCAGATGCCTGGTCCCTGCGACAAGGATCACACAGCATGAATGTTATGTGATATCAAGCCTTGCTGCAGCAGCTGCAATGTGGCAGAAGGGCAGCAGCAGCTGCACATGTAGCAGCCAACAACCAGCTCCCGCCGCCCTGTATGCCACCACGCCATTCCATGCACGCCAACCCAACTCACTTGAAAAGCGCAATGAAGGCAGTGCCCAGGGGCTGCGCCAGCGCCTGCTGCCGTGCCGCCTCCACTTGCCCCTCAAGCTCAGCCGCCCGCTGCCGCCACTTCTCCTCCTCTGCCTCTGCCTTTGCCAGCCGCTTGGCTGCCTGCCTGCCCCGCCAGCCGGCCAGGCCCGTTCCGCCAGCCTTGCCGCCCTTGCTGCTTGTGCCTTTGCCGGCCTCCTGCTCGTCTCCAGCACCAGCCGCCCCCAGGGTCTTAAGCCGCAGGCGAGCGGCGGCGGCCGCAGCCGCCCAGCGGTCGCGCTTTGCGGCGGCGGCGTCATACTTGACCAGCAGGCGGTCTGCTGCCTGGTGGTTGTGAACGCGCACCAGGGAGGCAAATGAAGCTGGGAACAGCTCCTGCAAATGGATGCGCGTTGAGAAGGAGAGTTGAATGCAAGCAGCAGTGGCGGCTCAGCAGGCCAGCCGCTGGCCACCCTGCCCTGCCAGCCAGCACTGTGCTACCGCACAAGCCCGGCAGGGCTGCAGCCTAACCAAAATCCAATATGCAGGCAATCCAAGGGCCGGGAGCGGCCCCAGCCAAGGACTTAATGAGTGGCCCAAAGCGCACCTGCAGCGCGTGCGTCAGCTGGTCAGCCACCAGGTCTGGACCGTAGCCCTCCAGCTTGCTTGCAGACCCCTCCAGCGTATCCATAGCCTTCTTGCGCAGCTGGGCGCCCTTGCTGGCAGCGGCGCCAGCGGGGGCAGCGCCCTTGTGCTCAGCCAGAGCCGCAGCCTGCTCGCCGCTGGCAGCCTCCCCACCGTCGGCGCCAGTGCCGCTGTGCTCAGCGTGCTTGCTGTTGGCGGCATGGGCAGCGCTGTCGCTGTCGTGCACTTGGACGCCGGCGGGGACGGCGGTGGTCGGGCGCAGCAGACGCCACAGCTCTCTGCAAGGGTGGGAATGCACAGGCAGTGCAGTGCAGAATGAGCTACAGCGGTCTTATCTTGCAAACTGCATCGCCCGGGACTTCAGATTGCACAATACGCCACAGCGCACAGAAGTGTGCTGCCAAGCACTTGCAGCCAGGGCTATAACCTTCAAAACCACCTCCTTTTCAGCTCACTTGGAGGGAAGCGGCCCGGCCGCCTGGAACAGCACGGCATACTGCTCTGCTGGCACCCATACCGGCTGCCCCGTCTCGGTCCAGCCAATTGCTCGGTTGCGGGAGGGCGGGCACGTCTTGCCGGCCGGCATGCAGCTGCCCAACTCCACTGCAGGGCGGTGGGTGCGCAAGGATGGCAGTGTGTATCAGGTGCAGTTGTATGCCAACAAGTGGCCCAGGTGCAGGGGCGTGCGAGGCACAGTGCAGCCTCCCACATAGCAAAACCGGCCTGCGCCATACAGCACAGCTTCCGCAAGTGCTGACCTGAGTAGGGGGCCGGCATGCGCTCGGGGGGCAGCCAGAAGGGCACGATGCCTCCCTCCTTGTCCTCCCCCTTTCCGCCGCAAAGACTGTCGACCGAACCAAGCTTGGGCGGCAGCAGAGGGGCGGCCTCTGACGGTGCATGCTCCTCCCCCTCGTTCTGCCGGGCAGCGCCCTCAGCGCAGCCCTTGTCTGCAGCGCCTCCCGCGCTGCCATTATGGGCTCCATCAGCTGACGCTACAGCTGCCGCCTCGGCGGCTGCGCGCTCCTCCAAGAAGCACTTGACAAAGGCGGCGTCTGAGCGCATCATCTGTGGGCAAGCAGTGGTGTTGCAGGCAAGGGGTGGCAAGCCTGAGATTAAGTGGCCCATGCACTTGCAATAACCGCCAACACAGCTGGGCAGTCAATCAGAGCAGCCCAACCCTTGCTGCTGCTGCACAACTGCTGAGCAACCACGTACAGAACACAGGGCTGCTGTCTGTTCTCACGTAGTAGGGGCTAATCAGCTTGAGCAGGTTGCGCCGCGCCGCCGGCCAGCCCGTGGGCTGCAGGCCCACAATCCTCATCACCGGGGCAGAGCCTGCGGGCACTAGGGTTGTAGGTGAGTGCAGCGTGGTTGGAGGAGCCTTCAGCTGCCGCCGCAGCTGCTGCCCGAAGCATCCAAGCCGTGATAAAGGGCTTTCAGGAGCGCAGCTGCCAACTGCATGGATGCTGCCTTGGTACAGCAGACATGCTGCCGCGGCTGCTGCTACTGCCGTTGCAGCGCACCTGGCGGGCGAGGCTCGCTGTGCCGCAGGTAGACCAGGCGCAGCAGGGCATACTGCAGGGCACAATGGAACCATGCAACCTACTTGACAAACATGCGCAGTGGGCTGAGGCGCCGCAGGCAAGGCGCTCTACATGCGGGCATGGCGCAGCGCAATTTTGACGGCAAGTTTATGAATAAATGGCCTCACCGACTTGTAGTGCACATAAAGGCAGTAGCCGCCCCAGGCCAGCACGACGTATGACAGAGCAAAGCACGCCCTGCGGCGCAGGGTGGAAATAGTGGGCAGTCGGTGGGCCGCTGTGAATGGCGGAGCACAGTGGGGCTGCAGTCTGCAACTTGCCTGTGGTTGGGTACGGCACGACCTTGCCAGGCTGCCGCACTCAGAACACACAAGTCATCGGCGAGTTGGCAGACACCAATGCATGCCACTTGCAGCCAACGAAAAATCCACGCAGAGCCACAACACACAGCCCGAGCAGCAGCGCTGCGCACCAGAGCTTGGATGAGTCGGGGGCCAGGTTGGACACGCTGTATCGCATGATGCTGGCCATCCCCGTTGTGGTGCTGCCGCTGTACACAAACTTGCCGCTCATGCAGATGGGCAGGACTGCAGGAAAGTGTGGGAGCGGGGGTTGGCGGAGCGGGGCATTACAGGTGTGCGACAAGTCGGCAGCAGCAGGCGAGGTGCCATGATGCATGGCCATGATGTATGGCAGCCCGGCAATCCAGGTGTGCAAGCGGCTGTAGGTGCCCACATGCAAGTGCAACCTCTGCGCCAGCAGCAGCAGCAGGGCCACTCACTGATTGCGCAGGAGAGGGCCGCCAGGGGCGTGAGGATGTGGCAGCCCAGCACCAGGAAGCGCATCATCATCTGTGAGTTAAACAATCCAGTGAGCAAAGGAGAAGTTTTAGAAACGGCTGTCAGGTTCAAGGTGGCTGGGGAGTGTGCGTGCTGCATGCCGTCAAGTGCACAGCGCCATGGCACGGCATGCCACACCATGTCGCAGCATGCCATCCAGCACGACACATGCTGGGCATGCTGCGCACGCTTTGCCTCCAACCCCTGCTCACCAGTCCGTCCAGCCCCACGGTCTCCACAAACTCCCCATCGCTCATGAAGAAAATGGGGCCCAGGTAGCTGAGGCAGCGCTGCGCCCAGCCGCGGCTGGCCAGCGGCGGCGGCCGCACCGGCACATCCGTCAGTTGCTGCACTTGGGCGGCAGGTGGAAATGGCTGTGCCATGTCAGCTGGGGACATTGAACACCGGGGTGGCCTGGCCACAGAGCCTGCACTGCATTAGGAAGCCCGCATCAGTGGTAACCAGCCTTGCATTTGCATGCAACCGCTAAAGTAAAGCGCACCGTGCGCTTGAGGAAGACGTGGCGCAGCGGGCGGCGGGCCAGCACCCACAGGCCCAGGAATAGCAGGCCGCCGATGCAGGAGAAGGCGAGCGAGGTGACGATCTCATCGCTGGTCACAACCAGGCTCTGCTCGGCGGCTGCGCCGAAGCCCTCTTGCGCGTTGACGTCGGACGGCGGCGGCGGCGGCGACGCCATGGCGCCGGCTGCTGCTCAACCGCGCGCGCCGGACGAGAGCTGCGGGTGCCGATACTGTTGCAAGGCGTGCCACGAAGGAAGGCAGCCTGCAAGGGACGTGCGGGAGGTTGGCAAAGAGCCCTACCGCTTGGGGCCTATACGGATGGCGGAGGCGGTGCCTGCTTGCAGCAGCGAGCTAGATGGTAAGAGCACCGAATCAGCGATGCAGCACAGGACCTCAGGATGCGGCGGTTGCATGGCGGTCGGGCCCCGAGCACCCTGCACTCACTTATTCGGAAGGCTGCAAGCGCACGAGACGAAATTCCACACAAGGCGGCGACCAGACCGCGGTGCTGTAGCCGCTGCCGCCGCCGCTGCCGCCGCCGCCGGCCCCTGCCGCCGCCGCAGTGCACTTTTTGCCTCCTTGCGGCGGCATAACCCACTTGCGCCATGTTCTTCAGCGCCCCCCAACCACAAGGCTTGTGGGACTCATACCTGTTTATATTCAAGGCTGTTTGTCAGGATAATTGGAATCCCGCCATGAATACATGTCCATGCCGCAAGCTGCCACCCGCTGATGCATCTGATGCATGCGGCAGCCCAATGGCGGGAACACCGGCATATGCATGCATGCGGTGGAAGCCCGCTCTCAAGGCGCCGTCTTGGTGCCGTCAACCATGCCAAACCCTTTCAGGCACTGTATCAGGCACACGCAGCAGGCGGCATTCGGGCCGGTGCCGCAGGTGGTGGTCAGAGAGAGCGCTTTCGGTCCATCCCCCAGCTGCGCCGCTATCTCCTTGTCCTTGAGATCGCAGGCTCCCTCAATGTCTGTGTTGCGGCACTCGGTGGGGCTGATGTTGTAGCAGGGCACGCACGGCTGGTCAGGCGGCACCCACTCAAGTGCGCCTGCAGGCAAGTGAGCGAGTGCACTCTCAGGGGGGTGAACCGACCACTGCCGTCTCCTGGAGTGTCGCACGTACACGCCCATTGCAACATGCAGGGCAGAGCTGCAGCAGCTCTGCAGCTTGGGCAGCAGGGCCACATACAAGCTGCTGGCCGCAGCTCTCTCGCTGCACTGCTGCAAATGAGGAAGCACTGCAAACAGAATACGTAACACGTTACCCGCATGCACGCTATCAGGCACCAGCACACACAGTTTGCAAACAGCGCACAGTATCCGCCAGCCGGGCCCAGCTGCCAAACACTGCCAAACACTGCCAAACACTGCCGGCTGCACTGAGCCGGCCGCCAAGTTTGCCAGCCGGGCAAGCTGCGCTGTAGCAGGTGGCAGGTGGCTGCTGGGCTCAGCTGTACTGCCCTGCGGCGCCGCTGCTGTCGCAAGCCTGCTCAGCTGCCCAGCAGGGGGCCGGAGTGGTTGGCTGCTCTGCCACCCACTTGTGGGCGGGTGCAGCCGGCATCTCGCCTGCAGCTCAGCTGGGCCTGCTGGCAAGAGCCGCACTGTGCGACAGGCGGCCTGCTGGAAACTGGGCCACTTCGCTCAGCTGCCCTGCGGCGGGCGGGAGTTGGCGGCCGACACACGGCTGCCCCACTCCAGCAGCTCCGCGGAGCAGTCGTCCCTGGCGGGGAGGAGAGCACAGTGCAGCGTGCGTTAACAGGAGAAATGATGGGGTGGGTGACAGCTGGAGTGGCCATCACCGCCGCAGCAGATCAAACGCCATCCTGCCTCGCTCCTTTTCTGAACAGGACGTGCTTGCCTGTGGATCATGCACTCGATGAAGCACAGCTTGCCAAAGCCCAACCATCAACGTAAAACCATCCTGTCATTCTCCGGAATCCTCACTCGCCTGTGGATCATGCACTCGATGAAGCACAGCTTGTCGGCGCCCTCGTTGCGAGCGTAGCTGAAGGCTTCTGCCAGCTCCTCTTCCGTGCGCACCTGCATAACGGGATAATGTAGCATTGTTTACACTAAAACTACTCAAGCGGTCTGTGTGCATAGCTAAACGCATCCGCCAGCTCCTCCTCGGTGCGCCTGCTCGCCACGGTGGGGAGGACACAAACACGCAGTGACTTGTTTGCAGGAGGCAGCAGCAGGTTGCCCTCATGCAGCGCGGTTGGCCCTCATACTGTTTGCCTGATTCTGGTTGGCAGTGGAAGCTGTTCCAACTGCAGAGTCAACGGTAGCCTTCTCGCACACAAGCTGCCGCTGCCGCTCACTCGCACGGCGTACAGCGCCCCTTCCTCGTTGTGCATGGCCTGCACCAGCTTCACGTAGTCCCAGTTCTTGATCTTGTTGTAGGGCCTGTTGAGAGGTGTGCCAGGAGGAATGCCACTCTTTGGCAGGGCGGAGGTGCATTTGGGGCGGGCAGGCAGGCCAGGCAGGGCAGGCCAGGCCAGGCCAGGCAGGACAAAACAGACATGTGAGCAGACACACAGCACGGCACCCAGGCCGGCAATGCAAAGTGGAAGCGGACCACAGCGCACGCAGCATGCGCAGCGCACCCATCGTGGATCTCCACCTCGATTGTGTACCTGTGGTTGTGGCAGCAGAGTAAAGCCTCAAGAATAGTGCATGAATCTGTGGGTATGAACGAGTTGGGTTGTGCCACTGCCTGCCGCCCGCACCGGTGGGCCCAGTGCCAGCGGCAATGCTGGTGGCGCATGCCCCAAGGGCACATTTTCGGTGCCCTGTCGCGTCCGCCAGCTGCCACCTCACCCGCCGTTGTTGATGAGCACGATGAGTGGGTTGGCGCCGTAGCGCAGCATGGTCGACACCTCCTGCGCCGTCTGCATGGCACAAAGTGAGGGTCGATGGGGAGGGGAAGGATCAGAGCGTACTTCCACAATACATTGAGAACGCGTGACAATACATTGAGAACGCGTGACAAGCGGGAACCCTCCTGAGCAGCTGCGGGGCCCCCCCGCCC
>VFQQ010003827.1_pt1 | contig 14077 bp, 11 predicted proteins | sample 3512341 | NCBI WGS metagenome assembly VFQQ01 (sample SAMN10412373, study PRJNA504923) | tailings metagenome | isolation source: Relicate 2 Philex TSF1 revegetated site | place: Philippines: Tuba, Benguet | collected 2017-08-29 | reverse complement strand
TGCCGGTGACGTGGCCGGGCGCGGTGTACTCGCTCGAAGTCGGCATCACCGGCACCGACGGTGTGCTCACCATCGATGACACGCATCGCGACATGGTGCTGGCCGTGAGCAAGCCGCAGAGCGAAGGCTACGCGCCGGACCAGACGCGGCTCGTCGATTTCCTCGGCAGCTATCCACCAGGCGACATGGCGCTCGGCGAACTGCGCGGTCCCATGGCGGACGAAACCGTGTCGTGGCTCAATCGTGTCGCGCTGGGATTGCCCACGCCCGCCGCCACCATCGAGGAAGCGCACAAGAACCTGATGCTGACGAAGGCGCTGGATTTGTCGGCGAAGACGAAACAGCCGGTGAAGCTGCCGCTGGAGGCTTAACTTCACGCCACCGCAAGCGCGGTGCGATTTGTTGCGCCCTCTCCCCACGTGGGAGAGGGCATCGCCGAACCAACAGCAGACTCATTTGGGTGAGGGGGTTACCCCCTCACCCACGCGAGTCCGCGGATGTGACGGAGTAGCCCTCTCCCACAAGGGGAGAGGGCACAAATACGTCGATCAGCGCTCGTTGAGCCGTTTGATCGACAACTCTCCCGCCAGCTTATCCAACTGCCCCACCAGCGCCGGCGACAGCGGCACGCCGTCGCGCGTGCGCTCGTCGCGGCACTCGCGCCGCCGCTCGCCCGGCATGCGGATTTCATCCACGCCCGGAAGTCGCTGGCTCGCCTTCAGCTCCGCAATCTGGCGATCCACGTCGGCCTTGTACTGATCGAGCGGCATGAAGCGCGCGATGTCGAGTGCGACGATGAAGTGACCTGTGTTCGTCTCGCTCGCATCGTCCGCGTTGAAGTCCACCACATCGCGCCCGAACGCCGCGCGGTTGAGCGTGCCGCCAACGAGCCCGAGCATCACAGCGAGCCCAGACCCCTTGTAGCCGCCGATCGGCAGCAACAGGCCTTCAGCGCTTTTCTTCGCGTCGGTGATGTCCTCGCCGGTCGCGGTGTTGACCATCCAGCCCTTCTCCATGGGCTTTCCCTGCAGCGCGTAGTTCTTCACCGTCCCGTAGGAGACGACCGTTGTCGCCATGTCGAGCACATACGTGCCGCTGCCCGAGGGCACGCCGAACGCCAGCGGGTTGGTGCCGAGCAGCGGGTCCGCGCCACCCCATACCGCCATGTGGTTCGCATTCGCCACCGCCGCATACATGCCGATCATGCCGTGCGCGGCCGGCATCTCGGCGTAGAGGCCCGCCGGTCCCGCGTGGTTCGAGCGGCGCACGCCGACCCACGACACGCCGGTCTCTTTCGCCAATGCAATTGCGGTCTCGGCCGCGCGGCCCATCACCAGATGGCCCATGCCGTTGTCGCCATCGACCAGCGCTGTCGCGGGTGCCGAGCGGTTCACGGTGATGTTCGGTTTCGGATTGAAGCCACCCGCCCTCAGCCGCCGCACGTACTGCGGCAGACGGAACACGCCATGCGCGTCCGCGCCCGTGAGGTCCGCCTCGCCCATCAGCTCGGCGCACTTGGCGGCGTCCTCGCGCGGCAGGCCTGCCGCCGCCAGCGCATCCGTGATCAGTCCGCGGATCGCCGCGACAGGCACCTTGCTCATCAATGTCTCCGTTCGAATTCGACGCCCCGTTTAGCACACCGCCATGCGTGCGCGATCGGCTCCACCAGTGGAAATATGCGGATGCGGGATGCAGGAAAGCGGCAGCCTAGCCGCGCCAGAGAGCGGCGCGCCAGCGCACCGAAATGATGACCGTGAACAGCAGCCCGAGCGCGGCGTAGAATGTTGCGACCCACTGGTATCCCATCAGGCTGATCAGCGGGCCGGCGGCGAGCAGGCCGAGCGGCAGGCTGTAGATCGCCATCATGCGCACGCCCATCACGCGACCGCGGAAGCGCTCGCCAGCCTCGCGCAATAGCGTGATCTGCAGCGACACCATCGAGAAGCTCTGCATCACGCCGGCCAGGATGAGGAACGGCACCGCAAGCCACGGCGTCGGCATCTGCGCGAAGAACAGCAGCGCGATGTACCAGAGCCCCGAGCACGTCATCATCAGGCGTGTCAGCCGCATGCCCGGATGCACGTTGCTCAGGAACAGCGAGCCCGCGAGCGAGCCGATCGCGAAGCTGGCAACCAGATAGCCCAGCCCGGTCTGGTCGAGCTGATACACGTCCCTCGCGACGTACGGCATCAGGCCGTTGGTGAGCGGAAACGCCGACAGGTTCGTCAGGAACGCGAGCGACACCAGCGCCAGCAGCACCGGCGTGTTCCAGGTGTGGGCGAGCCCTTCCTTCAGGTCGCGCCATGGCGACTTGCCGTGCAGTTCCTCTGGCGTCATCGCCATCGACACCTGCCGCACATGCGCGGTGTCGCCGAACATCAGCAGCGCGCCGACGAGATAGAACGCCGCGATGAACATGTAGGCCGGCGCCATGCCGAAGAACGCCACCATGCTGGCGCCCGCGAGCGCACCCGCGACGCGGGCCGAGTCCTGCGTGGTGCGCGAGAGGCTGAGCGCGGCAACCAGCGTGCCCGACGGCATGCTCTCGGCGATCAGAGCTCCGCGCACGCCGAGATCGGAGGGACGCACGAGGCCCATCAGCGTGGTGATGATGATCACGATCATCGGGCTGATGTGGCCGGTGAGAATGAATGCCAGCAACGTGCAGGCGAACACCGCATAGGACATCCGCATGTACAGCAGCAGCTTCTTGTGGCCGAGGCGGTCGCCCGCGACGCCGTAAAGCGGCGCGATCAGCGTGCCGAGATATTGCGAGGCGCCGAACACCGTGAGCCAGAACACCGATCCGGTCTCGACCAGCACGTACCAGCCGAGAATGATGGTCTCCATTTCGAACGCCCACGAGGTGAGCAGGTCGGCGGGCCACTGAAAGCGAAAGCTGCGCGTTGCGAACGGCGCGAGCATCTTCGATCCCGGCGCGCCGCGCGGCGGCGTCGCGAGAGCCTCGTCGGACGGAGGTGGGGATGCGGGACGGTCGAGCATTTCCTGCGCGGGTTCCGGCTTGTTGCTGCCGGATGCGACGTTCTAGCGCATTCGCACTCCCGCGCGACCCCGCGATTGCGCATGGGATGCGTGCATTCGCGATGCTGCGGTGCAGCGATTGCGGGGTTCAGGCCGTGCGGCCGAGGACGTTGCCGAGGTCGTGGTAGATCGTATGCAGGTGCTGCGCGCCCGCATCGACCGAACCGAGCTCGATAACGAACCGCTCACCGATCACGCGATAGCCGAACGCCTTCTCCGGCGTGTTCGGCCCGTACCAGGCGAAATGCACCGCCTCGCGGTCGCCGGAGCGCACGCGCGCCTTCTGCGCGTCGGCGAGTTCCGGCACCAGATGCTGCGCCGTGTAGGTCTCGACGAGTTGCCACAGCAGATCGCGCTGGCCGCCGGTGAGATCCGCCGCCGCAATGCCGGTCTTCTGCGCGTTGGCGCGCTCGCGGCCCGCATACGACATGATGTTGTGGAGCGGCTGATCGGACTTGCGCGAGGCCTGCTTGTTGGCGACATCCGCAGCGAGCCGCCGCGCCAGCGTTTCCTCGTCCTTTAGCGTGAACAGCCCGGCGTGCTTGCCGCTCGTGATGCGCGCCGGATAGGCCGAGAACGACGACGGCGTGACCGAGACGATGCGCCCGTCACGCACCGCAAATGACTGCGTCAGGTGATGACCTTCGAGGCGGAAGCCCCACGCACCAGTCTCGGCGGGCGTCCCGAACACCGCAAAGGAAAAGCGCTTGGCGGAGCGCATGCCGGCGCCATTGCCGCTCTCGGCCAGCACATTCTGCAGCAGCATCACGTTGCGGGTCTTCTGTAGGCCCTCCGGCGAGAACAGCGTCGCGAGCAGGTCCCACGCAGCCGCCTTCTGCACGGCGCCCATTTGCTCGAGACGCAGGCCCGGCTTGATGAAGGTGGAATTGCCGAAGTAGTTCCAGCCGCGCCACTCGGGGCCGTCCCACGCGAAGGTCGCGAGTTTCTTCTTCTCGGATTCGAGGCTGCCGAGGAAGCGCCGCGTCGCGGCGAGCAGATCAGCCGCAGAGCCAAGCCCGGCCTGCGCCATCGCGCGCTGCGGCAGGGCGGTCGCCGCCGCGAGCACTGAGCCCGCAAGAATGATGCTGCGGCGATCGACAGGATGGTTGCGCATGAACGCCTCCGTTCCGCCATTCAACGCCCAATCGCGTGCAAGCTTAAGTGCGGCAGCATCGCTCTCACGCGAACGTGACCTTTGCGGCGGCGCTACATCAGCTTTTCCTCGCGCAGCACCTCCACGGCAATGCGATGCGCTTCGTTCGCCGCCGGTATTCCGCAATAGAGCGTCAGCAGCAGCAGAATTTCCTGTATCTCTTCGGCCTTGCAGCCGTTCTTGACCGCACCTTTCAGGTGCACGCGCAGTTCGTTCGCGTGTCCCGCCGCCGCCATCATGGCGATCATCGCGAGCGACTTGGTCGCGGGCGGCAGCGCAGAGCGGCTCCATACATCACCATACGCATAGGCGTTGATGATGTGCTGCAAGGGTTTTCCGAAGTCGCCGAACGCCGTCGAGCGCTTCTCCACCGCCTCGCGCCCGAACATCTTCACGCGCAGAGCGAGTCCCTTGTCGTGTTGCTCCTGAGTGTCCATCCATTCCGCTCCCGTTGCGATTATGGCCGATCATGGCATGATCGCGCCGCTTCCACCTCCCCTCTTCCGGACACACATGATCGACGCTGCCATCATCGGCCTCGGACGCTGGGGCAAGGGAATCGTCCAGTCCGTGCAGGGCAAGAGCAAGCGCCTGCGTTTCATCCGCGGCGTGAGCAAGGAGCCGGACGACGTCCGCGACTTCGCCAAGACGCACAACTTTGAGCTCTCGACGGAGTTCTCCGACGCCATCGCGGACCCGCGCGTGAAAGCCGTCATGCTGGCGACGCCGCATTCGCTGCACATCGACCAGATCGTCGCCGCCACGGCCGCCGGCAAGCACGTGTGGTGCGAGAAGCCGCTGGCGCTGACGCTCAGCGAGGCGCAGCGCGGCATCGCTGCTGTGAAGAAGTCCGGTGTCGTCTTCGCGCTCGGCAACAACAAGCGCTGTTTCCCCTCGATGACGGCGCTGCGGCGCGTGGTAACCGATGGCACCATCGGCGACGTGCTGCACGTCGAGGCGCATTTCTCCAACGAGCATTCGACCCGCGTCGTCCCCGGCGGCTGGCGCGACGATCCGAGCGAGTCGCCCGGTGGCGGGCTGACCGGCGCGGGCCTGCATCTCATCGATGCGCTGGTCAGCGTCGGCGGACCGATCGCCGACATCGATGCGCGGCTGTTCGAGCGCAAGCCGCCGCCCGATCCGCGCGACGTCATCGCCGCGCAGGTGCAGTTCACCAGCGGTGCGACCGGACAACTCGCCAGCGTGCGTGCCGCGCCGGCTTACTGGCGCGTGCACGTGTTCGGCACGAAGGGTTTCGCGGAGGCGCGCGACGAGACGACGCTCACGCTCGGGCTGATCGGCCAGCCGCCGAGGACCGAAACATTCGCACCGGCGGATTCGCTCGCGTTGCTGCTGGAGTCTTTCGCCGAGGCGATTGAAACCGGAACGCCGTTCCTCGTGCCGATCCCCGAAATGCTGGCTGTTGTCGGCACCTTCGAGGCGGCGATCAAGTCACTCGACGCATGGCAATCCGTTCGCGTCGCGTCAGGCTGATTTCTTTCGCCGCACCATCAGGGCCAGCACCACCGCGATGGCGGAGGTCGCGGTATACATCATGAACGCGTTGAGATAGCCGATCATCGCGGCCTGCCGGTTGATCTCGCGCGCGACCTTCATCAGCCCCGCGACTGTATCGAAATTCCACGCCCCGACGATGGCCGGCAGCGTCAACGCATCGTTGAACGGCGTGATCATCTCGGCCATGCGGCTGTAGTTCGCGCCCGTGGCGCGCACGATCTCGGCGATCGACAGTGAGATAAAGAAGCTCGATCCGATGTTGCGCAGCAAGTGAAACACCGACGAGGCCTCGGCGCGATGCTTCGGATCGAGCGTGTCGAAAGCCACAACCGTCATCGGCACCCACACGGTGCCGACCGCAAAGCCCTGCACGGCGCTGTTCCACAGCAATGTTTCCAGCGGCACGTTGAGGTCGAAAGTCAGCATCCAGAAGCCGGCAAGGGATTGCCCGCCGAACCCAAGCGCCATGCTGATACGCGGATCGATCCGCGTCATGAATCCTGCTGCGAGAAACCCAAGCGTCATCCCGGCGCCGCGCGCGCCGATCACCTGCCCGACCAGCATGTCGCTGTAGCCCGCGTGCTGCTGCAACAGCGGTGGCAGCAGCACCATCGGGGTGAAGTTCAGCATGCCATAGATCGTCACCAGCACGAGGCCGATGGCGTAGTTGCGATCCGTGAGCAGTTTCAGGTTCAGGAACGGGGTGCTGGTGGTCAGGCAGTGGAACAGGAAGATGTAGAACGCCACCGCCGCGATCACGCACTCGACGATGATCTCGGTCGACTGAAACCAGTCGAGCCGCACGCCGCGCGCCAACACGAGCTGGATCGCCGACAGCGCGACCGAGAGCGCGATGAATCCGGTCCAGTCGAAGCGCGCGCGCTGCGGCGGCCCGTCCGCGCGCAGCGTGAGTTGCATGCCGATCAGCGAGGCGACGCCGACCGGCACCAGCATGTAGAACGCCCAGCGCCAGCTATAGGCTTCCGCCAGATAGCCGCCAAGGATCGGCCCGAACACCGGCGCGACCGCGACCGCCATGCCGAACAGCCCGAGCACGCGCGTGTGCTGGCGGCGCGGAAACGTGTTGAGAATGATCGTCTGCGACAGCGGCACCACGGGCGCGCCCGTCCCGCCCTGGATGATGCGCCAGAACACCAGCGACTCCAGCGATTGCGCCATGCCGCATAGCAGCGTTGCCAGCGTGAACACGCCGATCGACCACACCATCACGCGCTTCTCGCCGAAGCGCGCGACGAGCCAGCCGGTCATCGGCGTCACGATGGCGGTGGCAAGGATGTTGAACGTCATCGCCCAGGCGATTTCGTCCTGCGTCGCCGACATCGCGCCCTGCATCTGCGGCAGGATCGTCGAGGTCGTCAGCAGCGCGGTACCGTAGAGCGAGGACGCCAGCACCACCGTCATGAGCGTCAGGAACCGCTGCATCGCGGTCATGCTGTACGCAGCGCTGTCGGCGTCCGTGGTGGCGGCGGCGGTCATGTTTCAGGCAATGGTAAGCAATGCAATGGTAACCTAGCTTACCATCTCGCCCCCCGCTATAGTTGTTCCTGCATGCCTAATACTGATCAATTCGTTGGGACGATGATGGCGGACGTCGCGCGCCTGCTGCGCACGTCGTATGACCGGCGCGTGCGCGGGCTTGGCCTCACGCGCGTACAATGGCTCGGGCTGACGCGGCTGTATCGTCATCCGGGCGCATCGCAGTCCGAGTTCGCCGACCTGATGGAGATCGAGAAGGCGACTGCGGGCCGTCTGATCGACCGGCTGGAGGCGAAGGGCTGGGTGCGCCGCAGCGCGCAGAATGGCGACCGCCGCGTGAAGCGCATTTACCTCACGCCGGAGGCAAAGCGCATCCACAAGCGGCTCTGGCATATCGCCGAAGCGAATGTCGAGGATGCGTTGTCGGACTTGTCCGCTCGCGAGAGCGAGCAGTTTGCCGAACTTCTGGCGCGCGTGAAGAAGAGCCTTGTCGAAATGGTCGAGCGCGGCCCGAACGGAAACGGCACAATGACGGCACGGGCAGCGCGTTTGCAGCGCCATGGCGTACGCCAGAACGGCAACGGGATCGCGGCGCCATGAGGATGCTGCGCCCCCTCGCGCTGATCGGCGTGCCGGCGCTTGTGCTGGTTGGTGCGCTGATGTTCTGGCTGCAGGGCGGGCGCTATGCGTCCACCGAGAATGCCTTCGTGAAGGCCGACATCGCTCAAATGTCGAGCGAAATTCCCGGCCGCATCGTCGAGGTGCGCGTGCGCGACCATCAGGCTGTCGCGGCCGGCGACGTGCTGCTCCGCATCGATCCCGAGCCCTATCGGCTCGCGCTCGCCAAGGCGGACGCCGAGGTCGACAGCGCGCGCTCCGCCGTCGAGCAGCTCAAGGTGAGCCTGCGCGAGACACGCGCGGAATTCACCGAGGCCGAGAACCGTCTCGCGTTCTATGAGGCGCAGGCGAAGCGCCAGCGCGAACTGTCCGGCCGCGGCGTCAGTTCGGCGACTCGGGTCGAGCAGGCCGACAGTGACGAGCAGCAGCAGCGTGATCGCGTCGCGATGCTTCAGCAGCGCATCGCGCGCGTGATGGCCGCGCTCGGCGGCGATCCCGACAAAGCGACGGACCGCTTTGCGGCTGTGCGAGAAAAGCAGGCGCTGCGCGACCGCGCCGCGCTCGATCTCTCCTATACCGAGATCAAGGCACCGCGCGCCGGAACGGTGCTGAACTTCCGCCTTCAGCTTGGCGAGCAGGTGAAGGCGCAGACGCCGCTGTTCTCGCTCGTTGCAGACCGGCGGCCGTGGGTCGAGGCGAATTTCAAGGAGACCGACCTCACCTATGTGAACGTCGGCCAGCGCGCGACCGTCGTGCTCGAAATGCACCCGGACATCACGTGGGAGGCCGAGGTCGAGAGCATCTCGCCTGCGACCGGCGCCGAATTCGCGATCCTGCCGCCACAGAACGCGAGCGGAAACTGGGTCAAGGTGGTGCAGCGCCTGCCGGTTCGGCTGCGCCTCGTCGAGCGCGCGAACGAACCCTCGCTGCGCGCCGGCATGACGGCCTACGTGAGCATCGATACGAAGCGCCAGCGCAGCCTGTCGTCGATCTTCGGCAGCGGGCCCGCAGCGGCGCATAAGTAGCTGCGAACTCAGGATCGTAGCCCGGGTAGAGCGCAGCGAAACCCGGGACATCTTTCTGTATTGAAACAGCGGCCCTAGGTATCGCTCCGCTCCACCCGGGCTACGAGATCACTTACTGCTGCGCGATCCCCGCTGCCTCGCGCACTTTGGTCCATCGCGCCAGCTCGGCCAGCATGAACTTGCCGAACTCCTCCGGCGTCGAGCCCTTCACGGTGACGCCGGCCTTGTTCAGCTTCTCGCGCACGCCCTCGTCCTTCAGCGCTTCGTTCAGTGCCTTGTTCAGCTTCGCGACGACCTCCGGCGGAATGCCGCGCGGGCCGAAGAAGCCATACCAGGTGGCGACGTCATAGCCGGACATGGCCGCGGTCTCGGAAATCGACGGCACATTGGGCACGGCGCTGAAACGTTCCTTCGAGGTCACCGCGATGGCCTTGAGCGAGCCCGACTGTACCTGTCCGATCACCGGCAGCACCGTGTCGAACAGCACGTCGACCTGCTTGCCGAGCAACGCCGTCAGCGCTTCGGGCGTGGTGCGAAACTGCACCGACAGCGTGTCGATACCGGCCATCTGCTTGAACAGTTCGCCCGCCATGTGCTGCGTGGCGCCGAAGCCGGGGCTCGCGACATTGACCTTGCCGGGATTGGCCTTCGCGTGAGCAATCAGCTCGGCAATGGTGGCGGCGGGAAAGTCGGGGCGCGCCACCAGGATCAGGCTGGCGGTGCCGACCTGCGAGATCGGCTCGAATGCCGTCGCCGTGTCGTAGCGCAGCGATTTGTTCATGGCGCCGGCGATGATCTGCCCGGCGGTCATCACGCCGATCGTGTAGCCGTCCTTCTCGGCACGCGCGATCAGCTCGTTGCCGATCGTCCCGGCCGCGCCCGGCTTGTTCTCGACCACCACCGGCTGGCCGAGCTTGTCCTGCAGTGCCTGTCCAAAAATGCGGCCGACGATGTCGCCACCGCCGCCCGGCCCGAACGGCACGATGATGCGGATCGGCTTGTTCGGGAAATCCTGTGCGGCAGCGGGCGTTGCGAGCAACACGCAGGCCGCAACGGCCGCCATAGCGAACTTCAGCATCGGGCAATCCTCCGGGGCGCCATTGATCAGGCGACTTGCCCGCAGTGTGCCGGTTTGCCCACCCGCATGTCGAGGGGGTGTCTCGCTACCCTTCAGTCGAGCTGTTCGATCCCCAGCTCCTTGAGCATCACGGCGCCTTCTTTGGCCGTATCCGCGATGATCCTGGCGAATTCGTCGACCGAGGACGACTGCGGGATCACGCCGGTCTTCTCGATCACGGTCTTGAACTCCGGCGACGCGATGGCCGCCGCGACATGCTTGTTCAGCGTTTCGAGGACAGGCCGCGGCGTGCCGGAGGCCGCGCACACGCCCCACCAGCCGTAATTCACGATGTCGGTGCCCTGCTCCTTCAAGGTCGGCACATCCGGCGCGATCGGCAGACGCTCCGGGCTCGTCATGCCGATGATCTTCACCTTCTTGCCCTCGTGAAGAGGGATCGTCACCGCCAGCGGCCCGACCATGAAATCGAGCCGCCCGGCCGCGATCTCCTGCACGGCCGGTCCGGTGCCGCGGAACGTGACTCCGGTCATCTGGATGCCTGCGGTCTTTTCGAGCTGCTTCGCGAGCAGCTCGGTGACAGAGCCCGAGCCGACTTTGCCGTAGTTGAGTGCGCCGGGCTTGGACTTGGCGTGCGCGATGAAACCCTTCAGGTCGCTCGCTGGATACTCGGCCGGGATCGTGAAGGCGTAATACGCCTTCTGCACCATCGACACTGGCGCGATGTCGTCGAGCTTGTAGGTGACCTTCTTGTAGAGCAGCGGATTGATCGCATCGATGTACGAGCAGAGCAGCAGCGTGTGCCCGTCGCGCGGCTGCGCCAGCATTTCGTTCAGCGCGATCATGCCGGCCGCACCGGTGCGATTGTCCACGATCACCGGCTGATTAAGCGAGACGCGCAGCTTCTCGGCGATGATGCGCGCCGGCACATCGCTTGGCCCGCCGGCCGGGAAGCCGACCAGGATGCGCAGCGCCTTGTTCGGAAAGTCCTGCGCGGCCGCGCCGGACGCGAGCAGCACCAGTGAAGCCGTCAACAGCGCGCGCAACATCATTCCCCCCATAGTTTCATTCTCGCAGCGTCATGCATTATATGCGCGAACCCCATTCGAGAAAGCACGATGACGCCGCAAGAACTCAAAGATGCCGTCCCACGCGGGATGCTCTCCTTCCCACTCACGGATTTCGGCGCGGACGGCGAGTTCGACCCGAAGGCCAGCACGGCGCGGCTCGAATGGCTGTCAAAATACCCGTCATCCGCGCTGTTCATGGCGGGCGGCGCTGGCGAATTCTTCTCGCTGACGCCCACGGAATTCAGCGCCGTCATCGATACGGCGGTGAAAGCCACCGGTGGGAAAACGCCCATCATCGCGGGCTGCGGCTACGGCACGCGCACCGCGATCGAATACGCCAAGGAAGCCGAGAGCCTCGGTGCGGACGGCCTGCTGCTGATGCCGCCCTATCTGGTCGAGGCCTCGCAAGAGGGCCTGCGCGCGCACATCACGGCGATCTGCAAGGCCACCAGGCTCGGCGTCATCGTCTACAACCGCGCGAACTGCCGCCTCAGCCCCGCCACCACCGCGCGGCTCGCCGCCGATTGCCCGAACCTCATCGGCTTCAAGGACGGCGTCGGCGATCTCGAAGTGCTCGCGGCCACGCGCGCCACGGTCGGCGATCGGCTGATCTTCATCAACGGCATGCCGACCGCCGAGACATACGCCGCGGCGTTTCAGGCGGCCGGGTGCATCACGTACTCCTCCGCGGTGTTTAACTTCATCCCGCGCACGTCGCTGAAATTCTTCGACGCGATCCGGGCAAACGACCAAGCGACTGTCGACGCGCTAATGCGCGATTTCTTTGTTCCCTACGTGCGCCTGCGCGCGCGCCAGCCGGGCTACGCGGTGAGCATCGTGAAGGCAGGCGCCGATGTTGTCGGCCGCGGTGCCGGAAAGGTGCGCGCGCCGCTGTCCGATTGCACCGCGGAGGAAATCCGCGACCTGAAGGCGCTGATCGACAAGATGGGCCCGCAGGACTAGTCCGGGATATAGCCATGCGCCGCCCGCTTGGCGGGCGGCTGCCCCGCGGGCTATGATCGCCCCCTACCGATCACCAGACCAAGAACCCATCTTTGTCAGACCGGAGCACGCCGCGAGACGTCACGGCGCGCGAGACGTTTTCGATCAGGAGCGATCATGAAATTCGGCGTGGGTCAGCCCATTCGGCGCGTTGAAGACCAGAACCTCATCACCGGCAAGGGCCGCTACACCGACGACATCCATCTCGAAAAGGCCGCCACCGCCGTCGTGTTCCGCGCGCAGGTCGCGCACGCGAACATCCGCAAGCTCGACGTCACGGCGGCGCGCAAGATGCCGGGCGTGCTGATGATCCTCACCGGCGACGACGTGGCCGCAGACGGCCTCGGCAACGTCCCCTGCACCGCCCCGCTCAACAGCCGCGATGGCAAGCCGCGCCACGATACGCCGCGCCCCGCGCTTGCTATCGGCAAGGTGCGGCATCTCGGGCAGCCGGTCGCGCTGGTGATCGCCGAAACACTGCTTCAGGCGCAGGACGCCGCCGAGGCCATCGACATCGACTACGAGACGCTGCCAGCCGTCACCGACGGCCGCGCCGCCCTCAAGAAAGGCGCGCCGCAGCTCTTCGACTCGATCCCCGGCAACCTCGTGTTCGACTGGGACAACGACACGTCCGACTTCGCCGCGACCGACGCCGCCTTCGCGAAGGCCGCGCACGTGACGAAGATCGAGATCATCAACAACCGCCTCGTCTGCAATTCGATGGAGCCGCGCAACGCCATCGGCGACTGGGATGCGGCGGCGCAGCGACCCGTGCTCTACACCGCCACGCAGGGCTCGCACATCGTGCGCGACACGATGGCCGAGATGGTCCTCAAGCTGCCCAAGGATAAATTGCGCGTCATCACGCCGCCGAATGTCGGCGGCGGCTTCGGCATGAAGGCGTTCGTTTATCCCGAGCAGGTGCTGGTCGTGTGGGCCGCGAGCAAGCTCAAGCGCCCGGTGCGCTGGCAGTCGGATCGCTCGGAAGCCTTCCTCTCCGACAATCAGGGCCGCGACCACATCACCAAGGCCGAACTGGCGCTCGACGCCAAGGGCAAGTTCCTCGGCATCCGCGTGGAGCTGATCGCGAACATCGGCGCGTATCTCTCGCCGGCCGGCGCATTCGTTCCGACGCGCTCGACCGATCTCATCTCCGGCCTCTACACGACGCCCGTCATCGCCATCAACGTGAAAGGCGTGTGCACCAACACGGTGCCGGTGTGCGCCTATCGCGGCGCGGGCCGTCCGGAGTCGTCCTATCTCATCGAGCGTCTCGTCGATGCGGCGGCGCGCGAGCTGAACATGTCGCCGGACAAGATCCGCCGCCTCAACCTGATCCCGAAGAAGGCGATCCCCTACACGTCGCCGACGAAGCTTTATTTCGACAGCGGCGAGTTCGTGGAGATCATGGACGCCGCGATGGAGAACGCGGACTGGAAGGGCTTCAAGGCCCGCAAGAAAGAGAGCAGGAAGCGCGGCAAGCTGCGCGGCATCGGCATGGCGACCTACACGGAGCGTTGCGGCGGCGGCATGCCGGAGAGCGCCGGCATCGAGTTCAAGGGCGACCGCATCGACTTGGTGATGGGCAATCAGGAGTACGGCACCGGCCTCGTCACCGCCTACAAGCAGATGATCTCGGACCGGCTCGGCGTCGATGCCGACCGCGTCGATGTCGTCTACGGCGACAGTGACCGCTCGCCGCGCGGCCTCACCGGCGGCTCGCGCGCGCTGCCCGTCGGCGGCTCGGCAATCCACGAGGCCTCGCTCAAGGTCATCGAGAAGGGCAAGCAGATCGCCGCGAACCTGCTGGAGGCCGCCTCCGTCGACATCGAGTACGGCAACGGCGAGTTCCGCATCGTCGGCACGGATCGCCACGTCGATCTGTTCGATGTCGCGAAGGCCGCCAGCGATCCCGCGAAGCTGCCGCCCGGCATGGCGCCGGGCCTCGACACCGTGCATGTGCAGACGCCCGCGGGCGCCACATTCCCGAACGGCTGTCACATCGCCGAGGTGGAGGTCGATCCCGACAGCGGCATCACGACGATCCTGCGCTACACGGTGGTCGATGACTTCGGCG
>VFQQ010003824.1_pt1 | contig 14086 bp, 25 predicted proteins | sample 3512341 | NCBI WGS metagenome assembly VFQQ01 (sample SAMN10412373, study PRJNA504923) | tailings metagenome | isolation source: Relicate 2 Philex TSF1 revegetated site | place: Philippines: Tuba, Benguet | collected 2017-08-29 | reverse complement strand
CGAGCTGCCCGTTCGAGTGCCCTAGCGCCCCCCCCTGACGCTCGCGTCCCTCCCACGCCGCCCCCAGCCACGGCTCACATCCAACCTTACTCTCACCACCCCTGCAGGCGCGGCCCGCGGCCCGGCGCACCCTTGTGCGCCACCGCCGCCGCCCAGCTGCTGCCGCCGCCGGCGGCGGCGACCTGCACCAGCCTGCTGAAGAGGATGAGCCTGAAGGCTCTTCTATCCCAGACACCCTGCCGCTCGCCACGGCTGACAGCGACTGGCGCGCGTTCCGCGCCAAGCTGGTTGCCTCCTCCAAAGCCTCGACCGCAGCCGACGAGGCGAGCGCCGGCGGCAGCGGCTCGGCGGCGGCGGCGGGCACGGCTGATGCCCCCTGGGCCCACAGCCTGCCTGGGCCCGAGCAGGGCTGCCTGCTGCTGGTGAGACGACGCAGGGTAGGGGGTGGCGTGAAAGAGAGCGTGCTTGTGCTGCTGGGATGGCGCGATTGCTTGCAGAGCGTTCTGTGATGCCGGCCGAGCGAGCGGCCCGCGATTTTTTATTGCTGCTTGTGGCCTCGCGATGGTCCTGCTGTGCTGCGGACGCAGCTGCAGTCCAACCCAGCCCAGGTTCCCCAAAAGGCAGCCTGGGCATGCTTCCAAGATGGCGTTGACTCTGCTGTGGCTCTCACACACAGCTGCCGCTCTGCCCTGCTGCAGGCCTCCCCGCTGATGTTTGCCACCAGCCAGCAGTACTTCAGCATGGCGGTCATCCTGCTGTTCTCCCACGACGAAAACGGGTCGGCGGGCATCATCCTGAACCGGTGAGAGGCACAGGGGTGCCACATTCAGGACTAGCACTTGGGTGTGCGCAGTTTGGGTGCTGCAGCCCCAACCTCCCTCTCGCCTTGCACTGCGTGCCCCTCCCGTCAACCAACAAATTGTCCAACCTCTCTCCCTCTCTCTCTCCAATCATTTACAGCCCAACCGAGTACCGCGTCGGCGACCCGGGCTCCCTCCCCCCACGTATTGTTCACTCAGTCAATTCTAAATGACCGCGTTTCCTCCTTCCTCCGCAGCCCAACCGAGTACAAAGTGGGCGACCTGGGCGCGGGGGCCGCCTCGCTGCAGCCAGAGCTCTCACCCTGCACCCTCTACCTCGGCGGTGATGTGGGGCAGGAGTCGGTGCACCTGCTGCACGGCGTGTGGGGGCTGCAACACTCAGCCGAAGTCATCCCGGGCGTGTTTGTGAGTTGCGCTTGCTGCTGCTGTGTTGCTCATGACCATCTGCTGCTGCTGGTGCTTGCTGCCTGCTGACTGCACTGCGTCCTGGGGCCTGCAGCAGTGGGCGGAGCTTCGCCTGCCTGCTATGTTTGATAGCCTCCGATTGATGACGAACCCTGCTCCCTGTGTCTGCAGCTGGGCGGGTTTGAGGATGCCAAGCGGGGGCTGGCGGAGGGGCGCTACAAGCCGGAGCAGTTCAAGGTGCTGACGCGCTACGCAGGTGAGAGGGCTGGACGCTTTGTGCGTGCATTGTGAGGGCTGCCAACGAGTGAAAGAGTTTCAGGGCGCTGGCGCCGAGAATATGCAGGGGCAGCTGGGCGGGAGGCCCAGCGGCAGCCTGGCTGGCAGCAGCTGCGCAGGGTGCTCTGCTCTCTTGAGCCCTGCTCTCTTTTAGGGCATTGTCGAATCCTCGGCTGCCTCTGCTGCCCTCCGCACAACGCAGGATGGGGCCCCGGCCAGCTGGCGGCGGAGTGCCGGCGCGGCGTCTGGCTGTGCGTCTCAGCCAACAAGCATGCCATCTTCCGGTGTGTGAGAGTGCACTGCAGGGGCACAACGAGGGAGAGCAAAAGACTGAGAGTGTTTGTGCGTGACAGCCAACAGCATGCCATCTGCCAACTTGCATGCCTGCTGTTCATGTGGTGTGATTTTTTGCAGGCAGCTGTGTTGGCCTGGTGTCGTTTACTGGGCCTCACAAACTCGGTCTGCAGCTTTGACTCACAAGTCACATGAGGGATGGTCCTTTGATGGTACCGCTCCGCAGGACCACGCTGGAAGGGCAGCTGGTGGCGGACACCACCGCCTTTGGGCGGCCAGACGTGGCAGAACTCTGGCACTACATGGCGCAGGTGCATAATGAAGACAGCAGCATGCCGGCGTTGCAATTTGTCGCAGGGCGGTCCACAGCTTGTTTGTTGGTGGACGTTCTGGCCTGACCAACAGCAGCCCGACCAATGCTTGCACGACCCACCTCACCACCCCTGGCTGCCCACCCCACCCCCTGCCATGCGCAGCTCGCTGGCGGCGACCTGGCAGCGCTGAGCCGGGAGGTCAAGGGAGTGACGGATCCTGATATCCAGCGGGCAGCAGGCGGCGGCGGGCTGGGTCAAGAGGAGGCAGAAGAGAGTGACCAAGAGAGCGAGCCCCGCAGCAGCAGCGGCAGCAGCAGTGCTGCATCGCTGGGCGGCGGCGGCGGCGGCGACCCCAGTGCCATGCACCGCGCGCAGCAGGCGCGGTGGCAGCAGCAGCGGCGGCGCACACGCCTGACGGAGAGCGACTATCGAGACGGGGCGGGCATCTGAGCAGCGGGGGCTGAGCTGCTGGAGCTGCCCTGCTCTTTCGTGGCAGCGCTGCCTTCTGTTTCTGCCCGTCTGGTTGCTGCCCGGCTGCGCTCCTGCAAGCGCTGCGTGTTGTATGTGCAGCGTGCCCTTGAGCTGGCTCGCTGTTTGTGCCTTTGTGTGCGGCTGTCCTGCCCCTGTGGCCGCGTTTTCGCAAAATTTTCTGTCGGCTCCCGCTGGGACGCGTGGCCCAATTCCTCATGTTCTGTAAGCACCTCGGCTTCAATAGAATGCAATAGAATGGTTGAGTGGAGACCGGAGAGTGGACACCAAAACAGCTAAAGTGCAGCAGTAGGGATGTGAGTGGAGGCACATGTGCGGCCCGTTGGGCTTTGTGTGCATTCCTTCGAACAGCAGATGGCCGGAAGTTCTAAGGGCAGGACTAAAGATGAGAGATCAACAACCAAATCACTCAGTCAATAAAAGGGGGCGTGACAACAACAAAAGTGCTTGGGAAGCTTTGCTCGTTGATAGGACAAATCGGGCTGTTGGAGGAGAGCGCTGTGAATGAAACGAGGAGGAAGAGCGCTCAATGTGTGGGCGATCAAGAAGGGCAGTGTGGGGCAGGCGGACGCACAAGAGATCAACTTCAAAACACCAACTGTTTGCCATAGCTAATAGTGCAAAAATGGGGGGTCGACATTGGAAAATGTGGCACAGTGGCGGCTTCCCCAAAGGGCAAGCCGACACGTGCACAGTGTTAGCATTCACACAAATCGGGCGTGCCTGCCTTGGGTTGAAGGGTGCACTGCTGGTTGTGCAGCATGGGGTGGTGTGACGGGATAAGTATGAATGGTCGACTAAAACCAACGCATTAACAAACGCTAACAAGCTCGAATAAATGAAGGCGCCTGGCGCCACCGCATGCTGCCGCCGGCAAGAGTGGCAGCATTGGGTTGGTGGGTGGGCTGCCTGCCTGGCCTGCAAGCGTGTGTCTTGGGTTGAGTGGGGGTGCTCGAGGCCGCGGCTGCTGCCGCACAGAGGCCACCGTGCAGTGCAGTGACTTGTGCGAATCACTTGTCGCACTTGGGCACAGGAGTTTGGACGATGGGAATGCTCCTGCATGTGCAAACGAAGGAGGCGGGTTGTTAGTTGGGCAAGAAATCAGTTCGAGGGCAGGGCCCGGAGGCTGGTCTACCATGCCATGGCAAACCAAGCAGCCCTGCTGCCGCGTGTTTCATCTACAGCCACAGCCTGCTGCTCAGCACGGCCAGAACGGGGGCTGTTCAACGGCAGTGCTGCAGCTGCATAGGGCAGGGCAACCACCCACTCAATCGGCTGGTGCTAGTTCTACATCGACTTAGTCACATACACCTAGGGGCCACATCCAATCAACCTGAGCGCACCAGGTCTTGCGGAAGAAGAGGAGGTTGAGCCAGGCGCCAAACTCAAACGCGCCGTTGCCCTGCCGGTTCAAGGGAGGAGAGGCGGGTGCAATCATTGCCAGCAAGGTACCATGATTGTCCCTGCAGCAGCTCAGTTTCAGGCCATGCGTTTTCATGTGGCTCCATCAAGCCCATTTGAGCGTATAAAACTTGTCAGATAAAGCGCGAAAGGCTCACCGGCTTCCACTGGCAGAAGTCCACGCACCTGCAGAAACGGTCCCGCAAGCGGCGGCAGTTTGGAGCGGGCAGCAGGCACAGCAACAGCAGCGGTCCGGTGGCGGCAGCAGCGCCTACCGACAGGCATGGAGTATTGCCCTGGGCGCTTACTTGAGCACCCTATTGTAGGCTGAGGGGTAGTACTGCTTAGTAAATGCACACATCGGGTTCCCTGCACCGTCGTCCAGCTGAATGCGGCCGCCAATCTCAAAGCCCGCTGCAAGCATGGCAGCCGTTGTGCATGCACGGCATGCGAAGGTTGGTGCAGCTGGCACGCCCGTAAGCTGGCTGCACACTGGCCGCACACAGGCAGCGGCAGGCGACAGCCGCTGGGCATAGATCAGCGCATGAGCAGGACAGGGATGCTGTCGCGCTGCAGCAGGCATTTCCCTCTGCTGCGCAGGGACAGTGCAACGCAGTGAGCGGCATGCTTACCGAACAGCAGGCCAGCGCCAACTGTGCCTTGGAATTGGCTTGCGTATGGGTAGATCTGCAGTGCCATGAGCGGCAACGCGACAGCAGTGCAGAGTTGTTGAGCGCTTGCTGACGCGTACGTCCATTGGTGGCAATCGTGCCCAGTGAGGGGGCATATGTGCAGCGCCATGGCATGCATTGGCGTAGCGGCGCGGCTGTCATGCTCAGCCATCGACCGTGCCAGGCGGGCATACACTGCCGCCCATCAAGCCAGCTAGCGCTCACACATTGCCGGGGCATGCTGGCCCTCGCTGCATCTTTGGTCACCCTTTGCTTACCGTCAACGTGGCAGTCGCACACACTGACATTCCAAGCTTCTTTAGAATCTCTGCAAGTGATCAAGCGGCAAGGTTGTGGCCAGATGGGCGGCTGCGGCTGGTATTGTACGCATGTCACAGCAGCAGCCACCCGCCTCCACCACTCTGCTGGCACCCAGCCCAGTGCGCAGCGATGCAACCCTGCAAGACCAGGCTCACTTTCAAGACCTTCGATGCCGATGCACAGGCCAAAGTGTCTGTAGGCAGTGGGCGGGATTGGGAGGGGATTTGCTGCGCCGCGGCAGGCTGTATAACCTGGGCATGCTGGGCGGGGCATGCCATAGGCCACCAGCCAGCAGGCCTCAGCTACCCGCGCTGGTTGGGAGGCACTTACACGTCAAACTTGAACTGGGTGGCAAAGCTGACAGCCATGTTGGCGATGATCCTCTGCAGCTCCGGACAGTATAAAGTGAGCAAGCACTCAGCAGTGGTCTCCCGGCAAGCAGAGCGCCGGGCAGCCAGCAGCACGCGCAGTTACAAAAGGCGAGTGTTGCTGCTGCAATCCCTGCAGCAATTCCTCATTGCATGCACAAATGCACGGATGGCAGCGCTGCACCTCGTCTGCCAGGTTCAGCGGGTTGCATCCGTTATCCAAGCAGTACCACACAGTGTCAGCTGCCATCTTCAGCACTCCAAGGCAGCCCTGGCCCCCTGAAAGGTGTGTGTACAATGGGAGGGAGGCGTTGCAGCTGCAAAGCTGGTTGCTGCTGAAGGACGGCAGCTGGCACATGACCGCCATGCTCGATCGCCTGCCGAAGCTCGGGATACCCCGCCCAGATGCCGCTGCCACCCTGCCCATCCAACAGCACGCCAGCAAACACACACAGCGGCATGGTGAACAGATGGTCAGTGGCGCACCGACAGTGACGAACAGAGGAAGCTCCGGAATCTGCGGCAGCAGGCGGAGCCCTGTGACACCCGTCCAGCATCAGTGTACACGTGCGCGGGCGTGACACTGTGCGCAGCTTGCCGCACAGGCTGTGATACTGTCCGACGCCAGCTGGATGCACCATGACACACAGCAACCTCTGGCCAGCATGCAGCACCAGCCGTCCATCGTCTGGCCGGCAGCTTGCCTGGAACTCGCAGTCCAAAGACTCGCAGAAATAGTCCCGGCCATCACCTGCACGTGTGTGCAAAGCGCAAACACGGGCGCTGAGCGCGCTTTAGCAAGGCAGCTTGCAACCAGCGCTCGATAATGCTGCTCTGCAGACGCCTGCAGCGTGGCGCTCCTGCTGCGCCTCCCAGCCAACTTCGCACCCCAGCCAGACCCACTGATAATTATAGATATCTTCTGAGGCCAGGCCCGCCCCAAACCGCTCACCAAGCAGGATCTGCAGGAAGTTGTCAAAGCCGCTGCACGTGAACTGCATGCTGCGCCGCGGGCCGCGCACAAAGGGGCGGTTGCCGCTGACGGGCCCACGAGTGCGCCCGCCGGCGCCCGGCAGCTTGCTGGGGGGGCGGATGCCTTTGTGCCAGTCGGCCATTTGCTTGCCAGCGACAGCGGATTGCGCGTCCATAAAGCTGTCCATCTCCAGGGTCGAGAGCGACTCGGCGGAAACATAGGGGTGTGTGGGGTCGCACAGCTGGTACTTTACCTGCATTGCAATCCAGCCGCAAGACAAGCGGACAAGCCCCTTGAAGGGCATGAACAGACAAGCGCGCTGGGTGGCTGGCTTGCATGCAACTTGCCATGCAGGCCCGCAAGGTGCATGTGAGCATGCCAGAGCACCTTGCACTGAACTGTTATTGAAGGCCCCCAGTTCCGGCCCAGCACCCACCTTGCCAGGGAGCTGCATCTTCAGCACTTGCTTGCACGCCTCGCCGCGCGTCATTCCCTCAGGGCCTTTCAGCAACGGCGGCACCACAGAGGGGTTGGCTTTGAGCAGCTTGACGGTGGACGGCTGGGAGTAATATCGGGCCAGCCTCACAGCGTCAGTGTGGATGGCAGCTGCCACGCCGGCATTCGGGATGGCTTGCCAGCTCAGGCTGCCGCCGCCGATCATCGGAGGCACGGTCTTTCTCCAGTACGCCAGCGAAGCGGCCAGGCTGGCGGGTTGGCTGGCGGGTTTGACGCCGCCACCGGCAGCGGTGGGCGACTTGCGGGCGCTGGTCGGCTGGCCGCCGCTGGACAGAGCATCCAGAGCATTCAGCAGGTCGATGTGGTCGGCGATACGCCCACGCTGCGCAGCATGCACAGCATGCCTGGTCAATGTTAGGGCAGGTCAGGTTGCAAAGCAGATGTGCATGCTGCACCAAGACGCGGCGGCACGAGGTTGCAGGCTTTGCACCGGCGTGCGGTGCCACCATTCCCATTGGTGAACACAGAACTGCCGCCCCCTCACATTCATGGCGCTGTCAATGATGACATCTGTGAGCAGGGAAGGAGCGAAACCTCACAGAAATGGGCCCACCATGCATGTGCGTAAGCAGGAGTGTGCGGCGGTGAGGGAGCGGCGCCGGCGCCGGCGCCGCCGCAACCCTCTCTGCCACTGATGCCGCCACCCCCCCCACCGACACCACCATCTTACTGGGATTGGCTGCTGCGCATGCGGCGAGCTGGGAGCTCAGGAGCAGGGCCAGCAGCGCCGCCCCGGTCGCCTGGCGTGTCGCGATGCTCATCACTGCTCGGTTTCGAACGTCGCAAAGGTTCGAAAATCTGTAGAAAGCGGGGGTGGCCTTGCGTCAGCGCTTAACCCGAGGGCGGGGCCGCTTGCCAACCACAGACTGCTCTCCTGCGCCCTCACCTTAGATAAACAGCTTTCAAATGTTTGAAGAGGCGGTTTGGGTTGCGTTTGAGCGCTCCAGGGAGGAAAGGACGCCATGCCGACCGGTGCCGCTGGGCACGCTTCGCGGCAGCCGAGCATTGATTGCAGGGGCCGCAGCATACCTGCATCCAGTAGGATAGCGTCCCCTTGAATGCAAATCAGACAAAGACGGCGCCCAGTGCCGGGTGCACGTCCCACCAGTGGCACCGCCGCTGGTCCTCCCACTTTGGCAGATGGCTTCCGCAGGCAGCTCCGCTGCTGCTGCTGTGGGATCCTGTGCTCGACCTGCCATTTGGGCTCAGGCTGAAGCGGTCTCAGTGTGCCACAGTCTCAATGTGCACAAAGAACCAGGATGCACGCCGTGAATCAGTACGGCTGCAAAGCTGGGGTGTTCGTCAGTTATGCCTGTCTGAGCGTGCCGCCGCGCGGCAACGGCCACTTACGATTCTACCTTCAGCAAAGCCTACCTACAAGTGAGTTCTAGAGAAATTAATGAAGGAGAAATCCATGAAAATACAAGACAATCTCAATCAGGATTAAGGGCTGTGCTGTTGGGACTCTGGCACTGCGGCTCAGCACCAAACACCCCAAAAGCAGTTCAGCTTGGCTTCCATCCAAACCATGGCTCGCTGCTCTTGGCCGCTGTCTGCAGCATCGCCTGAATGACGTCATCAGCTGGCACTCCTGGCAGGCCCAGTGTCGCTGCTGCTTGCTCTGTCAGCTGCGCAAGCAGGTCTCCCGCCTGCAACAAAGAGCAGGCAGCGCAGAGTGAGCAGCGCAGGTGCTGGGCCTGTTGCTTCGCATTTCAACTGTGTGGTGCCACTCAGTGGCTGGCGGACGCTGCATCCCTCCAGCATTTCACTCCAGCATGGCGGCAGGACCGCGGCAGGCAGCATATATCCCATCTGGCACGCAAGTCCTTGCTTTGGCGCGGCCTGCTGCGCACCTGCCAGGCCACGGAAGCTGTGAAGGCTAACAGCTCAGCGGTAGCGGCACGTTCGTTGCCCGCCTCCAGCGCTGCCATGTACCGCCCCTCCTGCAGACCCAGGGGGCAGCATTGGTTGGTTTCTGGCGCTGGTCCTGTGCAGAACAAGTACATCGGGCAGGGCCGGTGCAAGTTGGCATGTATGTATGGGGTGTGGCACACGACAACCCATCGCAGCGCGGTGCCCACTTGCCCTCATAAAATGAAGAATATAGGCACGCACCATGTCGGGCGCTTGCCGCTGCTCCACGTCAGCCTCAAACTCCAGGATGGCGGCTGTGGCATTCTGTGCAAGCGCAGCCCAGTCCTGCAAGCCAGTGACTTGTGTGTTGGGCGGCACTGTGCAGTGCGAGCAAAGCAGCGGGAGGCAGTATGCCAGCCCGGTCCCTCCATGTATCTATCATGCAGGAGTGAGGCCGGCACACACACAGCCGCACCTGGAACACCAGAGCCTGCAGGCGCCGTGCCCGCCAGTACAGCGACACTGGGTCGGGCCCAGTGGCATTATTTGTAGTCAGCTGAGGCGGGTAGGCGTCGAAGGGAAGGCCCTGCAGGGTGGGGTGAATGGGTGGGTGGCGTGGGTGGTGCGCCAATGTGCTTAGGGGCGGCACTTGGTTTCAACCATTCAAACAAGCCGGACAGCATCTCTGCAATGCCCTGACATTCAGCAGCCCGCCCCCTGCCCTCCGCCGCTGAGCGGGGAACCGCGGCAGCGGTGCAGCGCTTCATGGCCGCAGCGTGGCCCATGATTCCGCCTTGGTTGACCATCACAGCAGGGCCTAGGCCCACCCCTCAACAACTTGCGGCCCAACCCAGGAGGCGCACCTTGTACACAGGCACAAACACGGAGAGGCGCGGCATGCCATGCGCCACCCAGTTGACTGCCGAAAGGCCGTCGGGCAGGCCGGCAGAGGCGTTGCGCACCGACGTCACATGCCCAAAAATGGTGCGCAGCAGGGCGACGGGGCGCCAAGGCTCCTCCTTTTGCACCGGGTGGTCTGGGTTGTTGTAGCTGCGCGAGTGATGCAGTAACAGTGGGGTGAAAACGGGTGCCAAGATAAGATAGGGGGCCGCGCAGGTGCACCTGCGTTGGGACGCATGAGCACCGCTTCAAACCGCCCGCCTGCCCCTGCTGCCTAGCTGGCTCAGCATGGCGCAGCACAGCAAGCTTGGTGTGGCACGGCGTGGCATAGTGCAGCAAGGCGTGGCAGAGCGCAGCGCAGCACAGCGCAGCGCAGCACAGCGCAACACAGCGCAGCAGAGCGCAGCACGCTCACATGTCATGGATGGTGCCTTCATACTGGTCCCTCAGGCCGGCAAACACGTCGCGCACACCCAGCTTGCGTTCCGGCTTCATAAATGCTGGGCGCTGAGGCCCACAGGCGGGCCCTGCCCCAGCAGCCGCCGCCTCCTCCTCACCCGCTGCCCCAATTGCAACTGGCCCGGCGCTGCTGCCGGCAAACAGGCGCTGCAGCTGGCAGACGCGGTGGTAGTTGATGCGTGGGTCGATGGCAGGGTCATCCCGCATGAATGCTTTCTGGAAGTTGAAGGGCTGCCCTGAACCGGGGTTGTACAGCCCATGGCTGACGGCGTACTCGAGCAGGCCGGGCGAGGCCATGACGTTGGCTTCGTCCTGAAGATCCACCTCCTGTGCTTGCAAGGGGGGCACATGCATCCTCGCATCAGCGAGTGAGGCAGGGGCAGAGTCGAGGGCGGCAGGAAGAGAGTCGAGGGCAACAGGGGCAGACTTGAGCGCGGCGGGAACGGCGGGCACGAGGCAGCAACGCATCCTTCAGTCGACCCTCCATGATTGCTAAGCACCAAGCCTTCAGGCATCGCACGCCAGCACTTCCCGGGCCACCCAGCACGCTGCCGCTGCTTCCCATGCCAGCTCCCCGTCACCTCCCCTCCCCACCAGCCCCCACCTGCAGGCGCCCCTGGTTGGCGGTAACAAAGAAGGTGTCAGCTGGCAGCCGGTGCGCCAGCCAGTGGTGACCGCTGCCCGTCTCGATGTACCACGCCTCCTCGCCATCTGCTATCTGCACGCCAAAGCCCTGCGATGCGCCCATCGACTGGATGTACGATCCAAGCAGCGCCATCGCTTCACGGGCAGAGGTTGCGTTGGGGTGCGGCAGGATGATGGAGGGTATATTGCTGATGCCAAGCCCAGTGCCCTGCGAGGAGAGCAAATCAGGCAGCCAAAGCTGTCAGTCTGTGCTTTGGGCGGGATGTCTGGCGGGCAAGCAAGGCGGCGCTACGTGTGCAGCTGAATACACCACACAGCCGCCCCTCCTGCCTGCCCATGCGCTTGACCGCACCGGCCCCGCTAGGTGCATGCAGTCTGCCTGCACTCCAGGCATGCTGTGCACAACCAGCTGCCCACCACGCTCACGCCAGAAACCGCGCAGCCCTTGTGCCCAACTGCCGTGGCCCCCACCCCATCACCAGAGTCCGCACGTTGGTATAGGGGTCGGCCACCAGGGCTGCGGCAGAGTTGGAGAGCGCCTCCACCGCGGACAGCGCCACCCCTGCGCTGTTCACTCCTGCCTCTTCCGTGGATGCGTTCCAGGCAGCGCCGGGGGGCGGGATGGAGAGTGCCAGTGAGGTGTAGGCCAGCCCAGGGGCAGGCAGCTCGACGGACAAGTTGGAGGAAGGGCTGGCGTCTGTGTAGAGAGCAGGGGCCTCCCGCGGCGGGTGGTAGTACAGGTTAGAGGCCTGCAGTGTTTGGGAGAGTATGGCGGGTGAGCGGCATGGTTGAAAGGAGGTTTCAGGCTTGGACTGCGGCGGGAGCACGAAGAACGGATGGCTTTGCCGGGGATCGGGCGGCGGGGACTTACAAATTGCAGCACCTCGGCAGGATCGCCGTTACGGGCGATGATGGTGCTCCCGTCGGCGCTGGCGCGGTTGCCCACAATCATGGAGGTGCACGCCAGGCAAGGCGGCACTGCACTGCCGAGCAGCAGCAACAGCAGCAGCAGCGGCGCCGCCACCGCCGCCGCCCGCGCCGGCAGCGAGAGGGCTGGTGCCTGTGCCGCGCGCCTCAGCGGCTGTTCGCGCATACTATGTTGCGCCAGGAACCGCTCCTGAGCACGCTGCTGCTCGCCTTGCCGGCGGTGCCCCAGCCGCTCGGCTGGAGGGCTGTGGGAGCAACGGGCGTGCTGAAAGCGCTGCACTGCTGTCGCCTGACAAGGTTGCCCCAATTGGGATGATTGCGAGACCCGCGGCTCGCACAAGCTTGTGCCGCTTGCGGTTCCTATCGAGGCGGTTCCTGGTTGCTGATCAGCATGAAATAGTAAAGTTTGCAGTCACTGGCGACAGCAAGTCGGCGACCTGCTTGCCAGCGCTGGCATGGCGTGCGTGGCGAGGCTCTCGCCTGCCGTGGGCGGCGCCGCTTGCTGCTGATGCTCGGCAGCGCACTGTCGTCTTGCCTGGCATGCACCACCATCACCGTTGGCCCTGGTGCCAGCGCCGACAGGAGCACCATCACTGCCCGCTCTGGCGACCCTTGCCGCCAGGCGGCGACAGCGGAACAGCAAGAGCGGTGGGGCGGGCGCCCCATCGGCGCCGCACATTTGCGCGCCATATACACTGTTGCCAGCAGGCGGTTGATCAGTCTGCCTAGATGCAGTGGTGTGACCAAGCTGGCCATCTCTGCTGCAGCCTGCTGCGGCACAGCGGCTTGCGCTTGCAACGAGCGGCGGACAGGGCGGCGCACAGCGCAGCGTGGCGGCGGCATCTGTATTCGGCCTGAAACACGAGCCATTGCCTCCATACCTGCCTCTAGTATGATACATGGCGATCTCTACATAAACCCTGCTTACCTGTGTATGTGCACATGCACTCCGAGTCGCCCGTGTGTGGCGGCTGATGCATGCCGCAACCCCCTGCACAGCCACTGCCAATCTGTGTCCCCTCCTCTGCCGCCTTTGCCCAGAATCCCGGCCTCGGCTTCGCTGCTGCTCATGCTGCACTCTGCATGGGGGCCTGTACAGTGAGCGTTTTGTCTAACTTGCGGTGAACCCAGGCTGACACACGGCGTTGCAGCACGCCGCAGCGGGGGCGGCTGCAAACTCTAGGGGCCAGTGCCTGTTGTGTTTGACGCTGCCGGGCGGCGGCATTGAGAGCGGCGGGATGCCGCGCACCTAGCATGCTCCCCTGCGTCATCTATCGACAGCGGCATGCTTCCGCATGATCTGTGAAGGTGCGAAGGGTGCTGAAGCTGGGTAGACTGTTCAATGTTTGCAGCCTGCTGCGGCAGCCGGCGACTCTCCGGCACAGCGCAGCGGCACCGCCGCCGCCAGGCCAGGGTGCAGGACCCCGCCGCTGTTCGCTGCTTAGATGGTTCTATTTGCGGCTTGAAAGCGCAATTGTGAGCCCCGTGTGCCATGCGCGCAAGCCGCCGGCGCTGCTCGGTGACACGACTGTGACTGCAGCACCACTAGCGCAGCTTTAGCCCGCGCGGCACGACCGCCGCGACGCCGGTAGCATGGCAAGCCGGCGGGCAGCCCGGCCCCAGCCGTCCTTCCCCCTGAGGCCGCTGGCGGCGGCAGCGGCGGCCTTGCTTGGGTGCCTCATGCTGCTGCTGCCCCCGCCGGCAGCCGCGCAGAGCTGCAACGAGCCCACCCACCTGGTCACTTCGTCAGATGCGGCCTGCCGGGCATACTGCACAGGCTTGGCGGAGCGTGCGGGCCTGACGGCTGACCCAAACACCTATGAAGGTGCGGAAAGACCCTTGCCTGCAGCGCAGGCTCGCTGCACATCCATGCATGCACGGTTTCATACAACGCATGCCACCCTGCAAGGCGTCGAAACTGCTGGCCTGTTTGAGGTGCTACTACTGTTATGCCAGCTGAGCTAGGCGCACTTGTCTGTGGTAGGGCACACGTGGGCAGCATCCCAAGCCTTCACCAAGAGGTCACTTTGAGCCAGCCCAAGGGCATCGTAACCTGCTGCAGCCAAGTTCAGCCCCTCGTCCCTCGTCCCGTAATGCAGGGCCACGCGGGCAGCTGTGCTGCGCCTGCAACTTTGTCTACCCGCCGCCGCCGCCGCCAGCGCAGCCTCCCCCGCCGCAAGTGGCACCTCCTTCTCCCCCTCCTCGGCCGCCTGCCCCTCCATCGCCCCCCGCCCCCCCGCCGCAGCCGCCGCTGCCGCCCCTGCCACCTGGGGTGGTGCTGCCGCCGCCCCCGCCCTCACCGCCCCTTCCACCACCCTCAAGCCCCATCCCACCCTCCCCAGCCCTGCTTGCACCGCCCACGCTGGCACTGCCGCCCCCTCGCCCGCTGCTGTCCCCATCGCCGCCACCGGTTGTGCTAGCAGGCCCACCCCCACCACCCAGTCCCTCACCT
>VFQQ010003822.1_pt1 | contig 14102 bp, 14 predicted proteins | sample 3512341 | NCBI WGS metagenome assembly VFQQ01 (sample SAMN10412373, study PRJNA504923) | tailings metagenome | isolation source: Relicate 2 Philex TSF1 revegetated site | place: Philippines: Tuba, Benguet | collected 2017-08-29 | reverse complement strand
CCGCAGTACATGAGGGAGCAGTCGCAGACGCGGGTGGTGGGGTGAGCATCGGGAGGACTCCGCCATTTGATCTGCGTCGAAACGGGTTCTCCCCTTCACTCGCTTGCCTTGGGTTTTTTGTAGAAGGCTCGAGCCTCAGCGATGCTCAGCGTTGCATCTTTTCGTCTATGGATGACCGCATGGCAGTTTGGACAAACCGGCACCAAGTCCTTTTCTGGATCTATGGTTTTCGGCTGCGCATAGGTCGACACGGGTACAACGTGATGGATATGGATGAGTCCTTCGCCCGCATTGCCATACAGGTCTCCCATGCTTAGCTCGCACACAGCGCAGCGGTAGCCGTGAATTTCAATAGCCTGACGTCGGTAGCGTTTGTCGCGTTCATAGACCGTGACATAGCGCAGTGAGCGACTACCTTCGTGCCAAGACTCAAGCGCCTCCTCTTGAACCTGGTCAGCGTGCTGCGGTAGCGAGTTCGCGGGGGAGAGGCTCGATTGCGCCAGGATGCGTCCGTACACGCTTTCATCAATGCTTCGAACTCCATCGCGCCAGTAGTTGGTCGATCGGTTTGCCGGAATCGGCTCAAAGTAGTGCCCCTCACGATCTCGAATGGGTACCCAAGGCGTGAGTCGTTGGTAGTCGTCAATGGTTGCAAACACATCCCCCTTTTTGCTCTGACGATCTACGAACACCTTGCCGATTCGAGCGACACCGAAGTAGTGCGGCTCGCTAGTCAACCGATGAGCAGCGAACTTTGGATTTCTTAGTCGGCCCTTGTAGTAAACAACGTGTGTATCCGCGCGCAACAGCGGTTGGTAGCGTTTGGGGAAGTGATATACGGCACCGGTCTCATCGGCCCATTGCGACTCATCGTTCTCCACAATCACTGCGAACACGTATACCCCCTAGGTGTATCAAGCCCAGGCGGAGCGTATCAGCGATCCGCTACCGGGAGGGGGTATGTACGGGCTGTCTTCGTGCTGTCCTCATGGTTGTTCGGGCCAGTGATCTGCGATCTGGATGAGCCGATGTCTCAAGTTCGAGCGTTGTTGACCATCAGAAGTTTTGCGCGAACCTCATCAAGCACATTCACTAGTTCTCGCGAAAGTACTTCTCGTTTCCGGCTCTCTTCGTCGGTCTGAGTCGCCTTGGACCAATCCTCAATCCCCAACGCCAACCAATACGCCCTCTCCAGCAACGCCGCCGCCGCCTCCAGGTGCACCTGCTGCGCCGTCACCATGGCCGCACCCGCTACTTGCTGAGGTTGGCCAGGCCAAGGCCGATGAACACGATGAACAAGGCGCGCTGGAACGCGGGGCCGCTGAGCAGGCCGCGCGCCAGGCCGCCGAGCCACAGGCCGGCGAAGGCCGCCACCAGGGCGATGGCGGTGGCGGCGGACCACAGGTTCAAGCCACCGCCGGCCTGCAGGCGCAGCGCGAGCGCGAGCATGGCGACGGTGAAGCCCATGCCCAGGGCCTGCACCAGGGCGTCCTTGTCGAGCTTGAGGCTTTGCAGGTAGGGCACCAGCGGCATCACCGACACGGCGGTCAGCGCCGTCAAGAGGCCGGCAATGCCGCCCGCGATGGCACCCCAGGCCGGGTGCAGGTGCGACAGATCGGGCAGGCGCGGGCGCCACAGGCCCCAGGCGCCGTAGACCACCAGGATGGCGCCGAGCGCATGGCGCGGGTCTAAGGGCAGGGGGGCGCCGCCCAGGCCCGGGGCCAGCACCGTCACCACGGCCAGCGCCAGCCAGGCGGGCCACAGGCGGCGCAGCAGCAGGCGCGTGTGCGGGCCGCGGCACTGGGCCACGTTGGTGGCCAGGGTGGGCGCCACCAGCAGCGCCGCGGCCTGGACCGGCAGCATCCACAAGCCCAGCAGGCTGATGGCCACGGTGGGCAGGCCCATGCCGGTGATGCCTTTGACGGTGCCGGAGAGCACGAAGACGGTGGCGATGAGCAGCAGCTCGTTGAGGTGGGGCATGGGCAGATGGTGGCCCATGGCCGCGGCGCTGTCGATCAGACAGGTGTTGAGGCATCCTTCGGCCAATCCGAAGGATGCAACCATGCCCACCCCCCGCTCCAGACACACCGCCCGCCGCACCGTGGACTACCGCGTCGACCCGTTCGACCTGCACCTATTCAGCGCGGTGCTGGAGCACGGCACCATCACCGCCGCAGCGCAGGCGTCCAGCCTGTCGCTGGCCGCGGCCAGTGCGCGGCTGAAGGCGCTGGAGGCGGTGGTGGGCGCGCCGCTGCTGGGGCGTTCCAAGGCGGGCGCCACGCCCACCGACGCGGGCAAGGCGCTGGCGCGGCACGCGCGCCGGGTGCTGGCCGAGCTGGAGGCGCTGCATGTGGAGATGGCGGGCTTTGGCCGCGGCCTGCGCGGCACCGTGCGGCTGATGTGCATCACCGCCGCGCTGGCCGAGCCGCTGCCGCCGCGGCTGGGGCGCTTTCTGGTGCAGCACCCCGACATCGACCTGGACGTGCAGGAGCTGCCCAGCGACGCCGTGATCGACGGGCTGCACCGCGGCCTGGGCGACGTGGGCATTGCCGCCGACTACGTGGACACGCGCGGGCTCACCGTGTGGCCCTGGGTGGACGACCAGCTGGTGGCCCTGCTGCCGCGCGGCTGGCTGGGCCGCGCGCCCACGGCGGTGCGCTTTGCCGAGCTGCTGGAAAAGCCCTTTGTGGGCCTGCCGGCCGACGCCGGCCTGAGCCGCTACCTGGCCGTGCAGGCCAGCCGCTGCGGCCGCGTGCCGCAGCACCGGGTGCGGCTGGGCCAGTTCGCCGCCATCGCACAGCTGGTGGCCGACGGCGTGGGCGCCGCGGTGATGCCGCTGAGCGCCGCGAACCGCTGGCGCGTGGCGCCCGCCGTGTGCGTGCCGCTGGCCGACACCTGGGCCCGGCGCCGCCTGATGGTGTGCACCACGCCGCAGAACGCCGGGCTGGCGGCGGTGCAGGCGCTGCTGGCCTCACTCGTCGACAGCGGCAGCAGCGCGTGACGGCCGGCCGGGCACCGGCCGCACCCACCACCAGGCCAGCGCCACCAGCGCCGCGAACGCGGTGTACGCCGCCACGAACACCCACCACGGCGCTTCCCAGTACAGCAGGCGCGAGAGCCAGTGTTCGATGAAGCTTTGTGTGTAGCTGCCCTGGCCGGCCATGCGGCGCAATTGCTGCTCCCACACCGTCAGCGGGCACAACTGCCCCAGCCAGGCCTGCGCGGCGATGAACAGCATGAGCCCGAGGTGGGTGGCGCGCAGACCGCGGTGGCGCACCCAGCGCCAGCCCAGCGCGCCGCCGGCCAGCACCAGCGGCAGCAACCCCACCACGAACAGCACCACGCCCACGTGCAGCGCGAGCAGCGCGTCGGCCAGCCATTGCGCGGTGTGGGCGGTGATGGAGGGCATGGCCCGATTCTGCGGTGGGCGAAAAAAAGCCGCCGGGCTTTCGCCGCGGCGGCGTCTGCGCATGGCCCGTTGGCCGGGCGGCGCGGATGCGTGTGCGCTTATTTGGCGCCGTCGATCTTCATGTACTCGGTGACCACCTTCCAGCGGTTGTTGTCGAGCTGGGACATGCGGGTGGCGTTGCTGCCCAGGCGCTTCTGCGCGGTGAAGGTCATCTCGGCGCTGCCGAAGATGTCGGGCGGGATGGTCATGGTGTCCATGGCCTTGATGAAGCTTTCGGTGGTGAGGTTGGCACCGGTTCTGGACGCGGCGCGGATGAACGAGTCCATCGCGCTGTAGCCGTACACCGAGAACACCGTGGGCTCTTCGTTGAACTTGGTCTGGTACTTGTTGGCCCAGAAGCGGATGGGCTGCGAGGCCGCGTCCAGGTAGGGGTGCTGCACCGTCATGGTGGCGTACAGGCCGTTCATGGCCGGGCCGCCGAGCTTGTGGATCAGGTCGGTGTAGGCCGCGCTGGAGCCGATGAAGGTGGGGTTGAAGCCCAGGCGGCGCGCGGTGGCGATGCCGCCGATCGTCTCGCGGATGATGGTGCCGAGCACCACCATGTCGCACTGCTCGGACGCCAGCTTCTGCATCTGCGAAGCGAAATCGGTGGCGCCGCGCTTGTAGGTGGTCTCCACCGCCAGCGTCATGCCCGCGGCCTTCAGGCCGTCTTCGGCGCCGCGCTTCACTTCCAGGCCGAACTCGTCGTCCTGGTACATGGTGCAGACCTTCTTGGCGCCTTTCTCTTTGGCGAGCTTGGGCACCGCGATCTTCATCTGGTCGTAGTAGGTGGCGGCGAAGCTGTACTTGAGCTTGTGGAAGGGCTCGTACATCTCGCGCGCGGCCGTCACGGGGAAGAAGTTGATGACGTTCTTCTGGAACTGCACCGGCATGGCGGCCATGTTCTGCGCCGTGCCGATGTGGCCGATCATGGCGAAGATCTTGTCCTGGTTGACGAGCTTCTGTGCGGCCAGCACGGCGTTGCGCGGGTCGTACTTGCTGTCTTCCACGATGAGCTTGATCTTGCGGCCGTTGATGCCGCCTTGCTCGTTGGCTTCGTCCACGCGCAGCATCATGCCCAGGCGCACCTGCTTGCCGAAGCCTGCAATGGGGCCGGAAAGATCCTGGATGGAGCCGAGCACGATCTCGTTCTTGCTCACACCCTGGGTTTGCGCCATGGCGGCGCCGGTGGTCAGCGCGATGGCCGCGCCAATCAGGCTCAGTGTTTTCTTCATCGCTGATGTCTCCAGAAGGGGGTTGGTGTCGCGGGGATGATGGGCTCTTTCACAGGGGTGGTGATGCGGAGAAACCCTTCCTCGCGCCACCCCGGCTAGTCACTTGTTCACGTAGTCGGACGTGACCTTCCAGCGGCCGTCCTGGATCTGCGACAGGCGCATGGCCATGCTGCCGTAGCGCCGCTGCGGGCTGAAGCGCAGTTCGGGCGAACCGAAGATGTCGCCCGGCACGGTCAGGCTGTCCATGGTCTTGACGAAGTTGTCGGTGGTGAGGTTGGCGCCGGTGCGGCCCGCCGCGCGCGCAAAGATGTCGACGGCGTTGTAGCCGTAGACCGAGAAGACGTTGGGGTCTTCGTTGAACTTGGTCTTGTACTTGTTGGCCCAGAAGCGGATGGGTTGCGAGGCCTCGTCCAGGTAGGGGTGCTGGGTGGTCATGGTGGCGTACAGGCCGTTCATGGCCGGGCCGCCGAGCTTGTGGATGAGGTCGGTGTAGGCCGCCTGCGAGCCGAAGAAGGTGGGGTTGAAATCCATCTTGCGCGCGGTGGCGATGGTGCCGATGGTCTCGCGGATGATGGTGCCCATCACGATGAAATCGCAGTTGGCGGCTTTCATGCGCGCCACCTGCGACGAGAAATCGGTGGCGCCGCGCTTGAACGAGGTCTTCTCCACCATCGGCATGTTCAGGCCCTTGAGCGCTTCTTCCGCGCCGCGCAGCACCTCCAGGCCGAACTCGTCGTCCTGGTAGATCGCGCACACCGCCTTGGGCTTCTTCTCCTGCACCATGCGCGGCAGGAAGATGCGCATCTGCTCGTAGTACGGCGCGATGTTGGCGAACTTGAGCTTGTGGAAGGGCTCGTACATTTCGCGCGCGGCCGTCACGGGCAGGAAGTTCACCACGTTCTTCTGGAACTGCACCGGCATGGCGGCCATGTTCTGCGCGGTGCCGATGTGCGCCACCATGGCAAAGATCTTGTCCTGGTTGACGAGCTTCTGCGCCGCCAGCACGGCGTTGCGCGGGTCGTACTTGCTGTCTTCCACGATGAGCTTGATCTTGCGGCCGTTGATGCCGCCCTGCTCGTTGATCTCGTCCACGCGCAGCACCATGCCCAGCCGCACGGATTTGCCGAAGCCCGCCAGCGGGCCGGAGAGATCCTGGATCGAGCCGAGGACGATCTCGTCCTTGCTCACGCCCTGGGTCTGGGCCAGGGCCGTGCCGGCCGACAGGCTCAGTGCGAGGGCGATCAGGGTGTGCCGGGATGCGGTCATGGGGTGGTCTCCTTGATGTGGGACGGGCGAGGTCAGACGTACATCGCCTCGATCTGCTCGGCGTACTTCTGTTGCACCAGCTTGCGCTTGAGCTTCATCGTCGGCGTGAGTTCTTCGTCTTCGGCGCTGAGCTGGGTGTCGAGCAGCCAGAACTTCTTGATCTGCTCGACGCGCGCGAACTTCTTGTTGGCGCTGTCGATGACGTCCTGGATGAGCTGCTGCACCTCGGGTGCGCGCGTGAGGCTGGCGTAGTTGGAGAACGGGATGTCGTTGTCCTGCGCAAACTTCTCCACGTTCTCCTGGTCGATCATCACGATCACCGTGAGGTACTTGCGCTTGTCGCCGATCACCACCGCGTCGGTGACGTAGGGCGAGAACTTGAGTTCGTTCTCCAGCTCGCTCGGCGTCACGTTCTTGCCGCCCGCGGTGATGATGATGTCCTTCATGCGGTCGGTGATGCGGAAGAAACCGTCTTCGTCCACCGTGCCCACATCACCCGTGTGCAGCCAGCCATCGGGGTCGATGGTCTCGGCCGTTTTCTCGGGCAGGTTCAGGTAGCCCATGAACACGTTGGGGCCGCGCACAAGAATCTCGCCCGTGGCCGGGTCGAGCTTCACCTCGTTGTACTGCGCCGCGGGGCCGATGCTGCCGGGCTTGATGCGCTCGGCCGGGATGCCGGTGGACGCGCCGCAGGTCTCTGTCATGCCCCAGACCTCGAGCATGGGCACGCCGAGTGCCAGGTACCAGCGCACGAGATCAGGCGAAATGGGCGCCGCGCCGGTGACGAGGAAGCGCGAGCGGTGGATGCCGATGAGCTTGCGCACGTTGTCGAGCACCAGCACGCGTGCCAGCTTGAACTGCATGCGCAGGCCGCCAGGCACGGCCTCGCCCTTGAGCACGTGGTCGGCCACGCGCTGGCCCACGCCGATGGCCCATGCATAGGCGGCCTGCTGCACGGCGCCGGCTTCCTTGAGCGCGATCATCACGCCGGAATAGAACTTCTCCCACACGCGCGGCACGGCGGTGAACACGGTGGGCGCGATCTCGCGCACGTTCTCGGGCACCGTCTCGGGGTTCTCGACGAAGTTGAGTTTGGCGCCGGTGTAGAGCGAGAAGTACTCGCCGCCCATGCGCTCGGCGATGTGGCACAGCGGCAGGAAGCACATGCACTCGTCGTTGCCGTCGCGCGAGATGAGCGTGTTGTAGCCGCGCACGGTGTAGACCAGACCCTGGTGCGAGTGCATGGCGCCCTTGGGCTTGCCGGTGGTGCCCGAGGTGTAGACGAGGATCGCCAGGTCGTCGGGCTTCACGGCGCGCACGCGCTGCTCCACCAGCTCGGGGTGCATCTGCAGGTGGCCGCGGCCGAGTTCGCGCAGGGCGTCCAGGCCCATCACCTGCTCGTCGTGGAAATCGCGCAGGCCTTCCATGTCCACCACGATGATCTTGCGCAGCAGCGGCAGTTGCGCGCGCACTTCCAGCGCCTTGTCGAGCTGTTCCTCGTCTTCCACGAACAGCACGGTGGTGCGCGAGTCTTCACACAGGTAGTGCACTTGCGCGGCGGCGTCGGTGGGGTAGATGCCGTTGGACACGCCACCCGCGCTGAGCACGGCCAGATCGGCCAGCACCCATTCGATGGTGGTGTTGGAGAGGATGGACGCGGTTTCCTTTGCCTCGAAGCCCAGGGCCATGAGGCCGTGTGCGATCTCGCGCACGGCCTGGCCGGTCTGGTCCCAGGTCCAGCTGCGCCAGATGCCGAAATCCTTCTGGCGCATCCAGATGGCGGGGCCGCGGGTTTTCACGCCGTTCCAGAACAGCGCGGGAATGGTGTCGCCTTCGAGCACGACCCGCGTCTCGGGTTTGATGTGGGAGAGGTCCCAGAGGTAGCTCATGTCTTGTCCCCGTTCTCTGCCGCTCAGCGCCAGTTCTTCTTCTTCTTCCAGCGGCGGTCGGCGCGCACGCCCTGTTCCTTCATGCCGAGGTAGAACTCCTTGATGTCGTCCTTCTCGCGCAGCCGGGCGCAGGTGTCTTCCATCACGATGCGGCCGTTCTCGAGCACGTAGCCATAGTCGGACGCGTTGAGCGCCATGTTGGCGTTCTGCTCGACCAGCAGGATGGTGGTGCCGCGCTCGCGGTTGATGCGCACCACGATCTCGAAGATCTCCTTGGTGAGCTTGGGCGAGAGCCCCAGGCTGGGCTCGTCGAGCAGCATCAGGTCGGGGTTGGCCATGATGGCGCGGCTGATGGCCAGCATCTGCTGCTGGCCACCCGAGAGCAGGCCGGCGTCCTGCGCAGCGCGCTCGCGCAGGATGGGGAAGTAGTTGAACACCGCTTCCATGTCGCGCGCCACGCCATCGCGGTCCTTGCGGGTGTAGGCGCCCATGAGCAGGTTGTCGCGCACGCTCAGCAGCGGGAACACCTCGCGCCCTTCGGGCACGTGCAGCAGGCCCTGCTGCACGATGTGCGCCGGGTCTTGCGCGGTGATGTTCTCGCCCTTGAACTCCACCGTGCCCTTGCGCGGGTCGATGATGCCGCTGATGGTCTTGAGGATGGTGGTCTTGCCGGCGCCGTTGGAGCCCAGCACGGTGGCGATCTCGCCTCGGCGCACCTGCAGGCTCACGCCGCGAATGGCCTTGATCGGGCCGTAGGCGCTCTCCACGTTGGAGAGCTTGAGGACGGGGGCGTCGCTGGTCGGCACGCTCATGACGCCACCTTGTTGTGGTTCTCGCGGCGCAGGCTGGACACGTCGTCCATGCTGCCCAGGTAGGCCTCGATCACGCCCGGGTCGGCCTGCACCTCGGCCGGTGTGCCGGTGGCCAGCTCGGCGCCCATGCTCATCGCCAGCACGCGGTCGGACACCTTGGAGACCAGGCTCATGTCGTGCTCGACCATCAACACCGTGATGCCGAGCTCTTCCTTGATGTCGGTGATCCAGAACGCCATGTCCTCGGTCTCTTCCACGTTCAGGCCGGAGGAGGGCTCGTCGAGCAGCAGCAGGCGCGGCTCGGTGCACAGGGCGCGCGCCAGTTCCACCACCTTGCGCACGCCGTAGGGCAGGCCGGCCACCATGCTTTCGCGGTGGTGCTGCAGGTCGAGCAGGTCGATCACGTGTTCGACCTTCTCGCGTGCTTCGATCTCTGCCGCGCGCGTCTTGCCACTGAAGAAGATCTCGCTCCACAGCCCGGTGCGGCGGTGCGTGTGGCGCCCGATCAGCAGGTTCTGCAGCACGGTGGCGTGCTCGAACAGCTCGATGTTCTGGAAAGTGCGCGCAATGCCCAGCTTGGCGATCGCGTGCGGCGGCTGCTCGGTCAGGCGCATCGGGCCGTTCGGGCCGTCGTAGTCGATGGTGCCGGTGGTGGGCGTGTAGATGCGGCTGATGAGGTTGAACACCGTGGTCTTGCCCGCGCCGTTGGGGCCGATGAGGGTGAACACCTCGCCCTTCTTCACGTCGAAGCTCACGTTGTTGACCGCCAGCACGCCGCCGAAGCGCACGCTCAGGTTCTTCGCAGAAAGGAGGACGTCGTTCATTTCAGGCGATCCGATTTCTGGAACGACTTCTGCCGCTTGAACATGCCCTTGCGGTAGAACGGGAACAGCTGGAAGTAGGCGCGGATCTTGAGCCAGCGCCCGTACAGCCCCATCGGCTCGAACAGCACGAAGGCGATCAGCACCAGGCCATACACCGTGCCCTGCAGGCCCGCGGCCTGGCCGATGGCGTCGGGCAGGTAGTCCTTGCCGAGCGCGATGAGCTGGGGCATCACGATCAGGAAGATCGCGCCGAGGAACGCGCCGTGGATCGAGCCCAACCCGCCGATGACAACCATGAGCAGCAGGTCGATCGACTGGATGATGGAGAACTGCTCGGGTGAGAGGAACTGGATCTTGTGCGCGTAGAGCGCGCCACCCAGGCCCGCGAGCGCGGCCGACAGCGCGAAGGACAGTGTCTTGTAGCGCGCGAGGTGGATGCCCATGCTCTGCGCCGAGATCTCCGAATCGCGGATGGCAACGAAGGCGCGGCCGGTGGACGAGCGCATGAGGTTGACGATGGCCAGCGTGCTGAGCACACACACCACCAGGCACAGGAAATAGAACTCGTTGGTGGAATCGAGCTCCCAGCCGAACAGGCTGGGGTAGTTCACCATCAGGCCCTTGTTGCCGCCCGTGACGGACTCCCAGCGCGCCATGCCTTCTTCGACGATGAAGCCGAAGGCCAGCGTGGCCATGCCGAGGTAGATGCCCTTCACGCGCAGCGCGGGCAGGCCCACCACCACGCCCACCGCCGCGGCCAGCAGGCCGGCGCAAGCCAGTGCGATGGGGAAGGGCACACCGGCGTTCACCATGACGGCCTGCGTGTACGCGCCCACGCCCAGGAAGGCCGCGTGCCCGAGCGAGAACAGCCCGGTGAAGCCCGCGAGCAGCATGAGCCCCAGGCCCACGATGCCGTAGATCAGCACGAAGGTGAGTTGGGCCAGCCAGTACTCGTCGATGGCCCAGGGCGCGACGACGAGGAACAGGCACAGCAGGCCGTACCAGAACACGTGCCCGCCGTGTTTGGCGAGGCGGATGTCCTGGTCGTAGTTCGTTTTGAAGAGGAAGCGCATGTCGATGTGGCCTCAGACTTTTTTACGCAGCTTCTCGCCGAACAGCCCGTTGGGCTTGAGCACCAGCATGATCAGCACCACGATGTAGGGCGCGATGTCCTTGAAGCCCTCGGGCAGGTAGAAGCCCGCCACCGCTTCGACGATGCCGATGATCAGACCGCCCACGATGGCGCCGGGCAGGCTGCCGAAGCCACCCACCACCGCGGCCGGGAAGGCCTTGAGGCCGATGAAGCCCATGTTGGCGTGCACGAAGGTGATGGGCGCGAGCAGCAGGCCGGCGATGGCCGCCACGCCCGCGGCCAGGCCCCACACCAGGCCGTTGAGCCGCTTCACCGGAATGCCCATGTAGTAGGCCGCCAGCTGGTTCTGCGACGCGGCCTGCATGGCGATGCCGAGCTTGCTGTAGCGGAACATGGCGAACAGCAGGCCGCACAACAGCGCGGTGGCGCCGATCACCACGATCTGCTCGGCCGAGATCACCAGCGTGCCGAGGTTGAGCACCTGGCCCGCGTACGGCACCGGCAGCGTGTGCGTTTCGGTGCCGATGTTGGGGATCATGGTGATGAGCCCGCGCAGCGTGTAGCCCACACCGATGGTGAGCATGACGATGGAGAACGCGGGCTGGCCGAGGATGGGGCGGATCACCAGGCGTTCGAGCGCGATGCCGAACAGCGCCATGCCCCCGATCGCCGCGATGACCGACAGCCAGAACGGAAAGCCCAGCAGCGTCATGGTGAGCAGGCCACCAAAGGCGCCCACCATCATCAGATCGCCCTGCGCGAAGCTCACGGTCTCGGTGGCCTTGTAGATGAGCACGAAGCCCAAGGCGATGAGGCCGTAGATGCATCCCTGGGCTGCGCCGCTGATCAGCAGTTGCAGCAGTTGCACGGAACTGTCTCCTGTCTTGTTGTGCCCGGGCGCCAGTGCGTGGCTGCTGCAATCATGGAAGCAGCGGCTGCCGCCGGGCTGCAGGATTTATAGCTGTCCTCCCCGAGACTGCCGCTAGGGGTTCTCCCCCATCGGCAGTCGCCGACGCGCCACGAACATCGCTGTCATGAAATCCATCCGCATCGGTGCCGGCCTTGGCTTCTATGGCGACGCCTGGGAGCCCATTGCCGCGAGCATCGAACGCGGCGGTGTGCAGTTCATCGCCAGCGATCATCTCGCCGAACTCACGCTCGCCATCCTCCAAAAGGACAGGCAGCGCGACCCCACTTTGGGCTATGCGCGCGACGTGGTGCCCCTGCTGCTGCGCCTGTGGCCGCTGATGCAGCGCCACGGGGTGCGCTTCGTGTGCAACGCGGGCGGGCTCAATCCGCAGGGCGCGGCGCAGGCGGTGCTGGCGGCGTTCGCGGCCAAGGGCTTGAAGGCGCGCATCGCGGTGGTTTCGGGCGACGACGTGCTGCCGCGCCTGCACGATGCCGGTGCAGAGTTCCCCCACCTGTTCAGCGGTGCACCGGTGCAGGGCGTGCGCGAGCGGCTGGTGTTCGCCAACGCCTACCTGGGCGCGGCGCCCATCGTGCAGGCGCTCGACGCGGGCGCGCAGATCGTGATCACCGGGCGCGTGGCCGACGCGGCGCTGTTCCTGGCGCCCGCGGTGCATGCACTGGGCTGGCGCCTGAACGACGCGGCGCACCTCGACCGGCTGGCGCAGGGCCTCACCGTGGGGCACTTGCTGGAGTGCTCGGGCCAGGGCAGTGGCGGCAACTTCGGCGCGCAGGGCACGTGGCAGACGATCCCCGACCTCGCGCACATCGGCTACCCCATTGCCGAGGTGTGGGAAGACGGCAGCGCGCTCATCACCAAGGCACCGGGCACGGGCGGGCGCGTGAACTTCGACACCGTGCGCCAGCAACTGCTGTACGAGGTGCACAACCCGCACGCGTACCACAGCCCCGACGTGGTGCTCGACATGGGCGGCATCCGGCTCGACGACCTGGGGCAGGACCGTGTGCGGCTCACGGGTGCACGCGGTGGCGCGCCGGGCGATCGGCTCAAGGTGGTGGCGGGCTTTCGCGATGGCTACAAGGCCGAGGTCACCTGGGGCTTCTCGTGGCCCGACGCGTGGGACAAATCGCAGCAGGCGCAAGCCACCATCCGTACGCTGCTGAAGGAGAAGCGCGTGCCGCACGACGAGCTGTATGTGGAGTACCCGGGCCTCAATTCCGCGCACGGCCCGCTGGCGCCGATGCCGGCGGCCGATGCGCTGAACCAGCTCAACGAGGTGTGGACGCGGCTGGTGTTGCGCACACCCGAGAAATCGGCCGCCGAGGGCTTTGGCCGACTGTTCCCGTGGATGGGCCTGAGCGGCCCGGCCTACACCTGCGGCTTCACCGGCCTGCACAACACCAGCGAGCTGCTCGGCATCTGGCCCACGCTGATCCCTCGCGCCGAGGTGGAAGCTGGCGTTCGCATGGCGTTGCTGGGGGAGATGAGCCCCCACGCTCCGCCGCTGCGCGGGTCGCTGCCCCCCGGGGGGGCTGTTCCGGCTTGGGGCGGCCCTGCGCCGGACCGCGCATGAGCACGGTCCGCATTCCCTTGGTGCGCATCGCCCACGCGCGCAGCGGCGACAAGGCCGACTGGGTGGACTTCGGCCTGTTTGCCTGGAACGAGGCCGGCTACCGGCTGCTGTCGCGCGAGGTGACGGCCGAGCGCGTGCAGGCCCATTTCGCACCCTGGCTGCCAGGAGAAGTGGACGCTTGGCTGCTGCCCAACATCCTCGCGCTGAAGTTCGTGCTGCGCGGTGCGCTGCAGGGTGGCGGCGCGCGCAACCTGCGCCTGGACAACCTGGGCAAGGCCATGGCCGGCGCGCTGCTGAGAATGGAGATCGACGTGACGCAAGAAGAACTCGATGCCGCTCTGAATGCGCCTCGCGTGGGGGTGTGGCCATGAGCGCGGTGGTGACGGAGAAACTGGGCGAGGTGTGGGTGGTCACGCTCGACCGGCCCGAGGTGCGCAACGCGGTGGACAGCCCCACCGCCCAGGCACTGCATGCCGCCTTTCTCGCCTTCGAGGACGACGCCGAAGCCCGCGTGGCGGTGTTCCACGGCGCGCACGGCCACTTCTGTGCCGGTTGGGACCTGCAGTACGGCGCGCGGCTCGCCGCCACGGGCGAAACCGGTGGTCTGGACCTCGACTTCGCCGCCGACGACGCGCGCGCGCTGGGCCCCATGGGCCCGTCGCGGCTGCAACTTTCCAAGCCGGTGATCGCCGCCGTGAGTGGCGCGGCCGTGGCCGGGGGCATGGAACTCGCGCTCTGGTGCGACCTGCGCGTGATGGAAGACGACGCCTACTTCGGCGTCTACTGCCGGCGCTTCGGCGTGCCGCTGATCGACGGCGGCACGGTGCGCCTGCCGCGCCTGATCGGCATGGGCCACGCGATGGACCTGATCCTCACCGGCCGCAAGGTCGAAGCGGCCGAGGCCCTGCAGATGGGCCTGGCCAACCGCGTGGTGCCGCGCGGGCAGGCGCGCGAGGCCGCGATCGCGCTGGCGCGGCAACTGGCGGGGTTTCCGCAGGCCACCATGCGCGCCGACCGCGAGAGCGCGTACGCGC
>VFQQ010003821.1_pt1 | contig 14103 bp, 20 predicted proteins | sample 3512341 | NCBI WGS metagenome assembly VFQQ01 (sample SAMN10412373, study PRJNA504923) | tailings metagenome | isolation source: Relicate 2 Philex TSF1 revegetated site | place: Philippines: Tuba, Benguet | collected 2017-08-29 | reverse complement strand
TGTATTTCTGATGCGTAATGCGTAAGTGATGCTACTCTGAACATCCATAGCCACGCTGGTGGTCTCCGATGTAAAATCACTACTACTACCTAATGGCCGAGCGTCCTGAGTAGTGTCCTGGCCGCAGCCGCACTTTGTTGCACATAATCCTCGCAAGGAGAGTCAGCAAGCCAACAAGCCGCAGGGTAAGGCCAGGGCTTAGAGCAGTAGCTAGCACAAGCTACAGAAACGACCTGACCGGCGAACCGGGACCTGGCCCCCAGAGCACGCACAGAACCCCAAGCTTCTGAGCATCCCGCGCAAAGTACATCAGCAATGTCAGGCTGCCACTGGCTCTCTAAGATAGATGCCAACATAGCACAGCACATCCTTGCGCACCTCGACCCGCCGGGGCGCCTAGCGCTCTTTCCGCTCGTGCAGGACTACGCGCGACTGGGTCTTGAATGGCAGCGAGACAGCTAGCGTGCAGCTCAATGTCAGCCAGCGTCCCCGCAGCACCAAGAGGCTTGCGGCAGTGCGTGCAGCCCTGATTACGCGGAAGACCTTGCGCAACACCCTCATTCTCGACGAGTGCCCCCCAGCGCGCCCAGAGGCAGGCCAGGTCATAGCACAGCTGCAGGGTGCTACAGCCAGCATTACAGAGGTCGTCATTCGTACCCTGAGCCAGCCAGAGCTCTCCACAGTACCACCCTTTCCCCTCCCCTGCACCACCCTCTCCCACATCACCAGCCTTCAGCTCAGCCCCTGCAGCTACAAGCTGCCACCACCCAAAGAGCTCCCCCAGCTGCGCAGCCTCAGCGCGGCCCTCGTGTTCTGCCGCACCGAGGCTCCCAAAAGAGCCCTATACAACAGCATCACCGCGTACTTACCCCAGCTTGTCAGCCTGCAGCTCGACAGGCCAGCCAGCGCGTGGGATGTAGTGCAGTGGCCCCGTGCCTTCACCCCCGCCACCACCACCCACACCCTCACCAAGCTGAGCACAGACGCGCGCTTGTGCGACGAGCTGCTGCAATTGCTGCTCAAGCACGCGCCGCGGCTGCAGGAGCTCGCGGTGCAGGGTTTGGCTCTCCGTCAGAGTCATGAGGGCGTGAAATGGGGGCTGCGGCGGCTGTCTCTGGGCAGACGGGCGGCCAGCGAGGACAGCTTGGTGGGCCTCCCGCACACAGAGGCAGGCCGTGTGGAAGTCCAAGCCCTCAGCATGGACATCGACTTGGTGCGATAGCATGTTCTTCAACACACACACACATGCACACACACGCACGTACACACACACCGCTCTTACAGCTCTTCACACACGGGAGCACTTGAATGCACACACTGTGGAGTCTCGTCGGGGCTACACATCCGGGCAGGCTCGGCCTACACTAGTGTATCCGCGCGAGCAGTGCATGTTTTGCCACCAGCCCAAACATGTTAACAATTTGTGTGTCACTACTTTCCTATCTGCAGGAGACGTTTGGCTGCCCTCGCCTACGTGATTGGACCTTCACCGTTGACAGCGTGCATCTTTACCAGAGCCGCAGTTTCCTGCAGTCAACTCGCACCCAAGCACGCGATATACTGCAGCCAGTGTTATCAGACCTGCAGTACAGCAAGGGTGCGGAGCTGGTGCTGCAACACTGGCAGTTCCCGGCGCCGGTCGCGGAGGCCGCGGCTGACGCGCTCGCCGCGCGCGGCCTGCGCGTGACCGTGCACCTGGGTGCACTCGACGACGACGCCCTGCGCGGCGTGCTCGCGCTGGGCGCGCATGTGCGCGAGCTGGTGGTGGCAGACATCGGGCCTTTGCATGCTAGCCAGGCGGGCAAACCCTGGCCCTGGGAGGCACTGCACATTGGGCAACCCATCCATGACTTAAGGTTTCTGACCAAGCTGCCGCACCCACGCAGCAGAGCAGAGGGAGTGGTGTTAGCCAGGCTGCCACAGGTCACCACCATGCCATGGACATTCACAAACGATCAGGTAAGACAAAAGCATGTCATTATCACCATGGTCGCCCTTTTGCTGGGACGTGGTGAGCCTACCACTGTCGGCTCGTGTAAGCACACATTTTGTCTGGCCTGTTTAACTCGTGCATGCGCCCCACCTGTGCAGACACTACGCACTGCACATATGTTCGTTCGTTATGTTACGCCTTGACTTGTCTTGTGCGCTGCAGGTCGAGCAACACGCTGGCTGGTTCGTCCACTGGCTACCCCATGTGCGTCTCACGGTGCTGAAGCCAGACGACTCCACCCCGTACGACCCCTGCGCTCCCTTCAAAGCTTACTATGCGTCCTTACGTCACCTGGCAAGCCCTAAGGACACCGTGCACGTCCCAGACCAAGACATGACACACGAGGCAATGGAAGCACTGAGGGGCTTACCTGAGTGGAACGGAGTGTTGGACATGAGTGGGTGCAGGTGAGCTGGGGCCTGGCACATGCACAAGGCACACACATGCACTCTGGCACACATTGTGCGTTCAGCGTACAGGCTTCCTGAGTGTGCCTATGTCAAGCTTATGCGCGCACGAGGCTTGTTTGCCAACCCCCCCCCCCCCTTCAAACACACGGATGCAAGTGGTGCATGATGTACATTGAATTCTGTGATGATATGCAAGCATGACTTATGCTGTGCCCATGTGTCCCACCCTGTCTGTCCGCAGGTGGCCTCTCGAGCCCTCCGTGTACCGTGAGCGCATCGCGCACTGCATCCCCCTCAGCTACCGTGTGTGGGTGGTGTGGTGTGCGGTGGGCTCGCGTGTGCTGGACGCCATCTGTGACGCGGTGAACGAGCGGAGAGCAGGCCTCGACATGCCGCCGCTGACGGTGCAGGTGGTGCCCAAGTGGGGTCAGGACAAGCGCAGGGGAGAGCATGTCATAGTTACAGCAAGGAGCACAGACGAGTAGTGCGGTGTGGTGGCATGTGCTCACGTGCATAGCATGAACTTAGGTTTGACGTGCGCGCTCTGTCCAGGACACGAGGACCATGCTTAGCCGCGCAGCGCAGTCCTAAGACATCATGTCATACTGACACAAGAGAGAGAGAGATACGTGTGCGTACGTACTGCGTGTTCACAGCTAGCACGGCAGACTTTGTGTCCTTACGTTTGCTTTTGTTAAACGCTGTTGGCAGGCGACTTACGGCAGGGTTGCTCGCAACTTTGCTGCTTGCGCCTTTCTTCTGCGTAGGCAGCGCAGTATGCCTTGCACTTTCTGCAGTGCCTGCTCTGTTATCTCACATAGCTACGCACAGTGTGCTGACACTTGCAGTGCTCTCACGTCACAAGACGACGCGTGCTTGCTGGCTTCGTACCAGGGCTCATCAGTGCAATCATTCGTACAATGGCCTACAGTCAAAACCTGCAGACAGGTCCCTTGGGCGCGCAGGCAGTGATGCACACGTTAACGTAATGAGGCCAGTATGCTCTTGCCTGCAGGCGCACGCCAAAGGGGCCAGCGTCCTGCTTGCAAAAGTGCATCCGCCGTTTCTGTGCTGCTGTCACTTACTGGATGTCCCAGACGCTCCTTCAGCCAGTGCATTCCTTCTCCAGTGTTTCACTGGGCTCATCGTGCATAGCCTTTGCCTTTCTACCCTTCGGCGCTTCGCATCATGACCCTTCTTTCAGCAAAGCCCCAGCGTGCTCTCAGACGCAGGACCAAGAAGTCCCCTTCACGGGGCCACCGAAAGGTATGGCGCATCCTCATCGTGCACAGGCATGGCGCGGCGTGAGTGCTGCTGTGCACGTTTAGCTGGAGCGGGGACTCACTTGGACTTTTGCCCGCTGCATGGCCCTGTGCGATGCCTGCAGCCTCGCAATAGGCCATCTAAGAGCGCTCCGTGGCATCAGTGGTCAGCACAGGCCAACACAGGCACGGTCTCGCATCATCAGGTACGGACAGAGTGGGCCAAGAAGGATGAGCCAAGCAACATCCAGCCAGTGCTTCACCAGCCAGTGCAGTGTCAGCCACCAGCCAGCACAGGACCCTCCCAGGAGTATTCAGCTATAGCACAAAGCCTCTCTGGCACTCGCACTTGCAGGATGAGAGCTTGCACGCAACCCTGGCTGAGTCTAGCAAGTTGCTCGAGAAAGCAGCTTTCCTTCTGAGCTCCTATAGCACAGACTTCAGTCTACTGGAGGTGAGGGGGCGATAGGCCTGCAGTCAGGGAGCTCTGGTGGCCTTCCTATGAGCCTGTGCCAGTCTGACCCCCTCTGTGTTGCGATGTCTGTGCACTGCAGGTGCTGGCATCGTCCAGGGCCTCATGTGCGTCAAGCAGTGTCTCAAGCACGAGCGCCCCGCGCACACTCAGCAGCCCGGTGAGTGCCCACACACGCATACCCAGCATCAGGGTGAGTGCAGTCTGCTGGCACCTGCTTACGCTTACTGTATCTGCGTTGTTGGCAATGCGTCTGTACGCAGGGTTCTGAGGCCCCTATCTCATCCTGCGCTAGCGTGTCAAGTGAGCCATCTTCTCCCTGCCGGGCTGTGGAGCATGCAATCGACGGCCCATGTGAGACTTCCACATATGACATCCGATCGCCTCTGCCGAAGGCTGATGAGGCTTCATCACCCGTCGTCAAGACCATCGCGTCTTCAATCACACGAGTATCCAACCCAAGCCAGGGCCAGGCACCCATTATCGCCACCGCTACCACAAGTGCCCCCACAACAGCGCCCTCCGAGAGCCAGCCAACTTCACCTGCACAGCGCAGACACACCACCAGCGGCGCACTCAGTATTCCCGCACCCGCCGCTACCACAGCAGTCTCATGTGCAATCACGCACACCCTTCGCTCATGTGTCAGTGACAGCGGCTTGTCACTTCATGAGCTCCCCAGCCCAACAGCCCAAACCACACCCGCCACACATGCTACATGCAGTGACACCAGTAAACATACAAAACAAACCCAAACCCAGGGGAGCCATGAGGAAGGTGATGACCCCTTCTTACCCCTCCCACCACCACGTGCACTGCTACCTACAGCATGTACAATAGCAGCAGCAGCGTCTCAGCCCACGCTCGATATGGATGCACTGTCAGATGAAGACAGCGATGAGGAGCTTTTCAGCTGGCCCATGCCGCCAAGTGATGTGGCCGCCCATGCTATCACTCCCAGCCCCGCAACGGACATGATCAGCCCCAGAGCACACACAGCTGACATGCCCACACCATTCTCAGATACAGAAAATGATGAGGAGCTTTGCAGCTTGCTCATGCCACCACTGAATGTGGCCACCACCGGTAATTCCGCAGCACACACAGCCGACATGTCCACCCCTGCCGCCCACACAGTCAGCCCAACACCCCCCGTCACACACAAAGCCACCCCCACCAGCGCACTCAGCCTCAGAAGCAGCGGTGATGGCAGCACTGCTGGGGATGGCTTCAGCTGGTGCCCTTCACACGCTCTGGTCAACCCACCTGCTGTGGTTGTATTGATGAAGAACAAGCCTGCACTTGCGTCTGGCAGCAAGAACAGCGGGTAAGTGGCATGCACGTCAGCATACACTGCGGACCATCCTGCATGCACACAGCATAGCACAAGTACAGCGGGTTAGTGGCATGCATGTGACTAAGCACATGCCAGCATTGCAGACATACAGCCAGGAGCCCTGCATAACCTTGGGGTGATCGTTACGTACCATGTACTGAGTGCGCTGCGAAATACATACACTGAGGCTTTGTGTATGGCTGTGTGTTGTGTGGTCACAGGCGCAACAAGAGAGCTCCGGCATTCTGCGCGAGCTTCGACCCGTCTCGGCTCCCTAAGAAAGCTAGTGATGCATGCAAGTGAGTACAAATCCTCTGGCTGCTTTCACATGGCGCATGCATTTACACAACGGTCACCAGCATGCATGCATCCATTTTGTTTCATGCGCCTGCACTTACACGCAATACATGCTTGTACTCAACAACTCAGCATGCATGTTGTAATACTCATCCGTACTGCTCGCTTCTGCGTGGTCTTTTTGCGCAGGGCTAAGGTCGCAGTGCATGTGGCGGAGAAGGGCAGAATGCGTGTGCAGCAGGTCAAAGATAATCGTACAGAGCCCACCTCAATCAGTCACATGACGGACGATGAAAAGACAAAGACACGACCCATGTGGCGATACTAGGCTTTGAGGTGCCCTAGCGACCCCAACATGGCCGCTGGCGTGCAGATGAAGGACAATGATGTGGCCGTGTGTGCGTGTCTTGTACATGGTAGCTGCTGCCATACGTATCATGCGCACAAACACGGAACTATGCGTATGAGCACGTACATGCAGCTGCACATGTACATTCACACAGAGCAGAAGCTCTGCCGCTATGGGACCTTCACACGATTACGGGTGCTGGGCAGTTGTACTTGCTATGCTGCACCAGTGCTCTGTGGCAGAAATGACTTGGTGACATAGCATCATTGATGTGTGGCTTTTGCTCTGGGGTACCTTGTGCCCTTCACACAAGTACGGGTGCTGGGGTCCTAGGAAGGAACTACTGCCTGGCTTACTCAGTGCTTTTCGTTTGTTATGCCATACTGCTCCGTCGCTTGCATGGGTCATTGCTGTATCACTCATGGGCATTTGAGTGGCGGCCTTTTGCTCTGTGGGGTTTTGTGCCCACCCCAGTGCCTACATTGCGGTACCGCTTGGTACTTGTAACTCTCTCTCTGAAGGTATCACAGCGCCTGCGGTTTGTGTTCCATGCATGTTTTCCGTAACTGGTTGCATACCAGCGTTCCAGAGTGGACGCGCGTACATTCCTGGGCCCTATCGCGCTATCAACTACGCGATTGCTCTCCTTTTTCATTTCCTTAGATTGCATTACCATTACCAGTGTGCGTTGGCCTTACGGCTATCGTTGGCGAGCGGCTAAACTTGTCTGCTGTTCTTAAGCGCTGCACTTTAAGAACAATGTAAGCACAAATCGCTGATAGTATGACACACGGTTGCATGGACAGGGTCAGCAAGAGCGTTTAACAAATACAAGCAGACACAGGTACTCCCCTAGGCCATAGCATCGAAAGGCGAAACAAAGGCAGGCAGAACAAATTGGGCAACGGGCTGATAGTAAAAAAACGTAAGGGGGAAAGAGTGCAGAGCGTGAACACAGCATGAACACAGCAATAGGTGCAGGCCAGCTCCAGCTCCTTGCAATGCTTCACCCCACGCCACGCAGTGTAGCTTGGGCATCCCTATCCCTATGCAAGGGTATGCAGTCATGATGCTAGCCAGCTGCATGGGCGCTCCGGCGAGCACACATACGTCTTAGCCGACGGGCAGTGAGAAGACAGGCTCTTTCCTGCAAACGTCAGTTACCTAACTAACGCTAATGCGCGAGGGTTCGTTACTAACGCTAACGCGGTACCTGAACCTTGTGAAGTGCGTCCGACAGTGCGCACAACAGTGGCCACAACAGTGCGTCCGAAACCCAGGGCACACAGAAAATACAGCAGGAGTTTGCTAACCAGGATGTGCAATGGCATGCTAAGACAATGCAAGATACGTCCTGCAACAGACTAAACAAACTTTGTTGAGCCAACAAACCATCGTCGTGCTATCGCTGTGCTGCTATGCGTGCTGTATGCAACGCTAAATCATGCTTTGCTTTGCTTCCCTGCGTCATGCCTGTGCAGCGTGCGTCTTTTGCATTGCCAGTTCTGCGCTACTGTATATTCGCCGCGCAATGCAACCCGTCCGTGCTGTATGCACCTGACTCATGCCTGTGCGGCCTGTGCCTGCCTTCTCTCAGCCAATACCTTGCTACCCGTCGCCCCATCCACAGCTGTAATGCTGATTTCTGGCAGCCCCTTACTGGCCCTGTACTCCTTTGCCCCGTCACATATACACTGGTACAGCTCTGTATCTGGCTTCATGTCCAGCACCCATTCGCTGTATGTGTGGGGAATGTGCGCTGCAAGCTGACGGTACTCAACCGCAGGCAGCCGCCAGCGGCAGTCGCTCAGGACCAGCGTGCCGCGCCAGGGGGGTAGCCAGCGCAGCATGGCCATGGTTTCTGGCGTGACCGGCATGCCATGCAGGTCGAGGACCGTGTGCTGGTCTGGACTCTCATATCTAATGCACTGCAAAGCTGGCAGCATATCTGCTAACCTGCTATAGCCCACCTGAAAACCTGGGCCATGCCACTGCACGTTTGCGAACAATTCTTGGGTGGCTCTGATATCAAGCTCATGCTGCGTAGAACACACACACACATACACATTTGTTCATCTGCACAGCCACACATACAAATGAACATGCCCATGTCGCAAGCGGGTTTCCTCAGGCTTCTGCGCTCTGATTGCTCTGCTAAACAACTAGCCTTCCTTACACCATGCATGTACTACACCATTTCGCGTTCTGTCTTGAACACCATGCATGCACTGACCACGTTGCATGATGAGGTCACTGCACGTAGTTTCCTGCACTGTACGGCATATGTCTAACGTGCATGGCACATTGCATGCTGCATGCCACACTCACCGAAGAGAGAGACGTCAGGCTAAGAAGGTCCGTGTACTCCACAACCGGCTTGCCCTGCCCCGTGTATGTCCCTGGGCTGGGCAACATCCTAAGAAACCCTAGAACATCCTTATCCTCGTCATGACGGCCCCGCTCTACCACCACCCGCTTCCACGGCCACACACCCTCAACGCTATCCCCATCTTGCGCGAATACCCCCACCCCGCGCACCAACACCCGCTGCACGCTCTGTCCGAGCGCTTGCACGGCCCGCAGAGCCGAGGTGCTTACATGGCCTTCGTACTGTGCTGTAAAGCCCATTATTGCCGGGCTGGGTTGGGAGCGTGATGCTGACCTTGCGGAGCTGGCTAAGCTGTGCTGGCATTGGAAGGTTGCACGCGCAGTGCACGAGGGTAAGGCTGGTGAGGTGTGGCAGTACTGTTAGAGCCACACGGTGCATGGAAAAGGCTACATCCGCGGCTACAGGCTGGGTCTCAGACGTGCCGCGGAGCTCGAACTCTTCAACTCCCTGGCTTACGCCATGTAGGCACTGTGCCAGGGCAGTGGCCTGGGCTTCAGTGGCTTGAGTGAGGGGGCCGTGCCCGCACTCCACAACCAGGACCGTGTGCAGCTTGTCCCACTTCTGGAGGCACGCGCGCACGGTGCTGAGAGTCGCTGGCTGGGCACACTGCTCCAAGCTGAGCTGCAGCCTTGGACTTGGGATCACAGCGCTAGTTGGAAAGCTGGCTGGCTCTGGCGGGCCCTGCCGCGGCTCATCATTTCGCTGTGTGCGCCAGAAGGAAGGCAGTGAGAATGGTAGTGAGAACGGCATTGTGTGCTTGTGCTTTGCGTTGCTGGACTGGGCTGCACTGAGGACTGACTTGCTGGGACGGCTCCGGTACGTTAGGGTCCCTACGTTAGCAGTAGCTGTGCGGTAGCTAACAGGGCACACACACAGATATCTAACGTCCCTTGCCTTCTGAGTGCTCGCCATCCCTTGCCTTCTGAGCGCATTCAATTTAGCGTAGCGAGCACAAATACAGCCTATGCAATGGCAAACGACATTGATGAAGCGGCCGTGCACGTCCTTGTACAATACCTCGACCCAGATGCACGCAAAGGTCTTACCAAGTTGTCGCGTGTTGGACGCGACTGCGTATTGATCAGCTCTCCGAACGCCAAGCTGCGTTTCAGCCTGGCGGAGGGCGTATCCCCTGCTGCAGCCAATGCTGTGCGGGCAGGCCTTCTGGTCCGGGGCCAGTTCAACACGGCGCTCCTGCTCGAGTGCGGGCACAGCCCTGTCAGTGCAGACATCTCAGCGCAGATCAGCGCACTGGCAGAGTGCCTGCAGGGCGCAAGCGAGGGTATACGAGAAGTCGAGCTCCGCGGCACTTCAGCAGCGCGGCCCACCCCAACCTGTACAGCTGCGCAGTTGATGCAGCGCGTGGTGCTGCCAGCGCTCCCACACATCACCACCCTGACCCTTACCCACTTCCCGTGCAGCCTGCCAGCACTAGCACAGCTTAGCCAGCTCCGCAAGGTCAGCTTTTCTCTCCCAACCCAGCCCGCGGACCCGCCCGCCAATGACCATCAGATCGCCAGCCTCGCGGCCTTCCTCTCTCAGGTTACCAGCCTAGAACTCCACAACTGCAGCGCACCAGCAGCGTGCAGCGTGTTCAGCCAGGCCCCCATCACCCACACCCTCACGCACTTCGCCACAGACGCGCCCCTGACGGATGAGCTGGCCCGGCTGCTGGTAGACAAGGCGCCGGCGCTCAAGGACCTGTGCGTGCGCGAGGTGGCGCTGACGACCGGTGAGCTGAGGGATAGCCAGTGGGTGGTAGAGCGGCTGACGGTCACCAGACTGGGCGCGTTTCCGCAGAGTCTCGCCACCCTGCCGCGCTCCACTGCGGACGAGTTTGTACTCTCAAGTGACGAGTTGATGATCTGCTCAGAGGTCAGTTGCATAGCACTCATGCAAACTAGAATTGTACTTGCGAAGGTGCGCACGCATCGCAGCACTGCACCATGGCTGCAGCGCGCTGCACAGCGCGCTGCTGGATGTGAACCATACATGGCCAGTCATCACGTGCCCAGAGCCACGTGCTCTGTGCGACTGTGCGCGTTCTCTTGCAGGGTTGTTCAGAGGAGCAGGCCGAGCGCATGCTCGGCTGGCATTTCAATGTTCGTGCAGTCGTGGTGCGAGACATCGGCCCCACGATGCCGCAGCTGCTGCAGCGCCTGCGGCTCCAAAACGGTACCGCAATCGCCTTTTACAACTGCCCCACCCACCTCGCCGACGCACAGAGGCTCGCGCCCGTGCTGACCGCGCTGGCCGAGCGCCGGCGCTCTCACGTGTACTTCCACGACCCGCCAGAGGCCGCAAGAGACACGTGCGTCGCGGCAGTGGCCGCGCTCGACGCGCACGTGCAGCAGCTCTCCATGCGCACGGGCGAGGTGCGCCCTGCCGCTGGGCTCGCGGGCGTGGCGTGGCCGTGGCAGCGGTTGATGGTTGAAAAGGGGCGCGACCAAGGGGACGGGGATGTGCTTGAATTCCTGCGACAGATGCCTAGCCCCGAGACATACAGGGGGGCGGGCAGACCAGTCGTGGTTTACTCGGATCTTCTTAGCCTGACGTCCCTCTCTGCGGTGAGTGAGCCATGTAGCATGCCGTGTGCCATGCACGTAACATATAATGGCATGCAGGCCAGGAAAGCACATGCGGTGAGTAAGCCATGCAAACACACCGTGTGCCATGCATGGAAAATGACGTGCGGTCAGTAAGCCATGCAACATGCGTAGCACATGCTTTGCGATGAGTAGCCCCATGCACGGTGTGCCACATTGTTGGTTGTGTCAAACAGTACACTGCTTAACGTCACACAGAGCTAGCGTCTGGGAAAAGTGAGAGAGTGAGCAAAACAATGCTCGACAGAGCCATGAGACAGTGTGCCCATATGGCGGACTTGTATTGCATGTGTGTGTGTGTGTGTGTGCCATGCAGGCTGAGCAAGTCGACTGGCTACAAAACTGGTGGGCACACGTGAAGTGGCGCGGTCCAGGTTTCAAAATCCACTACAACACCCTAGAAACCACCCTCCCATTTTTGAGCTCAATCAATTTTGACTTTTCAGACGAACATGCAGTGCTAGAGCTGAGCGGCCTACCCATGACGCACGAAACCATGGCCATGCTGCGGGGCCTGCCCGCCTGGCGCGGCGCATTGGTCCTGAGCGACTGCCGCTGGCGGCTGCCTGCGGCCGAGTACCGTCAGCTTGCAGCGTACATTCCCGATAGCTATGAGGAGTGGTGGCCGGCGGTCGATACTTGGGATGACTTGCATATGAGCATAGAAGGGGGCATTGTGGAGTACAGGGAGAGCAAGGGGCTGCCTTTGATTCCTGTAATTGCGATCGAATGGGCGACGGGCGAAGAGGTGCTGAGGAGGAGGAAGGAGCATCACGAGGCTGCAAAGTCATGAGCTGCACGGCACAGCGCATGGGAACACTGCGCGCAGCATGCATAGTGGACCAGAGGGGGAAAGAAGGTGGCAGGAGCACGGGACTGCACAGGAAGTGCACATCACGGCACAGCGCGTGGGAACACTGCGCGCTGCATGCTTAGCACCTAGGGGTGGCAGCGCTCTCGTTGGGTTGAGTGAGAGCACATACATGCACAACAGACCATTTGAGCTGGTAGCAGCAATCTAATTGGGTTGATTGTAGGTGTAGCACTTGTGTAGCTGCACTTGTAGCATGGCCTGAGTATGCGGTGTGTACAGTAAAGACATACATGCGTGCATGACAGACCATTGAAGCTGGTCCCAGGGTTATTGATTGTTACTCGTGAAAGAAACCTACCCACGCCTGCCTACTTTCTTTCTGTGTACTGCTTCGACTTTGCCCCCACTTGTCTCCCTTGTACGCGCCTGTTGCTTGTATGGGCTAGTTCCGCCTGGAGACTAGGCCTCGCTTCTAATTCTAAATCTGATTTGCCTGGCCTCCCTCTTTCTGTGTTTCGCTCCTGGCGCTTCTAATTTGCCTCGCTTGCTTCCCTTGCGTTCTTGCCAACTCGCCCTGTGCTATGGACCGTGAACGTGACTTGCTTCAGTGCGTCTTGCTTGTGCTTCTAGCCCTTTGAAGCTACGGGCTGTGGAGGGTGTTTGTTTCTGCTTGTATTCGTTCCTTTACCCCCGGTCCATGTAAGCGTACCAAACAGAACATTCACGAACGACACGCTCTCTCTGTTCTGTACATGTCAACACAAACGCCTGGCAGAAGCTTCAGCAGTGTCGTTACTGCAAGCATAGCTCCTTGCGCAAAGTCACACGTCTGCTTGTATTCGTTTAGCTCTTGTTGACCCTGTCCATGTAAGCGTGTATCATACTATCAGCGACTTGTGCTTACACCCATACACATCTGGGATAGACAGGCCAGTAACGGGCTAGTGTGCTAGGGTCAGTGCAGCGCTGATCAGTCTCCGAAGGAGGACAGTCACGTCTCAACATTAGGGATACAAAGGCATACAGTGGGATCGGCTGTGCTCCCTATATGTCCAAGCCAGGTAGTCTCTGTCTGGCTGCTATTCCTTTCCCCACCACATGCATGTGTGTGTGTGTGTGTGTGTCAAAGCACTACAGTGCCACCACCCTGTCCGACAGGCCGGGCAGCCTCTGTCTGGCTGCTGTCTTCGCATCGCGTGTGCGTGCGTGTGCGTGCGCGCGCGCGCGTGTGTGTGTGTGTCAGGGCTGCAACGCAACACACGTTACTGTGCTCCCACTCTGTCCAAGCCAGGTAGTCTCTGTCTGGCTGCTGTCTCAGGTTTACCCGCCCCCTGTGGCATAGTGGGCACAGGTGTGTCCATACTCCACTTGGCAGTCACAGTCTTGGGCTGGGTGTAGAACTGCACACAAACACACACACAGATCTCACTTGGCCTGATGGAATCTTCACCTTTTCCTTCTTCTGTAACATGTATACGTTGTGTATGCCCCGCACAAGCCCAGTACATGCGCACATGCGCTCTGTGGATGCCATAACGTCACACATGCACATTGACACACGCACAGTAGCACACACATACATACACGTACCTGCACGCCTGCCTTGCCATACATGTGCAGGTCTCCAGCGAAGGAGCCCCTCCAGCCTGTGAAGGAGAAGAAGGGGAGAGGCACCGGGATGGGCACGTTAATACCAACCTGTACACACACACACACGGGCACATGCCTAGGCGGACAAGCACACATACAACCGCAGTGCCAAGGGTCTGCTGGTGTCGTGTAGGGCACATGGGGCCTGAAGAAAGCTTACAGGGGGGATCGACCCTGCTTGTGTGTGTGTGTGTGTGTGTGTGTGTGCGTGTGTTTGTGTGTGTGTGTGTGTACACTCACCATGCCGACCTCCACTTCATGTTGGAACTTGCGAGCCGCAGCTCCACTGTGTACACACACACACACACACACACACACACACACGGGTGCGATCACATTGCAGGTACACACACACAGCACGCATACAACACGCCAGTCCTGATCTGGCAAGGCCCATCCGCACGTCTGCCCTGCCTTAAGACGCACAGACACACACAAACACACTCACACACACACACAGGCACACAAACACACCTCTTCGTGAAGATGGCTGTACCGTTGCCATGTTCGTTGCCATTGACAATG
>VFQQ010003820.1_pt1 | contig 14104 bp, 12 predicted proteins | sample 3512341 | NCBI WGS metagenome assembly VFQQ01 (sample SAMN10412373, study PRJNA504923) | tailings metagenome | isolation source: Relicate 2 Philex TSF1 revegetated site | place: Philippines: Tuba, Benguet | collected 2017-08-29 | reverse complement strand
TGGGAATGTCGGTACCAAAAACCGATGCCTTACCGCTTGGCGACGCCCCAACAGCGCGGGCGGGTTTAGTCGTCCGGGCCGATGCGTGCAAGCTGGAGGCGGACGCTGTAGAGACACCCGGATGTCCCAGGATTTCTTCGCCGCCTTCGTCAATCTCGACCGCGTGCCGGGCCGTCGCCTGTTCATGGAGCGCCAGTTCGCGGCAGCCGGCATTGAGGCCGAGCGTGTCTCCGCCATTGACCGGAACGCTCCCGGTTTCGTTCCGCGCGGCGGCCTCACCGTGTTGCGCGACGACGTCCTGATCGAGATCAACTGGGATGGGCGACCCTACGTCACGGGCGAGGAGGCCTGCGTCCAGAGCCATCTCATTGCGCTGAAACGCTTTCTTGCGACGGGCAAAGCGTTCGGCCTCATTTGCGAGGACGACGCGGAACTCGCGCCAGATTTTCGCGCGGTGGTCGAGGCGGCCATCACGAAGGCGGAATTGTGGGACGCTGTGAGACTGGAGAGCATCCGGCGGAAGGGCGGACGCGTTGCGCTCGATATTGCCGCGTTAACCGGCCCCTATCGGCTCGTGGCGTCTCTCAATCCTGCGGCCGGCAGCGCGGCCTATCTCTATAGCCGGGCGGGCGCTGAGCGCCTGATCGCCGCATGGGACAACTTCTTCGAGCCCTTCGATAATTTTCTCTCAGCGCTTGGCCGTCACAAACTCCGCTTGCTGGACGTCTCGCCCTTCCCGGCCCGCCAAGGCCTGATCGAGTCGAGTCGTGCCGACAAGCGAGGCGCACCCAGCGCCAGTATTGCGGCAGCCTTCACGCGCTGGCAGCGCCATGTGCGGGCCGACATCATTGGCCGGCATGTCCGTCGCTGGCCGGCCCAGTTCGGCGGCTTTCCGGGCCGCGCCCACGCGCTGGTCCTTGCGCCGTGGTCGCGAACCTGGCCGAACCCGTTGCAACCCGAACCGATCGTAAGCTGACCTCGCGTCACCTTTTGTTGACTCTAAGGGCTGCGGTCCTTTAGACGCCACCGGCTTGGGGACAGGCGTCCGGCCCGGTGGGGGTCTTTCGCTTGTGCAATAACAATGCAAGGCTCCGTTTTTGGGGCGCTCTCAGGGGTGACGGAGCCTAATGTTCGGCTACATCGTACGACGCCTATTGGGCGCCATTCCGACCCTGCTCATCATCATCGCCGCGACATTCTTCCTGATGCGGCTGGCCCCCGGTGGCCCGTTCGACGGCGAACGCCGCCTGCCGCCGGAAATCGAGCGCAACATCAAGGCCGCCTATAATCTCGACAAGCCCGTCTTCGAACAGTTCACCATCTACCTGACGAAAGTCGTGACGCAGGGCGATTTCGGCCCCTCGTTCAAGAACAAGGACTTCACGGTCAGTGAGCTCATCGCCCTCGGCGCGCCGGTCAGCCTCAAGCTCGGCCTCAGCGCCATTATCCTCGCGACCATCATTGGTGGATTCCTGGGGGTGACGGCGGCGCTCAGGCAAAACACGCCCGGCGATTATTCCATCATGTCGATCGCGATGATCGGCATCACCATCCCGACTTTCGTCACCGCGCCGCTGCTCACGTTGTTCCTCGGCGTCTATGCCGGGCTGCTGCCGGTCGGCGGTTATGACGACGGCAATCTCCGCAACATGATCCTGCCGGTCACCGTGCTGGCGCTGCCGCAGATCGCGATTATCTCGCGCCTCGTGCGCGGCTCGATGATCGAGGTGCTGCGCTCCAACTATGTCCGCACGGCGAGGGCCAAGGGCCTCACCGAGTTCCAGGTCGTCTGGCGGCATGTTCTGCGCGCCGGGCTTCTGCCGCTCGTTTCCTATCTCGGCCCGGCCATCGCCGGCCTCGTCACCGGCTCGCTGGTTGTGGAGCAGATTTTCGGCCTGCCCGGCATCGGCCGGTACTTCGTGCAGGGCGCGCTCAACCGCGACTACACGCTGGTGATGGGCGTCGTCATTCTGTTCGCGACGCTGATCATCCTGCTGAACCTGGTCGCCGATATCATGTACCGCGTACTCGATCCGAAGGTGAGGCTCGGCTGATGACTATCCCGATGTCTCAGGACGACAAGTACGAGGCCATGAAGGCCGCGCAGGCCGTCAAGGGCCGCAGCCTCTGGCAGGACGCGCGCCGCCGGCTTTTCCGCAACAAGGCCGCCGTCGTGTCGATGATCATCCTTACGATCATCGTCGCGCTCGCGATCTTCGCACCCTATCTCTCGCGCCACGCCTATGACGCGCAGGACTACCAGCAGATCTCTTGCCCGCCGTCCTGGACGATCGACATGACGAAGGCGGTGCCGCCCACCGACGGGGCGACCGACAGCCCTGCCTACAAGGCGTATGAGGAGTATTCCGCCGCCTATCCGCAGACCGCGCTCTGCGGCCAGGGCATTGTGCAGTCCTACGAATACGCCAAGGCCGACTGGCAGACCTGGTGCTCCGATCCCAGCATCAGCCCGCCGCCGGAAATCAATTGCGCGCGCGAGCCGCAGCTCGACGATTTCAAGCACTTCATGGGCACGGACGGCGTCGGCCGCGATCTGTGGGTCCGCACGCTTTACGGGGCGCGCGTGTCGCTATCTGTGGGTGTCGTCGCCACCTTCGTGGCGCTCATCATCGGCGTGCTCTACGGCGCGACGGCCGGTTACGCGGGCGGGCGTGTCGACAACTACATGATGCGCTTCGTCGACATCATGTACGCCCTGCCCTTCATCTTCTTCGTCATCATCCTGATGACGGTGACGGCGGACATTCCGTTCTTCAAAGACCCGTTCAACAGATTCATCCTCATCTTCGCCGCGATCGGCGCGGTGGAATGGCTGACCATGGCGCGCATCGTGCGCGGGCAGACGCTGTCGATCCGCCGCAAGGAGTTCGTGGAGGCCGCGGTCGCTGCCGGCGTGCCGACCGGCAAGATCATCATGCGCCACATCATTCCCAACGTAGTCGGCCCGGTGATCGTGTTCGTGACGCTCACGATCCCCGCGATCATCCTGGCGGAAAGCTTCCTGTCCTTCCTCGGTCTCGGCGTTCAGGAGCCTATGACCTCGTGGGGCGTGCTGATGTCGGAAGGCGCCGGCGACATGGAGAACAAGCCCTGGCTGCTCATCGTGCCGGCGCTGATGATGGCTGTGACGCTGTTCTGCTTCAACTTCATCGGCGACGGTCTGCGCGACGCCCTCGACCCGAAGGACCGCTAAGCCAATGGCCGATCCGATCCTTCAGGTCCGCGACCTTCACGTCCGCTTCGACACGCCGGATGGCGTCGTCCATGCCGTCAAAGGCGCCACGTTCGACATCAGCCGCGGCGAAGTCGTCGGCGTCGTCGGCGAATCCGGCTCGGGCAAGAGCCAGATGTTCATGGCCGCCATCGGCCTCCTTGCCGGCAACGGCAAGGCGACCGGCTCCGTTCTCTTCAAAGGGCAGGAGCTCGTCGGCGTCCCGCAAAAGCTGCTCCGCTCGGTGCGTGGCTCGAAGATCGGCGTCATCTTCCAGGATCCGCTAACCTCCCTGACGCCGCACATGAAAGTCGGCGCGCAGATCGAGGAAATCCTGAAAGTCCACGGGAAGGCCAGCGGCGCGGCCGCCGAGAAGCGCGCGCTCGACATGCTCGAGCTGGTGCGCATTCCCGAGGCGCGCCGCCGCATGGACCAATATCCGCACGAGCTGTCGGGCGGCATGCGCCAGCGCGTGATGATCGCCATTGCGACCGCCTGCGGCCCCGACCTGTTGATCGCCGACGAGCCGACCACGGCGCTCGACGTCACGGTGCAAGCCCAGGTTCTGGAGATCATGCGCGACCTGACGCGCGAGCTCGGCACGTCCATCGCCCTCGTCAGCCACGACATGGGCGTCATCGCCTCGATGTGCGACCGCGTGCAGGTGATGCGTTACGGCGAATTCGTCGAGGCCGGCACGGTCGATGACATCTTTTATTCGCCGACCCACCCCTATACGCGCATGCTGCTCGATGCTGTGCCGCGGCTCGACCAGCCGGACAAAGCCGGTCACCCCAAGCTCGCGCCCGTGAAGGATCGCGGCGTCAATTCGACGCTTCTGGAAGCCGAGGACATCAAGGTCCACTTCCCGATCCGCATGTCTGGCGGTCTCTTCGGCAAGACCAAACCGCTCAAGGCCGTTAACGGCGTCAGCTTCAAGCTGAACAAGGGCGAGACGCTGGGCGTCGTCGGCGAATCCGGTTGCGGCAAGTCCACCCTCGCGCGCGCTGTGCTGCAGCTCGTTGAGCCGCGCGAAGGCAAGGTCGTGTGGCTCGGCAAGACCGACCTCATGGGCCTGTCGATCCGCGAGATGCGCAAGAAGCGCAAGGAACTGCAGATCGTCTTCCAGGATCCGCTCGCATCGCTCGATCCGCGCATGCCGATCGGCGCCTCGATCGCCGAGCCGCTGAAGACGCAGGAGCCGAACCTCAGCCGCGCCCAGGTCCGCGAGCGTGTGCTGGAGATCATGGAAAAGGTCGGCCTCAACCCGGCCTGGATCAACCGCTACCCGCACGAGTTCTCCGGCGGCCAGAACCAGCGCGTCGGCATCGCGCGCGCGATGATCGTCCGCCCCAGCCTCGTCATCTGCGACGAGGCGGTGTCGGCGCTCGACGTGTCGATCCAGCGCCAGATCGTCGATCTGCTGATGAAGCTGCAGGCCGAGTTCGGCATGAGCATGATGTTCATCAGCCACGACCTCGCGGTCGTGCGGCAGATCTCGCACCGGATCATGGTGCTCTATCTCGGCCGCATCGTGGAACTCGCCGACCGGGAAGCGATCTACGAGGATCCGCTGCATCCTTATACGCGCGGCCTCATCTCGGCCGTGCCGCTGCCCGATCCGAAGCTGGAACGCGTGAAGCCGCGCGCCAAGCTGCAGGGCGATTTGCCCTCGCCGCTCGACAGCCGCGCTTCGCTGACCTTCCTGAAGTCCAAGGTCATCAACGATCCGGACGCGGAGCAGTACGTGCCGCAGCTGATCGAGGCCAAGCCCGGCCACTTCGTCGCCGAGCACGATCCAATCTGACTCTGGCCGATCTAAAGAAAAAGGCCCGCCAGCCGGCGGGCCTTTTCACGAATGGCTGGCGCTTCGCGTTACTTCACGCGGACAACCTTCACCGACTTGTTCTGGTCTTCGCGGCGCAAATAGTAAGCGCCCATCGCGCCCTTGCGGATGTTCACCTTCACCTTCGAGACGTCGCGCGGCATGTTGATCGACTTGGCTTCGGTCACTTTCCAGACTTGGCCGTTCTGCAGCACAAACACGCCATCGCCGACGCCGTTAACGGCATAGTCGGTAAGACCGACCGAGATTTCGGTGATGACGCCGGCATTTTGCTCGACGACTTCGCTCATCTCGGCCGCCGTCTTACCAAAATCCTCTGGCCGAGTCGGTTCGCCCGTGCCGGTCATGTCGTTGGCCTCGAACAGGCCGAACAGCGTGAACTGGTCTTCCTCACTCGCCTTGTTAAGCGCAGCACGGATGCGCGGTCCGGCGGCGTCGTAGCAGGCGAGACGCTTGGTGGAATCCGGCTCGGCGGCACAGGCATCCAGCTGCTCAAGCGTCGTGCGCACCTCGGTGGCGGAGGCCGCCCCGATGGCGATAACGGCGAACGCTGCTGCCGCGGCGAAGCTGCGAAACATGGTATTTCCCCTCAAAATCGGGACTGACCGGCGGGACATATCCCCCGGCCGCCGCGTGGACAATACGGCGTTCAGCCCCTATTCAAACTCGAAATGAGCCTATCGGCCCCGACTGCGCCTGAAATATGGCGCGTATTGGCCGATCCAGCGACATGGAGACGCATCCGGCGATGAAGTCCCTGAAGACCCTGTTTACGGCCCTCGCCCTGGCGGCCAGTTTCGCCCTGACCGCAACGGCGGCCGAGAAAATCGTCCTCAAGCGCGGCAACGGCGCCGAACCTGACACGCTCGATCCGCAAAAGGCCACCGGCAGCTGGGAGAACAATATTATCGGCGACATGATCGTCGGCTTGATGACCGAGGACGCCAAGGGCGAGCCGATCCCCGGCGTGGCCGAGAGTTACACGGTCTCCGATGACGGCCTGGTGTGGACGTTCAAGCTGCGCGCCGACGCCAACTGGTCCGACGGCGTGCCGGTGACGGCCGACGATTTCGTCTTCGCTTTTCAGCGCATCAACGACCCGCTGACCGGCGGCCAGTACGCCACCATCACGCACATCATCAAGAACGCCGCCAAGGTCTACACCAGGGAGCTGCCGCCCGATCAGATCGGCGCCCGCGCCATCGACGCCAAGACGCTGGAGCTGACGCTCGAGCACCCGGCCTCGTACCTGCCGTCGATGCTGCTGCACTACGCATTCTTCCCGGTGCCCAAGCACGCCGTCGAGAAATACGGCAGCGACTGGGTGAAGCCCGGCAACTACATCTCCAACGGCCCGTTCACGCTGGTCAGCTGGTCGCCGAACGACAAGGTCGTCGTCGCCAAGAACCCCGGCTTCTACGACGCCGCCAACGTCAAGATCGACGAGGTCCAGTACTTCTCGCAGGACGACCAGATCGCCAACACCAAGCGCTTCCGCGCCGGCGAGCTGGACGTCTCGGCCGGCATCCCGGGCCAACTCATCGACGAGCTACGCGCCACGATGCCGGAGAAGGTCCGCTTGGCGCCCGTCATCACCAACTGGTTCGTGACCTTCAACCTCACGCGCCCGGAATGGCAGGATGTCCGCATCCGCACCGCGCTCGGCCTCGCCATCGACCGCGAGACCATCGCCTTCCGCATCCTCAAAGGCGGCGAGACGCCCGCCTACACTTTCGTCCACCCCGACATCCCCGGCTATCCGCATGATGCGAAGCTCTTCTACGCCGACATGCCGATGGCCGAGCGTCAGAAGAAGGCGCGCGAGCTGTTGGCGGAGGCCGGCTTCGGCCCGGGCAACCCGCTGAAGTTCGAATTCCTTCATCCGCAATCGACCGACGGCAAGCGCATCGCGACGGCCCTGCAGGGCATGTGGAAGGCCGTGGGCGTCGAGATGACGCCCGCCGGGTCTGAATCCAAAACCGTCTATGCCAATCTGCGTCAGCAGAATTTCGGCGTCGCGCTGTCGGGCTGGATCGCCGACTTCCCGGACGCCTCGTCCTACCTCTATCTCGCCAAAACCTCGTCGGCCGAGATGAACTACGGCAAGTATTCCAACGCCGAGTTCGACCAGCTCAACATCGACGGCGACAACGAGCCGGACGCCGCCAAGCGCGGCGCCCTCCTCAACCGCGCCGAGCAGATCCTGCTCGACGACGCGCCCTTCCTGCCCATTTACAACGCGGTCTCACGTTACCTCGTCGAGCCGTATGTCTCGGGTTTCGAGAATGCGCTGACCAACGTCCATCGCACGCGCTGGATGTCGATCGACACCGCCGCCAAAGCCGCGATGGGCACCGCCACTCCGGAACCGGGCCGCCAGACCGCCGACGCCTCCGGCCAGACCGGCATCGTACCCTCGCCCGCCGACAAGACGTCCCTGCTGCTCTGGTGGCTGCTTGGCGGCGGGGCGTTGCTGCTGGTTGCAGGCACAATCATCGCCCGTCACCGCCGTTCATCTTGAGATAGAAATCCCGTGAACACGCCCCCGCACCGTGCAGGGGCGTGCTAGAACGTCTGCCAACACGTTTCGATTAAAGGACGCCAACTGATGATTAAACGCGCCCTCGCCGCCTTTGCGGCGGTCTTCCTTCTCAGCGCCAGCACGGCTTCGGCCGAAGTGGTACTCAACCGCGGCAATTCCGGCGGCGACCCGGATTCGCTCGATCCGCACTACACCCAGGGCACCTGGGAGAACAACATCGTCGGCGACATGATGGAGGGCCTCGCCACCGAGAACGAACAGGGCGAGGTCGTCCCCGGCGCGGCCGAGAGCTGGACGGTCAGCGAAGACAATCTCACCTGGACCTTCAAACTGCGCGCGGGCGCCACCTGGTCGGACGGCACGCCCGTCACGGCCGACGACTTCGTCTTCTCCTGGCGGCGCCTGCTCGATCCGCAGACGGCGGCCCAGTACGCCTCGATCCTCTATCTGGTGAAGAACGCCGAAGCCGTGAACGGCGGCAAAATGCCGCTCGACCAGCTCGGCGTCAGCGCGCCCGATCCGCTGACCTTCGTCGTCACGCTGGAGCATCCGGCGAGCTATTTCGACGGCATCGTCGCCCATCAGGCGACGTTCCCGGTGCCCAAGCACCAGGTCGAAAAGCTGGGCAATGAATGGGTGAAGGCCGGCAACTACGTCTCGAACGGCCCCTTCACGCTCGTCGAATGGCGCGTGCAGGAGTATGTGCGCCTCGCCAAGAACCCCGCCTATCACGACGCGGCGAACGTCAAGGTCGATGTCGTCAACTGGGTCTCACTGATCGACTCCGCCGCTGCGCTCAAGCGCTTCGAAGCGGGCGAACTGGATACGCACGACAATTTCCCGAACCCGCAATACAAGCAGCTTCAGGCCAAGCTGGGCGATCAGGTGAAGATGTCGCCCTATCTGGCGGTCAGCTACATGACGTTCAACCAGCGCCTCGACCAGTTCAAGGACGTGCGCGTCCGCGAGGCGCTCAGCCTTGCGATCGACCGCGCGACCATCACCGACCGCATCTATGCGATCGGCGAGCCGGTCGCCTGCTCCATCGTGCCGCCGCAAACGGCGAACTACGAAGCCGGCGCCACCTCGCCGGATTGCCGCATGCCGGACCAGCGCGCCCGCGTGGAACGCGCCAAGCAGTTGCTGAACGAGGCCGGCTATGGCCCGTCCAACCCGCTGAGCTTCCGCTTCTATATCGGCAGCGACAACGACAATAAGCGCGCAGCCGCTGCGATGCAGGCGATGTGGAAAGCCGTCGGCGTCAACGCCGAGATCGTCGCGAACGAGATCAAGACCCACTACAACCAGCACCTCCAGACGGCGAATTTCGACGTCGCTGTTGCGGCCTGGGTCGGCGACTACAACGACCCGGAAACGTTCCTCTTCATGTTCGAAACGAACAATAAGGGCTTCAACTATGGCGGCTGGTCGAACGCCAAGTATGACGAGCTGATGCGTCAGGAACGGCTTGAGCCGGATCTGGTCAAGCGCGCGGCGATCATGAAGGAAGCCGAACAGATCCTGCTCGACGACTATGGCGTCGCGCCGACGCGCCTGCGCTTCAACCCCTATCTCATCAAGCCGTATGTGAAGGGCTGGGCGCCGAATATCCGTGGCGTGCACCGTTCGCGCTGGATGTCGGTCGAGGGCCGTTGATGGTCAGGCGTTTCGTTCCCGCGCTCGCCGCGGCGGTTCTTTTCACCGTCTCGGCCGCGGGGGCGACGCTCCACCGCGGTAACCAGAGCGAACCCGACACGCTCGATCCGTCGAAGGCGACGGGCAGTTGGGAAAGTAACATTCTGGGTGACATGTTCCTCGGTCTGACGACCGAGGACGCCGCCTCCAACCCCATCCCAGGCGCGGCCGAAAGCTGGACGGTCAGCGAAGACGGCCTCGTCTGGACGTTCAAGCTGCGTCAGGGCGCGGTGTGGTCGGACGGCGTGCCGGTGACGGCCGACGATTTCGTCTTCTCGTTCCGCCGCCAGATGGACCCGGCCACCGCCTCGCAATACGCCTCGATGCTCTACGACATCAAAGGCGGCGAGGATGTGAATGCCGGCCGCGCGCCGCTCGACGCGCTCGGCGTGCGCGCGGTCGACGCCAACACGCTCGAAATCACGCTGACGCATCCCGCGCCCTATCTGCCGCAGCTGCTGATGCACCAGATCACCTATCCGGTGCCCAAGCATCAGGTCGAAAAGTTCGGCGATGATTGGGTGAAGCCCGACAACTACGTCTCGAACGGCGCGTTCAAGCTCGTCTCGTGGCGTCCGAACGACAGCGTCGTGACGGTCAAGAACGACAAGTTCTACGACGCGGCGAATGTGAAGCTCGACGGCGTCGTGTTCTACCCGACCGACGACGCGGAAGCCGGCCTCAAGCGTTTCCGCACGGCGGAGCTCGATCTCAATATCGGCTTCCCGTCCTCACAGATCGAGTTGCTGAAGCGAACCCTGGCGGCCGAGCTGAAGGTCTCGACCATCGTCAACGTCCGCTACATCGTGATGAACACGCTGAAAAAGCCGTTCGACGATCCGCGCGTCCGCAAGGCCATCTCGCTCGCCATCAACCGCGAGGTCATCACGGGCCAGATCATCAAGGCGGGCGAACAGCCGGCCTATTCCATCGTCCCGCCCGGCACTGCCGGCTACAGCGACGGCCCGCGCCTGTCGTTCGAGGCGATGACGATGCCGGAGCGTCTCGCCGAGGCGAAGCGGCTGCTGGAAGAGGCCGGCTACGGCCCCTCCAACCCTATCTCGTTCCGCTACAACTACATCTCCGACAACGATTCAAAGCGTGTCGCGGCGGCGCTGCAGGGCATGTGGGCGGCGATCGGCCTCAAGGTCGAACTCGTCGTGATGGAGAAAAAGGTCCACTACAACACGGTCCGCGCGCAGGACTATGAAGTGGCCGAGGCCAACTGGTTCGCCGATTTCAACGACGCCAAGAACTTCCTGTTCCTGGCCCAGCCTTCGGCGGGCGACATGAACATGTCGCGCTACGCCAACCAGGCCTATGAGGATCTCATTCGCAAATCGGATCAGGAACGCGATGCGGACGCCCGCGCCACGATCATGAAAGAGGCCGAGGCGCTGATGCTGGAGGAAAGCCCGATCACGCCGATGTATTACGGCGTCAGCCGCAACCTCGTGCATGTCTGGGTCAAGGGCTGGGAGGAAAACCTCCTCAACACCCACCGCTCCCGCTGGATGAGCATCGAAGGGAAGCCGTAAGGCTTTCCCTTCGCCGCCTGCGGCTACCTCGATGCTCAATACTGCCAACCCTTCTCCCCTCCGGGGAGAAGTCCCTCGCGTAGCGAGGGGATGAGGGGACAGCCTCTCAGGCCTTCCCCTTCTCCAGCTCGATCAGGATCGTATCCAGCACGCCATGCAGGTTCTGCATGACGTCGCTGTTCCAGAACCGCAACACGCGCAGGCCTTCGCGCTCCAGCAGCACCGTGCGCCGCGCATCATAGGCAAGCGCCGCATCGGCACCGTGCTGCGACCCGTCCAGTTCGATCACCAGGCTACGATCGGAGCAGATAAAATCGACGATGTAAGGCGCGCGCGGCGCCTGCCGCTTGAAGCGAAATCCATTGAGCCGGCGTGCGCGCAAATAGCCCCACAGCAGGCGCTCCGCATCCGTCTGCTCGCGCCGCAATCGCCGCGCCCGTGCGACAAGGTTCATCGTACGAGCCTGTCGCCACCACCCTCATCTGTCACGGGCTCCGCCCGCGACATCTTCTCCCGCAAGCGGGAGAAGGGTCGGCCGTGGCTACCACGGTGCTCAATACTGCCAACCCTTCTCCCCTCCGGGGAGAAGTCCCTCGCGGCACGCGAGGGGATGAGGGGAGGCTCGCGCCGCTCTCAATCCAAATCGCCACCCCGCCGGCGGCGGATTTCGTCTTCCAGCAGGAAGGCGATGCGGTCACTTCGGTTGCCCTGTCCACGGACCGCCGAGGCTTTGGGGGCCGATACGTGAAAGGAATTCAGCCTGCAGCGCATCGCAATGGTCGACATCGAGCGTTTCAAGATAACGAGGCTGCGAACAGCTCAGAATGAGCATCATGGAGTCGCCAAAAACCACAACACGGTCCTGGTATCCGCTCGCAAGCCAGCGCTCATGCCGTCCTGACAAAGTCCCGCCGTTTAAAGTTATCGGCTCATAAGGTCCGAATGAGTCGAACGGAGGTTCAGTGCTCATGGTGAACTCGAACTTCGCCGAAGGGCTGCTGTATGTGCAGTAAATTCCCAAGCCTTCCTTGTAGAGCGCGATATCGAGGCCGAAATCTCGAAGAGTCTTCGGGCAGCTTAGAAACGAGGCATCGCGGTGCCAGACGCCGTCGCTATGAAGCCGGTAAGTGGCTCCGGGGCGAGAGGTCCGAGGGTCAGGGTTTGGCCAGCTTTCAAGCCCCGTCGCAGGTGGGGGCCAGAGCACGAACCACGAGGAAGGCGCCGGTGATCCGGTCAGCCAGACCGCCGCCAGCCAGCCGATCAGCGCGCAGCCAAATCCCACCGCAATCTTTGCCATAGAATGGAAAGCCGCAAGAGCAGCGGCTCAATCCAAATCGCCACCACGGCGGCGGCGGATTTCGTCTTCCAGCAGGAAGGCGATGCGGTCGCTGCCGGCGCGGATGTCGAGCAGCGTGAAGATGAGGCCGGTGCCGAGGATCGCGAGCAGCGTGCCCGCCACGAAACCGGCGACCGCGCCCTTCCAGGGCTGGTCGATCAGCTCGGCGATCAGGCTCGTTTCGGCCATGGGGATCGTGCCCAGTACGGCGCTGTGCCAGCCGAACCAGGTGGCGTAGGCGATGATGCCCACGAAAAAGAGCCAGGCGAAAGCTTCGAACGCACCGACGATCAGATTGCGGATCATACCAGTCCCCCAAGCGCCGAAGCGGCGCAGCGGGGGCGACTATAGCGTGAAGCGCAGGGCTGACAGAAGCGCGCCCGGAAGCCGCACCGAGTCGAGGTTCCGGCCGTCATAGGTGCCGGGGTCCAGCATCAGGCTCCGCTCGGCGGTCAGCGCCTCGAGGTTCGTCCCCAGCATCCGGAAGATCGTGTCGTCGAAGCGCATGACGTTCAGCGGCGCCGCCAGTTCGCCGTTCTCGACCCAGAAGGTCGCAAAGCGCGTCATGCCGGTCAGGCGCCCCGCGCTGCGGTCCGAGAAGTTCAGATACCAGAGGTTCGAGACATAGATGCCCGTGCCGATGGCTTTCAGCACATCGGCCTCGGGCAATTCGCCCGCCGCCATGTCCAGCGAGGCCGGCGTTTCCGCGCCCGATGCGCCGTTGGTCGGCACGCCGTATTCGGCGGCCGAACGCGGCGAGACGAGGCAGTCGCCATAGACGCCCTTGTCGATCAGCGTCACGGAGGCGGGTTTCAGGAACCCCTCGCGCTGGAAGGCGGGAGCTGCGCCCTCCGCCGTCGCCTCGCGGATGGTCACGCGCTCGTTCAGCCGCGCGCCGCCCTCGATCATCTTCAGGAAGATGGTCGCGCGCGTCTTGTGCGCGCCGAGGCCGAAACCGCCCCAGCTCATCATGCTGACAATCTCGCCCAGCGCGGCGGGCGTTAGGTAGGCGCGATACTCGCCCGGCTTCACGGTCACCGGCTTCCGCGCCAATGCATCCAGGCGCCCCGCCGCCATCTCGGCCGCATGGGCGAAGGCCTTTGCGTCCCATGCGAAGCCGGCATGGCTCGTCTTCACCGCCTTGTCGCCGCCGACATAGAAGCTCCAGTCGGCATTGACGCTGGAGGCGGCATCCCAGTTGCGCTGGCCGCGTCCGTTCGCAAAGCCGGTATAGACCGGGCCGCTCGCGACGAAGCCGACAAGGTCGCGCCCCTTGCCCGCTGCCGTCACCGCGTCGACGATCTCGCCCGGCGCCGGCATCGCGCCGCCGATGGCGCGCTCGGAATTGGCGGGCGTCTCGTTCACCAGCAGATACGGATCTTCCGGCGCATCCGCGTTGAGCGTGCGCAGATCTGCGACGGTGCGCGCGATGCGGCCCATATCCTCATCCATGTTGCCGGTGAGGCTGAGGCTGCCTTCGGTGTGGCGCTTGCCGTCGATCAGGTCGATGACAGCTTCCACTTCCCGCACATGTCCGGGCTGGCGCACCGCGCTCTTGTTGAAGCGGATGAAGATTGAATCCTCGGCGCGGTAGTTGAGGAGGAAATCCTCCGCGCCCTTCGTCTCGCCCGCGACGGCGCGGGCGACGGCTTCGAAATGCTCACGCATGGCTCAGGCGCCCCCGAACACAGAGACGTTGCCGAACAAGCAAGCGGGCGTCGCATGGCCCACCTTCACCGCCTGGTTCGGTTCCCCCTTGCCGCAATAGGGCGTGCCCGACACCAGGAACGTCTCCGCCCCGCCGACACCTTTCAGCGACCGCCAGAAGCTCGACGAGATGCCGCGATAATTCGGATTACGGACGACCTGCCCCAGCTTGCCGTTCTTGATCACGCGTCCGTATTCGCAGCCGAAC
>VFQQ010003818.1_pt1 | contig 14110 bp, 21 predicted proteins | sample 3512341 | NCBI WGS metagenome assembly VFQQ01 (sample SAMN10412373, study PRJNA504923) | tailings metagenome | isolation source: Relicate 2 Philex TSF1 revegetated site | place: Philippines: Tuba, Benguet | collected 2017-08-29 | reverse complement strand
AGGGGAAGCAACGTGTCTCGAGCAGGGATGCGTGCCGGTGAGCACTGACAGGCAACACTAGTCCGTATGGCAGTTAGCAAGTAAAAGGGAGAGCAAGAGAGGAACCAAGAGGTGTAGCAAAAGGAGAGCCATGTGGGAATGGGGTAGGGGAGGAGCTAAGGGGCCAGCCTAAGGGAATAGCGCTTGCGGCAGGGCAGGCTGGTGCCAAAGCACACAACTTGTGCGATGTCAAATGGCATACTAGGCGATGATTGGACGCAGATGGACACTGCTCACACACCTTGAGCTGGCCGTTGATGAGGCAGAGACACTTCTCTGCAGTGGGCAACCGCAGTACAATGTAGTGTGAGTAGTAATGACTTGCCAAGGGCAACAAGCTGGCAACGATTGTCGAGTGCGTCATGCCTGGCTGGCATTCCCGCCGCACCACCACTCACTGCGGCGGCATTGGCACTGGCCGCGGACGCAGCAAGCGTCGGGAGGGCAGCTGACGCCGCACCGACCACTGCTCAGAGGGAGGGCAGCCATGGTGTGGGGATTGCGTTAATGAGCAGCGCGAAAATAGACAGGTTGTATCCAGTATGCAACCACTTCCACATGCACTGCACCCACCAGTTGAGGTTAGAGTCGAAGAAGGAGTAGTAGCAGGACCGGCCTCGGCTGTTGCAGGTGCCCTTTCCGGGAGCTTCCTTCGGAACCTTGACCTTCTTGCACGTGCCCGCATCGCACTGCTCGCCGGCGCCGCAGGCGTTGCCGCAGAAACCGCACTGCAGCCATGGAGTGGCAGGGGTTTGGGGTTGCAACGGCAATGACAGGGACCTGAAGTGCTGGGAGTGGCGCACGCGCTTGGCGGCATCCTGCTATCCCAACCTGCCCAGTCATCACTCACGTTGTCGGGGTCTGCCAGGGTGTGGCAGCACTGGCCGTTACACGAGCGGTCTGCACAGCACGGTTGTGGGGGGAGCTGCATTCAGGCACATTACAACACGGGCCAGCACAGCCTAGCTGTGGAACCAACGCATCGATTGTGCAGGGAGCTGTCAGCAGATCATAGGCCACGGGATGCCCAAAATACTCACAGGGAACCGGGCAAGGTTCGTCGTCTTCTGGCCACTGGAGGATGCGGCCAGCATCGCAGACCTGGCCCCTGTTGCAGCGCTTGTTGCAGCCACCGCAGTGGTTGCGGTCGAAGGTGATGTCCACACACATGCCGTTGCACAGCTTCTGGTGCTCTGCACGTCAAGGCAGAAGGGATGAGTGCAGCTGGTTGAGGGGGACAGGTGGCACTTGGAGCAGCTGCCGGCATTGTTGTTGCCGCCTGTAGGCCAGACAGAGAGCCTGATGGTGAGGGATGAACGCCGCATGCCAGATGCACATGGCCGCGTGGGGCCTGCTTGCAACTGTGTGCGCAACCCACATGGCAGTCCCGAGACTCACTGCCAATGCATGTGCTTTTGGGAGCGGCCTTCACCGGCGCTACAACTTTGCTGACAGGCTTGGGGTCGGCTTTCACGGGCGCAACAACCTTGCCGGCGGGCTTGGGGTTGACTTTTGGGTCCGGGACTTTGGCTGCCACTGACGCGGCAACAACCGGCTTGGAGGCGTTTGTCGGGATGGACGCGTTGGCAGGCTTGGCCACCTGGGCCAGCAGGCGGTGGTTAGCGCCTGCGGCAGGGGTGGAGGTGCGAGGGGGCGTTGCGCTCCTAGAGGGGCTATTCACTACGAGACCCGGCTGTCTTTGAGCCTTGTTCACTTATTGACTGCTATGCAGTGCGAGAGCATGCCGGCTGCAAGGCACATGCAGCGGGGCAGCTGCAGGGCGCTGCGGGCAGCGCTGCAGGCGCAAGCAAGCGTCTGGACGCGCCGCGTGCGATTGCAGGCTCAAATTGAGCTGCCACCCCAAACGATCCATGCTGGCCTACAGCAGCCTCCCAGCTCACTGTCGCGCACGACATCGCCCCGGCCACGCATCAGGCTCATGAGGCGGCGCAGGCCTGCACCGCAGCGGCGCGTGCGGGAAGGGGGAAGAGGGCGGGCTGGGTGATTGCAGGTGGCTGATTCCGCAGAGAGATTTGCATCACCAATGCTCACCTGGCTGCCCAGCCGGTTGGCATGGCAGCCACTGAGCCACCTACGGCCTGAGGTGCTGCATGCGTTATGGTATCCCTTCTCCCCCCCCGCCGCCGCCACATTGGGTGCCACTCACCGCTTTGGGGCTGGGGGGTCTCGGTGTCCTGTACGTCCATGGGGTCTGCATAGAGGCGGCCCAGCGAGACAGGGCCGTGTCAGGGCCGAGGCAGTGATTGGGCCTCCTCCCACCCACTGCATCAGCCGCACTTGTGGCGACTTGGTGCGGGGCGTACGGCGGAGCAGGCGACAGAACCCTAGCGACCCAGACCACGATTGCGCCACCCCGGCACCGCTCCCAGCTCACCAGAAGAGGGGCGCGAGGCCGAGGCCGACCTACATTGGGGCGGGGCGGGAGCAGAGGTTGGCAAACACTTCACCGAATGGCCGGCCGCGGGTCTGCACGGACGCCCCTATTGCCGCATGGGGCATGAAACCCGCCTTAGAAACCAATTCAAGCCTGCAGCGCGGCCAATTCGAGCGGGGCGAGCCTGGCCAGGCGACCCGCGGGCCCACCTCTGCGTGGTGACGATGGCGACGATCAGCATCGCCGCCACGGCCACCACGGCTTTTCTCAGCCGTGGGGCGGGCATGGCTCGGGTGGAGAGGGAGCAGACCAGCCGGGTGGTGTGCGGGCCAGGGCAGGGTGTCAGGAGGGAGGCCCTTGCGGGCTGGAATGCGGTGCCACCACGCAAAGACACGAATAAAACAAGGCGAATGGGACGATCGAGAGCGACGGAGCGCGTATGAGGCGCCCTGGTACTGCGCTGCATGGGGTGCATCCAATCCAGGGGTTGCATGTGCTGCAGAGGCGGTGCGGCCCAATAAGCACAGCCAGGCACGCTCTAGCCCGCACGTTGAAGATGTGAAGATGTATCTCAGGAGTTAGGCGGGCTCCAACACGCACAGGACTGTCTCTTTGCTCCTCAAGAGGGGGTCCTGCCGCTTCGCCGGGGTCTACCGCCCGCTGTTCAACAGTTGCCAACCAATCGCTGCAGCGGAATCCTGCTCCGTTGGCGTTCAACCAAATCGCAACAGTTTCAGTTTTCGTCTGCAGGGAATCATATAGCCGTCACCGTGGGTGGAACCACCCAGGGGAAGCAGCGTAACAGGCACTTTTGTATGGGAGCTGCCACAGCCGGCTTGCTCCCCGAGCATTCAAGCTGTCCTGCTTCCAGACGGCCGGAAAGGGCGTACATACAGTGCTTACATCAACTACGCACTCACAGTTTACATTGGCAGGCGAAATAGCGGCGCTCAGAGGCTGGCAGGTGAGGTGCACTGGGAGCCTCCCAACTGGGATTCCATGCCATGGCTTTCCACCCTACTGACTGGCTCTTGGCACCCAAATACACTCAGAAGTCGAACTTCTCATATTCAATGATTTTATGCTGACAGCTCAGGGTGAGCAACCTTGTATCCGATCGCTGCTGCCATCCAAACGGTGGGTGCCTTCTTGTCTCCCTGTCGCTCAGCCAGCTGCATCGGCACAGGGGAAACTGCCTGCTCGTCGCTTCGTGGCCGGTTGCACAGCACCTTCAGCGCGTCAGATGTTTCATTAACACCCCCCTAGCACCCCAACGAGTGCCTGATATGAGCCCGCTGCTGTGCAGAGGGGCAGACTGCTTCCCGCTTGCCAACTTGCTGGGTGGCGCATATGCCATGGCGGGGCGCAAGGCGGCCAGCTGCAGCAGAAGGCACTTTTTTCCTTGCCGCTTCCAGCTTAGCTCCTAGTTCATCCACCTTGCCACGCCATGTCCAAACTTGTTGTCCAGGCCGGCAGCTGTGCGCAGCATGATCCTTCCGAACATCTGCCTGGCAGGTTACGACCCCTGTCGGTGGTGACGTGCATGGAAGGATGGAGTGCAGCTGCAGGGCCTCTGCAACAGCTGCCAACACTGCTGCAATGGAACTAAGATACTTTGTTCCTGAACTCCGGCACCGGCGGCAACCGTTGCCTGTGACGGGCAGTGACGCCATGCGCGGCAAGCGACCGACTGCGGAGGGCCCCTGCTGGTGCATCGGCGGAATCGACAGGGTAGCATCCCAGCTGTCAGTCTTCAGCTTGCAACAGAAAGAATTAATTGCTTGCACCATTTGCAGTTTAGAATTGCAGCAGTGCTGCAGGAACGACGGGCTTGACCCGAGCGCATCACCGCCCATGGTACATGAGCACCTGTGCCCGGACAGAGGCCCCTTGAGAGGCCTTCCTTCCGCTTCGGCGAAAGCCCTGAAAGATACGGCCATGCGAACCCTTGCGCGCGAGCTGGTTTGAGGCAGCTTTCTCGGAGAGGACGGTGACTTTGGCGGCAGCAGCATGGAAGGGCCGCATAACACAAGTCAGCCATGGGATGATGAGACAGAAGGCAAGCAGGGCGGAAATAGCCTCTGAGGACGCGGCTGCCAAAGCGCGCGCCGCTGTGTGAGCTCCTGCGGGGCTGCCTGACACCCGGTGCGATCACTGGCACGCCAGTGTGTCGCCGTGGCGGCCGGCGCGCGGGAGGCGGCGTGCAAGTTGCTGGGCCGGTCCCGTCGTCTCCGCCGCCGTACGCTGGCCGCGTCGGCCTTCTCTTCACCTGCAGGCTGGTCGCACTGTCGCTCACCCACAGCCCTGTCAGAGCTCCTGCTGCAGGGGAGCAGTCAAGAAGGAAGCGTGGCCGGCCCGCCCAGCCGCACTGCTGCCAGGTGCGTGGGCCGGACTGCAGCAGGCTCGTCCGTGTGCGGCAGGGTGGGCGTCCACGTGCGGCAAGCCCTACCTGTGCCGCCCTCTGCAATGAAGCCAGGCGCTGCCCTCCTCCCACATCTGACACACCCGCAGGTGTGCGGTCAAGATCTGGAGGTGGCGGGCAGCCGGTACCACAAGGTGGGCCGCCGCCGCTGGTTGGATTGCTTTGCATGTGCCTGTGGTTGCGCACACCTGGCGGCAGACTAGCGCCCAGCAGTTGCGATGCCTGCAGGTGCTCTGGCAGCATCAGGCGCAGTGGGTCTGACTATAATAAGGATGGAATGTGTCCAATGTGTGCATCCACTTCCCTATGTGGCATGAGCTGACTTGCGCCCGTCTATGCCGCCGCCCCTGCTGCCGCCGATGCAGCGGTACAAAATCTGTGGCCCCCACATGATGGCCGACGCGCTGGAGGTGGACGGCATCATGCAGCGCTTCTGTCAGCAGGTGAAAGGCAGTAATGTGGCGGTTATGAGGGCCTCATCACCTGCCGTGTACCTTGGCAGCATCAAAAGCCAGAGCGGCCTACCTTGGCCTTCAGCTTTGGATGTCCCTGTGCGCTGTACGCGTGCGCCGCTCACTTGCACCTCCCTCCCACCTGCCCGCTGCGCAGTGCGGGCGCTTCCATGTGCTGGAGGAGTTTGAGGGCAGCAAGCGCTCGTGCCGCGAGCAGCTTGAGAAACAGGCGCTGCGGCGGCGGCTGGCGCGCCGCGCCGCGGCCACTCAGTCACAGGGCGGACCACAGCAGAGCGGCAGCCCGGCAAACTGCAGCAGCGGGGCGGGCCGCAGCGGCGAGAATGCGCTGCGACTGCAGAGGGAAGTGCGGGCAGAGCAGCTGTTTGATGGAGCGGAGCAGGGGGCAGCCGCTGCGGCAGCGGCGCCACGGATGCAGCGGGAGGCGCAAGCAGAGCAGCTGTTAGGGGCAGGAGACGTCAGGGCAGCTGCTGCAGCAATAGCGCTGCAGCCGCCGCAGCCTCCACCGCCTCCGTGGCTGGCTGGCGCACCGCTGGTGCGCCCTGCGACGGCAGCCGAGCAGTTGGCGGCGTTGCTGCTCCAGCAGAAGCAACCTGCAGCCAACCTGGGGCCGCAGCTGGATGGGCAAGCCCTGCCATCTCAGCAGCAGCTGCTGCAGCAGTATGGCAGCGACCAAAGCCAGCACAGCCTGATAGCCCTTGCGAGAGCCATGTCTGCCGGCACAGCGGCTGCCCTCCCTTCGCCCATTGCGCCCATCACGCCGCCCAGCGCCGAGGACCTGGCGCAAACGCCGCAACAGCAGGCCGCGGCGGCATTGCTACCGGTGCTGGCCCAGCCTAGCCTGTCTCCGCTGCTGCAGGCGTTGCTAGCTTTGCCGCCGCCAGCGCCACAGCATCCGCAGCAGCAGCAGCCACCGCCGGTGCAGCAGCAACAGCAGCCATTGCCAGCGCTGCCTGCGGCGCTGCCGCTGCCATCTGTGGCCCCGCTGCCGCTGCAGCAGCTGCCGCCGCAGCTGTCGCTCCATTTCCCAGCCCAGCAGCCGGCACCCGGCCCGTACGCGCAGCAGCTCATGAGGCAGCTGCTGTCGCTGGACCAGCAGCGCTTGATGGCGCAGCACCGGGCGCAGCGCAGCGAGGATGAGCTGGCTGCCCTGGTGCATGCAGTTGTGCAGTTCCTCACTGCTCTTAGCGGTGCGCCGCCAGCGCCCCCACCCTGAATCCTTGCTTGCTTGCATTTGCTCCCTCCAACAGTGGCAGCAACAACGTTTGATTCGGGTACTCCCGCCTCTCTACTTCTTCCTCCCTGCCGGACCTGTAACTTGACGCCATCGCCTTGCTGTCACCACCACTGCCGCTCACCATCACAACTGCTGCCTACTTCAACACCTCCCTGCATGACTCCCCTGTGCCACCCTTCCGATGATGTTTTGAAACTGGTCTGTGCTGCGCAACTCGGAACTGCAGACATGCATGCCTGCGGTGTTCTGCATCCCTTGCCGATGCCTGCCTTTCCGCATCACGACCCTACCATTGCAGCCCAACACTTCTAAATGCCCACAATCACTCGAGCTGACAGGCGCATGTTGCTGCGGTTTGCGGACCAAGGGCTGGGGTGCAATGCTGCATGGGTGACAGGCACCCGCATACCCCGAGTGCTGCCCAGCGGCTTGCTGGATGCTGCAACCTCCAGGTTGACTCCCAGCCGCCATGCGTATTGAATACGTGCTTTGAACCGCTTTATCTCCTCCAGCAACCAAACCCAGCGGCTGCGTGGGAGGTCCTGGACGCTCATGCCCGCACATGTGCGGCGCCTCACGCGTAGTGACACCTCTGACCTGCTGCACTCTCATCAAACGGCCCGGGGTTACTTGAAGGGGCCAGTTGATGTGCATATTGGGCACGGGGGGTGCAGGGAGGAGGGCTGCGGCAGCGTCAGTCGTCTGCCGCACAGCACGCCGCCAGGCGGCGGGTCCCGGCGGACTCGCCGCCTGTCCCTGCTCCTGCGCTAGCGCGAGCTGCCCACACTCTGTCAGACACGTACACACACACTGCGGGCGGTTGTGAGCTTGAAACCGAAGCTGGGTAGATCGGTGGCAGGGAGGCAAACGTGGTATGGGAGGCCCATGCAATTGCCATGCAGCACGTACCACCCAAAGACCAGCACTCCTGCCGGCCCGGCACGACTGCATTTCGCCTGAACACGGCTCGCATCATCTACACAGCAAACCATCGCCAGTGTTTCGCCCCGCACCGAAGAGTTGGCCGCTCGGCCTGTCCCGCTAGTCGAAGCTGCGCGGCTTTGACACTCGATTCGGCCTCCAAATGTTGCGAAAGGAGTGTGTGACGGCCTTGGCGGCGATGCTGATCGTCGCCATGGTTGCCGCCAGGTGGGCCGCCCTGCCAAAGCTCTCCCCCATGTGATGCGCTGCTGTGCGCCGCCGCTGCGATAGAAAGCACTGCTAGCGCTGTGAGCATGCCCGCCAAGGGCTGCAAGTTGCTCCATTGAATTCGCGCCCCGGTCCTCGCCTCCCTCGCCCCTGCCAGGCCCGCCGAGGCCTCGCGCCCATCCACAGGTAGCATGCAGGGCGCGGGAAGGGCTGCGCCGATTGCAGGCTGTGCACAGCGGCGGGGTGCGGCAGTCCTTGCGCTGCCGCCGTACGCACAGCCGCCTGCCGCCAGCCAGCTGGCCTTGCTTGTACCCCTGTGAGGCAGTCCCCTTGAACTTCTGCAACTAGCATGTGGCAGCATGCCGAATAGATTGATTCTGTGGACGCTGAGGCAACTGTTGTGCAACTGCCCGCAGATGCTGGCGGCATGCAGGAGGCTCAAGCCGTCGGCGGTGAGGGGTGGCGGGGCGGCATATTGACGCATAGAGCAGCGCAGGCCAGGCTGCCAATGTCATGTGCTGGCATTGGCGCCTGCAGGGTTCGCTGAATCTGTGTCCTCGCAAATAATGGCATCCCTGCCGATGCCTGCAACTGCCTCGCTTCACATATGGAGCAGGCATGCGCCGCCTCACGGAGCTCCTGCACAGCCACGATGATCCTGAGCACGAAAGTGAGTGCAGCAATCGAGCATGTGCGCCAGATTGATGACTGCAGGCTGTCCCCTTTGCTGGTGGATACTGATTGCGGCCAGCAAAGTGTGTGTGGCAGGCAGCTCTGCTGAGCAGCTAGTGGCCGCCGCTGGTCGGGCTGTGTGTGGCAGGCAGCTGCCAAGTGTACTGGAAGGATGTTCGTGCAACTGCCTCATGACTGCACGATAATCGCGCTGCTTTGTGACAAGCCGTAATGACTGCACAATGTGCAACTGCTTCCTGTCACCAGGTGCACGGCACCTGCTGGCTGCAAGCAACCCCAAGTGCCCCGCTCCCTGTAAGCCCCGGCCTGCTGTGCACTGCTGTGGTTTGCTGCCCTGTGTGGCCACTTTGCACCCCTGGCTGTTCGTTGCGCTTGTGTGGCTGGCACCTCGCCCCTGAAGAGCCGCACCAGCTGTGGCCCGATGATGCCATGCAGACCGCCTGTGCAACAAGCAGTGCACCAACATGCAGAGTGACGCGGACAATGTGAGGGCGGGGTGCAGTTGTTATGGGGTGGTGCGGATGGTGGACACTAATACTCGCAGCAGCAGCGCTCACAACTTTTGAGTGCAATGCAGAGCACGATGACCGTGGCTCCAGCAAATCCCAGCGAGTGCAGCAAAACATTTTGACTCTTCGCCATGTGGTGCAGTGTGGAGCGTGTGGCAAGGTCTGCCCCAACGACCACGAGTGTGCGGCTGGTGTGTGCAAGAAAGTGACTGCAACAGGCCCTGCCCTGGCCACCTTCGGAAGCAAAAGTGAGGCTGGAATCACATGAGGGACGGTCATCGCCGCGGTGCTGCTATGGCGCCGCGGCGCGTGCTGCTGTGGTGCATCGGCCTGGCCCCTATCCATGGACAGTGCGTCACTTTACAACACACACACACACACACACACTGACATTGACATTTTCACAACTCACCTCCGTTGCAGCCTCAAAGACAAAGTGCGCCGCTCCTCAAAAGAAGAACACCCCGCGCACTGCCTGCTACTATGACACCAAGTGCTCCAACAACAACTGGTGCGTGAAAACCGGGCAGATTTCGCATGCTTCCAAGTGCAGCTGGCCTCTTGCCCCTCTGCACTGCATGCCATGTGGTCTGAAAGCCTTCAGTCACAGCGCCGGCGCCATGCCACGGCACCCCTGCCCTATGTCACAGCGGCGGGTGTGGCATCTGCTGCCCTCCGGAGGCCTACTGCTTGAACGGCATATGCATCTGCCCGCCGAGTAAGTCTTGGTACCCTGCCCTGCATTGGCACCTGGCGTGAGGCACAGGTGCAGTCGCTGCGTATACCAAGTCGGGTGGTCCAGTGTCTTCAGTGCGCCCTGGTGCAAGCTGGCACCAGCTTTCATCCAACTGTCTGTTGGGTTGAACGCATTCGCTTCCGCAGCTGCCAACTCCATCCAAACTTGCTTCCACTTGCAGATTACTGCCTCTGCAAGGTCAACGGCAAGCTAAAGGTGGGCAGCATGCAGCTGGCCAGCTGCATGGGTTGCTCGCCCTTGCAGAAAAACAAACACTGAAATCAAATTATCACCTCTGCCTCTGACAACCATCCGCGCAGTGCCTTGCACCCGGCCAAACTTGCCCCACTACTGGCAAATTGTGCTGCAAACCTGGTGAGGCCCGCACGTTGCTGCACATGACCAGCTGCTGGCGGCCCGCTTGCCATTCGCCTGCCGCAGCCGCTGGAACATTCTTGGAGGTGCTCAGCCGCCTTTCCACACACTTTGGAACACCTTGCGCTCCCCCTGCAGGCTATGTCAAGTGCGCCACCGGCTGCTGCCCGCCGTGCTCAGGCAAGTCAACTTGCACTATCAGCTCTGCATCTGTCTTGCCAGGTTGGCCCTGGCTGAAAGCCCTCTGTTTTGCATGCAGACCCGAATGCATGGAACACCGGCGGACTGTGCACGACCCCAAGGGGCAATGTTTGCTGCCCCACCGCCATCCCTGGCACGCGGTGCTACGGACCCCCCAACAACAGGCAGTGCTGCCCAGTAGGTGAGGCACTGGTGAACTCCCCATCCCCAGGCACAGCGGATGTCTTTGGTTGTGACATTTTGGTGCAAAAATCACGCCACATGCGTATGAAGCCCTTGCCTGCCTTTTGATGAGCACTCACACCGCTACCGGCTGAGGCCCACGCAGGCTACTGGACGGGGTCGACCACCCAGAAGTGCTGCAACAAGGCGATTGGCGAAAAGCCAAGTGAGGCGCCTGCTTGCCTGCTGTGCAGCGTGCTGTCTGTGTGTAGTCAGCAACCCTTCTCTCAGACTTTGCTGAAGCTGGGTTTGCGGATGTGATTCGCTGGCCAACATTTCCCACCATCCCTGATGTGCAGCGCAATGCGAGGCGGCTCCCGGGGACAGGACACCGCCCATTATTTGCTGCGCGGGGGACCTTCCTTGCCGCTTTGACCAGAACCCCGACCCTGTGACTAACAAGCCCAAGGGATACTCCTGCTCCAGCGCAATTGTGAGCTGTTAAAGCAGCCGGTTGCAGCAGCGTGGGGTAGGGAAGCAGCCATGAGCGTGGCTCTGAACTTGTGCCTGCTGCCCCTCGAGCACGTGTCCTGCTTGCTACCGCACACCTTTGGCTGCTGGATGCTGCCATGCTCTTGCAGTGTCCGCCACCATCAGCGATCGACCCTCAGTGCACTGAGGCGACGAACGAGCTGACCGACCCGCCATGCTGCTGCAAGAAGTGCAAAGCCCCGTATGTGCCGGAGTGTTCATCCACCGGTGGCGTGCTCGACAAGCGCTGCAACGAACCTGGCGGCAGCGGCTGCGGCTGCAAGTGCCCTGCCAGTGAGTGATCTTTGGGATGGCAGCAAGCAGGTCTCTGTGCAGGGAACTCAGATCTGCTTGCACGTATTGCCTATTGCTTGTAGACCACTGGTAGCAGGACATGCACTCTATCCATGTCACTGTGCTGCAGGCCTCTGGACTGGAACCAAGTGCTGTGCCGCTAGTAAGCACGCTGCGCACGTGACCTGACTGCAGTCTGTACTGTACTGCACTGCAGCTGCTTGTTCGCCTTGCCATGCTGCCATCAGGTGCCTGCCAAGCTGTGTGGCTTCCTGAGGCACAAGCTACTTTGCTCAAGCGTGCCCTGGGCTGTGATTTGTACCTGCAGAGAAATGCGACAAAACATGCTGCACCCGGTCCGATGATGTGTGCTACACCAAGAACGGCCAGCAGGCCTGCTGCCCCAAGTGTGAGCTGCCGCCAATAGTGCAAATGTTGTGCCGGATGCTGTTGGGCTAGCGCACATACACAGCCATGTTAGCGTTTGGAGGCAGGCAGCATGTGAACATGCTCGTTTTCCAAAACAGATGTCACATCACATGCGCTTCGATGCCACCACCGCCTTGCTGCCTGCCCCCCCTGTCTGCAGCAAGATGGGATAGCAAGAACAAAGTCTGCTGCGCCGTCGGTGGGTAAAGGGATGGCAAAAGAAAGCTTCTTGATTTAGCGTTGCTTGCAATGCTGCACTGATTCTCTCTGTTTGCGATACCGTCTTGCATGCATCCTCAAACAATTTCGGATCCAGAACACCAGTGACACAACTGTGCACCCCTGTTGTCATTCTTATGCAGCTCTGTGTGCAACTAAGTCTGGCAATGTATGCTGCGGCACGGGCACCAGCTGCAAGGATCCAAGCACCACCGTCCCAAATGACAGCGTCTGCTGTGCGAACAGTGAGTGGCACCTGGTTGTGTTACAACGCACCCTCCCAGAAGGATCAGGCAGTTGTTTGTTCATCTGTCCATGGAGCAATCATGCCCATTTGGCTGGTCCAGCAAAGTCGCTACATGCAGTATGCTTTAAAAACCCGTGCCAACTCATGGGTGCAGGCCTATGGACCGGTGCACCCAAGAACCAGTGCTGCTCTGATGGCGACGCTCCAAGTGAGGCTGCTACTGCTGGGCACACAATGCTCTGGGCATCATGCATAGCAAGGTGATGTGGCGACACCCTATTGACTCTCTTCTCAGTTGCGACTGCCCCTCCGACTGCTCGTCCTGCCCCGCTGAGCAGCTCAATGCCCACCCTACAAGGGCGACCCCAAGCCGCCCAAGCTCTGCTGTGGGCCTAACATCGAGTGCCAGTACAACGAAAACCCAGACCCAGTCACCAAAAAGCCCATCGGTTACGCATGCATTGGGAGCAGCGTAAGTTTTGAGCGCTAGCGGTCTGATTGGCGCGGGGTGAGGTCACCAGCCAATCAACTCTGATAACCGTTCAGCTTGATCTACCGATAGCTGTGCCTGTCCTTTGGAAGCAGCCTGGTAACCATGGGGACGTTGTCCATGCCGAATCCTGCTGTCTGCAGTGTAGTACTATTCCCGACCACTGCACAGACATCACCGAGTTCACCACCGACCCGCCTTGCTGCTGCACGGCGTGTGAAAATGGATTTGTGCCTCAGTGTCCCAAGGACGCTAGCGGCAACCTGTCTCCAACCTGCAATGAAGCCGGTGGCGCAGGCTGCGGATGCAAATGCGTATCCAGGAGTAAGCGACCAGCACTCACAAAAATGACACACGTTTATGCATGCCTCTCTTCAATTTGCCCTTCCTCAAGGCCTCAGGTTGATTTTGCATGCAACGCGCACTGTCACTGCACGGGCATCTACTCGTTTGTCCTGTACAGCCTTTAACATGCAGCCTGCCCCGATGCTTGCGCAGAGACGTGCACTGCCCCCGGCGGCAAAGTGACATGCTGCGCCAAATCGACTGACACGTGCGATGCAAATGGAAACTGCTGTCCAAATGGTGAGACGCGGGTGTCAACCCCAGCAATTGCCTTTCGTGCACACGCCACGCGGTGTCCAGCGCAGCATGTCTGGTTCATGTATTTGCACAGCAAAAGGGCAGTGGCAACTGGCCCTTTGCACATCTGTTGCAGGAGTGGCCGATGGCGTGTGTTGCGATGCGGGCCAGTACTCAGGCAAGTGCATTGGTGAATGCGCATCGAATCGGCGTGTGCCTGCACAATGCTGTGATGGCCTGTTATGGCTGCCACATCCTGCTGCATGTGGGCTTTGCAGTGGTGTCCTGTGTGACAAGGGTGTGAGGTGCCCATCGTGCAGACCGTTGTGCGAGTACCAGCCAGTTTAAGTGCTGCCCCAACGGCCAGGAGTGCCAGTTCAGTTTCGTGAACAACAGCTGGCAGAAGGTCTGCTGCAAGATTGGTGAGGTGGCCCCGGCAGCAAGCCGGCAGCCGGTGTTTGCGTGGCATTGCACGAATCTGCATTCTTGGCTGAGTCCAGTGTGTCGGCTGACCGCCTTGCCCACCAGCAACGCAGCACACAGCTTGTGGTGATTGCCCGTTGGGACCCGCCTTGCGACGGGTTGTATGCCGCTTCCTGTTGTGCTTGCAGGCTACTGGGACTTTAACAATGACGCCTGCTGCACCACCCGTAAGCAGCGCCCTTCCTGCCTGCATGGCTTTCCCATGGCATGGCATAACCTGCATTTGTATGTTAGGCATCGCACAGCACGGCTCAGCATGGACCCTACTGCTTGCCTGCAGGCATCTGCAACACCAAGACGGGCCCCGAATGCTGCGCCTCTCCAAAGAAATGCCAGTTTGCAGGCAGCTTTGGACAGTGCTGCACCAACTGTGAGGCCTGCCAGCGGCCGGCTCAGCCCCGCCTACCTGGCTGCGTGTGCACCTGTTTTGCCAATCGAGCTGGCCAC
>VFQQ010003816.1_pt1 | contig 14115 bp, 13 predicted proteins | sample 3512341 | NCBI WGS metagenome assembly VFQQ01 (sample SAMN10412373, study PRJNA504923) | tailings metagenome | isolation source: Relicate 2 Philex TSF1 revegetated site | place: Philippines: Tuba, Benguet | collected 2017-08-29 | reverse complement strand
CAGTCCAACTTCTCGCCGCGGTCGATCTTGCGCCCGAGAGCGACGTCCGAATGCGCGAGCACATGTTGGGGAGGGATGCCGTGCCGTCGTGTGATGTCGCGCGCGAGAGCGGAAACGGCACGCATCTGGGCCGCCGGGAAATCGGGATAGCCGAGCATATGCCCCGGATTTTGAATCTCGATGCCGATGGAGGCGGAGTTGATGTCGGTCTCGCCGCCCCAGTACGACACGCCCGCATGCCACGCGCGCGCCTCCTCGGCGACCATCTGTACGATCCGCCCGTCCTCGTCGATGACGTAATGGCACGAGACCTTGCAGTCCGTCCGTGAAAGCACATCGATGGCCCGCTCGACCGTCGGAAGCCCCGTGTAGTGCATGATCAGGATGGAAGGCGCGTAGCCGGGTTTGCGCGGCTCGATGTTCGGCGAGGGATGCAGGTCGGCGACCAGCAGGCTGTCGGGCCGCGCTATCGGGCTGAGGCCGGCCGTCACGCGCGCCCTCCCTCGAGCCGCCGGCCGTCGACGATGGCTTCGTAGGCCGCGTTGATCGCGGCGAGTTTCACGGTCGCGGCCTTGATCAGCGCGGCTTGAGCACCCCGCGCCGTGAGGCGATCCGGATGAAAGCGCTGGACCAGCTCCAGATAGCGCGATCTCACCTCCTGCGATGAAGCCGAAGGTTCGATCCCGAGCACATCGTACGGGTTGTCCATGTCGCGCACGAAGGGCGCGCGGATGCGCTTGAACTCGTCGCAGGTGACGCCGAACGTGCGGCCCACCGTGCGCAGAAACGCCTCTTCGGCTGGATGCAGGATACCGTCGGCGCAGGCGATCATCAGCAAGCACTCGAGCACGTTGATCTTGAGATCCGGCTCGTGCTTGAGCATCCGCGCGATGCTCTCGGCGTAGCTTTCGAAGCCGGCTGTATCCTGGCTCGCCTGCTCGTAGAGGCGGCGGATCATCGGCACTTCGTCGGGCGACGGCTCGAAAAAGCGTTCGAACGTCTGGCACTCGACCTTGACGGCCACGCCGTCAGCCTTCGCCATCTTGGCGGCGAGCGCAATGACAGCCGCGGAGAACGCCGCCGTCTGGTGGGCGGGCTTGGGGCGCACCAAGCGGGCGAGGGCGGGCCACCAGCGTTCGATGCGGTCGGCAAGCCGCGTCCGCAAACGCGGATCGCGCTCGGGTTCGACGATGTCGGAAAAACAGTCCAGGGGCATGGCGAATGCTTACCTGCTTCCGCGCCAATGATGAAGGGCATGGACTAAATTTCATAATCGGCGGTTGACGCTGGGGAAACCCGCCGATAGCCACCCATTCTGCAGGGTACACCCGGTGAGGCAGATGGGGCACGAACGCACAGCGTGGCAATTCTGGATCGACCGCGGCGGTACGTTTACCGATATTGTGGCCGTGACCCCCGAAGGCCGCATTGCCGCACTGAAGCTGCTGTCCGAGGCGCCAGGTCTCTACAAGGACGCGGCCATTGCCGGCATACGTCGCTTTCTTCAGGTAACTCCAGACGAACCGATCCCCGCCGCTCGCATTGCCTCCGTCAAAATCGGCACCACGGTCGCGACCAATGCTCTCCTGGAGCGCAAGGGCGAGCCCACTGTCCTGGTCATCACCGAAGGCCTCGAAGATCAGCTCGAGATCGGCACGCAGGCCCGCCCGGACATCTTCGCCCGCCGCATCGTGAAGCCGGACATGCTCTACAGTCGCGTGATTGGCGCATTCGAACGCGTGCGCGCCGACGGCACGGTCGAAAAGCCCCTCGACCGGGAGAAACTCGCGGACGATCTCGCGGAAGCCCGGCGCGACGGCTTCGATAGTGTCGCCATCGTTTTCATGCACGCCTTCGCGCATCCCGAGCACGAGCGGCAGGCGGAAGCGCTCGCGCGTGCCGCAGGATTCACGCAGATCTCTGTCAGCCATCAGGTCGCGCCGCTGATCAAGATCGTGCCGCGCGGCGATACGACGGTCGCCGATGCCTATCTCTCGCCCGTCCTGAGCGCCTATGCGAACGGCGTCGCGGACGCTTTCACTGGCGACCTCGAAACCCGCTTGCTGTTCATGGCCTCGTCAGGCGGCCTCAAGACGCGCGCGCATTTTCATGGACGCGACGCAATCCTGTCGGGCCCTGCAGGTGGTGTGGTCGGCATGGCGGAGACCGCGCGCCGTGCAGGTTTCAGCCGTGTCATCGGCTTTGACATGGGCGGCACGTCCACCGACGTCGCGCATTTTGCGGGCGACTACGAGCGCACATTCGAAACCGAGGTGGCCGGCGTGCGCCTGCGCGTGCCGATGCTGCGCATTCACACCGTCGCTGCGGGCGGCGGTTCGATCCTGAAGTTCGACGCCGGGCGCCTTCAGGTCGGCCCCGAGAGCGCAGGGTCCAATCCCGGCCCCCTATGCTACCGGCGCGGCGGGCCACTGACGGTCACCGACGCCAACGTGATGTTGGGCAAGCTCGATCCCGATTTCCTACCGCATGTGTTCGGTCCCGGTGGTGACGCGCCCATCGATGTGGAGAGCGTCCGCAGCGCCTTCGCGAAGCTTGCTGACACGATCGGAGACGGACGCACACCGGAGCAGGTGGCGGACGGCTGTATCCGCATCGCCGTCGAGAACATGGCCAAGGCCGTGAAGAAAATCTCGGTCGAGCGCGGCTACGACGTCACGCAGTACGTGCTTAACGCGTTCGGCTCGGCGGCGGGGCAGCACGCCTGCCTGATGGCCGACACGCTCGGCATGCGCCAGGTGCTGATCCATCCTCTATCTGGGTTGCTGTCCGCCTACGGCATCGGCCTATCCTCCGTACGCGCGAGCCGCGAGCACTCGCTTGAAACCCTGCTCGACGAGGCCGGTCTCGTCGAGGCGCGCTCGCTCGCCGATACGATGAGCGCTGAGACAGCCGCCGAGCTGGTCGCGCAAGGCGCGGAGCCCGCCAAGGTCAGCGCATCGGTGCGCCTGCATTTGCGCTACGAGGCCACCGAGGTCGCACTACCGGTTCCGGCGACGGACGCCGAGACCATGCAGCGCGCGTTCGAAGCCGCGCATCTGCAACGCTTTGGCTTTGTCTCGCCCGAGAAACGCATCTTCATCGCGCTCGTCGAGGTCGAGGCGGAAGGGAGCAGCGAGCGTCCGCTAGATGTTAAAGCCGAAACAACGAGAACATCCGCTGGGCCAGCTTCGCGCACCCGCTTCTACTCGCAAGGCGGCTGGCACGACGCCAACGTCTGGCGCCGCGATGACCTCACGCCCGGTCATAAGCTCGAAGGCCCCGCTATCATCATCGAAGCCAACCAGACCGTCATCGTCGAGACCGGCTGGTCCGCCGAGCTGACCTCGCGCCGCGATCTCGTGCTGACCCGCACGTCGGCCAAAGCGCGAGAGAAGGTCGGTCTCGAAGCGGATCCCGTCCTTCTCGAAGTGTTCGGCAACTTGTTCATGGGGATCGCCGAGGAGATGGGCGAAGCCCTCCGCGCCACCGCCCAATCGGTGAACATCAAGGAGCGGCTCGATTTCTCGTGCGCCGTCTTCGACGGCAACGGGCAGCTGGTCGCCAACGCCCCGCACGTACCCGTGCATCTCGGCAGCATGGAGAGCGCGGTCGAGACCGTGATCCGCGAGCGCGGCGCGGAGATGCGCTCCGGCGACACCTATATGCTCAACGCGCCCTACTCGGGCGGCACGCATCTCCCGGATATCACGGTCGTCACGCCCATCTTCCTCGAAGGCGCGGCGGCGCCATCCTTCTATGTCGCGAGCCGCGGCCATCACGCCGATATCGGCGGCACGGCTCCGGGCTCCATGAGCCCTGACGCGACAACCATCGATCAGGAGGGCGTCTAGATCGACTGCGTGCCGTTGGTAAAGGACGGCCGCTTCCTCGAGCAGGAAACGTATGCGTTGCTCACGGGCGCCAAGTATCCGGCGCGCAATCCGGCTCAGAACATCGCGGACTTGAAAGCGCAGGTCGCCGCCAATGCGCGCGGCCGCACCGAGCTTCTGCGCCTTGTCCGCGAGTTCGGCGAGGACGTCGTTTCGAGTTACATGGGCCACGTGCAGGCCAACGCGGAAGAAGCCGTACGCCGTCTGATTGGCCGCTTGAGTGATGGCCGTTTCCGCGTCGAAACCGATGGCGGCTGGGCCATCGAGGTGCGCGTTGCGATCGATCGCGAGCGGCGCGAAGCCACGTTCGATTTCGCCGGAACTTCGCCGCAGCAGCCAACCAACGTCAACGCGCCCGAACCCGTCGTGCGCGCCGCCGTGCTTTACGTCGCCCGTGTTCTGCTCGACGAGCCGATCCCGCTGAACGCCGGCTGTTTGCGGCCGATCAAGATCATCGTGCCGGACGGCTCGATGCTGAAGCCGCGCTACCCCGCAGCCGTTGTTGCCGGAAATGTCGAAACGAGCCAGGTCATCACCAATGCGCTGTTCGCCGCGCTGGGAGTGCTCGGCTCGGCCCAAGGCACCATGAACAATCTGACCTTCGGCAATGAGCGCGTGCAGTACTACGAGACCCTGTGCTCAGGTTCGTCCGCAGGCTTCGATCGCGACGGCAACGGGTTCGACGGCACCGCAGCTGTGCACGTCCACATGACCAACACGCGCCTCACCGATCCAGAAATCCTCGAAAGCCGCTACCCCGTGGTGCTCGATCGCTTCGCGATCCGGCGCGGCTCGGGCGGCAAGGGCCGTTGGACGAGCGGCGACGGCACGCTGCGCGTGATCCGCTTCCTGGAACCCATGCGCGCCGCCATTCTGTCCGGCTATCGCAAGGTGAGACCCTTCGGTCTCCTTGGAGGCGCCCCGGGTGAAGCAGGACGCAATGCCATCTTGCGCCGGGACGGCACGACGCAAGAGCTGCCGGGTGCCGCCAGCGCAGCGCTCGAAGCTGGCGACTCCATCGTCATCTCCACACCCACAGGGGGCGGAGTCGGCGATACCTGACGGTCGTTATATTTGAAAGGTGGGCGGCTCAGCCAACCAGCGCGAACACGAAGTGCGGCTCGTCGTTGGCGATGCTGAAGGGCTGCTCGGCAAGCTGCGTCTTGATCTGCCGGGCCTGCTCGATGGCCGCCTCGCCCGTGATGTTGAGGCGGACGAGATTGTCTATACTCGTCTCGCGCTCGTCTTGGCCGCCCCCGTCGGAAATCTCCGGATTACGAGGCGAAAGGTCGATCTCGGCCCGCGCCGGGCGATTTTGGAAGGTCTGTAGCGCCGAGACGCCGCTCAAAGCCGAGTTGATCATCTGTCCTCCAAGGGGCATGTCGACGATTTGCGCATGCCAGCCTTGCCGCGACGGACTGACACGTCCGTCATCTGCGGACTGTGCCGCGCAGGAATTAATGGGAAGCGTGCGCAGCAGCTAAAGTTTTATCTATTCGAGGTTTTTGTCGAGGCGCTCTGAGCGTGTGCCCACAGCCAAGAAGATGGCACTTGAACTCTTCAGGCCGCGTAGGAATCATTTAGATTAATCAGACTGCGGCTGGCGGGCCGCGGCGCAGCGAGAGCAGATCATGGCGGCTGTTCGTCCAAGGCACGGTTGGATGTGCGCGGTCGCGCTGGGCGCAGGCTTGGCGGCGGTGCCGGCTGCTGCAGAAGAAAACGTGCATCCGGAGGCGGACTTCACGGTCCGCGAGATCACGCAGCAGCTCTTCAAAGCCAAACCGGGCGAACGTCTTGACTATGCCGGAAGAGATCTGACGTACCTCGATCTCTCAGGGTTGGATTTCAAGCAGGCCAGTCTCGCGCGAACCGATCTCTACGGTGTCGACTTCACCGGCTCCAATTTGAAAGGCTCGGACATTTCCAATGCGCGTCTGGATCGCGCGGTCCTGATCCGAGCCGATCTTTCCGGCGCCGATCTTCGTGGGACAACGATTTTCCGCCCGACCGTCTATTCCGACATGCAGAACAGCTACGCCGATGCGCCGCGTTTCGCTGGGGCAAACCTTACGGGCATTCGCGTGCAGGCCGATCTCTCCGGAGCGGATTTTCGCGGCGCCGATCTGACGGACGCTGATTTCAGCCCGCTCGAAGGGCGGCCGGGACAAGGCACGCTCGTCACCTTGGCGCGCAACGTTCTCAAGTCGTGCAACTTCTCGGGTGCCTCTTTGCGCCGCGCGAATCTCACGCGCTCTGTTTTGACATTTTCGAGCCTCGTGGGGGCCGACTTGACCGGCGCGAACTTGACCGAGGCCGACCTGTCGAAGATCGATTTTTCCGGCGCTGATCTCTCGGGCGCGGATGTAACGGGCGCGGACTTCGACAGCGCCAATCTGGCGGGCGTCAAGGGGCTCGATACCGTCAAGGGTCTCGATCAAGCCCTGAACCTCGACAAGGCGCTACGCTAGAGTGCTTCCGGAAAAGTGGGAACCGGGTCATGGCGGAGCCATGCAAGTAACCATGTCCGAAAAGAAGCACGACAAGTAGGCCGGGATCAGGACGCTTCCGCGAGCTCCATCTCCTGCTCGCGCAGAAGAGGCAGCCGGATGGAGAAGCGCGCTCCCCCCATTGGAGAAGCCGCAACCGTGATGTCGCCGCCATGTGCGCGCGCAATTTGCCGTGCAATGACAAGCTCCGCGCGGCAGCCCACCTGCTGGGATGGCGGTGTGCTCATGTAGTAGTGCCACTCGAAAACGCGCGTGCGGTCCTCTCGCGCGATCCCCGGCCCATCGGTGTCGACGTGAACGACGAGCGCCGTCGTGCCGTGATCGCAGGAGATCGAAACGCGCGAGCTGCCGGAGAGCGCGTTCTCGATGACAATGTTGAGAGCGCGCGAAAGAGCAGGCCCGCTGGCGAGCGTCTGAAGAGGGATGGAAGTGGGAGTGAGCGTCAGCCGGGCGCTGCTCTGGTTGTTGGTCAAGGCACTTAGGAGTGCAGTGAGGTCCAGCGGCTCGAGGTTTGCGACGACAGGAATATCGCGCGCAATCTTGAGCGTATCGCCGAGCATTCCCACCAGGTCATCGACGCCAGTGAGTGCCGAGGGACCGAGAAATTTGTCTGCATGCTGCGGCCGCAATGTCAGCGCCGCTTCGCTCGCAAGAAACGCGAGCGCCGCATAGAAGAGAAGCGCATACGGCGCGATCGCGTAGAGAAGGCGCAAATCATCATTCCCGATCACGAGCATCGCGATCAGGGTGGTTCCGAGAAAAGCTAGGATGCATGCGACGACCCCGCGGCGCGCGAGCATCGAATAGTCTCCAGCAGGTACGTGCCGATCAGTGTTCAGAAACTACCGGTCGCGTGATGATGAAATCGTTACGCTATGAGCAAACCGGCGAGCATTTTCGCCTTCGATAGCATTGCCGGGGCGTTAACGTTTGTGCCGCGCCCTTGTGCTCAACAACATAAGGGCCGGCACTTTCGGGCCGGCCCTTTGGCTTTTGGCTGACGGCTCGGCGTCAGGTTTGCGGAGCGGGGGAGGGGCCATCCGGGGCGGGCCCCGAAGGTCGGTTCTTGCGCTCTGTCATGAACTGATCGAACTCGGACCGGTCCTTTGCCAACCGGAGGCGTTCGAGAAAGGCGCGGAACTCGCGTTGCTCGTCTTCGAGGCGCTTCAGTGTCTCTTCGCGATACTCGTCGAAGGCGCGATTGCCCGAAGACGAAAAGCCGCCACCGCGCCACGCCTCCTGTGCACGCCGCTCCCACTTGTCCGCAAAGCGCTGTTGCCAGCGGCTGCGGTTGCAATTCCAACCGTGTCCCATGCGTCCGCTCCAGAGAATGAAGGCCAGGACGGCAAGTCCCAGCGGCCAGAAAAGGATAAAGCTCACCACCATGAGGGCGAGCCACGCCGGCCGGCCCATATCGTCGAGCTTCAGAACCATGTCGTGCATCGCGAAACCCTCATGTGAATGTTTATCACATTAACATACTTGGAGCAGGTTCCAGTTTTCGTCAAGGGTCCTGGCAGCGTTTTTTGACGTCACCAACGTCTCGCCCAAGCACGACGGACACAGCGGTCTGAAAATAGGAAGAGATTACGTCGATGTAAGACGAGGGTCGGGACGAAGTGGGGGAATGTGGCCGGGGAAAATCGTCATCGGTGTTCAGATGCTCCATGCCGTGTCGTCGCGCGTCCCGACGCTTATTGCTCTCATGTTGCTCGCGCTCATGGCTCTCGTTCCAGAGTCCTCTGCGTTGGCGGACGGTTTGATCGAGGAGCTGAGGTTCGGAGTCCTGGCTCACGATGTGCCGGATCTCTGGAGCGGCTTCCGCGCGGAGCCGAGCTCGGTCGCCATCAACGTCGAAGCTTTGCTGTCGCCGTCGGTGGCCTTCCTCGGCGGCGCGATCCGGCCCGCTGTTGGCGCGTCGATCAACACCGAGGGCGGCACCAGCAACATCTATGTCGACGCGCGCTGGCAGTATGAGACACCGTCCGGAATCTTCTTCGGCTTGGGGGTGGGAGGCACCGTCCACGACGGCCAGCTCGAGCTGAAGGATTTCGATCGCAAGGCGCTGGGCTCTCGCGTTCTGTTCCACATTCCGCTGGAGATCGGCTATCGGCTCGACGCGCACAACAGTGTGTCGGCCTACTTCGAGCATATGTCGAACGCTTACACGGTCGATCCCAACGAGGGGCTCGACCGCATCGGCCTACGCTACGGCTATCGCTTCTGATCTTGATTGCTCTTCGCCTCGCCTGTTCCCGAGGGAACAGCGCGCCTTCCATTGCAATCACACTCTCCCTCCGATCGATGTGCCAATCAGGAGCTGCGGCTCGCAAAGTGGCGGGGAGCGAACATGTCAGTCGAACGTTCTGGTCTCATTTGCGGTTTGACTTCGACGCTCTGCGCACTTGTGCTCGCGACGCCGGGCCTTGCGGGCATGACGCAGGATCTCTCGGACTGCACGGCATCGGACCGCAAGTCCAGCGCGGCTGCCTGCACGCGCGTGATGAATAGTGGCCGGCTGCCGAAGGAGCAGTTCTACATCGGCCACTACAATCGCGGCTGGTCGCACTTCAACGCGGGAGACTCCGAAAAGGCACTCGCGGATTTCGACAAGTCGATCTCGTACAACGCCGGTTACGCCGACACCTATTACAGCCGAGCCGTTATCCAGCACGACCTTGGTCATCGCGAGCAGTCGCTCGCGGATCTGGACCGCTATCTGGAAAAGAAAGGCGAGGTTGCCGAAGCCTATTTGAACCGGGCGCGGCTGTTTCGCGCGCGAGGCGAGTTGAGCGAAGCGTTTTCGGCCATCCAACGTGCGGGATCTCTCGATCCGGGTGATTTTAAAGTGGAGGTCATGCGCGCGCTCATCCTGTCCGATATGGGCGAGCAAAGTCCGGCACGTGTAGCCGCGGACAAAGCCATCGCAGCGAAGCCGGACGACGGCAGCGGCTATTACGCGCGCGCGCTCATCAGCTATCGCGAGAAGAATACCGACGCTGCATTGGCTGATCTCGAAACGTCATTGAAGCGCAAGGAGAACAATCTTTCCGCGCACGAGCTGAAAGGACGGATCCACGCCGAGCGCGGTGAAACGGACGCCTCCGCAAAAAGCTTCACGCGCGCTTTGGAGATCGTCCCGAAATCATTGGATGCCCGTGCGGCGCAGAAAGAGGCCCGTACACACTTGGAAGCATTACCGGGCGGTGCCCCGGTCAAAGACAAGGTCGCGCAAGGGCCGTCTGTACCGCCGCCTCCCGCGAAAACTTCGGAAAAGACCGAGCCGTCGAAATGCCGCCGCTTCATTCCTGACGCCGAAACGACGATTGCGGTCGACTGCCCTTAGCGATCCAACCTCTCGATCAGGCCGCCTCCGACCCCGCGGCACGCGCGGGCTCAACAACAAGGCGCTCGCCGCGACCGGCGAACAGCTCGACGAGCCCGAGTGCCGAGAGCGGCGGAGAAAGCAGATAGCCCTGAAGATTGTTGCAGCCGACTTGCGACAGGAAATCCTGTTGCGCGCGCGTCTCCACGCCTTCGGCCGTGACCGCCACCCCGACGGCGTGCGCCATGGTGACAATGGCCTGGACGATCGAGTTGGATTGCGCGGAATCGCCGAGGTTTCGCACGAACGACCTGTCGATTTTGATCCGGTCGACCTCGAGCTTCATGAGATAGCTGAGCGACGAGTAGCCCGTGCCGAAATCGTCGAGGGCGACCTTGACACCGGCGTTTCGCAACGCCTTCAAGGAGCGGCCCGAAGCGCCTGATGCGTCGAGCAATGTATTTTCGGTGATTTCGATCTCGAGCCTGTTCGGCGGCATGCCGGTTTCGGCGAGAACGCCCAGCACGCGCTCGGCGAAGTCCGGCTGCCGGAACTGGAGCGGCGACACGTTGACCGAGACGACATCCACGCTCCAGGCCTGCCCTGTCTCGCACGCTCGCCTCAAAACCCATTCGCCGAGCTGGTCGATCAATCCGCACTCCTCGGCGAGGCCGACGAACACGAGCGGCGAGATGGATCCGAGATGCGGATGGTTCCATCGTACGAGTGCTTCGACGCTTGAAACCGTAAGCGTGCGGGTATGATAGATCGGCTGGAAGACGACCTCGAGCGCGGTACCGGTTTCGAGTGACTGGCGGAGTTCGCATTCGAGGACGCGGCGCTGCTGCGCGACCGCGTTCAGGTCCTCGTCGAAGAACTGGTAATGCTGACGCACGTTCTTCTTTGCTTGATAGAGCGCGATGTCCGCCTTGCGCGCGAGCTCGCCACGGGTGGTGCCAGCGTCCGGTGCCATCGCAATGCCGATGCTGATGCCGACGCTCGCCTGGTTCCCGGAAATCTCGAACGGCTGCGACACCGAGGAAACGATCGTGCGGCACAGCGCTTCGATTTCTTGCCTGTCCGTTACGTCGCTGACGACGATGGCAAACTCGTCGCCACCGATGCGCGCAAGAAGGTCGGAAGTTTTCAAGGTGCCGCGCAGCCGTGCCGCGACTTCGCAGATCAGCACATCGCCGGCGGCATGGCCGAGCGTGTCGTTCACCTGTTTGAACCGGTCGAGATCGAGGCACAGCAACGCCAGAAGTTGCCCCTCGCTGCGGAACGCGCTGAGCTCTTCGTCGAGCCGGCGGCGGAAGAAGGCGCGGTTCGCTAGTCCGGTCAGCGTATCGTGGAGCGCCAGATGGGTGGCTTGAGCTTCACTGGTAGTCAGGTCGGTGTAGGTGCGCTTGAGGTCGCGAATAAGAAACGCGATGGCGACGCCGATGCCGACGAGCCCAGCGGCGAGAAACGGCAGAACATCCGCAAGAATGGTCGATCCCGGCAGCTGAGGCGTCCAGGCGAGATGCCCGATAATGTCGCCTTCGCCGGTTCTAAGCGAATAGGATTGCTCGGTGGGCCTCACGTCGTCGGTCGGCGAAAAGCGGACGCCCTCGAGAAGGTGAGCTTCCTGAAGATCGGTCAGGAAGCTTCCGTCGAGGAAACGGACGCTCGCAATCAATCCCTCGCTTCCCCGCTCTTGCACAACCGCGGACGAGTGCGGGACGAGGGGCATGACGCTGACGATAGCAGGTCGGCCGTCCAGTAGCGCGAGATCACTTGAACGAGGGATCCGCGTCTTGCCCGCTTCGAAATTGTCGAGCGCACCAGCCGCGATCTGCTGTCTGAGGGCCGTGGCGAGCAATGTCACCTCGGCATTCGCCGTGCCGTCGCCGATGTCCGTCCGCTTGCCATCGGCCATGGCATAGAAGACGCGGTTTGTGGAATCGAGGATGTAAATGCGGTCGTGTTTGAAATAGTCGTACATCCACACGCCGAGATTATCGTCCACCCATTTCGGATCGAACACATTCCGGGTGTTGACGACGGCGTCGTCCCAGAAGGCGACGCTTTCCTGATCGTAAGGAATTTTCTTCGCGCTCTCGGCAACCGCGAAGGAAACGGTTTGAAGCAAGCGATCTCTCGCGACCTGGTCGGCTCGAGTCGCCGACCACAGCACCACGCCGAGTACGAGCAGCGTCGCGGCAAGGAACGTCAGCACGCTGCCTACCGAGAGGGCACGCAACGAACGGTCGGTTCGGGGAGCTGTGTCGCCCGAGGATACGGAAACTTCAAACGAGGTCACGAGTGGATGCGTCCGGCCACTTAAAATGGTGCAGGCAAGACTAGGCTCAGATGCTTAAGGAATGCGCGATATTGGCTAGTTAACTCGGGGTGAATGCACGTCCCGAACAGGGCTTTGACCACCCCGGATCCAGCGCTCACGAAACCAGATCGTGTCTTGCTTTGGCCGCCGGGACGCGGGAAAAGATCCCACTTGGAAGGAGCTTATCCATGCAGCGCTTATGCTTTACGGCCGGCCGATCCCTTCTTGCCGTTGTCGCCGCCTTGCTTGTGTGCGCCGGCGGATTTGCCGCGGCCCGTCAGCCCGATATGGCGGAGCTTTGGAACGGAGCCGAGATCGATTGGCAGGAGGTCGGACCGGGCATCCGCGAAGCGAGCCGCACGGGAAAGCCGGTGGTCATGCTCTTTCATGCCTCCTGGTGCACGTCCTGCAAGCGCTACCGTCACGTCTGGCGCGATCCGGGCGTCGTCGCGGCGTCGAAAAGCTTCGTGATGATCTTGGTCGACGTCGACAAAGATCCCGACGCCAACGGCGCGTTTTCGCCCGATGGCACATATGTCCCGCGCACGATCTTCTATACGGCCGAAGGTGATGTGATTCCGGACGCGGTCGGGAAGGATCCCGAGTATCCTCACACCATCGACCTCGACAATCCGGCAGAGCTGCGGACGCTCATGCAAAAAGCGGCCGGCAAAGCATCCGAGCCGCAGGCGCCCGACAGACGCGCGGAAAATTGAGCTTGGATACGCTCACGGTTAGCGCAGGATCAGAGCCTTCTCGTTCTGCGTTTCCCAGAAATCGAGAACGTCGTCGCGGATCGTATCGCGGCAGTCGGCCGGTTGATTGCCGCGGCAATCGATCCAAGTCCCGCCGCTCAGTCGAGCCTGGAGTCCGAAACGGCCCTGTCTGAGAGGTGCAACGATGCAGCCATGGCCCCACGCGCTACAGGCCTTGACGGGCTTCAACGAATTTGTGGCGTCCGCATCACCGATCACGCCGACAAGCAAAAGGCAGGATAAGGAGAAACGTCGCATGAGAGGCTGGCCGTTGCTAAAATAAGGGCAGGGAAAGCCCCGGCTCTCGAATAGGCATGATAGGGGGCAGGTGCGGCAAAGCAAACGCAAATGCAGCAATGTGTTTGTGAAGGCACAAGCAGAGCAGAATGAACCTCGGCGAAAAGATCTTCCTCTACTGCGAGCGCGGACAGAATCCGTCCTTTTGGGCCGAGCCGGTCAATGCTTTGACCAATGCCGCTTTCATCATAGCGGCCATGGTCGCAACCCGGGACTACCTCGCCGCTCCGCCCGAACGCCGCACCGCGTCTGCCGCGACCCTCGTTGCCATCACCTACGTCATCGGTATCGGCAGTTTTCTTTTCCATACCTATGCAACCCGATGGGCTTCGCTGGCAGACCAGATTCCGATCTCCGTGTTTATGCTCACCTACTTCGGGTATCTGCTGCGCCGCTATCTGGGGCTGAACTGGTTCTTCGTGCTGGCCGGGCTCGTCCTGTTTTTCCTGACGATCCGATATGTGGGGACTCTTGACTGCCGGCAGGCAGGATTGTTGCCCATCACGGCTCGTGCCGGCGCCCGCTGCTTGAACGGCACGATCGCATACGTACCGGCTTTCGTCGCCCTTGCGGCATCATCCCTCGGTCTAGCGCTGATCGGCCATCCCGCCTGGCGTCTGCTCGGCATCGCGTCGGTGGTTTTTCTTGCCTCGATGACGTTCCGCACCCTCGATCTCGAGCTGTGCGAGTTGAGCCGCTTCGGTGGGCACCTGATGGGCACCCACTTTCTGTGGCATGTTTTGAATGCACTGACGCTCTACCTGCTTCTGCGCGCCTCAATTCTTCACGGCCGCCCCCGCGAGGTGAACGTATGAACAACATTCAGGCCATGCCTTGAGCTGCCGCCGGGCCTGTCGCATAAGGGGGCGCGGGGTCGGTAACAGCGCCCCCCGGTGCGCTTCGTTGCGCACCATCCGGCCTCAACGGCTCAGCGGACGTGGTGGAATTGGTAGACACACAGGACTTAAAATCCTGAGACGGCAACGTCGTGTGGGTTCGAGTCCCACCGTCCGCACCA
>VFQQ010003815.1_pt1 | contig 14125 bp, 10 predicted proteins | sample 3512341 | NCBI WGS metagenome assembly VFQQ01 (sample SAMN10412373, study PRJNA504923) | tailings metagenome | isolation source: Relicate 2 Philex TSF1 revegetated site | place: Philippines: Tuba, Benguet | collected 2017-08-29 | reverse complement strand
GGTACGCTGATTCATGACGATGCGCCTTAAAACTGCGTTCCCGCGCTGAAGCGGAACGATTCCGTTTTGTCATAGTCCTCTTTGACGATGACTTGGGAGAAATCAAGGCGGACACGCCCGAAGGGCGAATCCCAAAACACGCTGAGACCGGCAGAAACACGAAGTGACGGGTCGTCTTTCACGCAGGTCAGCGGAATTGTCGCAGGCGCAATAATTTCGCAGTTGCCAGCCGGCTTCTCCGAGATGAGCCCGACAGTACCGAAGTCGACGAAAAGGCTCGTATCGATGCCAAGGTCGTCAGGCAGGTAATTCGGAACTGTCAGCTCAACCGATCCGATTGCGTACATCTCAGCGCCAACGGCATCTTGCTGCGTGGAGGCAGTGTCGCGCGGACCTACGCCTGCAGTCTCAAAGCCACGGAACGAAGAGCCGCCCTTGAAGAAACGGTCGTTCAGACGAAGCGGCGTTGCGTCATCCCAAGTCGCGATGTAGCCGGCGGTGAGGCCTACCGACAGCACAAACTCATCCGACCAGAGACGCTGATACCAAGTCGCGTCGGTCTCGAAGCGGTAGTACTTTACGTCGCCGCCGAGACCCGCGAAATCACCCGAGAACTGAAGCTGGTAGCCACTCTTCGGCGCTGTCGGGTCGTCGCGCGTGTCGAGCACATAGTCGAAACCTGCGACCGAGGTGATGAAATCCCCCTCAAGCGCTTTGATGAAATCGGATGCACCGCCAAGCGCAAAGATCTCATCCTGACGCAGCGTGTAACGCAGCCCAAGACGCGAATACTCAGACAGCGGGAAGCCAAGGCGTAGGCCGCCGCCGATCGTTCTCGCTTCGTATGACGATTCCTCGTAGCGCGAGGTGATGTTGTAGGCTTCGATACCCGCAGCGAGGTTGCGGTCGAGGAAGTAAGGCTCCGTGAAGCGGAAGTCGAACTGCTTACGATAGCCCGAAAGGCTCGCGCGCAGACGAAGGAACTGGCCACGACCGAGCAGGTTGCGCTCGGAAATGGAGACGTCACCTACGACGCCCTCCTGGCTGGAGTAACCGATACCGAATTGGAGTTCGCCCGTTGTCGTCTCTTGAACGCCGACGTTCAGAATAGTTTTGTCGGGTGCCGAACCGGCCTCCTCACTAATATCAACGCTCTTGAAATAGCCAAGTGCGCGCACACGGGTCTTCGATCGATCGACCAGAACCTTGTTGTAGGCATCGCCTTCCGCCAGACGGAACTCGCGGCGGATCACCTTGTCGAGCGTGCGGGTGTTGCCAATGATATTGATACGCTCGACGTAGACGCGTGGCCCCTGCTCAACGACAAAGACCACGTTAATCAGGCGGCCAGCCGAGTCGCGCTTTACGCGCGGCTTGACCTCGGCAAACGCGTAACCGTGCGAGCCTGCATAGTAGGTCAGCGCTTCAACCGTCTTCTCGACGAGTTCCGAGTTGTAGACGTCACCGGCTTCAAAAACGACGAGGTCCGACATCTCCTCGACAGAGAGTTCTGCGACCTTCGATTCGATCTGAACCTCACCGAACGAATACTGCTCGCCTTCCTCGATATTGAACGTGAGGTAGAAGCCGCTCTTGTCGCGCGCGAGTTCAGCGATCGACGAGATGACGCGGAAATCCGCGTAGCCGTTACGCAGATAAAATTTGCGAAGTTGCTCGCGGTCGAAGGTGACCCGATCCGGATCGTAGTTGTCCTGGCTAGCGAAGAACTTCCACCACTCGCTTTCGGTGGTCACGATCTCCTGGCGCAGTTCGCGGTCGGAGAAGACCTTGTTGCCGATGAAGCTGATGTCGAGGATGCCTGTCGAAGGGCCCTCGTTGATCTCATAGACGAGATCGACGCGGTTCTGCGGCAGTTCGATGATCTTGGGCTCAATCGTCGCGGCGAAGCGGCCGGAACGGCGATATAGCTCCAGCATGCGCTGGACGTCAGACTGTACTCTCGTACGCGTCAGAATCTGACGCGGACCAAGTTGGGCTTCCTTGCCGAGTTCATCGGCGTCGAGGCGGTCATTGCCTTCGTAGTTGACGGAGTTGATGACCGGATTTTCGATCACGTCGATCGAGACCACGCCGCCAGTCTGGCGCACGGTCACGTCGGCAAAGAGGCCGGTGGACGACAACGCCTTAAGCGCTTGATCACCCAAAGCATCGCTGTAACGCTGGCCTTCGGTGAAGGGGAGATACTGACGGATCGTCGCCTCTTCGATACGGCGCGTACCGGTCACTTCGATCCGGGTAATGACCGGCCCGTTCGCGGCCGGCCGGTAGTCAACAGTTGCGGGCTGCTCGGCAGGCGCCTGCGCGAGAGCGAAGGGGCTGGCGGTTGCCAACAGGACTCCAGCCAAGGCGATTAGTTTGCGCTTCATGCCGCCAATACCGATCGAAAACCGAACTCGGACGCAAAACCACCCACCGGCCCGTCAGGACCAGAAGATGCGCATAACGTCGTTCCATGTGGCGAATAGCATGAGGCAAAGGACAAGCGCCAGACCTATGCGAAGCCCGTATTCCTGCGCCTGATCGCCCAGCGGGCGGCGACGGACAGCCTCGATCCCGTAGTAGAGTAGATGGCCGCCATCCAGCATCGGAATCGGGAACAGGTTCAACAGTCCGACCGACACCGAAAGCACCGCCATGAGCTGGATCAGCGGTAGCCAGCCCAGGGTCGCGATCTCACCGGACGTCTTGGCGATCCCGATCGGGCCGGAGAGTTGGCGGGGATCCTCACGGCCGGTGATCAGGCGGCCCAGAAACGTCATTGTGTGTTCGAGGATCAGATAAACCTGATTGGCGCCTGCCGTGACGGCGCTCACAGGGCCGAGCTGCCGAAAAACGGCTGAATCTCTGCCCAAACTGCCGACACCCAGGCGGTAGACAGCAAACTTGTTTCCGAACCTGTCGACTTCCTCAACGCGCTGCGGGCTCGCGGTGACCGACGTTGGCTGGCCGTCACGGACGATATCCACAGCGACCGGACTGCCGCCGGCCAGATACGCGAGCTGCACGATGTCGGCGAAACTCACGACGCTGCGGCCATCGATCGCAACGATCGTGTCGCCGGGTAGGATGCCCGCCTGCTCTGCCGCGCTGCCCTTCAGCACCTGTCCGACGACCGGCGGAAGGTAGTCCTTGCCGACGGTCATGTAGATCGCCGCGAAGACCATGACAGCGAATACGAAATTCGTGAACGGTCCAGCCGCAACGATCAGCGCCCTTTGCCACAGCGGCTTGAAGTGGAACGAGCGCGCCGCCTCGGGGTCAGCGGCGATCTTTTCGAGTCGCTCGTGGTTGGGCAGCGAGGTCGCGTCCTCATCGCCCCAGAATTTGACGTAGCCGCCCAGCGGCAGCCAGCCGACCTTCCACTCCGTCCCGTAGCGATCCCTCCAGCGTGCAATCGAACGCCCAAAGCCGATGGAGAAAGCCTCTATCCGGGTGCCGAACAGGCGACCGATCCAGAAATGGCCGGACTCGTGGACAAAAACGACCACGCCAAGCACAAAAATGAAGGGCAAAATGTAACCCAGACCGCCACCGATGAAGCCCGAAACTGTGCTGAAGGCGTCCATGCGGTTCTTACCTAGTCAGATAGCCGGTGGCGGCGCGCCGGGCGGCAGAATCGAGTTCCCCGACCTGCGACAGCGTGGCGGGGCTGCCCCACCCTTCCCGGACGCCGGCCTCCAGCGCGCTGGCGACAGTCGGGGCGATCTTGCCGAAGGGAATACGGCCCTGCAAAAAGGCCTCGACGGCCACCTCGTTGGCGGCGTTGAGCACGGCCGGGGCACGCCCTCCTTCAGCGAGAGCATCCAGCGCCAAGCCAAGACATGGAAATCGGACCTTATCCACAGCCTCGAAGGTTAGGCTCCCGATCGCGGCGAGATCGAGGCGGGCGCTGTTGGTTGCCAAGCGGTCCGGCCAGGCCAACGCATGCGCGATTGGGATGCGCATGTCGGGCGACCCAAGATGTGCGAGGACCGAACCGTCACTGTATGAAACAAGGCTGTGGACGATCGACTGGGGGTGGACCAGTACCTCAAGCCGGGCGGGCGGTGTCCCGAAGAGATAGTGGGCCTCGATCAGTTCCAAGCCTTTGTTCATGAGGCTGGCGGAGTCGACCGAGATCTTGGCGCCCATGTTCCATGTCGGATGGCGGCAGGCCTGTGCGGGGGTGGCAGTGTCGATTTCAGCCTGCGCCCAAGTCCGGAACGGACCGCCAGAGGCCGTGAGCTGGATGCGTTCGATCGCCGACGGACGTTCGAAATCGTAGACCTGAAAAATCGCGTTGTGCTCGCTATCGACGGGCAGCAGGCGTGCGCCGCTCTTCACCACCTCGGCCATGAAAAGGTCGCCGGCGCTGACCAGACATTCCTTGTTGGCGAGCGCGACGGTTCCGCCGTTGCGGACCGCCGCGATGGTCGGCGCAAGACCTGCTGCGCCGACGATGGCCGCCATGGTCCAGTCCGCCGGGCGCGCCGCCGCTTCGGTGACGGCGCGCCACCCGCCTGCAGCTTCGACAGATGAGCCTTTCAGATGGTGGCGCAGTTCAGGTAACACCGCCTCGTCCGCGACAACGGCCAGCTTCGCACCGATGGCGATGGCCTGTTCGGCCAGCAGCTTCGCATTGAGGTTGGCGGTCAGCGCCTCGACCTCGAAAGCGAACGCCTCGCTGGCGCGGACCTGATGCAGGACGTCAAGCGTCGATCCGCCCACCGAGCCCGTCGAGCCGAGAATGGTAATCCGGCGCGGCATCAGGACGTCCATCCGCCGAAAGGGAAATCCGGCCAGAGCAGCTTGATGATCGCCATCGCCAGCGTCGCGGCCAGGAGGCTGTCCATCCGGTCGAGAAAACCGCCATGACCGGGAATGACAGCCCCGGCGTCCTTCGCGTGGAAGCGGCGCTTGATCGCGGACTCCAGCACGTCACCTGCTTGCCCAACGATGGCGAGCACCACGATGACGCCGATGATCGCCACATCCGGCACGCGTCCCGCAACACCGGCGAAGATGAGGCCGATGCCGACCGCGCCAATCGTGCCGCCAAAGAAGCCCGACCAAGTCTTCTTGGGCGAGATGCGCGGCGCCATCAAGGGGCCTTTAAAGATGCGCCCCGCAATCATCGCCCAGCTGTCGGTCGCCCAGACGACGAACAGAAACCACAACGTAGTGACCCATCCCTCAGCCTGGCCACGAAGCCAGATCAGCGCGATGGCCGGAATGCCGAGATAAAGCGGCAGCGCAAAGGCCCAGCGGCGATGACGACCCTGTGCCTGGGCATAGGCGAACGAAAGAAGCGCACCACCTCCAGCCGCACCGAAGGCGTAAGGATAAAGATTGAGAACAGCCAGCGCGGCAGCCGCGGCGATCGCCAGCGCCGCAATAGCAATGCCGACGCCGTCGGCCGGCTGCTGAGTCATGCGCTCCCACTCATAGGCCATGAGCGCGCAGGCCGCCGCGATCCATCCCGCGAACGCCCAGCCGCCGAGCCAGACGACCAGCAGCGCAATTCCAAAGAGGACCAGCGCCGAGGCGAGGCGAATGCCAAAATCGCCGCCAAGCGGTCCCCAGAACGAGCGAGGCGCCGCCGGTTGGCCGCCGGTCGTGCTCATGCCGCTTCCCCCGCCCCGCCGAAGCGGCGCTGGCGGCCGCTGAACTCTTCTATCGCCGCCTCCAGCGCCTTACGGTCGAAATCCGGCCAGAGCGTGTCCGTGAAGACGAACTCGGCATAGGCGGATTGCCAGATGAGGAAGTTCGACAGGCGCTGCTCGCCGCTGGTGCGTATGACGAGATCGGGGTCGGGTACCCCAGCCGTGTGCAGGTAACCAGAGATCACGGCGCGATCGATATCTTCCGGCGCCAGCGTTCCCGCCTTCGCCTCGCGTGCGATGGCGCGCACAGCGTCGACGATCTCGTCCTGGCCCCCATAGTTGAATGCGATGGTGAGGTTGAGGCCAGTATTTCCCGCCGTCGTCTCGCGGCTTTCATCCAGCATCTTCAGGATGTCGGGTGAGACGCGGTCGCGCCCGCCGATGAAACGCAGCCGCACATTCTTGGCGTGCATCTCGGCCAGGTTGTCGCGGATGAAACGGCGCAGCAAGCCCATGAGGTCGGACACCTCATGCGCGTCGCGCTGCCAGTTCTCGGACGAGAAGCTGTAGAGCGTCAGATAGGAGATGCCGATGTCGTTCGACGCCGTCACAACGTTGCGGACGGCGCGCATGCCGGCATGGTGCCCCAGCACACGCGGCAACATGCGCGACCGCGCCCAGCGCCGGTTGCCATCCATGATGATAGCCACATGGCGGGGCAGACGCTTCGTCTCGGCGGCCCCTGAACTCATGTGACGACGGCTCTCCCTGTCATCATGCAGGGTCAGACCTGCATGATCTCCTGCTCCTTGGCGGCCAGCACGCCGTCGATCTCCTTGATCTCGGCGTCGGTCGCCTTCTGGATATCGTCGGCCTGCTTCTTGTGCTGGTCCTCAGAGATCACATGCTCCTTTTCGAGCTTCTTCAAGTGATCCATGCCATCCCGGCGGACATTGCGGACGGCAATACGGGCCGCCTCGGCATATTTGCCGGCGAGCTTGGCGAGTTCCTTGCGGCGCTCCTCGTTCAGCGGCGGGATGGGGATACGGATCAGCGTGCCGTCGACCTGGGGATTGAGCCCGATACCGGCGTTGCGGATCGCCTTGTCCACCGCCTGGACGGTGCCCTTGTCCCAGACCGTGACGGTGATCATGCGCGGCTCCGGCACGTTGACCGTGCCGACCGCATTGATCGCCATCTGCTGGCCATAGGCCTCTACCGTGATCGGGTCGAGCAGCGATGCCGAGGCGCGGCCGGTGCGAAGGCCAGCGAACTCGGTCTTCAGCGTGGCGAGCGCGCCATGCATGCGGCGCTTCAGATCGTTCATGTCGAGCGGTTGCGGCTGGGCCATGGTCGTCTCCCTTGTGTCTCTTACGACGTCTAACCGCTCGTGCGGCTGTCCTCGATGACGGTGCTGAGCGCCTTGCCCTGCAAGGCCAGCGCGAAATTGCCTTTGTGGTGGATATCAAAGACGACGATCGGAATGTTGTTCTCTCGCGCCAGGCTGATCGCGGCGGCGTCCATCACCTTGAGATCCTTCGCCAGCACCTCGTGATGGGTCAGCGTGTCGTAGCGGACGGCGGTCTTGTCCTTCTTCGGGTCGGCGGAATAGACGCCATCGACCTGCGTGCCTTTGAACAGCGCATCGCATTGCATCTCGTTAGCGCGAAGCGCCGCGGCAGTATCGGTCGTGAAAAACGGATTGCCGGTGCCAGCAGCGAAGATGACGACCCGGCCTTTCTCCATATGCCGCGCAGCACGGCGGCGGATATAAGGTTCGCAGATGGCGCTCATCGGGATGGCCGACTGCACCCGGGTCGGCACGCCGATCTTTTCGAGCGCGTTCTGCATGGCGAGCGCGTTCATCACGGTCGCCAGCATGCCCATGTAGTCCGCACTCGCCCGGTCCATGCCGGACGCGGCTGCAGACAATCCGCGGAAGATGTTGCCGCCACCGATAACGAGGCAGACTTCGGCGCCCGTTTCGACACCCTGCTTCACGTCGCCGGCGATCTGGTCGACCGTTTCCAGGTCGATACCATAGGAACGCCCACCCATCAGGGCCTCGCCCGACACCTTCAGAAGCACTCTCTTGTAGCGCAAGGGGTCGGTCATCTGGTCCTTCCGGGTGGGTTTCCTTGAGTCGGCGCGATCCTATCAGCCTTTCGCCGCAGCCATGACTTCGGCTGCGAAGTCGCTCTCTTCCTTTTCGATGCCCTCGCCAAGCGCATAGCGATGGAAGCCGGTCACCTTAATCGGGCCGCCGACCTTGCCTTCGGCCTCTTTCAGGGCCTGGGCCACGGTCTTGCCGCCGTCGTGGATGTAGGCCTGGTCGAGCAGGCAGACTTCCTTGAAGTAGGTCTTGATACCCGACTCAACGATCTTCTCGATGATGTTGGCCGGCTTGCCCGAAGCAGCTGCCTTCTCGCTCAGCACGGCCTTTTCGCGCTCGACGACGGCCGGATCAACGCCCGCCGGATCGACCGCCAGCGGCGACGCCGCAGCGATGTGCATCGCGACCTGACGGCCAAGCGCTGTCAGCTCATCTGTCTTGCCCGTCGATTCCAGGCCGACGATGACGCCGATCTTGCCCGCGCCCGGAACGATCTGGGTGTGGATATACGAGCCAATCGCGCCCTGGCCGACCGTGATTGCGGCTGCGCGGCGGAGCGCCATGTGCTCGCCGATCTTGGCGACGGTCGCCTGGACCTTCTCGTCGACCGTGCCGCCGCCCGGATAGGCAGCCGACTTGATCGCCTCGACATCCGCTCCAGCCCTCAGAGCGACGCCGGCGATGGCCGTGACCATGTCCTGGAATTCGGTGTTGCGCGCGACGAAGTCGGTTTCCGAGTTCACCTCGACGACGACGCCTTTGTTGCCTTCCACCGCGATCGCGACGAGGCCTTCAGCGGCCGTGCGGCCAGCCTTCTTCGCGGCCTTGGTGATACCCTTCTTGCGCAGCCAGTCGATAGCGGCCTCGATGTCGCCGCCAGTCTCGTTGAGCGCGTTCTTGCAGTCCATCATGCCCGCGCCAGTCTTGTCGCGCAGGTTCTTCACCATCGCTGCGGTGATCGTGGTCATCGCACTATCCTTCATGTGTCTTAAAAAGAGCGGGCGGCCGCATCGTTGACGCGGCCGCCCGAACGAATTCGCTGTTCGTCAGGCGGCGTCGGTCGCCGGCAGGTCTTCCGCCGGAGCTTCTTCCGAAGCGCCGAGGTCGACGCCCGAAGCGCCCTGGCTTTCCGAGAGGCCGGCGATGATCGCGCGCGAGACCAGGTCGCAATAGAGCGAGATGGCGCGCGAAGCGTCGTCGTTGCCCGGGATCGGGAAGTTGATGCCTTCGGGGTCGCAGTTCGAGTCGAGGATCGCCACGACCGGGATGTTCAGCTTGCGGGCTTCGGCGATGGCGATCGCTTCCTTGTTCGTGTCGATCACGAACAGCAGGTCCGGAAGGCCGCCCATCTCCTTGATACCGCCGAGCGAACGCTCGAGCTTCTCACGGTCGCGCTGACGCTCCAGCGCCTCGCGCTTGGTGAGGCCGACAGCGCCGCCGTCCAGCGTCTCTTCGAGCTGGCGCAGGCGCTTGATCGAGTTCGAGATCGTCTGCCAGTTGGTCAGCGTGCCGCCGAGCCAGCGGTGATTGACATAGTACTGCGCCGACTTCTTTGCGGCTTCAGCGATCGGCTCCGACGCCTGGCGCTTCGTGCCGACGAAGAGGATGCGGCCACCGGCGGCGGCGGTCTTCTTCACCTGCAGCAGGGCCTGGTGCAGCAGCGGCACCGTCTGGGCGAGGTCGATGATGTGAATGTTGTTGCGAGCGCCGAAGATGAACGGAGCCATCTTGGGATTCCAGCGGTGGGTCTGGTGACCAAAGTGCGCGCCCGCTTCGAGCAGATCGCGCATAGAAAAACTCGGCAATGCCATGTGCCGTAACTCCTTGACCGGTTGTTTCCGCCGCGGCCCTGAATGCCGGCCGAAACCGGACACCGGAAGGTGAACGAAACGATGCCCACGAGGAGCTCCGCCGCGTCTTGACCGCGTGTGAGATGGCGCGGCTTATAGGGCGCGCGCCTTTCCGGCGCAAGCCCGGCCAGACGCCGGACTATTTCCATTTAATTCAACAGGTTACGGCCATGAGCGCCCGCGATCCGATCCGTGACACGGTCCTGAGGCTGCGCCCAAACGCCATCGGCGAGGTATCGCGCACCGGCCTGGGCGACCCGGACCTCATCCCCCTGTGGTTCGGCGAGACCGACCTTGTAACCCCCGCATTCATTCGCGACGCCGCCAAGAAGGCGCTGGATGACGGGCAAACCTTCTACACGTTTTCCGGCGGCACACCCCGCCTCCGCGCCGCCATCCAGACCTGGACCAACCGCTGGTATGGCGTGACGCCCGAGATCGACCGGATCTGGGTGCCGGGCGCCGCGATGCTGTGCGTGGTGACCGCGCTGCAGTGTTGTGTTGAGAGCGGCGACGAGGTCATCGTCATCGGGCCGATGTGGCCGAATATCGGGCAGGCGTGTCAGGCCGTCGGCGGCCAACCGGTCTATGTGCGGCTCGAGGACGAAGGCACGCGCTGGCGGCTGGACCTCGCCAAGCTTGAGGCGGCGATAGGCCCGCGTACCAAGGCGATCTTCCTGGGCTCGCCGGGGAATCCGACGGGCTGGGTGATTTCGGACGCCGAGATCAAAGAGGTGCTCGAACTCGCGAGACGGCGCGGTGTCGCGATCATCGCGGACGAGGTCTATTCCGTGATGTTTTATGGCGGGAAGCGCGCGCCCTCGTTCCTCGACCACATCACGGACGAGGACAATGTCTTCGTCGTGAACAGCTTTTCCAAAGCCTGGGCGATGACAGGCTGGCGGATTGGCTGGGTCATCACGCCGAAACGCCTTTCCTATGCGATGGCTCAGCTTTCGGTCAGCAACAACACCGGGACGACCGTGTTCGCGCAGGCAGGCGCCGTTGCGGCGCTTGAGTATGGAGACAGCTTTATCGGCGAGATGGTCCGGCGGTGCAGCGCCGGACGCGACATCGTACGGGATTTCGTGACCTCCACGAACCGCGTGCGCTGGGTGGAACCTGAAGGCGCGTTTTACGCCTATCTGCATGTCGACGGGCTAGAGGACTCACTCAGCTTCGCGAAGAACCTGGTAAAGACGGCACGTGTCGGTGTCGCGCCCGGCGCGGCCTTTTCCTGCGGCGACGGAGAGGATGAGAGCTATCTGCGGATCTGCTTCGCCCAAGACCCGGCGCGCCTGAATACAGCGCTTGGCCGGATCGCCGACGCGCTCCGCTAGAGTTCTTCAGCCTCCAAAACGCCGGGCACCATGCGGATGGCCCGGCGGAGGTCCGGCGTCACAGCAAAACGGCCAACGTCGATCTCGGCGGTGCGCGACGCATCGAGCAACAGCGAAAGGCTTACCCTGCCCTTCCCTTTGCGCGTTTCCAGAATGTTGCGGATAGGGGTCATTGCTGCAGGCGTATCGAGGGTAATGCGCAATCCCGCGCTGGCAGATTTGGCCGCCTCGCCAAGCGACTTGACGCCATGCGTCCGGACGCGCGCCTGGTCTTCCTCCCACTCGACAGACACGGTGAAGACCACCGCATTCCCGGGACGCAGGAGTTCATCGTTCGCACTGAGGATTTCGCTGAAGACGGTCGTTTCAAACACAGCGGTTTGGTCCGACACGCGGATAAACGCGAAAATTCGGTCGCCCTCGCGCGGACGCTTGTCCTTACGGTCGAGAATGATCCCCGCAACGCTGACTGCGCCGCCTTCGCGTTTGCCCATGGCGGCGACTTCGGCCCAGCTCTTCACGCCAAGCCGCTTCAGTGCGACGGCATATTCGTCCAGCGGATGGCCAGAGAGATAAAAGCCGACGGCATCGAACTCGCGCTGGAGACGTTCGCTTGAGTCCCATACCGGTCGCAGGGGCAGCTTTGGATCCTTCGTGTCCTCGGCGCCTCCAAACAGCGAGGACTGGCCGCTTTCGCGTTCGCGGTTCGAACTGTCAGAATGCGCCAGCATAACTTCAGCCGCCGCGAAAACCTGCGCGCGGTTGCCATTCAACGAATCGAAAGCGCCGGCTGAGGCCAGATTTTCGATAGCCCGCTTGTTCACGAGCTTAGCATCGACGCGACGAGCGAAATCGAACAACGTCTTGAACGCACCATCCTTGCGCGCCTCCGTGACACGCTCCATCGCGTGCCGGCCGACATTGCGGATCGCGGCGAGCGCATAGCGGATGGCGGGCTTATCGTCCGGCCCCTGCTCTACCGAGAATACGGCCGCCGACTTGTTCACGTCGGGCGGCAGCACGGGAATGCCGAGACCCTCAGCTTCCTGACGGAAGATATTGAGCTTAGCCGTATCCGTGAGTTCGAGCGTCATTGACGCACACAGGAACTCGGCTGGATAGTTCGCCTTCAAGTAAGCGGTCTGGTAGGCGACCTGCGCATAGGCGGCCGCATGGCCCTTGTTGAAGCCGTAACCGGCGAACTTGTCGGCTTGTTCGAAGATGTCTTCGGCCGCACCAGCTGGGATACCACGCTCGGCCGCACCAGCGATGAAGCGGGCGCGCTGGCGGGCCATCTCGCCTTTGTCTTTCTTGCCCATAGCGCGGCGGAGCAAGTCGGCATCACCCAGCGAATAGCCGGCCAGTTCGCGCGCGATCATCATGACGTCTTCCTGGTACGTCATGACGCCGTAGGTGTCGGAGAGAATTGGCTCGAGTGAGGGGTGAAGGTAGGTGACCTCCTCGCGGCCGTTCTTGCACGCGATGTAGCGCGGGATCGATTCCATCGGACCCGGGCGGTACAGCGCCACGAGCGCGATGATGTCCTCGATCCGGTCCGGCTTCAGCCGGCGGATGAGGTCGCGCATACCCTGACTTTCAAGCTGGAACACGCCGATCGTGTCACCGCGCGACAGCATCTCATAGGTTCGTTTGTCGTCGAACTTGGTTTCCTCCCCCGTGCGCACGCGGATGCCGCGCGCCTCGAGCAGTTTTTCCGTTTCCGCGATGACGGTGAGCGTCTTAAGGCCGAGGAAGTCGAACTTCACCAGGCCGACGGTTTCGGCGTCCTTGTAGTCGAACTGTGTCGCGGGAAGATCGGCCTTCTGGTCGCGATAGAGCGGCGCGAGATCGGGCAATGGCCGGTCGCCGATAACGATGCCCGCCGCGTGCGTAGAGGCGTTGCGATAGAGGCCTTCCAGATTCTCCGCGATTTCGAACAGGCGCGCCACCTGCTCGTCTTCGCGAAGAAGCTGCTTCAGCTTCGGATCGCCGTCGACTGCCTGACGCAGGGTGACGGGCTTGCCTGGCATGTTCGGCACCATGTTTGAGATGCGCGACACGAAATTGAAGCCCATCTGCATCACGCGCCCGACATCTCGCAGGCACGCCCGCGCAGCTAACGTTCCGAAGGTGATGATCTGTGCGACCCGGTCTTCCCCGTACTTCTCCTGCACATAGCGGATGACCTCGCCGCGACGGTCCTGACAGAAGTCGATATCGAAGTCGGGCATCGACACGCGTTCCGGGTTGAGGAAGCGCTCGAAGAGGAGATTGAAGCGCAGCGGGTCCAGCGAGGTGATGTCCAGCGACCACGCCACGACGGAGGTCGCGCCCGATCCACGAACGCCGACAGGAATGCCCTGCGCCCGTGTCCACTTCATGAAATCGGAAACGATCAAAAAGTAGCCTTCGAACCCCATGCGCGTGATGACGCTGAGCTCGAAGTCAAGGCGCTTGAAATACTCCTCGCGCGGTTGAAACAGAGCAAAAGTCTCGAGCCGCCTGCTGAGACCTTCGTGCGCGAGTTCGCGTAACTGATCTGCGGCGCTGTGCCCTTCCGGGACCGGGAAGTTCGGCAGAATGGGGTTGCGTTTGGTTGGGCGGAAAGCGCAGCGTCGCGCGATCTCTACCGTGTTGGCGATCGCCTCCGGCAGATCGGCAAACAGCAGCGCCATTTCTTCCGAGGATTTGAAGCGGTGGTCGGGCGTCACCCGCGGGCGCTCGTCTTCCGCGATATAGCGCCCCGCCGCGATGCACATCAGCGCGTCATGCGCCTGATACATCGCCTCCTGCCCGAAATAGCACTGATTAGTCGCGACCAGAGGGATGCCCAGCTCGTAAGCAATGTCGACGAGCGGACCTTCAGCGACGATCTCCGCCTGTATATTGTGGCGCTGCAGTTCGATGTAAAAGCGGTTCGGAAACAGCTCGGCGAACTGACGCGCCAGCGCCGTGGCCTCGGGGATTTTCCCGTCGACGATCAGGCGGTTTAGCGGGCCTTTCGGGCCGCCGGAGAGACAGATCAATCCATCGGCATACTGGCCCAGCATCTCCATCGAGATGTGCGGCGTATCGGGTGCCTGGATATCAAGAAAGGCGCGGCTGGAGAGCCAGGACAGGTTGAGCCAGCCTGCTTCGTTCTGCGCCAACAGCGCGATCTGTGGGCGGGCCTGCACCAAACTCGGTCTCTGGCGTTCCCGGTCTCGGTCGCGCTCGGCT
>VFQQ010003814.1_pt1 | contig 14128 bp, 28 predicted proteins | sample 3512341 | NCBI WGS metagenome assembly VFQQ01 (sample SAMN10412373, study PRJNA504923) | tailings metagenome | isolation source: Relicate 2 Philex TSF1 revegetated site | place: Philippines: Tuba, Benguet | collected 2017-08-29 | reverse complement strand
CAGTGCGTCAACCACCCATTGGCGAGCGGCTGCCAGTCATGCAATGCTGTAGGACGCTGCGAATCGTGTGCCACAGGCTACGTCCTCAGCAACGGCGCATGCAAGAAGGTGAGGACTGCCGGTTGACCTCCCAGATGCAAGCTGGCCAGCACTAGCAGCAACAGCTGGTCTTTGCAGAGCTCATAGTCGACATCGGTTGCCCTGACATACCAAGTGCAGTGCAAGGGCGGAGAATACTGTCTTGAGTGCAACCCTGTGACGCTCCAGTGCACCACGTGTGCGTCCACCAGCGGTCTCGACTCCCTGGGGCAGTGTAAGCAGCTGGCCTGAGTGTAGACAAGTAGTCTCAATGCTGGTTGCAACATGGCTCTCGTCAAGCTGCCGGCTGCTGGGCTTTGCACATGTTCCGCTCTTGCAGGGCAGGCAGCAGGCGCACGCGCACTGCCTCCCCAACCATACTGGCTGTTGACACCCTTCCTTGCTGCAGGCCGCGATTGTGCAACCGGCTTAGACCCGTACGGGGAACCGCTTTGCTGGGACTGCAACGCAAACTATCGGTGAGGCGAAACACAGCGAGCAGCAGCCGCCTTTTGAGCGTACGCCAGCCTGACTCTTATCAATGTGAACCCTTTGCGCAGGATCTGCACCGTGTGCACTCCTGGGTTCTATGTGACGCAGCAGCAGAAGTGTCTACAGGTGCGGAGTGTGCTGGGCAGCTGCCACATCAGCAGGTGGTCGCTGGCACCTGCTTTGTGACAGGGCAAGATGGCACGTGGCTGGCTGCCCGCTTGTGACATTCCCTGTCTCACCCTCCCTCTGTTGCTGGCACTTCCGACCACTTCCAATGCGCATGTCTTGCACTCCAAATTCCTATGCAGCTTCCGGACAACTGCTTGGATGCAAACCCAAAGGGACAGTGCACAGCCTGGTGAGCAGGGCACTGCACAGCATGCAGCAGCGCTTGAGCCTCGTACCCAAAGGGATAGGGTGCCTCCCCCATCACTCACCCAGCCCGCATTGATGCCCCCTGGGCTGTGCCACGCCCTTTGGACTGCAGCTTTGACGGCTATTTCCTGACAGCAGCCAACAAGTGTGTCCCATGTGGCGATGGCTGCGAGCGATGTGCATCCGCCACAACATGCGCCAAGTGGTGAGCGCCCTGCACTGGCTTCCGTCCATGCATTGCTGCCTGCCTGCGCCAGACGGTGTGCAGGTCGCTTGCATACCTGCAACTGAAAAGATGCAACTCCACCTTTGCGGCGCAGCACTGATGGATATGCTCTCAGTCCCCAGAAGAAATGTCTGGCCTGCTCCCGGGGCTGTAACGTGTGCAAGCTGGCGGCCAACGGCCAGCCGCGCTGTGCACGCTGCTACGAATTGTCGCTGGTGAATGGCGAATGCCGGCGCTGCGACGACCCACGCTGCGCCGACTGCTCGGGCAATGTGCACTGGTGCAAGGCATGCAGATACGAGGCCCATGTTGTGAACAAGGCAACTGGGCGGTGTGAGGATCCGACATGGCCGGTGCCCTGCCCGGGTGGGGGGCCTGGCCGGCGCGGTGGGTGCACCAGCCCCGTGCGCCCGCCCAATCCTCGCCCAACTGGCAGGTGGGTGGGATAGGGGGACGTTTGCCAGCAGGCTTTGCAGGCAGACTGCATGCACCACGGCAGAGGAGAGGTAATGTCGCCTCGCAACTCACCTCTACTCAACTGTGTGTTGCCCACCTGCATGACAAGCAGGCGCTTGCAGGGGCCTGTTGTCAAGCCTGCTATCATTAATGGCCGCGACGCACCAAAGGGCAGGCGAGCGGGGCGGGGGTGGCATTTGTGCATTTTGCACTTCAGCAGCAGGAGGGGCGATGTCCTGAGCACCCCAGAGCTGCCCCTGCATCACCACCCTCACCATGCAATTTTGGTCTTGCAGGTATCCATACATGGCTTCGCAGCGTGTGGACTCAGAGGATGGCCCCGATCAGCTCAACTGCGGTGAGTGCTGCCGGCTGTGGCACTGCTGGTCGGACGTCCTGTGATGCGTTGCGCGCGATCGGTGTGCAGGCAGCGCTGCGGCTGGGTGCACCAGCGTGCTTACGCTGCGCTCTGGCGTGCACTGTGCGACCTTCTGTTCCTGCAGGAGCCTCGCTGGTGCACGAGCGTGTGGTCATGCTGGCTGCGCACTGGTGGGTGATTGGGTGGTTAAAGCCTCAGAGCAAGATGGTAGCACCGCAGCGTGGCTGCATGCCCGTGCTTGCACATGCGAAGGCAGCCAGTACACAGCACAAGAAAATGCTATGGTTGCGTGCCACGGCCAGGGGCTGCTGTGCCACGGCCACTTTCCAGCCGCGAGACACAGCACAGATCCTACCCGATAAATGCCGCAGCGTGCTGGATGGCCTGGACTGGTCGTGGGAAGATGGCGTGTTCTCCAGGGTGCACCGCTTGTTGCACCTTGTTGCGGCTGTGGCTGCATGCTTGGGCTTTGGGCCGCCAGGTGGCATGCCCGGCAGTGAATGTGTCCAGCAGTGCCTCCTGCCGCCCTGGCCAGCCCCATAGCTGGGCGGACGGCATGTGTAGCTGTGCCACTGCAGCTGCTACACCAGATTGCGATTGCTCTTGCAGCTGATGGTGCGCCCATCGTGGCTCCCTAGCTGTTGCAGATCCGCATCGGTGGCTATGAGCAAGAAGGTGGCCAGTACGAGGTAGGCTCAGGGCGCAGTGCTGCTTTGAACAATGCCCCTTGGTCTCCGCTAGAACAATGGACTGGTGCTTGGAGAGCCGCCAATGGGCCTCTTCACAGGGCAACATGGGCCCACCACATGAGAACTGCGCATTGACATGCCCCCTGCTGCTCGCCGCAGGTCCGGCGCGCTAAGTGGGCAGTGGTGCACCCGAATGTGGCGATGGCAGGAGGGCATCATTTGGTGAGCACCCGCTGCTGAGCTGGCTGGGGCGAGCGCTGTGCAGGCAGCCCGCCATGCACAGTGCTCGCATGTGTGGTGAGCAGCCCGCTGCTGAACCGCCTGGCCCGCCCCATGCAAACCCTGAAGTTGACATGATTGCACAGCAGGGGTTTGGCTTCCACTTCTGCATCATTGCAACACCGCCTCCCTCCCACACATGCTCCCCAGGTGTATGACATAGCTCTGTTGCTCCTGGACCGCCCATCCACGATGCGACCCGTGCTGCGCCTGCCCCCTGGTGCGACTGGTGATGCCTTGCTGCGTTGCAGGCCAACCACAGCTCAGCCAGCCCTCCTGCCATAGGTTGCCTTTTGCGCTCACTGCTGTCTGAGCAGTGCCACCCCCTGCCTGCCCATGCTGCAGCGGTGCCGCGGCCTGCGGCAGCCCCAGGCACGATGCTCACTGCCATTGGCTGGGGGGTGGCTGAAGATGCAAGCGATGGTAGCTACTACCTGCCTCGAGTGCTGCAAGAGGTGAGGCCCAGGCGTGGCATGCCGCATGGGCAGCGTCAAAGCCTGTTACAGCCTGCCATGTCGATTGCAAATGCAGCCATGCCTTTCGCACTTCCTGCCGAGCACACGGAAACTAGGGCTTGCATGCTTGCAGCGGGCCAGGCAGCAGCACCCGGGGCAGCTTTCGAGCGGCCCATCCCAGCTTTGCTGGCTCAGCCAGACTGGTAGCTCCCATGTCAACTTTCCTGCCCCGCTCCCCTCGACAGGCCACCCTTGAAATGATCCCTCTGAGGGAGTGCGCTGCATACTTTGCCAAAGCTGCTCCAGACGAGAAGTGGGACTCGCAGTTCTGTGCCGGTGAGGCAAACAAACCGGCAATCAGGGCATGCTGACGCAAGCAACCAGTGCAAGCCCATGCTGCTGGCGGCTGCTGCGCTCGCCAAGGCGTGCCGCCCCTAGGCTGGCCAGGCTCACTGCCCTGCAAGCACCATTCATACATGTTTGCTTGGTCCTAGGGATGCTCCATCCTGCCGTTCAATGCAGGGCGGCCTGAAAAGCACGTGGACACGTGTGCGGTGGGTGGCCGGCTGGCTGCGGCAGCTGCTTGGCCTGCAGGGTGGCCCGCTTCCACCGCCAGCTTGCACCCCGCCTTCACACATAACGCAGCTTGCATCCTTCGGTTGCTTGGTTTGCAGGGTGACAGCGGGTCCCCGCTCATTTCGAAGGGCCCCAGCGGAGATGTGGCTGTTGGCATCACGACCTGGGGAAATGGCTGTGCTGGGGACACCCCCGGAGTGTATGCTGATCTGGCGGCTGCCTCCAACTGGATCAGGAACGCCATCCAGGTGGGCGGAGGCACGGTGAACTGCTGGGGAGTTTCGCACCTGCTGAGGAGAAGCCGAGTGGGCGCTGCTTAGGCAGGCAGGTCGCTCCGCCGCCCACTTGCTGGATGCCGCCATTTTGCATGCCACTAAATCCAGTGAAGGAGTGTTGCAGGAGCGGTAGCCTCAATCCTCGCCCCACTCACTGCCCTCCTATCGCGCAGTGGATGCTGCGTGAGGACGCTGCTGGCCGCATTAGGGGCCCTGCGACAAATGGAAGCAGGTTTGAGGGCGCATAACATGAACGAGTGCGGGTTGAAACGAAGTGCCTCCTACATTACTACGTTGGTTCGCTGCCATCAAGAATTGCCCGGGCCCCTTGCCACCTTGTTTCTGTACTCCTCAAGACCAAACCGATGCTCTTAATGATCCTGTACCTTCCCCAATCTTCAGCACTGTCTGGCAAAGCATGTGGCCTGCTGCCTGGCCCCTCCCTTGCCAACTGCCGCACTGCTTCTCCTGCAAGCCAGCACTATACTGCCTCAGCTGTTGGCTCGCCCCCGGTGCTTGCAAGTAGACGCCGTGCAATATGGCCAGGCAGGAATCGTCAGAATGGGCGGGTGAAGGGCATTGTGGCGAGGGTGCGACAGGACAGGACGCGATGTGTGGGATATGTGTGGGGGGCAGAGCGGCAGTGCGGCCGGAGGGGAGGAAAAGCCGGCAGAATGCAGCACTGCAACAGCATAAGAGCACATAAACTGGGTAGAGCGGGGAAATCAAGATGCAAAGCGCGGTGAGCGGAGGGGAAGGGTGCAAAGACAGACTGTGAGGCAGGGGCGGCTGGAAAATGCATGCGGCACGGTGCAGCGCAAGGCTGGCCCTGGCGCTCTGGAAGCGAGCTGAGTCAAGACAGGTGGGAAGGGTCATTGCATTCAAGACGAGCGAGTATCAAGCGGGGTGCGGCTGGAGGTGGCACGCAGGGGCAGGCCGCCGTTGGCGCCACGCCCGCTGCCGCTGCCGCCGTGGCCCCGGCCGCTGCCGCTGTGGCCGCGCCCGCTGCCGCCGCCCCGCCTGCTGCCGCCAGTGGGGCTGCACGGACCGGTGGTGCTGCTGCCCACGCTGCCGCCTGCTGCCACTGAGCTGCGGAGGGAGCCTCCGTGGCTGCTGTGGCTGGCGTCTGAGAGCCGCCGCACATCCGGCTGCTGCTGCTGCTGCAGGCGGGCTGCCAAGGCGGCGTAGGCGGGCCCATTGGCTGCGCCGCCGGCCTGCAGGACCGCCAGCTCGGTTGCCAGCATGGTCCTGCACAGTCAGGGGGAGGCCAGGGGTCACAGGGTAAGAGGGCAGGTGGGCTGGGTAGATGCGCCAGGAGGACACATGTGAAAGGGCATGCCTTGCTCCTTGCCTGAACACCCACCCGCCCAATGCGCCCACCCCAGGTGCGGCACAGGGACACAATCCAACGCACATGCATGCACCAAGTGCACCAAACAACACAGCAAGTGCGGCATGCCCTGCAGTCAAAGGCCCCCACGCATGCCCCCTCACCCCAGCTGCTGCACAATGCTGCTGAAGGTGGGCCGCAGCTCGGACTCCACCGACCAGCAGGATTTCATCAGCTCCACATATTGAGGGTAGCAGGACAGGGGGCCCGCTGGCAGCTCCTCGGGCAGAGGGATGTGCAGGCCCGCGCTGCCCTGGCTCTGCACCTTGGCTATGATCTGCATGGAGGACAGGGTCGGGCGGGGGTGTGGTTGGGCGGGCGGCTGGGTTGGTGGATCGTGAGCAGCCGTGGCCGGGGCTGCCCTGCACAGCACCTGCAAGCACCAGCCTGCCCAGCAATCACAAGACCTGCAAGGATTGGCTGCCAAGGCCCAACCAAACCCTATACCCACCTGGAAGGTGTTCAGGTCCTCAAAGGGCAGCCGCCACGTGCATAGCTCCCACAGCACCGTCCCAAAGGCCCACACCTGCGTTTGTGGAGCGGGGCGGGGCGGCACAGCAGTGAGAAGAAGGTTTGCAAGGCAGTGAGAAACAAAGTTTGCAGCAGAACAAAGCATCGCTCCATTCTGGCTGCTATTGTCATAACCTAGCCTCAGTCGGTGCCCCGCTTTCTCAGGCCACCACCCCGCCCCAACACAGCCTCTGCTCACGTCAGCGGGCAGCTGCCCCGGGTGGCCAGACAGCACCTCAGGCGCCAGCCACCTGCGGCGATTCAGATGGACGGCAGTTGGGCAGGCAGGTGAGGAACGATTTGTACAGAGCGAGAAACCGACGAGTTTGACATGTCCAATATCGCACCTTTGCAGCTGCTCACAGCGGGTGGCAGTCAGCACCCTGCAGCTGCTTCCCAAACTTGCCCCCAAACAGCGGCTTGCCTGGGGGTGGTGCTGACCACCGTGGAGGCCATGTTGCCCATCGCTTTTCCTTACTCTCAATTGCAAGTTCATATCATGGACTCGCCTGGGGTTGGTGCTGACCACCGTGTAGGCAACGTTGCCCATCTCCAGCGCGCGGCTCAGGCTGAAGTCGGCCACCTTGACGTGCCACAGGCTGTCCACCAGGAGGTTGCCGGACTTGAGGTCCCTGGGTGGAGGAGGAAAGTAGGGGGAAGGACACACACAGCCATGAGCGAGTAGGGTGTCACGCCAGGCCACCTGGGCATGCTGCTGGCGACAAAGCGAGCAGCTGGAAACTGCAAACATTCCAGGGATGTCGGCTTGAAAACCACCAGGCAACCCAGCCGCAGCGCCAGCTCACGGGCGGGCGGCCTGAGCGCACCTGTGGGCTATGGGCGGCGACCGAGAGTGAAGGTACAGCATGCCTGTTGGGAGGAGGGAGGGCGGAGTAAATGGTGAGCGAAGCTGAGGCGGCCGTTGAGGCGGGCGGCAGGCATCTGGGTTTGGCGCTTTGGTCTAATGCACACGCCGTCATGTTGTCACACTAAAGGTCCTGCCACCCTGCCCATCCTTGCCCATCCACGCCTCGTGCGCCGGCCTTCACTCCCTCCCATCAAGTTCCTCCAGCCCCCGCCGCACCTTTGGCTGCGTCGAGCGCCATGGACAGGAGGCGCACCCAGGGCAGGCGCTTGGCCATGGCAGGGGAGGCCAGCCCCGCGCGCAGCAAGTGGTCCAGCGAGCACTTGGCACAGTACTGCGGGTGCAGGAGTGGGTTGCAGCGGAGAGGGGATGTTGAACCAAAAGCTCAGTGGCAAAGCTATAAAAGCAGGGTGGTCCAGCGAGCACTTGGCGCAGTACTACAGGTGCAGGAGTGGGTTGCAGCAGAAAGGAGTGGTGAGGGGTCTGGGGACGGCCCTCATAGACAGTTGTGCAAGCACGCCTACCAAGTGCTCTCTTGCTCTGGCTGGCTGGGTGCAGCGCTTGCCAAAGCCAGAAGGAGTGCCCAACCTACTAACGCCCGGTCAAAGCTGCGCAGGCGCACCTCCATGACCAGGCAGGGCGGGTTGCTCACGGCACCAAGGTACAGGCAGACTGCAGGTGGTGGGGCAGGGGGCAGCAGGAGCGGGTGGGCTGATGAGGCAGCGGCACGGGGCACAGAGACGCACACCACCCTCTGCTGCATTGGAACCGATTCAGACACAGCCCTGGGAGCCGCAGCATGCAGGCGCGGCGTGCAGGGGAGGCCAGCACCAGGGGCAGGCGCTTTGCCAGGTAAGCGGGCGGGCCGCTGTAAAAGTAGTAGGGTAAAAGTGGAAGGTGGGCTCTTTTTGCGCACCGTTTGGGTGGCGCAGCTTGCTCATGAGCATGGCCTCCTTCTTCAGGTTGCGCAGCGCCAGCTGCTGCTGCATGCTGTGCGTCATGAAGTCGCTCTTGACCTGCAGACGTGCAGAATAAGCGGGGGCGGCAGACATGCGAGGCAGATATCAGACCGCCAGGCGAGCAAAGCATGCGACTCTGACGGGTATTATCTAAAGTTTTAGCCACTGCCCGGAGCTGCTTCGGCCAGCCGAAATTAGGAGCCAGGCAGCCTTGTAATGGAGCAAGCGCACGCTCACCCTGGCCAGGATTTTGACCACTGCCATAGGCAGCACTCGGCCAGCAAATGCCAAGCAGCTCAAGCAATGCAGATCAATGCAAGCTCCTCACCTTGGCCAGGATTTTGACGGCCACCAGCGCGCCGCAGTATTCTGCCAGCCACACCTCGCCAAAGCTGCCCTCCCCCACGCACTCCACCAGCCGGATGTCGGCGGGAGACACTGCAAGGATATGTGAGGTGCCGGAGTGGGGCAGAGAGACGTGGTTCGCAAGGGACGTGGCGTTGGCGGCAGGGCAGGGCAGGGAGACGCGTCGGGCCCATGCAGAGCTGCACCCCGCCACTCAACAACGCTGCGTAGCAGCCAGCACCCCACTCAGGGCTAGCAAGACAGCCCGAGGCGCCGCACAACCATCCCATCAAGCTCCCTCCACCCTTACCCTCCAGAAAGCCGGGGGGCAGCTTGGTGAGGTCGGTGGTGGTGTTTGTGTCGATGCCGCCACCCGCCGCGCCGCCCTTGACCACTCGGAAGCCCGCCCTCCGCCGGCTGCGGCTCTCCTCGCTCTCCCGCTCGCTCAGGCTGGCCATCTTGCGCCCCGGGCGCAGCTGCAGGAACGCAGCAAAGAGGGGGGCGGGGGGCCGCCGTCAGCGGGGCTTGCACACGTGGGATGCCCAGGCATGCGACTGCACAAGGAATCCTGTGCTGCGCCACACTCCAAACCGCCTCCCCGCAAGCAGCAGCCATAACAAGCAGCAGCCATACAACTGCCAGTTTGTGCGCACCGTTTTGAGGAAGCGCTTGATGAGCTCGAGCTCCGACTCCCGCTCATTCACCGCTCCAGCCGCCTCCGCTGCTACTGTCGCCGCTGCACCTGCGGCGGCCGCCGCCGCTGCGGCGCCGTCTGCGCCCTCCATACCTTCTGCCGCAGATGGCAAGCCATTGGCAGCCATTGCCGCCTCAAAGCCGCCTTCCTCCAAGTCTCCGCCGCCATAGTGCTTCATTTCCCAGGCTGCGTGGTTGGCGGCTGGGGGCTGGCCGCCATCTGGGTCGTGCCCCTCTTTGGCTGCCGCCGCTGCCTCTGCTTCCACCACCTCCCGCTGCAGCTGCTGCTGCTCAAGCCAGCGCTGCCGCCAGCGCAGGTAGGACACAACCAGCAGCAGCAGGGCCACGGCGGCCAGCGAGCCGAGCACAATGCCTGCCACCACGCCGCCGCTCACGCTGCTGCTGCTGCTGTCGCCGCCGCTGCTGCTGCCGCCGCTGCTGCTGTTGCCCTTGGGCTGCATCGTGAGGGCAGCTTGGAGCTCGCACAGCTCCAAAAAGTCGCCGGGGCGGGTCAGGCTGGTCAGCTTGGCCACGACATACCTGCGCTCACAGACAGGAGAGGGCACGGCACATGCAGTGAGGGAAACGGCACTTGTGAACCGGGTGGCACAACACACGCTGGGGGAAACGCACCCGCAATGTGCGCAACATGGACCAGCCTGGTGATCGCCGCATTGTGCAGAAGCAGCCAGACCCTCCGGTCACCTTCCCTGCCCAGCCCAGCTCCCTCCCTGCACACTCACCGGCCCTCCTTGTTGCAGGCGCCGACCGCCCACTGCCCAGGCGCCAGCGAGCGCGCCTCGGCATTGCAGGCTTGCGAGTCTGAGGGGCTCTCATCCGCGCTGCGCGTCACGTAGAAGCGCACGCTGTGCTGCCCCGAGGAGTTGAGGCCGGCTTTCACGGCCATGGCTCCCACGGTGCCCACGTAACCAAGGTCCACTTGCAGCAGGCCTGCGGGGTGGTGGGCAGGGGTGCGAGGGCGATGAGGCGTGGCGCAACGACATGCATGGCATGAATGGCAGGGCCGTTTTGACCCAACCACCGGGCCAGGGCAGGATCATGCCAGCAGCGGGAGAGTGCCAACAGTGCCTCTTTGAGGCGCACCTGCAGTGCCGTTTTGGGCCGGGTTGTCTGCCGCGGCGGCCTTCACAACAATGCAGCTGGAGGCATTGTTGTCCGCCAGGCCTTGCAGGGAGGCCCCGCTGCTGCTGCTGGTGCCGCCCAGACCAGATGCCGTCACCGGCTTGTTGGCGGCCGCGTTCGTCTCTGCATCGTGGATGGGAACAGGGGTTGCAAGGCGGTGAGCGCCCGCGCAGGCAGGTGCAGCTGGGCTGCTTACAGTGCAACAGGCTGACCAAGGAGGATCAGGCGGCAGAGCAGGGGGCAGCTCGATCCCACAGCTGGCGGCCACCAATTCTATAGCGCTGGCATGGCGGCTGCTCAGGCAGCTCACCAAAGGCGTATAAACCTGGACAGCCACAGGGCAGGAGCATGAGCACATGGCAGCTCACCAAAGGCGTACACTTGGACGTCGTCCAGCCCTAGCGTGCCCTGCTGCGTGGTACCGGTGTAAATGATGACGTAGCGACCCAGGGTGCCGCTGCCCGGCAGCGCCTTCTGCTGCCCCGCCGCCAGGCTCAGCCCCGACTGCGGCAGGCGGGCCGTGAACAAGAGTTTGTTCAATGCATGCCAATCAAAGCATCAAGCACACACAACAGCCGGCCCACAGGGAGCTGGGCCCATGCAGCCGCGCAGGTCTGGCTGGCAGATCCCCGCCGCACAGCTGCCGCACAGCTGGAGCCGCCAACGCCCCACGCCTGAACCAGTCCTGCCCCGCCCGCCCACCAGCTCACCGCCACCAGCGTGTTGCCCAACACTGAGGTGGAGTCGGATCCGATGTAGATGGAGGCGTTGCGCATGTCGATGCCAGCTGTCACCATCACGCTCACAACCTGCGGAGCGGCGAGGAGCAGGCTGGCCGGGCGTGGGCACTGTGCTGTATTGCTGTGGCAGGGAGACGCTGTGCAGTGCGGAGGGGCCTGCACAACAGCAACCATTCAGCAGGCCTGCTGTAGCATGAGCATGCGGCATACGCCCCCCTGGGCAACCTCTGCAAAGACACCAGCAGTGAACCAAGTTCCCACCTGAAGGGCGCTGTCCCGTCAGACATTCAGCCGCCTACAAGGCCGCTCGCTCGTAAAAGCAAAAATGCCGCACGTGGGGCACAAACCCAACACTTCTACCCACCTGGAAGGGCGCCAGCAGGTCGACAAACCAGTAGACCGGCTCCGACACCTGCCCGTTGCTGCTGCCGTTGACGGGGGGCGCCACCGACCCCGTGTACACCGAGGGCCAGTGGAACCTGTGAGTGGGGGTTAGGGTGGGTTGGGTTAGGGGTGGGCAAAGAGGCAGGACGGTAAGGCTGAGGGAGCAAGGAGGTGGATATTCGGGCAGGGGTGGGAAGCTGGCCAGGAGAGTTGGTGCATTACAGTTGCCACTCCCATGTGCACGCATGCACCACTGCGCCAGCCAGGTGCTCACTGGTTGGGCACGCCGCCGTTGACGCGGGCCGCAGCCATGGCGCCGGGCAGGCTGTCCGAGGTGACGTTGCCGCCCTGGCCAGCCTGCTGGTTGCCGCCCGAAAACTGCAGCAGGCAGGCAGGATGGAAACCAAGCTGAGAGGCTGGTGAAAAGGCAAGGTGAGGCGGCGCTCGGTTGCTGAAAACCGGCACTGTCTAATCAAAATTGCACGATCCTCTGCCATCCCGGAGGCACTGTAGGGCAGCAGCTGCAGCCGCAGAGGGAACAGGGCAGCAACCGCACCTGGCCAAAGGCAACAGAGCCGCCGTAGTAATCAAACTCGGACTCCTTGCCGGCAGGGTAGCACGGCGCGGTCAGCGCGGCGCCGGGGCGCAGCGTGGACGCGTTGGGGTTCATCAGCATGAGGTCAAACATGCTGCAGGTCAGGGGCAGTCGGGCAGGGCAGGGGTGTTACATGGTGGCCAGGAACAGAACCCAATCAAAACATGAGGGAGGCATGCATGTGGCTCAAAACCACCCTGGCTGGTAAAACAGGCCGCATGCCAGGCGTGCAGTGTGCCGACTGCACTATGATATAGCAGTCCTTCACTGGCAATTCGCACAGTTTGCAGTTTGCAGCTGGCCAGCGCACCTCATGTTGTACACCCAGCTGACGTCAAAGATGTTTGTGCTGACTGTCGGCGGCCAGCTGAGCCCTGCTGCCGACACGCCAGCCGGGGCCGCTGGCCAGCCGGGCACTGCAGCAGAGGCAGAATAGGCAAGCGGTGCGTGAGGGCAAGCCCGCGAAAAAGGTGCTAATGAGGCAGACCAGGTTGCAGCAAGCGCACATGTGCGGCTGTTCACCAGGCGTGGCATGGCAGGGCTGCTCACCCTCGTTGCATGGCACCGCACAGCTGCCCAGCCAGTTGGTTATCGTGACGCTGGTGGTGGGCACAAAGAGGCCGCGCTGAATGAGCTGCAGGGCGGTGGCAGCAGAACGAAGAAAAGAGGCAATTAGCGACATGGAGAAGGTCGCATGCAGGCACAGCCGGGTTGCCGGGTTGTTGACACAGCTCTTCACAGCCTGCCCTGCTGGGAGCACCAGTGCCAACTGCAGCCTCACCACAACTGTCGTCAGGTTGTCCCCGGTGCGCATCGAGTTGGCCGCTGGGATCTGCACACAGCCATGATCAGCACTGCTTGTACAAGCGGAAAGCAGCCGACCATGAACAGCAGCCCAGCGCAGCGCAGGCAACGCAGTTGCGGCAGCAACACACACCAAGGATGACGAACAGCCTCACAGGCCCCACCCCCGCGGCAAGCCGCACTCACAATGGGCGAGTTGCGTTCCGGGTGCCCCTCAGGAAACAGCTTGGGATTCAGAGGGATCACCGGGCCTGGCATGGGAGTTAAAGCCGGAGCAGGCGGGCAGGTAAGGAGGGCAGCAGCACACCGCACGGGTCTACAAGCAGAGCTGGCAAGGTGCGGCCGTAGCAGCCGGGCACACGGCGCGGCGCCTGCAATCCCTCCCCGTATGCCCTGCTAAGCCAGGGGCTCACCACACAGCAGCTGGTAACAACCCTCCTGGTGCTGCTACAGCCAGCCCAAAGATCATCCACACCCCCAGGAACATACAAACTCACCACACAGCAGCTGGTTGCCGGGCCTCGACTCCATCATGAGAGGCACGGCAAACGCGCCGGCCGTCCAGGCATCCGGAACCATGCCTGCGGCAGGCGGGCAGCGAGGGCAACGCAGGCGCAAGGTGAGACCAGGGACAGCAGGCTGACTCTCAAGCCAAGCGCACACGAGCAGCAGGTCTTGAACGCGTGCGTGGGAGAGGCCTGGGAGGCGTGCATGCCAACCCTGCACGTTCAGCAACTATTACACCCAATACCGGCCCCTGCCCACTGCTCCCTCACCTGACAAGTTGTTGCCCTGCAGGTGCAGCAGCGCCAGCTGCGGCAGCGCGCTCTCGCCAGCCCAGCTGCTGGGCAGCGCGCCCGTCAGCCGGTTGTCCCGCAAATCCAGATCTACCAGGCTGGAGCTGGTCCAGTTGGCGGGCAGCGGGCCGGTGAAGCCGTTGTCGCCAACATCTATCCGCTGGGTGGCCAGCGACAGCAGGCCGCTGGGCAGCGGCGCGCCTGTGCAACGGGCGGGCAGGCCGGCAGGCATGTTTTGGGGGCGTGTCGGCCAACCCGGGCACACAAAGCCACCCGCTTCAGCCATCGACCTTGAGTGCAGCATGTTGCAGCACAAGCAGGAGCTATATTGTCAACAGCAGCAGGCGCACAGTGGCAACAGCAGCGTCGGCGGCGCACCTCCCAGCTTGTTGCTGCCCAGCAGCGCGGTGGCGAGGCTGGGGAAGCCCTCTGGCCGCAGCCAGGCCTCTGGGACGCCGCCCTCGAATGCATTGCCGCTCAGGTCCAGCAGAGCCAGGGAGGGCAGCTGGGCCAGCTCAGCCGGCAGCGTGCCTTGCAGGCCCAGGCGCGGCAGCTGCAGCTGCGTCACAGCATCAGCGGCCGCGCCGCCGCCACACGTCACGCCCTTCCATGCGCCGCTGCCG
>VFQQ010003813.1_pt1 | contig 14134 bp, 22 predicted proteins | sample 3512341 | NCBI WGS metagenome assembly VFQQ01 (sample SAMN10412373, study PRJNA504923) | tailings metagenome | isolation source: Relicate 2 Philex TSF1 revegetated site | place: Philippines: Tuba, Benguet | collected 2017-08-29 | reverse complement strand
TGCTGCTGCTGCTGCTGCTGCTGCTGCTGCTGCTGCTGCTGCTGCTGCTGCTGCCAAGCGCGACAGCAGGGGCGGCGCTGCCGGCGGCACCAGGGGCGGCGCTGCTGCGGGCAGCAGTGGCGCCTGCTTCGGCGGCAGCGGCGGCGGCGGCGGCACCGCAGGTTACCGCTACTATAAAGACACGCGGCTGGTGGAGGTGACCCTGCAGGAGGAGGACTTGAAGCCTGGCTTCCTGTGCAACAGGTAAACTTCTCACGTACAACCCCTGCTGCAAGCCAACCCGACCTGCTGACCAGTGCCCTGCCTGGCTCAACGGGTTCACCTTTTTTTTTATTGCTGCCACCTCAAGTTGATAACCGTAAGCCCAAAAGTCGGGTTGCCCGATCGTGGCTTTCATCTGCCGAGCGCTGCGGTTTGCCGTGCCATGCAGGAAGGGCAGGCTGAGCTGTGTGCTGCCCAAGGGCGCTGGCGAGCAGGAGGCATTCGCGCTGGTGGACATCATTCGCCTTGCGGCGGCCAAGCCCGACCACCAGCCTGACCTGCTGTGCCTCGGCAGGTGGGTGGGCTGTCCGCGATAATGTGTGGATGGGAGTCCAGTATGCATCGCTCGGGAGCTGTTGATTGTGTTGCCTGCACATATGCTTCACGTTGTTGCAGCTGAGTTGTGCCGTGCACGCATGGACAGTGTACCACCAACCAACACGCATGTCATTTCATTGCTCGAATCATCCAACTCCCCTCACCCGCTGCAGCTGCCTGGCCAAGGCTGAGGGGGGCGGCCTGTTCGGCATTGCCGGCGCATCCAACTGGGAGGAGGTGCAGAAGATTTTGAAGCAGGGCCGCAAGAGCGGCGCGCTGCTGCACTACCTGGCGGCGAGAAGCACCAGCGGCACGGACGCCACCGGCGGCACCGGCGCCGCAGCGCCGCCCGCCTCGCAGAAGAGGCCCAGGAGCGACGGTGGTGATGGCGATGCTCCGCAGCCGGCGGCGCAGCGGCGCCGCAAAGCACGGGCGGTGGCGAATGAGGGCGGCCAGGCACAGGAGGCGCAGCAGGCGCAGGAGGCAGATGAGGGGCACCCCACACCAGCATCCCCACAACAGCAGGATGTGGCCCCCGGCCCCGCTGTGCACGGCGGCGGGGAGGCTGCGCCTACGGCTGCGGCAACAGGCGGTGCTGGTGGACCACAGAGCGTGTTCCAGCGCTTGGCAGTGCTGGTGGAACATGACAGGGAGGCTGCAGAGGCAGGCCTGAACGAGCATCAGGCGGCCACGTTCTATGCAGCCCAGTGGACCCTGCCCGCAGACCGTTACGCTGCCCTGGTACGGAGGGATGGGATGGGCGTTCCGCTTGTCCATGTGGAGTTGGTAGTGGTATAACTTGCGGTGGAGGTGTACAATCATGCACTGACTTATAAGGCGTGCTGCTTCCGTTTCTGTTCCCAGGAGAAGGAGGTGTGCTGGATGCTGGATGGGCGGCGCTTCAAGCTCCTGTGCAACATCCTGCGCAAGCTAGATGGTGGGGCCGGCGGCGGCGCCACCGCCGCACAAGGGTCCCAGGCGGCATGATAAGTACCGGGCTCAGGTGCGCAAGGGATCAGTGCTCAATAGTTGGTTTGGATGGTTCATGCAGGGCCTCATCCGCCACTTCAGGTGCAGGGCGACGCGAGCGCAAGGGGGATTTGCAAGCCACTACAGTATTGGCTGCTTTGTGCGATGTGCCTTGAGGCCAGCATCCGCAAGCAGTGCAAGCACAACCCAACCGTTCCTGACCACACCAACTGCCATGCAGGCCCCTGATCATGATGGAGCACCCGTGCGCCTTTGAGGTTGCGCCTTTACCCACGCCTGCTCGCCAGCTGTACCATAGCATGCGTAGCATGCACACCGCACGTCCCCGCACATACCCTACCACCCACCCGTCCTGCTCTGCTGTCCCTGCTGCTGCTGTTCACGTTTTGCGCGGCGCGGCGGGCGCCGCAAGCCGCCGCCCCGGCGCCCCCAAAGCGCTGAGCGCTGGGCCGGGGCGGCTGCTGCTTGGCGCCCGCCGTTCCGCCGCTCGGCGGCAGGCCCCACACGCCTGCCGCTTTCCAGTAACCCCCTGCCCCTTGCACATGCTAGTGTCACACCACGCGCTGCTGAGCGGCGCCGGCATGTAATAGAAACCGCGCAGCCGGCCGTTGGCAGGGAAGCAGTGCAGCAAGGTTGGCGCGATGGGCGGGGCTGCGGAGTGCTGCCCTTGAGCCGGCAGGTCACAGCAGGCGCCTTGTAGGGAGGCATCAGTTGCAGCCGAACATGCGCAGTCAGCCCCTGCCTTGATGCACCGACATCTTGTGAGCAGCGCTTTACAGCAGACCTTGTATCAGCTTTACACTGGCTTGTCATCCCCAGTTTCAGGGGCTCGGCAGGGGAGGGAATTGGCATGCACCGCAGCTCATGCCACTGCAGCGGCAGCGCTTTGCAGCTGCTGTTCGCTTCGAATGGCTGTCACAATCCGCTGCCCGCCGCTACAGCTTCAGCTTGCGGCCGACAAAGCGCGCCACAGGGGCTGTGACGACAGTTGGGTGGCCGCGGCAGGGGTAGCAACCTCAGTGATGGCTGCTGGGACGGCCGCCGCTGGGATGGCGCGAGGGACCTCAGCGGTGGCGCCTGCATTCACGCGTGCCATGACCCCCTGCATCACATTTGCTCCGTTCACGCCGTAGCCGCCGGCCATGCCGGTTCCTGCCATGCCCGTCTTGGCGTCAAAGGCCAGCAGAGTGCGGGAGAGGACGGGGCGGGAAGCGCTGCGAAGCGTCAGGGGAGGGGCGGAAGGGCGGGTGGTGAGGGAGGTTTGGTGCCATATTGAACATGCTTTTCGGAGGCTGAGCGCTCCTCCGCCTCCTATCACGATACATTCTCGCAAAGGGCACCTGGCAGGCGCGATGAGCAGGGATGCCAGCAGGAGGGCGGCCAGGAGGGGACGAGGCACCGCCGCCATGGTGGCGGCGGGTCTGCTCGTGCTGTTGGGGGCTGGACCGCAGCGCTTGGGCGCTGGATCGCGCTTATTTCAGCTTGATAGCGCTGCAGTAGATCAGCCAGCGCTCCCTGCACGTGTGTTCGACCGTCCCATGTGGTGCCTTGGGCGCCACGCCGCCGCGACAGGTCAGCACGCCCCATGCCGTTGCCCAGGTTCCTTTACCTCATGTGCGCCGCCTTCTTTGCCGCCATTGCCGTGCCTCTACACGGTCAGACGAGCAGGGTGTGTCACCTTGCACCCTCACTGCCACTGCCCAGCAACCACTGCGCCCGCTCAGCCGCTTTGACTGCGTACAAAGCGATTTAACATGGCCAGAGGCAGTGTGGTCCAAGTATATGTGTTGAGGAGAGGGGGGCGTCCGTGCGTGTGTGCAAAAATCCGAGGTGAGGGCAGGTTTTTGCAGCTGCGGGCTTAGTGGGGGGTACAGAGATGAGGGTCAGGAGGTCAGGCGGCACGGCGCGCTGCCGAGCCGCGTTAAGAGCTGCCGCCGAGGGCGGGTATGGGAGTCGGTGGGTGAGTCGGCTGCATGTCGGTTGCCGCGCTCACTTGCTGGACTCGTACTTGGCCTTCTCTGTCTCGTACCGCTTCTGAAACAAGGAAGGGCCACAGGGGGAGGGGGGACCGCAGGGTCAGCACTTGGGCCAAACGCCAGCGGCGGGCCCCGCCTGGTGCGGGCAGCCAAACCAGGGGGGCTGGGCCAGTGCAGGTTGCTGGCGGTGCAGGTAGCAGGAGGACACAGCAGGGTGAGCAAGTGGGGTTGAATGCAAGCTGCGGCAGTTGTGGGCGGTGCAGGCAGCAGGAGCGCAAAGTGCACTCCGCACCCTCCACAACCCCAACCATACAATTCTCCAACCCACCTTGTCGGCCTCGGCCTTCTTCACGTAGGGAGCTTTCTCCTGTAGGGAAGCAAAGGGAGGTGAGGGCAGCGGGTGCAGGTCAGCGACAGGGGGTAGGGCAGTTGGTCCAGGTCGGCAGCCGGGTGCGGGTCGGCAGGAGCAGGTCGACGACTGCCGGTTTGGCCCGCCATCTGTGCCACTCGCATGCACCTGCTCTGCTGCACCGGCACCCAACGGGCCGGGCCACCAAAGGCTGGCACTGCGGCTGGCTGCGCCCGGCTGTCCCCCATTCAAACGCAGCGTGGCGGCGCACCTTGTCCGACAGCTCCTTCCACGCCTCGCCCGTGGCCTTGCCCACCTCGCCCAGGCTCAGGCCCGGCTGCGACTCCTTGAGCTGCGGCGGGGTGGACGCGTGGGGAGGGAAGCAGATGAGGAGAGGGTAGAAGCAGCGGATAGGGTGCCGGTCAGCACTTCAAACGGGCCGCTCAAAGCACACGGCGGGCGAAGACGGCTGGATGTCCATCCATGAACCCATTTCCACCAACCCGGCCAACAGCTGCAGCGCACCTCCTTCCGCTTGTCAGAAGCGAAGAACATGTAGGCGGACAGGGGGCGCTTGGGCGCGTTGGGGTCCTGCAGGGGATGGGTGTGGGGAGGCAGGCGGCGTGGGCGGTGAGCGGTCGTTCAAGGGTGGGCGACAACGCGGCATGGGGTGGCCGCACTGCTGATTGCTGGCTGCTGCCTGGCTACCTAATCTGGCCCAGGCTGCCTGCAAACCATCAGCCGGCGTGGCAGGCTGGGCCAGCCCACAGCCGAGTAGGCCAATTGAAGTTTGAAGGCCAGTGCCGGGCGGCGATGCTGCCGCGCAGCCGTGGGCTGGCCAGCCCCCGCACGTGCCGTGCGGCGCTGCATGTGAGGCCGATCGCCCACGTGAGGCTGCCGCGGGCGACAGCAGGGGCCGGGGTGCGCCGGGGCTGACAACGAGCACGGGCCCCAACGGGCGGGAGGTGCTGCAGGCCGGGCGGCGCCCTCCAGGCCTTCGCCATGCCCTCCCAAGGCAGGGCCGGGCCACAGGGAGGGTGGCGGGGCGCCGCAGGGGCCGCCATCACCTCCCCCACGACGCTCCGCTTCCCCGGGCTGCGGCTGAAGGGCTGGCCCCCGCTCCAGCCCTCCCTCGCCGCTGATCAGCGGCAGGTGCGCGCCCCGTACGTGCCTTCTCCTTCTTCTCCTTCTTGGCGGGCTTCTCGGCCTTGGCCGCCTTCTTGCTGGGGGACGCCTTAGCCTTGGGAGCCATGGTGATCGGCTGGTGGTGGTGCAAGAGAAGGAGGGGAGGCAAGGCAAGGAAGAGGTGCCCAGCACTTCCCCCGGCTGCCGGTTCAAACACGCGCCGCGGCCGCTGTGCTTGCTGGCTGCATGGGCGCTGCCTCCCCCACTTGCTGCCGTCCCCTTGCAATTGCATGCACTGCTAGCATCGTGATCAGTCCAGGCAGACGGCAGAGCGGCACTTGGCAGCGCGGGGCGGTCGGGGCGGGCCCCTTGGCACGCAATGGCCGACTTGCGGGTCGCGGCCGAGGTCAAGGACCTCACCCGCATCGAGCGGATCGGCGCCCACTCCCACATCCGCGGCCTGGGCCTCGATGACGCCCTGGAGGCCCGTGCAGTGTCGCAGGGCCTCGTGGGCCAGACCTCCGCGCGCAAGGTGGGTCCCGGCAGCCCGGTGGCGCGGCGGGGAGGGCCCCAGGCCCGCTGCAAGCCCCGTCGCTGCCGCCGCCGCCGCTCGTTGACCGCCGCCTGCGCAGGAAGGCGGAGCGCTGCGGGGGCGTTTGCTAGTGCTACTGCACCCGGGCAGTGCGTGCTGCTGGTAGCCAGAGGCATGGCATATCGCTGGCAACCTTGGGACGCTACCGCGGCTGCTGGGTCGCTGCACATTGCTGCACATGCCACCGCCGCCGCTGCCCCTCCGCCTGCCCGCCTCGCTCTGCCTCCTCCTGCCTTGCACCCAAGCTGCTCTGCTGCCATGCCCGCCTGCACAGGCGGCGGGCGTCATCACAGCCATGATCAAGGAGGGCAAGATTGCGGGGCGGGGCGTGCTGCTGGCGGGCCAGCCGGGCACCGGCAAGACGGCCATTGCCATGGGTGAGCGCCGAGGCAGCTGGGTCTGCTGTCCGCGTTCATTGCATGCGCCTGCTGCTGAGGTCTGGATGCTGTTGCCAATGTCTGGGGCATGAAGGAGCGCCATCCACAACATTGCGCCATTTACAATGTACCATGTTCTTCCATTAGCCAGGCTGCTGCTCGTCCAGCCTGTGCTGCTGCCACCGAGCCTGCCACCCAGCATGGCCACGAGCGTGGGTGCAGAAGAGACCACCCTGCTATGCTGGGCTGAATCCATTGCCCCATCGTGCAACTCATGTCTCTGGTGATTCCTGCCCCCGCTTGTGTCGCAGGCATTGCCAAGAGCCTGGGGGCAGAGACGCCCTTTGCCATGATTGCCGCCTCAGAGATCTTCAGCATGGAGATGAGCAAGACGGAGGCGCTCACGCAGGCAAGCGCAGCGTGTTTGCCTGTACCAAAGAAAACGTCTGCTTTGAGGGATGAATGTGCGTTGCCTGCATCAGTTATGGAGATGAGCAAGACGGAGGCACTCAAACAGGCGAGTGTACATTCATGTTTGCCTGCTTCTGGCGGCGGCAGCAGCGGCAGCAGCGGCAGCAGCGGCAGCAGCGGCAGCAGCAGCAGTAGCAGCGGCGGCGGCGGCCTTTTGCGTGAAGATAAAGCGGACGGAGCTGACTGAATGGAAACTGCTCTCTGTGCAACCAAACTACTGCAGGCGTTCCGCAAGGCGATTGGTGTCAAGATCAAGGAGGAGACGGAGCTGATCGAGGGCGAGGTGGTGGAGATTGAGATTGACCGGCCAGCGTCGGGAGCTGTGGCCAAGACGGTGCGTCTTGCTGCTGATCTGTGGGGTGCACTGCTGACTCAGTCTTGCGCAGGCGAAGGGCAAGGGTGGCGGGAACTGATAGCGCCCCACCCTCATGCCGTCACCCTTTTTTGCTGCCCCATCACCCGCCCTGCTGCTGCAGGGCAAGCTGACCATGAAGACGACTGAGATGGAGACCATTTACGACCTGGGTGTCAAGATGATCGAGGCCATCCAGCGGGAAAAGGTGCGGCTGCATGCTCTTCCATGCATGCCATGTGGCGCATGGCGCCGAGCTTGAAGGTCATGCATGGTACCGTTAGCTCTAATGAGCGTGTCATGTGGCTGCCCTCTGGGCTGCAGCTTAGACGTGCATGCCTGCATGCCCCCAACCACTCCGCATGCTAGCACGCCATCGCAGCACTGCCGGCTGCCACCGCCATCATCCGCCGCGGCATGCCCCTAGACAACATGCCTCATGTGGCTGAGCAGACGCTGCTGCCCTGCATGCCTGAACCCTAGCAGGTCACAGCGGGCGACGTGATTGCCATCGACAAGGCGTCTGGCAAGGTTGGCAGCCAATCATGGGGCAGGGCAGACCTGCATGTGCTTGGATGCTTGTGGGGGGCACTCAGTGGGTGGAAGGTGGCCGCCATTGCTGTCCGTGCACTGGGATGCAGGCGTGTGCAGCGGCATGTCCCAGGCCAGAGCAGGCCATGCTGCCGGGCGCAGCCGCACCTTGCATCGACAGCAGGGCAGCCTGAGCATCTGAGGTGATGAGCCAGTGAAACCGTGCAAACCCTCCTGCCCTTGGAACAGGTCTCCAAGCTGGGCCGCTCGTTCGCGCGGTCACGCGACTACGACGCCATGGGTGCGCCTTTCCAGCTAGCACATGTGATGGCGTGTTCTGTGTGCTTTGGTCATGTGGCCATGATGTCATGGGTTCGCCTGCCGCATGCCGCATGCACCTCACTCGTGCTTACCTTAGCCTGCTTGTGTGTTGTTCGATGAGCGTGCTTCGTTGCACCATGCACATCTTGGCTATCAACCCTCTTGCTTCGCCTGCCATGCCGTGCAGGCCCCGCCACCAAGTTTGTGCAGTGCCCGGAGGGCGAGCTGCAGAAGCGGCGGGAGGTGGTGCACGTGGTGTCGCTGCACGAGGTGGGCTGGGCTGCTGAAGTGCTGGTTATAACTGAACCTTGCTGGTTGTGGTGCACTTGCAGAAGCGCTGTTGCTAGTGCGAGGTGGGCTGACGTGGCAGCTCCAACTTGCAGCAGCAGGTTTGCACGTGAGCCAGTGTGTGGAGTGAGGTGGGCCTGCCTGATTTCATGTCGCGTTCGTTGCCCCACCTTCCAACCTTGCAGATCGACGTGATCAACTCGCGGCAGCAGGGCTTCCTGGCGCTGTTTGCGGGTGACACGGGCGAGATCCGGCCAGAGGTGCGTGTGCTATGTCACTGATAGTTGTATAAGTCCATTATACGTAGCCTTGGGCAATTCCCGCATGGCTGTTTGTAGGCGTGCTCTGCGGTACATGCATGCACCATGGCAGACCAACAGGCAGCCATGCAGCAGCCATGGTGCATGCCCTGCTGGCTGAATGATCTGCGCTGATGACGGGCACGTCGCAGTGGGGTGCTTGCGTGGTGGGGAGCCAGGTGTACACTTTGCAGGCTGCCCGCAGCTGCTGCTGTGTCGTGGCGCCCAGCTTGCCGTCAATCTGCTCAGCACTCATTGTGCGCTGCCTGCCCACTCCACCTCCTGCAACAGGTGCGGGAGCAGATTGACGGCAAGGTCGCAGAGTGGCGGGAGGAAGGCAAGGCGGAGATTGTGCCGGGCGTGCTCTTCATCGATGAGGTGAGCCGGGCCGGCTTGTGGTTTGGTTGGGAACCGTTGCACCTGCCTGCATTTCGTGGGTAGGGTTTAGGGTTTGGTGGGGCCTTCGGTCCCATGATAGCCTAGTGCTTTGAGTCATGGCATGCACATGCTGGACATGGAGCGCTTCTCGACCAAGTAGCTTCAGGTTTCTGACAGCTGCCGCGCACCGCGCTGGTAGCAATCCATGTCGCTCATTCAATTCCACACGCTGTCCAGCAAGTGCACATGCTGGACATGGAGTGCTTCTCGCTCCCCACTTCCTCACCCCCCAATTCTGAAACCCAAAACCCCAAGTGCTTTGCTTGCTTGCCATCCTGCTGCAGGTGCACATGCTGGACATGGAGCTTCTCATTCCTCACCCGCCTTAGGGTTTTTTACAGGTGGTCTGCACCAACCACCCAATCCAATGCCACACTCTCCCGCAGGTGCACATGCTGGTCGGAGTGCCCTCCACCCTCAACAGCTGTTCCCCAGCCGGAGCACAGAGCCTATTTGGCATTATTGCTTGCCTGCAAACGCCCTTTGCAGGTGCACATGCTGGACATGGAGTGCTTCTCCTTCCTCAACCGAGCGCTGGAGAGCGACATGGCGCCCATCCTGGTGGTGGCCACCAACCGCGGCATCACCACCATCCGGTGCGTTGGGTGCTCATTTTTCATGCTGATCTCGTGTTCTATTGTATAGCTGTGTGCGCTGGAGAGCGACATGGCGCCCATTCGGGTGGTGGCCACCAACCGCGGCATCACCACCACGCGGTGGGTGGCTGGGCACTGTGCATGTGTGGGCTTGGGTAGCCATTTAGTGCTTGAGAGCGACATGGCGCCAATAAAAGTTGTGAAACCGTGGTATCACCACCATCCGGTGGGTGGGCATTGCATGCAGGTTCATGTGCAGGTCACAGCATTGCACAATCCCAGCTGGTCAGTGTGCACTTGCGCGCAGCTGCAAACTCTAAAAATTCAACCCCTCCCCTCCCACCTGCTGCAGGGGCACCAACTACCGTGCGCCGCACGGCATGCCCCTCGACCTGCTAAGCTCACCAGCCATGCAAGCATGTGCCACTTCACCCGTGTGTTCCCTGCAGGGGGACCAACTACCGTGCGCCGCACGGCATCCCGATAGATCTGTTGGACCGACTGCTCATCATCAACACGCAGCCGTACGGGGAGAAGGAGATCCGCAAGATCCTGGACATCCGGTGAGCTGCGCCACCAACTTGCAAGTTGTCGGTAGTGTGGGCAGGCTGATGTGCAGCCGTACGGGGAGGAGGAGATCCACACAATCTTGGACATCCGGTGATCTGGAGCAGCTGGAGTACCTGCGTTTTGCTGCTGCTGTTCCAGGCAAGTTTGCAGCCATGAGGCAACAGGGGAGAGCGCATTGCCTCTCGCGCTCGGGCTGCAGGTTTTCAGCACCATCTGCTGGTCTGCCTTTAACAACTGTCAAACTGCAGGACTGAGGAGGAGGGGAGAGGTGACCGAGGCGCAAGCGATCTGCGTTCAATGCCACTATCGGGTTGCCTCCGTTTAGATTACGATTAGATCTGCTCGAACATTGTGCAACTGCAGGACTGAGGAGGAGGGGAGAGGTGACCAAGGACGCAAAGGACCTGCCTCCAACGCCACTGGCAACTTTGCCTTCAATGTAAATCTAATGCTTGAGCATTGTGCAACTGCAGGACGGAGGAGGAGGATGTGGAGGTGACGGAGGACGCAAAGGACCTGCTGACCAAGATTGGGGTGGAGACGTCGCTGCGGTGAGCTGCGTTGGCTGTCTGCTTTGTGCAGCTGTGGTGTTTGCTGCCGATGCCTGCTGTGCCTAGCTGACAAAGATTGGTGTGGAGACGTCGCTGCGGTGAGCAGGCAGCTTCGGACCACAACTGATTGCTTGCCAGTCGCAGCGTGTTGCGTTAGGCTGGTGGTTAAGTTGTGGCGATGTTGCTGATGCATCGTACGGCAGCAGCCGTGCTAGCGGCTCAGAAGCGCCTTTTGCCATTGCCAAGTATGATGAACTCAAGCAGGTACGCCATCCAGCTGATCGGCGCCGCCGGCCTGGTGCCGCACTTTGCTCACTATCTTCTCAACGACGCTCTCCCCCTTGCTCCTGCCCCCACTTGCAGGTACGCCATCCAGCTGATCGGCGCGGCCAGCCTGGTGGCGCAGAAGCGGAAAGCGGCGGCAGTTGATGTGGAGGACGTGTCAAAGGCATACACGCTCTTCCTGGATGTGCAGCGCAGCGTGCAGTACCTGCAGGTGCGGTCTTTTGCCTTTCATCAAATGCTGCTGTGCCTGCTGTGGGTTGGCAAAGCGTGCCAAAGGCGTACATGCTTGTTACTGGTTGGCCAGCGCAGCGTGCAGTACCTGCAGGTAGGTTGGCGCAGCTGTCTGGTGTCAATTGGGGCTCTTCCATGTCGATTTTTGCTGCTGTGTGCCGATTTGCTGGGCGAGCTTCCAGCACCTGCGTTGCTGTCCGCTCTGGTTGTTGGTTGGCGGACAGGCAGGCTTGATGTGCAGCACACCCCTCAAACCACCATCGCCTGAACCATTGCAATTGGTGTCTTTCACCTCTTCCGCAGGAGTATGCACAAGAATACATGTACAATGAGGTTGAGCCAGCGGAGGATGGGCAGGACGCAGAGGAGGGCGCGGCAGACATGCAGCAATAGCAGGCTGCGACAGCTGCCGCTGCTGCTGCTGCTGCTCCTGCGCAGCAGCTGTTGCGGGCCTCTAGACGGCGGCACGCTGCCGCAGCGCTGCCCCCGCCGACTGGCTTAGCGCTGCTCGCTGCTGGTTGGCGCTGTTGGCTCTGCCGTGCACCGCCGGCTGGCTGCTTTTCTCTCTCCTTGCTTTTTGCTCCGCCCTGTTGCTTGCCCCTCCCTGCTGATTCTGTGCTGCTGTTTCTGCACTGCTTCGTCTGCTCGATGACCGCCCACTGTGACAATCTTGACCCAACCCTGCTCTGCCTGGACGCTGCTGGGACGCCACGAGTATTACAGCCAACAGCAGCGGCAATAATGGCAGAAATAGCATCAGCGGGGGGCTCACTGGGGTGACAAGGGTCGGGTGGGGGCTGGTCGGTCCGTCATTGTGAATACGAGTGGGGTGTGGGGCAACAACCAGACATTTTCAGGGGAGGTCGAACAAGGTGAATAATGGGTGGGTCCGCGACTGAACAGCGGCGTGCGAGCGACAAAGTTAAGCAGCTCTCTATGAATGGAGCGAGCCTCAGTTCGAAGTGACGTCTCAAGAACAGGGGAAGCGCAACAGGGAAACAATGGGTGTGCGCGAGCGCGGCATAGACAAAGGGATCGTGCGTTGGTCAGCTATTGTGGTCATAGGACACGTGGGCCGTTTGGGTTTGCGTTTGGGGGTGGGTTGCCAGTTGGCCTGTGGCGAGGATGGCCCGTGGCGAGGATGGAACGGTTCATACCCGATGGGAAGCATAACCCTCGAAAGAGAAGGGAAGAGAGAAGGAGGTGGGCGGTACTGAGCAGAACGGATGGGCCAACTGTTGGGATGGGAACAGCTCGAGATGGGGACCGAAGGGAAAACCCGGGAGGAGAAGAGAGTAAGAGAAAAGGCCGATTGGGGCCGAGCCAAGCCGTACCCAAGTTATGGAGGGGCAACCCAAAGCGGGGTGGATGGAAATGCCAGACGGGAACAGCCTGCACCGAGCAGGGTAGCCCCCGAGCGTGTGGTTGTGAATTCAAGGTGAAGAGAGAGTAGAGGGCCTGGCTTGTGCCAGGAGTGGGCCCCGAGAGAAGCATGAGGCGTGGGTGTGGGGGGCCCGAGGAGAGAGGCTGTAGGAGAGAGGGGCAGTTCAGCTTTTAGCTGTTGAGGGGGGGGGGGGGTGGGTGTTGAAGGAATATCAGGTATGGGCTGGGCAGCCTGCCGAGGGGCACCGGGCTGGCCCGCTGGAACAGGGGCGTTCAGCGGCAAAGGAATGAGAGGGTGCGGGGTTTCAATGCGACTGGCAGGCAGGACAGACAATCGTGTGGTGCGCAACGAAAGAGAGAGAGGGGAGACAGGGGCCTATCAGAGGGCCCACGACAGCCCAACGGCCCAATGAATGTGCCAGGCAGCAGACGACAGCACAGGATGTGCGGCTGGCCGCCCCGCCGGCAGCACGAGTTAGCCGGCGGTACGTTCAAACGGGCGGCAATGGGTGCAAAGGCACCTTGCTGCCCGATTGACATGAAAAGGCCAGGCGATAAACAGTTAAGTGCGCAGTACCACAGGGTAAGGTAAACGGGAGAAGCGAGATCAGCACAAGAGAGGCGCACAGCCTCCACTGCCAGTGCTTCGTTCGCGAGTGTTGACATTCAGGGTGTCCTGCGAAGTGACAGCAGGGCGCAGCTTGCTGACCTGTCGCAGCAGGCGCTGGGCGCGCTGGGCGGGCGGCTGGCCAACCCATGGGGGCCGCCAGGCGCTGCTCACAGCCGGAAAGCCAGCGCATCATCTTCGCCAAAGATGGACCCCACATCCAGGTCCAGCCTGGGATTCATGGGGGGAAGTTGAGTCAGCGTAGGGAGTTAGTGTTCAAGGTAGAAGAGCGGTGGGATGCAACACTGCTGCCCAGACATACGGGCAGCGTGCGCAGCAGCAGCTTCCCACAACGCACTGCAGGCAGGGATTATAACCTGCAATGCAGTGCAATTGCTCACCCGCAGGGGTCGAAGTCTCCCATCAGGCTGTGCAGCTTTTCCAGGTCCAGGCTGTCGTTCAGGCCGCCGCACTCCCGGCCGCACTTGCTGCCCAAACCTAGCCCCGGCTCCAGAGCAGGAGGCGGCGGCGGCAGCAGGCAGCAGCCGGCCCCGTTGGGGCTGCAGCAGCCCGCCACAGGCGCGGAGTGCTCCAGTGCGACGGCGCAGACTGCCACCAGGGTAGTGTCAGCGGTGAGCAGCGAGTCGCTTGCAGGGAGGGAGATGAACGGGCTGGGAGCGACCGTGCAGGTTGGGGCGGCGGCCGACAGCGGGGAGCCTGCGGCAGGGTTGGTTACAGGGACGGAGGCCGTGGCACATGAGGGTCGCCAAGAAGTGCATGTGTGCCAAGTGTGTACAGCGGCTGAAAGGTGTGCATCATGCACCTGATCAGCGAACCAAGACCGTGCAGCAGGCATGCACAGCACACAAGGTGCACTGACCTCGCAGCCACGTTGTCGGCTGCTTCAGCTCGTGCCCCGGGCTGCTGCTGCTGCTGCTGCCCCAGCCAGCCGCCGCATCGCTAAGGCTGCCGCAGCTGCTGGCTGCCGCGCTACTGACCCCGACCGCCATACTGGCCTTGAGCTGCTGCAGCAGGGTGAGCTGCCGCTCAGCCTCGCAGCGGGCCGCCACCTGGCTGCACTCGTAGAAGGGCAGCGAGGGCGCCAGCTGTGCAGCCAGCGTGGCGGGCGGCACAGCAGCCCACAGCTCGTCGGCTGGTGCAGCAGCGGCCGGGCTGGTGCTGCCAGCCAGCAGCAGCGGGGAGGGCGGGTGGGAGGGCAGCGA
>VFQQ010003812.1_pt1 | contig 14135 bp, 20 predicted proteins | sample 3512341 | NCBI WGS metagenome assembly VFQQ01 (sample SAMN10412373, study PRJNA504923) | tailings metagenome | isolation source: Relicate 2 Philex TSF1 revegetated site | place: Philippines: Tuba, Benguet | collected 2017-08-29 | reverse complement strand
GCCAGCTGATGTGCACTCTGCCCCCTACGGCCCCTGCCCACCCCTCTGCAGCTGTTGGTGGCCGTGGCAGATCTTTGGCTCATCCTGCGCTTCTGCCTCTGACCGCCGCTCCCCCCCTGCGCTCGGCGGGAGTGGCCTGCGGAGTGGCGGCAGGGGGGAACACGCGGCAGGCAGCTGCACGCTTTGCTGCTGAATTACTTCGCACGACTTTTGACCGTGCATTTGCTGTGCCACGGGCTGCGAAGAATACGCACTCATTATGCATATGTACAGTTGCACACAATCGCCCGCCACGTGGTGCGATGCTCTCAGTTCCTACTTGCTTGCTTTTTCTCGAAATACTTGCGCCCTAGTACTGCCTGAATTTTCAGTTCCACGTCCCCGCAGTAGCTTGGTGCACCATTGCACGTGTGACCTGCCTGCAGCGCATGAAACATTCTACCTGATTTTCACTACCCGCATGGCGGCACTGCACACGTCCCCACAGCGGCACCGGCGCACCGTCGGCCTCCTAGAGTCTGCAATATTGGTCGCACCCAGAGGTGTGTGGGAAGGTCGAGGCTGGAACTGCGGTGGCCCCACCAATAATCACGCCTCGAAGGTAGCCGACGCTCGCCAGCGAGGCGGCGGGGCCGGCCGATGGTGGCGGCTCGTCGATCGCAGCTCAGTACGTACTTGTCCCGAAATATTGAAAGCGCTAAACACCTGTAGCCGTCGACAGCAAGTGGCCCTTGCTCGGGGTGCTCAGGGGGCCCTGAGCGTGGGTGGGCGAGGCTTGCCCCAGGGCTTCATCGATGAAGCCAGGGGCATAGTGTGATTACCCTCAAAGCCGCCGAGCCAGCAAACCGCGCACAAAGCCCTCGGCCCACCTCCACCAGCGGCCCGAGCACCCTCTTTGCAGCCCCAGCCCCGCTGCCGGAATGCGACGAGGGCTGAGCGTGCTACCGCGACTGCTGTCGCCGGGCGGGGCGGCGCTGTGCAATGGCGGGGTGCCAGCGGCGGCAGCTGCCGCCAGCGGCGCGGGGTCCCCCTCGGGTGCCCGCGCTCAGGACGTGCAGCAGCCGCCTCGGTGGCAGCAGCAGCGATGGCAGTCGGCCCTGCCGCAGCCAGCCTATGGCAGTGAGGATGAACAAAGTGACGGCAGCATGCAGCCCGATCACCGCCGCCGCCTGCGCGAAATGCAGGAGGGCAGCGGTGCGAGCAGCAGCAGCGGCAGGAGCAGCGGCAGTGTCACACAGCCGCCGCAGGGCCGGCCCTCGTGGCCCAGCGTAGAGGAAGCGGCGGCACAGCTGCGGCGCTCTGGCGGCGGCGGCGGATGCAGCAGCCTGTCTCCAACCGGCTTTGCCAGCAGCGCCCTGCCGGCACCAGCTGGTGAGCCCGGCAGTGACAGCAGCAGCAATGGCGGCACGCTGGACTGGCGGGAAGTGGTGCAGATGGCACGGGCCAGCCAGCTGCAGCTCAGCGGAGACCAAGTGCTGACTGACACGTTTGGGTGAGCGAGCGGCGCCGCACCCGGGGGGTTTAGTTGAGCTTGAGCTGCACAGCTCGAGCTGCACAGCCTTTGGGCTTAGCGTGGCTGCGCGCGCTCTGCGCCTGGTGGTGCGCTTGCACATGCACTTGGGATGCAAACGTGCTCACCGGCTTCCCAGCCCGGCCTAGCCTCCCGCCCCACCCCCTGCCCTCCCATCACCCTTTGGCCCATCCGCAGGCGGCGCCACACGTACCTGCGCATCAGCCTCACAGAGCGGTGCAACCTGCGCTGCCTGTACTGCATGCCTGAGGAGGGAGTTGATCTGACACCGGGGGAGCAGCTGCTCAGCACTGATGAGGTGCTGCGACTGGTGAGTGTTGTGCCCAGCTTTCACTGGTTAGCCGGGGTCTGATCTAGCTGCTTTGCCAGCGTTTCGCATGGCTCTAGCTACTAGAGTTGCATGCTTGGTGAGTGGATGCGCCTCCCCTGCAATGCGTCGAGCTCACAAGGTCTGGCCTGCCTCCTCACCCCTTGCTCAACAGGCGGGCCTGTTTGTGGGCGCGGGCGTGGACAAAATCCGCCTCACCGGCGGCGAGCCCACGCTGCGGTCAGGTGCGCTTGCCAATTGGGTTTATGCGTGCATGTGCTGGGCACAGGGCAATGCACCGCCAGGCCACAGAATGCAATGATGCGGGCCAGGGTCCTGCCCTGGCGAGCCGCCATTTCTATGCCGGCGTGCTAAACATTGCATACCTGCCTCCCCTCCTGGCTTCTCTCCAGACCTTGTGGAGCTGACCGGCCGGCTCAGCAGCCTGCCGGGCGTCAAGGCTGTGGGGCTGACCAGCAACGGGCTGACCCTGGGCCGCAAGCTGGCTGCCCTGAAAGACGCAGGTGGGCGGGGAGTTTTTGACGATTGCGATGTCTCTCATGAACGACATTGTGCTGTGAGCACAGGGCAAGGAGCTGGGCTCATTTTTTTCTGAACAGGTCATCCACCGGGTCACGCTAACTTCCTCGCCAAAATCCTGTCGCCACAGGCCTGTCGCTACTGAACTTCAGCTTGGGCGCGCTTCAGACAAATCAGTCTCTTCGAACACAACCCTGCCGTGCAGGCCTGTCGCTGCTCAACATCAGCTTGGACACACTTCAGGCGGACCGGTTTGTGGCGATGACGCGGCGGCAGGGGCACGAGCGCGTGCTCGGCTCCATTCGGCAAGCTGTGGAGCTGGGTTTTGATCCAGGTTAGTTTGGGTCAGTTTGACCGAATGCGCTTGGGTGCTGGAATGTGCTAGCCTCCATTCGGCAAGCTGTGGAGCTGGGCTTCGATCCAGGTCAGTGATCGGACCTGCAGCTGGCCGTGCTGTGCAATCTGTTTGGCCAGGGGTGTTGGCACGAGCGCGTGCTGGCCTCGAATGCCATCCAGGGGAACTGGGGTGCAGCCAAGGTTCAGTTCAACTGCAGGGCATTCAACTGCAGGGCATGTACTGCATGCAAGCACCGCTAACCGCACGCCCTTGCCCTCTCACCATCTCGCGCTGCCGCAGTCAAGGTCAACGTCGTGGTCATGCGAGGCGTGAACGATGATGAAGTGCCCGCCTTTGTCGAGCTGACCCGCCACGCACCGCTGAACGTGAGCACCTTTCACGTGTGGCAGCTCCTGGGGGCGCAGCCTGTGAACTGTGCTGTGATGCCTTGAACCCCTGCTATCGACCACAGCGCATGAATGCGTGCCACCAGGCCGAACCTGCGGTGTGTGTGTGCTATTTTTCTCTGCAGGTCCGCTTCATTGAGTACATGCTTACATAAAGCTTCCAGGCCCATGACGTGTTTGATTTGCTGTTTGTCCTCTGCAGGTCCGCTTCATTGAGTACATGCCCTTTGATGGCAATGTTTGGAGTGACAGCAAGATGGTGCCCTTCCGGTGAGTGGAGTGTGGGTGGGTGTTTGTGTGGCTGGGTGAGTGGGCGGATTGGGGCGGTACGGATGGTGCCCTTCCGTTGGGTGCCGGCCTGGCGATGTGCTTGTGGGGCCGGATGGGCAAGCATGCGTGCATGCAGACAGCCATGCGGCGTGGGCGCACATGCGTTGCGCTGGCTTGCCGTGTGCCGCGCAGTGGCACCAGCCGAGCCGTTGCACTGTTGCGTCCCTTGTGATGTTGCAGCGAACTGCTGGGCGCTGTTCAGGAGCGGTTCGGGCCGCTGGAGCGCTGCTCAGACCCCCGGGGAGAGGTGGCTAAAAACTACCGGGTGAGCCCTTCATCACCGTGGCGTGCTTGCGTTGGATGCGCTGCGCACATATGCCATTGTGTGCTCTTGTGCGATGGCTTGGTGGCAGTGCTCGTTGCTGCTGTTGCTGCGGCAGCAAAGGCGCCAGCTGCGACCCATCAGAACAAAGCAACCAGCACTTGTTCTTGCTGGTTTACTCACGCTCTGAAACGCCATGTGCCATGCCTTCTTTGCTTCAGGTGCCTGGCTTCCAGGGCTCGGTGAGCTTCATCACTTCCATGACCAAGGCCTTCTGCTCAGGTGGGCTGATTTGAGGTGCTTGGCTGCCTCTGGGTGTTATGCCCTTGCCAGCACAGCTGTAGCCAGGCCCCACTCGGCAAAAGCGTGCATGAATGGCTGGCACGATGTCGAGACACAGCTGCCTTCGAACTGCTGCATGGCGCGCCTCCCCTCCCGCCGCAGACTGCAACCGGCTGCGGGTGATGGCAGACGGAAACTTGAAGGTCTGCCTGTTTGGCGCCAACGAGGTGTCCCTCCGGTGCGCGGCTGTGCACGGGTTTTAGCTGGACATGTAATAGAGGATCTAAGACATGGCCCGCACTGCCAAGCTCGTTTACAAAGCTGGCAGCCAGCAGCCTTCCACCCCATCGACAGCTCATTCGCTTCTCAATGCTCCTATCGCAACATGCAGGGATGCAATGCGGGAGGGCGCCTCGGACGACGACCTGCGGGCCATTGTGTCGGCGGCTGTGGACCGCAAAAAAGCCGCCCATGCCGGCATGTTTGAGCTGGCGGCCGCCCCCAACCGAGCCATGGTTAAGATTGGCGGCTGAATCGGCCGATTGGCGGCTGAATTGGCCGATTGGCGGCTGAATTGGCCTATTGGCGGCTGAAAAAGGCCCGCAGTGCTGGCATGTCAGCGCCGCTCCCGAGCGCCCTGGGTTCTCTGCTGCTCTACTACCTTCCCTGTCTGTGCTACTACTCTGCATTGTGCACAATGCACCTCTTGTCAGTTGGCATTGCCTTGCCTCAGCCATGCAACCTGTTGCTGCCCGGCGCGCAGCAGGCTCCTGTTCAGTACCGCGTGCACACTTTTGTTCATTTCATCACACTTGCTCCGATCCAGTACGTACTGCACAGCCATGTAAAGCAAGCCAGACATGCTGGAGGCAAGCAGAGGCAGACGCCAAACAGGTTGACTCTACGTGGACAAGAGCTCCGCAACATAAAGCCAAACCTGGTCAGGGCAGGCGGATGTCTGGCAGCCCCACCGGCAAGCTCACGCCGCCCCGGCCGCCGCGGCCGCCTGCCCCTCCCAGCGGCAGCAGAGAGCCGGTCACTAGGGGTGAAGCTGCCTGGCCGCTGCCCAAGGCTGCAAGCGCCCCTGCTGCCAGGTTGCCCTGCAGCTTGCGGACGCCATCCGCCATCATCCTGCGCAGGGCAGGGAGCAAGGGTAGCAGTGGGTTCAGCTGGGGAGCAGGATCAGGAGGCAGGTGAGCGCCTGCAGCGTGCTTCAAAGCCGCGCCCCATCGAAAAGCCACCCACCCGTATCCCTAAAGCTTCAGCACGCATGCATGGCACGGCTGCGAAAACAGGCACGTACGTTGCCCAGGCGTCCCTGCCCCTGGGATGGTCCGGTCGACAGGGGCAGTTCACCCTGCCCCATCCCCTTGCCCCGGGTGCACATTCATGAGGGCTTGATCTCATTCTCTCATGAAGTTGGGCCCTCAGGGGCTGGCGCTAAGCTGTTAGACTAGACTAGACTAGACTGGACCCATCCCCTTGCCTGCAGCTGTCATCAGGGTCTTTCTCTGCTACCTGCTCTGTCCACCCCCGCAGCCACTCCAGCCGGCTGACAAGCGCTTCATCCGCCGCATCCCGGGCCGCCGCTGCTGCCGACAGGGCCACAGAGGGGGAGGCGCTGCCCGCTGCTGAGCTGAGCATGGCTGTGGCCAGCCGGGCGGGTGGTACCGCGCCCAGCACCTGTGAGTGATGGCAGCGTGCAGGACAGGGTAAGAGGACGGGGTCTCTGATGTACTGGTGAGTAGGCAACCCCTGGGGCTTCCTGGGCGAACCATGGCTGCCGCCCCATGTGGCTTGCATGCAGCGCCGGTGAGCCCAGCCCCCAGCAGCCGCTAAAGCCACGCCCCACAAGCCATGCTAGTCGACAGGCACCCGACCGCCAGGAGCGAGGCCCCTCCCACAACCCACAGGCAGCAAGTGTGCATGCCCGCCCACAGGCACTCGATCAAGCACCACACAAGCAGCCCGCACCTGCCCTGCTGCCAGCAGTGCGGCCCGACGCACAAAGGGCTCTGGGTGGTTGTGCACCCGGCCGCAGCGCATGAGCTCCAGGGTGGCGGCTGCCAGGGTGGCAGCTTCGGTGCTTTGTGAAGAGGCTTCCAGGAAGGAGCCTGCAGGGCAGTGAGGGGTGGAAAGAAGGAAGGATGATGGCTGGTCAAGCCAGGCCGCGCAGTGTGCATTCAGTCGACCGCACACCATGCCGCCAGTTGCATGCGAGCTACTCCATGGAATGCTACACCCACACCCATCTCAAGTCGAAATCAATAACTGCCCACCGAAGCTTACCCAGAGTGACCAGCAGCTTGCCCAGCAGGAAGTGGTACTTGCCCAGCAGGTGGATGCTGTGCTGCAAAATGGTCCTTACCCACACAAAAATTGCCAAAACGACTCACCAAGCGTGACCAGCAGCTTGCCCAGCAGGAAGTGGTCCTTGCCCAGCAGGTCGATGCTGTGCTGCGGCTCGTCGCAGTGCTTCAGCAGCGCGGCCGCCCACTTGAGAGCGATGGGTGGGAACCTGGTGTGGTTAAGTGCGGGATTCAAAGAGGTGAGCACTGCTGCTGTACGCAGCAAGATGAACCTGCCTTGTGGATAGTCAGCACGATGTTGATGCAAGACAAAGGCCTGCTTTACTGGTTGAAATTCTTGCACACTCTGCTCACCTGTTGACATGGGTCGCCTGCCCCGCCCCGCCCTGCCTCCGCGCCGCTGCCGCCAGGCTGCGCGACGCAATGCGGGTGACGGTGCCCACCCGCTTGCTGCCATGCGCAGTTGTGGTCAGCAGGCGCTGCTGCTCAGCAGTCAGGCCAGCTGCAGCCGCGGCTGCTGCAGTTGCGCGCTCTGCTGCTGCGGCAGTCAGCTGCTTGGGCGGCTGCTTGTGCAGGCCGGGCAGCGGAGGGAGGGTGGATCCTGGCTTGGCGATTTCAGCAGCCGCTGCCGACATGCCATCCAGGATCATCGCTCGCTGGTACACATCTGCAGATTGACTTGGGGGCAGGGCATGTTAAGTGAGAAGACACGCTGCATGGACGCACAGGCGTCATGTGCAACGGACCATGACTGGCTTGCTGACCATGCGCATGGCACCACGTCAAAGCAGTCGATCGGTGCGGGGCTGGGAGTGGGACACATTTGCTCATCCCAAGCTCACCCATGCTGGGCCCGTACATCTCGGCAGCCAGGGCCAGGCCGGCAGGCTCGGGAGCCTCCACCAGCAGAGACACCACGTCTCTGCATTTTGCGGGCCCGAAATGGGGATTGCTGAGGGGCTGTTTATGGGAGTGCCGGAATGCGACACCACATCCCTGTACAACACCAGCCAAGCCAGGAACGGGGAATGCTCACGCAATGCTCATGTAAATGCCAGGATGCCCGCGAATCCGGCAGTGGTTGGTTGTACTAGGGGTTACGGCGGACACACAGGCAGCGCATGAAAATCTACTGCCGCCGACCCCACCCCTCACCTGAACCGCTGCGTGTTGGCGGAGCGTGGAGCCGCCTGGGGCATTTCCTCGTCCATCCAGCCCGGCACCTTGGTGTGTATGAGGGCGCGTGCCAGCGGCACTGCAGGCACTCAGACAGGGGCAACAGCTGTTTGTGCAGGCTCACGTGCTAGCAGTGCCGCAGGCAGCTTGCGATGTTGCAGTGCCCCCCACAAACTCAACAAGCTCTGGCACGAAGCAGGCATGTCGTCTGTGTTCCAGGCGATCTGCCCGGCTAGGGACGGAATTGCTGCCATTGCACACAGTCCAACTGCCTGTGAATAGGTATGCCCAACCAGCCAGGCTGCCGCACCTGCATACTGGGGCAGCTCATCAGGCGACGCACGGATGAGCCACTCTGCGTGGCGCAGCGCGCGCAGCTGGCCGCGCCAATCCTCCTCAGCCTTGCTGAGCAGCATCTTGGGCAGATCTCGCAGCTGCGGTTGGTGAGAAAGTTGGATGTTGTGTGGGTAGGCTGTCAGAGCATAGAAGGATATGTAGTCCTCCCCTGCATGGCTGAGCAGCGCATGCGGCCGTAAAACCAGAATGCCGTGCCAGCCGCGCCAGCACATCATCAACCAACCTCAGTGCCTCACCTGCAGCCTGCTCTTGGCGGGATCCTCCTCATCGCTCTCCTCCAAATCGTACTGCTCAAACTCGCCCCCCGAGCTGCTGCCGTCGCTGCTGCCGCTGCTGCTGATGCTGCTGGCGCCGCTGCTGCTGCCTGCCTCGTCGTCGCTGTCCGTCTCTGTAAGGGGGCCCTCAGCTTCCTGCTGGTCCCTCTCTCGCCGTGCCTGCTCCCGAGCCGCCTTCCGAGCGGCAGCTGCCTCCCGACGCTGCCGCCGCGCCTCTTTCCGTGCCTCCCTCGGCGTCAGCTTGGCGCCTGGTGCCTGGCTGCCAGCGGCCTTGCCGCCGCTGGGCGGCTGCCCTGCTGCTGCAGCCGCCTGCTGCGTGCGCTGAGCCTGCTGCGGTTCCCACCGCTCCTCGGGCAGCAGCTGCCGCAGCTGATCTGCCTCTTCTGCAAACATGGGCGGCTTCGAGGGGTCCAGAAGCGCCGACAGCGCCTGCCCCACGCGCATCGCCTGCCGCCGCACAGCCTGCATTGCATTGCAGACAGACAATGGGCACAGGCAAGCTCAGCACCGGCGTGGTTTTCTGCTGTACAGTAGATTGCATCAGCCACACAGTGGCCAAATCAAGCTGGCCACGTTCAGCAGGCACCGCCCCAAGTCCATCCCACCTGCAGCGGGCTGTCCAGCCGTGTGGTGATGCCAGCAAGCAGCGCGCTGAGCAGCTGGGGGTGCCTGTCCAGCTGCTGCCTGCTCAGCAGGGCCAGACCGCCGCACAGGGCGGCCGTGAGGTAAGCCTGCTGGGGCGGCGCTAGGCGCTGCACCGCTGAGGCATCGCCCCACAGCTGCGCCACCCGAGCTGCCATGCCAGCCAGCAAGCTGCTGCCAGTTCCTGCTTCGCTGCCGCTGCTGCCTGCCTCGCTGCTGGCACCCGCGCCATCGCTGCCGGGCAGCTCAGCCTGCTGCTGCAGGTACAGCAGCAGCCCACGCAGTGCCGACAGGGGCGGCAGGTGCCGCGGCAGCTGCAGCAGGAGCTTGTCTGTCAGCGCTAGCCGGACATCCGCACGTGCCCGCCACACAGCAGGTGGCACAAGCTGCGACAGCGCTGCAGCGGTGGTGTGCGCTACAGGGTCGGCTGCTGGTGAGGCATCCAGCGGCAGTGCTGCTTCACTGGAATTGGCTGCTGCCGCACCACCTGTAGCCACAGCTGCCGCCTCCCTCACCGCCGCGTCTAGCAGCTTGTCAACAGCCACTGAGTCTGGCATGGCTGCAACCAGGCTGCTGGCTGCCGCCGCTGTGGTCGCCCCTGCCGCCCCTGCCTCAGCTGCAAGATTGGGCGAGCTGCCCAGCAGCACAGCAGCCACGTGCTGAGAATGTCCGCGGCGGCAAAAGCGGGCAAGCACGTCGGCTGCGAAGGCTGTGGCAGCTGCTGCCGCCGCTGCCGCAGCCTGGCCGCCTGGGGTGCCCTGCTGCTGCTGCTTCGCAACCAGGTCAAGCAGCTGCTGCGCTATGAAAGGCACATATACCTCGGGGCTAAGCTGCGGCTGCTCTGCTGCGGCTGCTCGCTCAGGTACTGAGGCCAGGGCAGCAGCCAGACCCTCCTCCTGCCGCCCAGCTGCTGCTGCTGTTGCTGCTGCTGCATCGGTGGCGCTGTCGCCAGCTGCTCCGGCCGCCTGTGCCGCAGCTGCTTCCACGGCTGGCTGCTGCACATGCTGCACCAGCTCTTGCACGCCTGTGCTGCCGGGTGCAGCGAAGCGAGCAGCCAGCATGCTGGCTGCAACATCTGCAGACACAGCCGTAACCTTGGCACGGCCGCTCCAGGTTGGCAGGCTGCTAGGCTGCACAGCCGCCAGGTGCCTGCGGCAATGCAGCGGTAGCCATTGAAGTGCAGCCAGCTTCGGTTGATCAGGCAACGTACGAGATGTGCCTTGGCTGTGCCAGCAGCTGGTAGCTGATTGCCGAAAGCCAGGCAGTGGACAGCATGGACAGGGCGGCAGTGCAGGCGCTGCGCACCTGGCAAGCGCTGGCAGCACTGCGACTGCTGGCGCCGCTTCGAACCAGGCATCAAACAGGCCCTGCCGCTGGCCGCCCGAGAAGCTTGGCAGCCAGTCAGGTGCTACCACTGCACAGTAGACAGACCAAAGGGGCCAGCGGGAAGGGGTGAGGATGGCGGCTAGCGAGGGAGCGCGCACGGCTGTTGTGTAAATTAGCCTGTATCCATATTCGAAACACCTGTTACCTGTCAGCAGCGTCTCCGCTAGGTCTTGGAATGCGGATGAGGCATAGAACAGCGGCCGCAAAAGCTGCGCGGGGGGCTGCCCTGGCGCTGCCGCCGCCGCCGCCAGCAGCGCCGAGCGGGCAACCTCGGCTTCTGGTGCCGCGCCTATGATCGCTGTCTGAACACTGTCAGCTGCATTCTGATCCAGTAGAGTGGCCGCCGCCTGCTGCAGCAGCGCCAGCACGCCCGCCAGCTCCTGGCAGGCCGCCAGGGCGCGGCACAGGGCCAGCGCGTAGCTGGCAAGGCTAGATCGCACCTGCTGCTCCATGTTGACAATGCCGATTGGCCGATCGGGGGCTAGGAGCGACCCGAATTTTGCAGCAGGCAGAGCAGCTCCATTTGGTTGCTGCAGGAGCAGATGGCAGGCGTCTGTAGGGTCTGGGCATCACAGTTATTGCCTGCCTCACAATGGACGGGCCGCAGCGGCAGGAGGAGCCCTGGGCGGCGCAGGTCGTGCTGTCCGTCACTGGCGTGCCCAAGGCCGAACGAGCTGCCATCCAGGAGCTGGTGGAGCGAGCAGGCGGCAGGTCAGGATGCCACCCCTCCAGCCAGCCACCCTTTTTGGCCGCCGCCGCCGCCGCCGCCCCGACAGCTGCCGCATGCCGACAGCTGTGGTCTTGGGGTGCTGTACTTTCAATGCTTTGCCGAGCCTGGTCCTAACACAGGTACTCGCCCAACCTGTCGCGGCGGTGCACCCACCTGGCGGTGCCCATCGGCGTAAGCGAGCGCTCTGAGAAGCTGCACTCGGCACTGCGCAACCGGCACAAGTGGGGCCTGCACCTCGTGGACCTCCGGTGAGGGGGAATGTGCACACCATGTTGACCGTTCAGGAATTTGCCTTGACTGCCTGGCAGCTCTGCAGTAACCACACTTTTCTGCTGCGGCCGGCAGGCTCTCAGTTGTCTGACCATGTTCTCAGCCCTCTTGCTCCTCCTGCAGGTGGGTGCTGGAGAGTGCGCAAGCGGGGCAGCGGCTGGAGGAGGCTGGCTTTCCCATGCACCCGCTGCCGCAGGAGCAGGCAGCACCCTGCGCCTCCGGCCGCCGGCCAGCCGGCAGCTGGGCGGGCAGCGCAGGCCAGGCCAGCGAGCAGGCAGCCGACACATACAGGCAGCCACAGGGGCACTTGGGCCTGCCGTCTGCCACCGTGGCTGCGGCGGCAGCACGTGCAGCTCGGCCCGCCGACCCCCTGCGCCAGTCTGTCAACTCCCGCCCGCTGTCCAGCTTTGCTGGCGGCCAGCCGGCGCCCTCGCTGCAGACTCAGGCACCATCTGCTGGCCGCAGCGTGCGGTGGCAGGTCTGCGAGGGCAGCCCGGCGCAGTGGGGAGCGTCCAGCGGTGGGGCGGCGGCGGCGGCGCATGTAGCTGCGGCAGCGGTGCTGCCCGGCCAGGTGGAGCAGCAGTGCCTTGTGCAGCAGGAGGCAGGTGCGAAGCCGACGGCTGGGCATGTGCTTGTGGAATGCAATGGCACGATGCGTCGCCTTCTGCCCTGCTGCTGCGGGCAGCAGATCATCAACCTGCAGTTCGCACACTTGCTGTTGATTTCAATCTCGCCCTGTTGTGCAGATGAGGAGGTAGACTTCTCCAAGCTGCCGATGACCCAGGCTGGCTTCATCCCGGCTGCTGACCTGCTAGAGCAGCTCAGGGCCAGCACCGCCGGCCTTCTGCATGCCGAGCCGGCGCCGCAGCCAGCGCAGCCCCAGCAGCAGTGCCAGCCGCTGCAGCCGCAGCTGGGGGTGCAGCCTGCGCAGCAGCATAGCAGCCCTGCTGGCTGGCAGCCACAGCCGCCGGCACAGCCACAGGTGCAGAGGTATGCTTGGCGGGGCAGCCCCGAGCAGCCTACGCCCAGCCGCATGCAGGTGGATTCCCGCGTGCTGTCTCCCACTCCTGGGGCACATTCCTTGGCAATGGCACGCCAGGGCGCAGCCGCAGCTGCCCCCACCTCCACAGCCGACCTTTTGCAGCAGCTGCGGCTCTCTAGTGGTGTCCAGCAGCAGGCGCCGCCGTCGCAGCAGCAGCCACCACCGCAGGAAGCCAAGCGTCCTGCTATCCCAACGGATGTGCTTGTGCAGCAGCTGCGGGCGTCGGCAATTATGGCCTCTGTGCAGGGAGAGCAGGTGCAGCAGCCGCAGCAGCCACAGCAGCAACAGCAGCAGCAGGCACAGCAGCAGCCAAGCAGGCGTTTGGCGACTGAGGAGCTGCTGGCGGCCCTTCGAGCCGCTCCTGCTGCTGGGGCCGCCGGGCAGCGGCAGCCCGAGCCCGAGGCGCAGCAGGCGGAGCCAGCAGGTGGTTCAGCCGCGCCAGACCTGCTGCTGCAGCTGCAGCAGGTGGCAGGTTTGAGCATGCCAGCTGGCCAGTCCCCAACACAGCAGGCCCAGCAGCGGCAGGCCGCCCCTGCAACCGCCAATCTGCTGCAGCAGCTGCAGGCAGCACCTATGCCTGCCGCTAGCAAGCCACAGCGAGCAGAGTGGGCGGCCCCAGCGACTGCCGACTTGCTGCAGCAGCTGCAGGCAGTGTGTATGCCAACAGCAGCATCCGTTGAGCAGCAGAGACAGCGGCACCCTGCTCTGTCCACAGCAGAGCTGGTGGAGCAGCTGCGTGCATCTGCAGACTTCCGCAGTGTGGGCAGCAGGCTGCCAGCTCAGCAGGCCCAGCATGGCGTGGAGTCTGGTACAGCAGGTCAGCAGTCCGGTACGGCAGCAGCTGAAGTCCAGGCAGGAGACATTTCCAGCCTGCTGCAGCAGCTGCAGCAGCTCCCTTCGGCTGCTGTGCTCCAGCCTCACCAGCCCGTCCAGCCAGCAGCGGCCGATGTGCCAGTCGTTCAGGCTGAGGTGGCAGCTGCCGCGGCCAGCCGCCTTGCAGACCAGATGCGCAGCCTGCTGCAGGAGGCCCAGCCGGCGGCGGGGCTGGGCACGCCTTTGGCAGCGGCACCGGCAGCTCGAGGGCAGCCTGAGGCCAGCAGCAGCAGAAGCACTGAGGAGCTGCTGGCACTGCTGCGGCGCCAGCAGGAGCAGCGGCACGGTGCAGACGAACCGCCCGCCGCGAGCGTTGCCACGGATGGTGGCGCAGGCGAGCTGCTGGCCAAGCTGCGTGAGCTGGCTCCCCCAGCGGCGGTAGTGCCGCCCCATCCGCAGGTGCCAGTTGCAGCAGGTTGCCAGCAGCAGCAGCCACAGCAGGCGCAGCGGGCTGCCAGCGGGCCTGCCTCTGAGGATGAGGAGATGCCACCTGCCAAGTACCAGCGGCAGTATGAGCCTGAGAGCCATGCAGCAGCTGCTTTCGGCACCTTGCCAGCGGAAAGGCAGGCCAGCGCTGCCCCACCTGCCACGCCTGCGGCAGATGCTGGTTCGGTGGAGGGCGATGGCGGCTCACTGGCTCCTACAGCAATGGTCAGCGGGGCCCAAGCTGATGGCGCATCGTGGCCCTCTGGCTCTGTTCCTGATAGCTCAGCCGGCTCACCGCCGCTGGTGCGCCCGCAGGCAGGCACCCCACCAGCGCCTGCTCCTGCAGATGCTGTCTCACCTGCCGGCAGTGGCAGCGGCAAGCCAGACGCGGCCTCCTCCCAGGTGTGCTCTGCTGTGGTGGCTGGTTGGGTATGGTGGGCTGGCAGAAACATGCAGCACCTGGCAAGAACGATGCGTTAGCAGTGCAGCTTGTGCAGCCTGTGCAATGCAGGCTTTGATGTGCAGCGCCGTGCCTCAATGCCAATGCTGCCTGGATGTGCAGGTTGCGGAGAGCTGCCGCGTGTTTGGCAGCATCATGGCGATTGTGGACCCCAGCCTGCCAGCTGAGGAGCAGCAGCGGCAAGTGGGAGGCC
>VFQQ010003811.1_pt1 | contig 14137 bp, 24 predicted proteins | sample 3512341 | NCBI WGS metagenome assembly VFQQ01 (sample SAMN10412373, study PRJNA504923) | tailings metagenome | isolation source: Relicate 2 Philex TSF1 revegetated site | place: Philippines: Tuba, Benguet | collected 2017-08-29 | reverse complement strand
GGTGAATGAGGTCGAGGTTCGTGAAGGTTGGTCATGCCGGCGTGATGCCTGAGCTGCCATGTGTATGCCTTGCATGCGTGTGCAGCACAGGACTGCGGCTCGGATTTGCAGCTTCCGGCACTGCATGGTGTGTCAGGCACGGAGCGGTGCAAAGAAGGCAGCAGGCAAGCTGAGTGTCCAGACAGAAATAGACAATTGCATGCCACCCGAGATCCACTGATTTGTGTATTTTGGTTTGTTTTTGCACAGGCACGGAGCGGTGTGAGGAGGCGGTCAGCAGAGGGGGCTCCTTGGCACAGTTTTGCAGTTACAGCATTGCAACCTGTGATCCACTCGCGCTGGTGTCTGTTGGGTTGTTGTTGTGCAGGCACGGAGCGGTGCGAGGAGGCGGTCAGCAAGCTGAAGCGGCAGTACGACATTGTAGTGAACATCCAGGTGCGCTCTGACTCACAAGATCAGCACAGCGCCGCTACCTCTTGATCCGCCGCTGCTGCGCCATGCCCATAAAGTATGGCATCCGTGGCTTTACTGGCTGCAATCTGAGGAACATTGCCGCTGACCGCTCAGTTAATCTCCTGCAGGGCGACGAGCCGCTGATCGAGCCGGAGTGCATTGATGCAGTGGTGCGGGCGCTGCAGGACAGCCCAGATGCAGTGTACAGGTGGGTTTGCTGTTGAACGGCAATTCTCGCTCCAAGTGTGCTGTGACCCGGCGGCAAGGGCGCTGCAGGACAGCCCCGGCGCGCTGCATAGGGTGTCAACGCTGCTGCTGCTTGCTGTCTCTGCCCTCGTTTGTGCGCGTTGTCTATGCATCCCCTGACGCATGCCTCTGTGTCTTCCCTGCCTGCCTGTGCAGCACCGCCTGCACTCCGCTGGCGCACAAGGAGGTGCCGCTGCGACAGCGAGTCAAGTGCATCACGGGTGTGCGCTGCAGAAGTGACTGTGGGCTGTCCTGCTATATTTGCATGCTGCTGGGGTTGCTTGGCTTTGCCTGGGGCTACCCTGTGCTGCCGGTTAAACGTTTCCCAGGCAGTCTGCTCTGTCCAGTGCACGTGCTGCTGCACCGCCCATCTGGTGCACTGCATGGCTCTGTCTCTTTTTCATTGGTTGCAGACCAGCACGGCTACGCCATCTACTTCAGCCGCGGCGTGCTGCCCAGCAACAAGGACGGCGAAGTGCGGTGCGTGAGCGGGCGGGGGTGGGCCATGACCTGCATTGCTCGCAGGGTTAGCAGGGCAGGCTCTGCGGACAACGACTGTGCTGCTGCACCCAGCCCTGCATTGATCGATGCGTCAACTGCCCCACCGGCTTGTGTTGCTGCAGTGGCTCTCCACTTTGTCTGAACCAAAGCCCTTGCTGCTGCACTTGGGCCAGTATTCACACTAAGCTGCCCCACCCTACTTAAATGCCGCAGGAGCTACCCCACACCATTCCAGGAGAAGCCCTACCTGCTGCACCTGGGCCTGCAGTGCTACGACCGCCAGTTCCTGCGGCAGTACTGCCGCATGCCGCCCACGCCGCTGCAGGCAAGCTAGGCAGTGGCGGTTTGGTTGGGTGGGGTGGTCGCCAGTGCTGCCGCATGCCGCCCATGCTGCTGCAGGCGAGTTGTGGCATGCTTAGTAACCAAGGGGTAGCAGGGGGGATGGGGCATTGTGGATGTGGCGTATGCAGCTGCCTGCTGCGCTGGTGCTTGCCGAGCCTATTCGTGCCCACTCTCTCATGGCAGGCGCGCAAAGGCCAGCTGAGCAAAGTAACTACTTCTGCCCTGCAGATGATGGAGGACCTGGAGCAGCTCAAGGTGCCTCTGTGTCCACAGCATGCGTACGCACGCAAACCAAAGAACACATGACTGCACGTTAGAAAAACACGCATGGTTTGCTCACTTATGCACTGCAGATGATGGAGGACCTGGAGCAGCTCAAGGTGCTGGAGAACGGGCACCGCATGAAGGTGGGGCACTTGCTACAGAGATGTTTCTTGTCTGACTTTGATGCTCAGGGGAACCTGAAATCCTGGTTGCTGCCGCACTTGGGCCGATACCTGCCTGCTGTTCCCTGCGGCGTACACTGTGCTGCTGTGCTCCTGCTGCGCCTGTTGTGCTGTGCAGGTGGTGGTGGTTGACCACAGCGCGCATGACCTGGTCCTTGCTCATGTGCCCTGCTGTGCATGCTGTGCAGGTGGTGGTGGTGGACCACAGCGCGCACGGCGTGGACCTGCCGGAGGATGTGGCCTCCATCGAGCAGCTGCTCAAGCAGCGGCTGGGCGTGGAGTGAGTATTGAGGGCTGCCATGGCCGACGGCTCAGCTAGCTGCCAGACAGTGCCGGCGTGCGGCAGCTGGCTGCGTGCGAGAGTGCGAGTGCGGCATGCAGCAGCGGCAGCAGCGAACAGCCACAGCGCAGCGCAGGCTAGCTAGGTTTGCGTGACAGCGCAGACCAGATTGATTTTGGCATTGATTCACCCAGCCCGCTTGCGCGTCTGTTGACGTACCAATTCCTTACTTGACTGAAGCACTGATTGCCCGACTTGTGAGAAACGATTGCACCAACAGGTCACAACAGCAGCAGGAGTTAGCATCGACAAGTTGCAGGTGGTTGCCGCAGCGCTGATAAATACCGGTTGATCTTCTCGCCGCGCCGGGCTGCCGCCTGCTGCACAGCGCCTGCTGGCTGCCGCTCATTAAAGCAGGCTGAAGACGGCAGCTGATCACCACAGGTTGCCCTCGGCCTGCGATTGGTGGAGGGCAAAGAGCGACTGTGAGCGGGACGAAGCTCTGCTGATTCTCACGCCTTGCTGTGCTGCCATGTGCGAGATCTCTACCTTCAGCAGACGCCTGCGTGCCTGCAGTTCAGTTCATGGCTGCTTCCACCTGATGCAAGGGAAGCTATCAGCTACAAACACACCTGCTTGAACACGTACTCGGCCACGCTCCCTCAATGCAACATACACCTAACTTGCGGATACTTTGGGATCTTGCATTCAATACTCACCTGCTTGAACACGTACTCAGCCACGCTCTCGATCTCGTCCGAGTCCAGGCGTCCCTCCCACGCGGGCATGGCGCCCTTGCCGTTCTCAACCTGCAATCAATTGCAAGGGTCAGATTTGTTTGGCTTGTGGTCATGCCCCGGCGGGCACGGCGCCCTTGCCATTTCTCCACCTGACAGACAGGAATGTAAGCGACAGCCGGCACATCTGACACATGGGTTTTGTGAGTAGACATTGGGAGCGCCCAGGCGGGCATGGCGCCCTTGCCGATGCGCCCAGCGGCTTGACACCCAATGCCTGCCTGGGTGATGTTGGAGCCCCACCGAGAAGCCGCCAGCCAGGTCACCTCAGTACGGTGCTGCTCAACAAGGTGCAAACTACCGCAAGTAATTTAGAACCTGGGCTTGCCTGAGTAATGATGGAGTCCACGGAGAAGCCGCCGGCCAGCCACTGCCAACATCAAAACACCATCACTGCCAGTTGTTTACAACAGTTGCTTGCCTGGGTGATGATGGAGTCGACCGAGAAGCCGCCGGCCAGGTACTGCTCCAGGGCCGCCTTCTGAAGCGTCTTCTCCGGCTGCACGTTGTTCATGCCGCCCATGTGGCACGCGGCTGCGGGTGCAGGGGGTGGGGTGGGAGACGGCGGCATGCGGTAAGATTATGTGCAGCATGGGGGTGTCGCAAATAGCGTTGCGTGCATTGGGGTCCATCTGAGAGTCGCACCAGCGCTGCCCCGCGCATGCTGCATGCAGGGACGGGGACCAGCGGTGCAGCGGCAACATGTGAGTGGCAGTTGAGAGGTGAAGCAGGTGCAGCACCTTGCAAGAGCATGAGGGATGCAGGCTGCCGGAGGCGCAGCAGCGGCTGCCGCAGCAGCGCCCGTCCGGTGCGCCCTCCGTGCTGCCATGGCGCTGCAGGACCGCTGCTGCTGCCGGGAGCGCTGCTGCTGGGCCCGCCGAATGAGTCGACACTGCCGCTGCTGCCGCTGCTGCTGCTGCTGCCGTCTTCCTCAACTGAGGCTGGGGCTGGCTGCACACCGCTACTGCTACTGCTGCCGCCGCTGTGGGGACTGCTGCTGTTGGGCAGCACAGCAAGGCTGCTGCTGGTCAGACTGCTGCTCAGGCACAGCATGCCGCCTGCACATGCAGCAAAACAGGCACATCGCTCGGCACAGTGCAAGGCAGCAACTATCGCCTAAAGACAGCGCCACCCCTGCCCCTGCTCCCTGCTCCTCTTGTACAGCTACCACTCACCGCAGCTGCAGGCAGGAACAGGGGCAGGAGTGGCGGAGGCAGGTTGGTCAATGCTCAGCATGCAAGCACACGGCGCTGGTACGGGCGGCAGCCTGCCAACCGCCGCTCGGGCCATCCGCTGCTGTCGGCAGCCCTGCCTCCGCTGTCGACTGCGTGACGATTCTGCAGCCAACACTCACTTGTTGTCGAACACCTGCTGGCCGAGCGTCAGGTCGCCAGCAAGTGCAGGGGTGGCGGTCAGCAGCACCGCGGCGGCGCCCACGGCTGTGGCCAGGCGCGGCAGCGCGGCGACGGCAGCCTGCGGGAGGGGGGCGTGGCGTGGCGGCTGGTTGCAGCTACCTGGATTGCGCCTAGCAGTAAAACCAGCACTGCTGCACGTTTCCAGGAGCAGAGGGGCTTGGGTTCTGCCAGGGTTGGGTCGCCGGCCGAGCCGCCGCTGGCGCGAGCGGCGGCGGTCGCCTCCCTGACTCTGCGGGACCTTGGCCGCGATTGAGGCCGCTTCATCGCTCTCACCTTGGGCTGCTTCACGGATGACCGGACGGTCTGCGCCTTGCAGGCAGCCGCAGAGCAGACGGTGAGGGCGGCCATGCTGGGTTGGGCTGCGACGATGCGGGCTGCGGGCAAGGCGGACTGTCTGGGGCGCGAATTGCAGCAGGGGAGGCGGATAAGAGCCGGAGGCGGCATGTACCAGCACCAGCTGGCGGCGGCTGTCGCGGCGCGTCGCGAGCGGATGGGTCGGCTGCGATTTGGCGGCCTAAGCTTGAGGCAAGGGCAGTGACTTGAGTGTGGATCCGCCCATAAACCCGATACTGTGATCTCAAAAGCCGTGGCAAACTGCAAGGGTTGGGTTGCGGCATGCGGCCAGGGCCACGTCACGCAGCCGCTGGTACCAGCGCCGCCACCCCCCATGCTTGCCTGCCGCTGGTGCTGTGTGGTGCTGCCTCTGGCATGCCATGCAAATACATACACAGCAGAAACGTGCATCCCAGCTGAGTTGTGAGCTGCTTGGTAATGCATGGCGATCGACACTGGCGGTAGGTTACATGTGTGCCAGGTGGGGGCAGGCGGCCCTTCCAGCCTGTGCGCCTGCATTTGCTGCTGCTCACTGCTCCTCTCCATCTGGCAGCAGGAGCACCTCGAACAGCGCCAGGCCTCCCACAGCCAGCACCTTGGCGGTCCGAGCTGGCCACCGCTGCTCGCCCCGCCGGCTGCTGACCGCCGCCGCTGCCGCGCCGCACAGCAGGTGGAAGCAGCCGACGCCCGCCGCCACCTGCAGGGTAGGTTGTGAAGGGTGGCGAGCGGATCTGTGCCAGACGGGGTGTGATGCTTATCTTAGGGTGCTTGGTTTCACAGGCATGCTGTGCCATTCCCATGCACACTGTGCCAATGCCAATGAAATGCGAGCTCCACCCTACCTCTTGCCCTGCACCCACCTGCCGCAGCGCCGCCTCCTGCTCGGTCGTGATGGCGCCGATGCGGCTCCAGTCGCCCGAAAAGCCGGCGTCCACCAGCATGAGCAGCAGCAGCACCACGCCCAGCTGCAGCCAGATGCGGTAGAGTGGTGACGCAACCGCGCGCTGCAAGGTGGTGAGAGCGCCGCCGCCGCCGCCAGCCAGCCTCCGCTGCGGCTTTACATCCTGCATGGGTGTTGTAAAGGAGGCAAATGTGTCGTGTAAGGGCCGGTGCAGGGACTCCAGCCGCCGAGCCAGGTCGGTCTCACCTGCCAGAGGCCTGCCGGGCGGAATGACGTGCTGATCCACGTTTTTCGTGGGCTCCGTACTACATGTGTCCGGCGTGGCTGCGACGAGAGTGACTGCCGAGGGAGAACGGGGCGCGCCCCGGCGATCGTGCTGCACAGAGGGCTTGCAACCATCATTTACAGGAGGTAAGGAAGACAATGGGCGATTGTGAACCGCTGCAGCATACGGCGGAGGACTCAAGGCACCGCCGCCGCCGCCGTAGCGCAGCACAGCAGCCCACGCCCGAACTGCTGGGCCACAGTTGCATTACATGCTAGAAGCGCATTGAAATATTGAAAAGCCCTGAAAGATTTGATCTGAATGGAAAACTGAGTGATTATGCGCTCTCAAACACAGGCAGAAAGGCGGCCGGCACATAATGCAGTGCCGGAGAGCGACCGCACATGAAACGCGGACACACGCAGAAAACGCAATCAGACGCCAAAACCGTGCATGCAGCGGCGTGCACGTGATCTTAGTCGGCTTGTGAAATATTGAAGCGGTGCTTCAGGGCCAAACTTCTCAAGGCTGACCGCCGGGCAGCGCCCTACCGCCGGCGCAGCAGCAACCGCACTTCGGCGGGGCGAAGAGTGATCTGCGGCAGTGCGGCCGGGAAGGATGCACCCGGCAGCGGTTCCAGGCACCAGGACCGCAGGACTGCCGCCATCACCAGGACCGCCTCCATCATTGCAAAGCCTGTGGGGAGTTGAGGTGGGTAGCAGAAGGTGGGTGGGTGGCAGGCGGGGAAGCAGTGCGCCGGCTTGCAGGGTGCAGCAATGCACAAGGCCACCTCCCCACAGTCACGAAAGCTGGGATTGATCAGCAACCTGCCAGCCCAGCCTGACCCACCTGTGCCGATGCAGTTGCGCTGCCCCGCTCCAAACGGCAGGTAGGCTCCGTTGGGGCCGCCATTGTTCAGGAAAGCCATGCCGCCGCTCGGGCCGCCGCCCCGGCTGGAGCTTGCACCGCTGCTGCTAGCTCCGCTGCTACTGCCTGCTACTGTCTGTGGTGCAGCCTGCCCTGCCGCATGCGGGCACGCTGCGCTACTGCTGCTGGCTGCCTGCTGCGCCTGCTGTGCGTGCTGTGCATGCTGTGCACGCTGCAGCTCCAGCCAGCGATCCGGGCGGAAGGCGGCGGCATCGGGGCCCCACCAGGCAGGGTCTCGGTGCAGCAGGTGCGGGCAGACGAGCACGGTTGTGCCTGCAGGCGAATGGTTTAGGCAGGCAGGTGGCTGGCATGAGTCGTCAGCGGCTGGTGGTGCGTGCGGCACGAAACAAGCCAGCCATCGACACCTCAATTCAGGTGCCCGCCCCAGCAGACGTGCACCCAGCGTGCCAGCAGCAGAGGTTCAACCCACAATACACTGCGAAAGAACAGGCTACCTTGCTCAGGAAACAAGAGCTAGCTAACCTTTGGGCAGGTAGTAGCCAGCCAGTTGGGTGTCCTCCGCTGCGCAGCGGCCCATCAGGTAGGCCGGAGGGGCGAGCCTGCAGGAGGAAGGCGGGCAGGCAATGCATCAGGCCTCACGAGGCGCCGCATTTGTGCTGGACTGTCCATCCGCCGACTGTTCTTGTGCCTGGCTTGCCAGCTGGGCACTGCCTTTGCCCGCAGCACCAAACCAGCAAGTGCTCCAGCCCACTGGAATGCGCCAAGCGCAGCTCACCGCATGGCTTCCAGGATCACGGCCTCAACCATGGGCAGCCGTCCGGCATCCGCCACCTCCAGCTCACGCCTGGATTCACTGCTGCTGCTGCTGCTGCTGCTGCTAATGCTGCTGCTGCTGCTAATGCTTCCTGCCCCCTCGGCGGCGCCGCTGCTGCCGGCCTCCTTGCTGCCACTGCTGTTGCTGCCGGCCTGCTTGCTGCCGCAGCGCAGCAGGGCATCCACCTCTGCTGCCGCTGCCGCCTGGGCGTCTGGGTTGTGAGCCAGGTAGGCGCAAGCCCAGCCCAGCAGGATGGCGGACGTCTCCTGGCCTACAAGTAGAGTGCAAACCAGGCTGGTTGGCGGAGTGGATGCAAACGAAACAAAACAAAGCAGGGTCTGTGGACGGACGCAGCCATGCGGCGCACACTTACCCGCACAACCACCCCGCAACCCGAGGAACAGAGAGCCGTCCCACCTGCCACCAGCAGGGTCAGCAGCGAACGCGAACTTGACTGCGCCAGCTACCCTCTTAGCAACAACACATAGGCATGCAACTCCACCCTTACCTGCCACCAGCAGTGTCAGCAGCTCGTCTCGCAGTGCTTGGTCGGCCATGCCCTGCCCATCCTCGTCCGAGGCGAGCAGCAGGGAGTCGAGCAGGTCTTGCGGGGGGCGTGGCGCAGCTTCCAGCTCGCTGCAGTAGTCACAAAAAGAGCAAGGGTGGAAGTGCGTACCATGCCAGCAGCAGGGAGTCGAGCAGATCTCATGACACAGACCTGTCCAGCGGCCACACACAGCCGCCCAGCTCTCGCAGTGCCTCTGCCATGCTGCCACTGTGTTGCCCATGCGCACCTGCGCCGCTCAGCAATCAGGCCGTATATGGCTCGGTCCAGCCGCTGCACCGCCGCGTTGAACTGCAGGTTGTCGGGGGTGGGCACAAACTGCGGGCAGGGGGAGTGGGGATGGGCAGGGAAGCGGATGTGGAAGGGTGTGAGGGGCAGTGGGCGCAGCTGCGTTGAACTGCAGGTTGTCGGGGGTGGGCACAAACTGCGGGCAGGCGCAGGGGGAACCCGGGTGGAGGTCAGGTGTGAAGGGCAATAAGCACAGGTGCGGGGGAGCTCCCTTTGCCGGGCCTGCTTGCACGAGCATGCCTCCCAAGGAGGACTATAACTCACCTCAGGGATGACCATCGCAGTGGCGCCCCGCTGAGCGAAGAAGCGGAAGGCCGCCTGGATCGAGTCTGCAGCAGTGAGTGGTGCAGGCATGTGTGTTAACACACATGCCTGCGGACAACAGGCTGCACACATTGAGCCTGCACAATGAGCGATCAGTATGCACAAACCAAGCCGCACAAGCCAAGGCGCCAATTATGCTCTGCGCTTCTGGACACTAGCGCGCACCTGTGATCTCCCGCCCCGCGCTCTCATCCCCCGCCGCCAGCCGCGCGCCAAACAGCGCCTCCAGGGTGACCCGCAGCGTGAGGCGATTGAACTCGGAGTAGACGTCCCGCACGGTACCGTCCCGCCAGCGCCGCAGGACCATGTCGTCGGCGCAGCGCAGCATGGCCTGCAGTGGTGGCGGCATGCACGCTTGCCAGTTGGCATGGGGGTGTGGGCAGGCAGGCGGCAGCAGAGGGGGTCACAACCTGTCGCTCAGAGAGCACAGCTCCATTGTTGTGGGCCACACGGCTCAACCGAGTTGCTCACCTGGCCATACTTGTCGATCGCCGCCCGCCGGAAGGCTGGGTTGGCCAGGCGGCGCTGCCGCTTCCAGACCTCGCCGTCGCTGCAACCGCGGGCGATTGTGGGGTTCAGCAAATGGATGACCAAGGGATCCAGAAAAGGAGCACAGCCCCTTGCTTCCGCCAGCGCCACTCCCCCTGTCCAACGCCATAGTCAGGCCGCCCCACACCCACCTCCCTGTTGCAAAGCCAGTCACGCAACCCCAACAAACCTCCCTACCTGGTCAGCAGCCCATTGCCAGTGAGGGAGCTGCCCGGAAAGAAGGCGGTGCCCGCCTTGACAAACGTCGGCTGGCCGGGGTTGATCAGCACGGCCCTAGCTGCTTCAGGCTCTGTGTTTGCAGAAGGAGTTGCAGCGGGATGCTGGTCACGAATCGAACCATGCAACCCGCCAGGCACCAGAGCAAGTGCATTGGCCTGCAGTCACCAAACAAACCAGCGAGCAGCAGCCTTGCCCGCGCCTGCCACCAGCGTTTCACTCTCCGGCCTACGGCCGCAGCCCTCGCATAAAATTGGGGCATGAATCTGTAGAAAGAAGTAACTAAAGTATCCTTAAGTACAAACCACACCTGCCACCAACACGACTCGCTCCCCGCCAAGCAGCAGCCCCACCACGGAGCCGTGCTCCTGGCGCAGCTGCTGCAGGAACGGCAGCGGGGCCTGCAGCATGGCCACTGCCACATCGCCCGGCGGCCCTGCGAGGGGCAGCAAAGGGATGGGCACACAGGTGTGAGTACAGCCGGCCAGAACTTCAAGTGCAAGAAGCATGAAGGAGGTGCCTGCAGCATGGCCACCACCACATCGCCGGGCGGTCCTGGAGCACGAGGGTTGGCAAAGGGAAGGGCGCACAGGTGCGGAGGGCTTGTTGCACGTCATCACCTTACTCAGTAGCATGCACAGGAAACCGCCCCGATCTACACAACTGCCAATGGAACCACAACTGCACAGGCAACCTGCAACACACAGCTTCATTCTCACCCGGAGGGAAGCCGGGCGGGGGCGGCTCGAGCTGCCGCCGCAGCCGGGTCGCCGTCGTGTCCAACGCCTGCCTCAGAAGATTTAGGTTGCGAGTCAGGTCGTCGAATGCTGCTGCAGGGCTGCTGGGGTTCTCTGCTGTGGAGCTGCTGCCGCCGCTGCTGCCGCCGCTGGGCAGGGCCGGCGGGGCCGGCTGGGTGGCTCGTGCAGCGGCGGGCCGCTCTGACTCCCTGCCGCCGGCTGCTGGGCCTCTGCTGGCTGCCCCTACTGCAGCCAGCTGCTGGGCCGGCTGTTCTAGGGCGTCGGCAGGCAGGGCATCCTCTCCAGCTAGGCTGTCCACTTCAGCAGTGAGAGGCGCAGCCTGGGCCGTCCTCGCCGCCGCCGCCTGCCGCCGTCGCTGGGGCCGGCGACCGTGGGGCGAGCGTGTGGCGGTCCCATAGGCGGCCCAAGAGCGTACACTGCACGCCTGCATCGCGCCGCCGGGCGGTCGCCGCGGGACGGCTCGGGGCTCAGAACCTCTACCACTGGGCGGCGTGAACGAGCCTCCCGTGTCACTGGATTGCTGTCGAGAGTGTCACAAATCGGTTGGACGGCGCGATGGGCAAATATGCGCCGCTTAGATGGCAGCGGCCCGGGTGGCGGTGCCGGGCGGCACGTGCCGCCCCGTGCCCAACCGAGAAGCAGCAGCTGCCCTTCTTATCAACCGCAGAGCATGCTTTAAGCGTGCCAGGCCGTCAAGCCGCTCCTTTGGAGTTCGCTTCAATGCTCTGCACCTTGCCGGTGCTGCCAGCATCACGCCCCATGGCCGCCCACGCCGCTGCGCGGCCTTCATCTGCGGTAGCCACCCACACGTGCGCGCCTGCATGGGCAGCGAAGTTGCGCTTTCCCAGGATCAGATTTGACACGAACTTCTGTCTTGCGCGGTGCAGGTTGTGCCAGCAACAATAATTTGGCAGCCCATCCTGAAGGAAGTAGCCTGAGGCTCACCCGTGTCCACAAAATGCTTGAACTCTTGGATCAGCCCCGCTGCAGCACGGCAGAGACACAGACACATGCTGTAGCGTGGCAACCAGGAGCATCAAACAAACGTGTGGCATGCCATGCATTACGCCAGGCACTGCAGGGCAGCACGGTGCCACAGACTGCCACTCAGGTTGCTGCCTCCCATCACCTTCATTGAACTGGAACAGGTAGGCGCCCTCCATGCGCACAACCTTGCCTGCAGCCAGTTGAAAGGGGTGGCAAGAGAATGTCGGGGCATGGGCGAATGTGCAAGTGTCCTACATGCGTACAAGGCATCACCAAAAAATGCAGGTTTCGTGCAGCGTGTGGCCTGGCAGCAGCAGCAGGGCTGAGGCCGCAAAAACAGCAGTCCAGCAGCAGCGGGTGGCCACCAGCTGCCTGGACTCCCCGCTCATGCAGCAGGCACCCTATATTCACGCACCCGTGGCCTTGCATGCGATCATGGTGTCGCTGATCGTGAATATGGTGTTGCCCTGCGCCACGATCTGCAGCGGATGCCGATGCAGCAATGTGGTACCGTAAGCATTGAGCAAGAGTGGCAGCGCAAGCACAAGCTGGGGTTTCCAAAATGGCTGCCCTTCCCTGTGTGCATGAGCTAACATGACCTGCCTGCTTTGGTGTGAAGCCGGGGCCGGCTGCCATTGCCCTGACGTCGAGCAACGACTCAAAGGCAGCATGGCCTTGCACCACGCCCGCCCGCCCCCGCACCGCCCGCAGCCAGGGCACGCCGGCCTGCAGCAGCAGATTCGGTGGTGCAGCGCAACCTCACTGCAGCCATAATGGCTGCAACAGCCTCCAGCTCACGTCTGCAACGAAAGCTGCAACGCGCTGCATGGAGCCGCGATCGGCAACAGGCGGTAGGCGGCGGCAGGGCACCGCCGGCGGCACCTTCTGGGCGCTGGTCGGCAGCTCGAAACAGTCCCACTCCACGTTGGGCGCCAGCAGCGCGCACAGCGCTTCGGAGTCGCCTGAGTTGATGGCGGCGTAGAAAGAGTGCATTGCAGCCACACACTGGCTGCTGCCGCCGCTGCCGCCGCTGCCGGCAGAGCCCAAGCTTGTGCCGTTGCCGTTAACAGCCATGATCCAAGGCGATGCAAGCGGCAGACGAGGACATCCGCAGCGAACAAGTGAGGCAGGGCAGTGTGTGGTGACTGGGCTCCCGGCGGGCGGCCGCCGCCGCTGCTCGGGCGCAGCGCCCTCAGCGCTTGCCTTCAGGCATGGCATGCAGCATGCGGACCGCTCCTTTTTTTCAACAGGCGAAGGAGGTGATTTACAGCTGCAGAGACAAAGAGGCACAGAACCTGGATTGCGAGGCAGGGCTGCCAACGCACTTCACAACTGTCAAACGCTATTCGATACAAACATGCAGGGGGTTGGTACGGTCCGGCCGAACCACAGCATCGAACAGAGCACGAGGGGGCCGCTGCCTGTGAAGGTCCAGGCGCAGCAGCCGCAGGCTGGGGAGGCCGGCTGCGCAGCGCAGGGCTTCAAGGTCTTGCGAGCTGATATCAACCGGTGTGTTGCGCCGCCACCCCCATGGCCAGTCCAGCTCCAGTGTTTCCAGCTGAGCCGCCGCTGCAAGCGTGGCCGCGTTTGGTGCCAAGGAGTGCGCTGGCATGTGCAGGCTGCGCAGGCTGCGCAGGTATGGGCCGGTTGGCAGCAGTGCCTCTGCCTGGATGGGCGCCCCGGAAAGTGTGTGCAGCTCTGCCATTCCAGCAATCGCGGCCGGCCAGGAGGGGAAGTACTTAAGTTCGGATAGGACCTGAGAGGAGCAGGGTAGGGCAGGGTGGGCAATACGGCTGCTGTTTGCGCTTTGATGTACACAGCCACGAATCCGCTGGCACTGGGGCGCTGCCGCCCGCAGGAAAAGTCCAAGCCTTGAAGCACAACTGCACAGCAAATCGTTATTTGACCAATGCAGCTCCTTCGCTTACCAGATGGGTCAGGCGGGTGAGTGGTGCGAGTCCTGCCTGCAGCTGGTCTGGCCATGCATCTGCCCCCTCCTCTTCCAGCCCCCCAATGGGAGTCTGCGTCAGCTGGTGTGAGTAGGGAGGGGAATGGGCGGCAGGTGTTCATGCAGCAAGAAACGCCAGGTCGTTGAAGCACGGTGCCTTGCTGAGCACTCTGCAACACGAGTCAGCACCAGTCAAATGGCGGTTGCATGGCAGGAAAGAGCAGTGCACAACCAGCCACACACGGTCCAAATGCGTTGCAACTGTGCCGCCCACTCTCGACGCCTGCTGACTGTACTTTACCTCCAGGTGGCGCAGCCACGTGAGCTCCCCCAAGCTGTCCGGCAGGCTTGAGCAGGTGGTCAGGCTCAGCTTGGTCATGCGCGTCAGATGCCGCAGGCTTGCATAGCCGCTGCTAGGGGCCTCTGCCTCGAGCAGTCGCAGCCGCTCCAGCCGCGAAAGCGAGGCCAGCTGCACAGCGGGAAGGCGGCAGGGTGGCATTGCTGGCACCTTGCAACAGCAGGGTTGCTTGCACCAAAGGCCCAGTGTCATGATATAAAATTTTGTACATGTGCCCCTACCGGCGCTAGGCTAACTGCCTCGTCGATGTCATCAAGCTGCAGGCTTGTGAGGGAGAAGGGCAGGCGGGTGGCGCCCTCCCACGCCCGGATCGGCGCCCCGGCTGCGCATGGGAGGGGGAACATTAAAACGGCGTCAGCGGCTTGCGGGTTTGAATGGCAGGCTCCAGCGTGTTGCACAGCTGCACAGGCGGCACCACGGCAGCAATGAAGCATCAGCAGCTGCCTCACCCAGCCTCAGCGTC